>Ga0116178_10001466_pt1 | contig 19607 bp, 22 predicted proteins | sample AD_STIC12_MetaG_FD_89880 | JGI IMG/M metagenome (GOLD analysis project Ga0116178, IMG submission 89880) | Active sludge microbial communities of municipal wastewater-treating anaerobic digesters from USA - AD_STIC12_MetaG | ecosystem: Engineered > Bioreactor > Anaerobic > Digestate | place: USA... | reverse complement strand
TTGACTTCCGCGCCCTTAGTTAAACGAATTTCATCAGCCGCAGTGATAAGATTTTGGCTGTTGTGACTATTTAAAAAAGGCAAAATTGCTGTAGCAATTAGCGCAAAAATAATTAAAAAACTGACTTTTTTGAATTTAGACATAAAAATATATCGCTAAATTAAGCTTATTTATTTAACGAAGTATTATAACACAAATTGAGTAATTTGTCAAGATATTCTGCCAATCCTCGTCCTTGAATGGAACTAAGTGCAGCGACGCGCATAGTTTGAATTTGAGATTGATTTTGGATTATCCAGGCTAGTTTTTCTACTAAAGCAGCTTCTTGACCAGCAGCAAAAGTTAGGCCATTTTCCCCATCTTTAATTAATTCGGCGACACCCTCAATTGAAGAAGCCAAAACCGGCACCCCAAAAGAGAAACTTTCAAAAATGACAGTCGGTGAATTTTCATAGCACAAAGATGGCACTACTGTTAGATCAGCTACGGAAAAAATTTGCGGCAATTCTTCCCTTTCCGCGCGTCCTTTAATAATAATTTGATTTTCTCCTTGAGCCAAAGCCCTGACTTCTTCTAACTTAGAACCTGCTCCCACAACTATCAATCGAGCAGCCGGATGGGTTAATAAAAATTTTTTAAAGGCTTTAACTAAAAATAAAATGCCCTTGTGCTCTTCTATCTGTCCTAAATACAAAAAAGTAAAAATGGAATTATTAGGATGCGGAGCGGGGGCGCCGTGGCGAAACAAGACTGGATTAGGGATAACTAATTTGCGAGAAGACGAAAAAAAACCGCGTCGTTCATAAAACTCTAACAAAAATTTAGAGGGAGAAATAATTACTTGAGGTGAACCAAATAAAAAGCGACAGATCCTTTCATAAGATTTTCTAAACAATTCGTAAAATACCGACTTAGTTTTGGCTGTAATAATAATTCCGCTCGGTTCAACCAACTGAACATCGTGCAAGGTGTGGACATGAAATAATTTTAATCTTTTAATTACCAAAGGAATTAAAAAACCCACGCCTTTTAAGTTGTGCGTATGAACAACATCGGGTTGTTCTTTTTGTAAAATCTTTTTAATCACCCAATACGAATGAAGGTTAAAAACGTCAAAAATATGCCAAAAAAATCTGGCCGCAGCCGGATATTTATAGTCATTACCATAAAAGAAAAAATTCCAAGGAAAAAACCGGTAGATCTTTAATTTAGGAAAACTTTCATTAAAAGGTTTTTGACCTCTCGGCCGACTGGTGATTACTACCACTTGATGACCCAAGTCAGTTAACCCGTCAACCGTATTTTTAACCACCTGCTCGGCACCACCCCGATTATATGGTTCGTATAAATTGGAAATTAGACAAATCTTCATAAGGTATTTTTAGTCTATCATAAAATTAACCTTAAGAACAATAAAAAACCGACCTGGTTAACGGTCGGTTATTAAGTGGTTGTTGCACCGAAAGAACTAATCTTCCAGTTCAGCTGCCGCCTTCTTGGCAAAACTTCTGGCCATCGCCAGAAGTTCCTGATCCTGACAATTGTTGGCGATGTGCTCGGCCAGCTTCTGCCAGTTGCCATTCCGGGAAAAACCGGCGGCAATAGAATCGCCGGGCAAAGCCTGCCCCAGTCGTTGTTCAAATTCCCATGCTTTCATCATTTCTTCCTCCAACTCCAAAAAAAACAGAAACACCAATTAATTTTAACTTAGCAGAAAAATTAGGGCTTGTCAATATCCTGTGATTAAACTGTAGGCAAAACCCCCTTGCCTAACTGGCGGCTAGCAGGTAAAATGAAATAACTAAAACTACTTATGGCTGACGATCTTAAAAAAATTCCCCCCCAAAATATTGAAGCGGAATCCTCGCTTTTAGGCGCCATTTTAATGGATAAAGACGCCTTACTTAAAATTGCCGATGTTGTCGCACCAGAAGATTTTTACAAAGAAACCAACAAAATTATTTATGAAACCATGTTGGATTTATACAACAAACGCGAACCAATTGATATTTTAAGTTTAGGCAACCGTTTAGAAGAAATCAATAAATTAGAAATGGTCGGCGGCCGCACTGCCTTGATGAACTTGGCCAATATTGTCCCATCTTCCGCCCACATTATTCATTATGCCGAAATTGTTCACAAAAAGGCGACCCTGCGTCGTTTAATCAGCGCGGGCAACGAAATCAACAAATTGGGTTTTAACGAAGAAGAAGAATTGGATACAGTATTAGATAGAGCAGAAAAAGAAATTTTTGGAGTGTCCCAAAATTTCATGAAACAGACCTTTTTACCTTTACGCAACATTTTAGCCGAAGCATTTGATAGGATTGACGAATTACATCGTGAAAAAGGCAAAATGCGCGGCGTACCCACCGGTTTTACTAAATTAGATGATTTGCTGTCTGGTTTACAAAAATCAAATTTGATTATTTTAGCTGCTCGTCCTAGTGTGGGTAAAACTTCTTTTGCTTTGGATATTGCCCGCCAAGTAGCCGTTAGAGCCAAAGTACCAGTAGGTATTTTTAGTTTGGAAATGTCTAAAGATGAATTAGTTGATCGTTTGATTTGTTCTGAAGCCGGAGTTAGCCTTTGGAAAATGCGTACGGGCAAGCTTTCCGATCGCGGTGATGATGATGATTTTCCTAAAATCGGTCAGGCCATGGGTCAATTGTCCGATGCTCCAATTTTTATCGACGACTCAGCCAGCACTAATATCATGCAGATAAGAATCAAAGCTCGACGTTTGCAAGCTGAACACGGACTTGGTCTAATCATGATTGATTATTTACAGTTAATGGAATCCCGTACCAAAACTGACAATCGTGTTCAAGAAATTGCTGAGATTTCCCGTTCACTTAAAACTATCGCTCGTGAATTGAATGTTCCGGTTTTAGCCCTATCGCAGTTATCTCGCGCTGTGGAAATGCAAAACGGCCCAGCTATTCCTAAACTAGCTCACTTACGTGAATCTGGTAGTATTGAACAAGATGCTGATGTGGTAATGTTTATTTATCGTAAAGCTGCGGATAGAAAATATAAACAAGACGATATTCCACCCGATGAACGCCATATCGCCGAAATTCATGTTGCTAAACATCGCAACGGTCCGACAGGGGTAGTTAATCTCTATTTTGAAGATGAACAAGCCAGTTTTAAAAATTTAGACACCACTTCTTATTCCAATTCCACTTCTTTTGATAATTAAATAACTTAAATATTAAAAATATGTTTGAAAAATTAAAACAATTCAAAGATCTACGTGAAAAAGCTAAAGATATCCAAGGTATGCTAGCCGAAGAAAAAATTACCGCTACCGCTGCTTGGGGTAAAATTAAAATGGAGATGAATGGCAATCAGGAAGTTTTATCTGTAACCATTGACCCGGAACTTTTATCTAGTAAGGAAAAAATGGAAAACGCAATTAAAGAAGTCACCAATGAAGCGATTAAAAAGGCCCAGAAAGTTATGGCGGAAAAAATGATGAAAGACGGTGGCTTTAAAATGCCTAACATGTAAAAACTTTGTCAGACATGACAAATAATCTCGTTAAAAAATTAACGGAAATTCTAGAAAAATTTCCTGGGGTCGGACCTAAAACAGCCGAGCGTTTTGTGTTTCATCTTTTTCGTCAATCGCCAGAAGAATTAAGAGAATTTGCTGGAGTTTTGGAAGAAATAAAAAATAAAATTAAAATTTGCTCAATTTGCCAAAATTTTTCTACTACCGATCCTTGTGAAATTTGTTCTGATAACCAACGACAAAAAAATTTAATTTGTGTAGTAGCTTATCCCCAAGATGTTGTAGCCTTGGAAAAAACTGGTTTTTATAAAGGTACCTACCATGTGCTTAATGGCACCCTAAATTTCCCCGAGGGCTTGACTCCAGAAAAATTAAAAATTAAGGAATTAGTGGAACGTCTGAAAACAGAAGCTAAACAATTTGGTGTAAAGAATCTAGAAATAATTTTGGGGTTAAACGCCAATATGGAAGGCGAAACTACTTCTTTATATTTAATGAAACTTCTTAAACCTTCAGGTATTAAAACTTCTCGTTTGGCCAGAGGTTTGCCCCAGGGCAGCGATCTACAATACGCTGATGAGATTACCTTAGGTAACGCCTTGAAAGATAGAAAAGAAATTAATTAAAAAACACTCCGGAAAAAGGAGTGTTTTTAATTTTAAGCAATTTTAGTAATTTTAATTCTGGTATAAGCCTGACGATGCCCGTGACGGCGGTTGTATCTGACTTTGCGCTTAAACTTAATCACTCTGACTTTAGGAGAACGGCCTTGTTCTAAGACTTCCCCTTCCACCTTGGCAGTTAAAAATGGTTTGCCCATTTCTACTCCAGTACCATCTTCACCGGCTAAAAGTAAAACTTCTTCAAATTTTACTTTAGCGCCTTTTTCACCTTCGATTTTTTCAATCTTGATTGTTTGTCCTTCTTGGACAAGATATTGTTTACCGCCTGTTTGAATTACTGCGAACATATTAATTTATAAGTTTTATTCAACTCTCCACCTTAAGGAAACTAAAAGTTTTGAGTAAGTATTAGTAAGGATATTATACTCAATCGGGTTTATTTTGTCAATATTTCTACTGAATCACCTATTTTTAATTTATTTTTAAGGCTAAAACCAGCTACCGTTTCCAAAACAAATTTAGACGGCAGCCGCGGCAAATATTGAGGCAAAGGTTCAATAAAACTAGGCTGAACATTAGGCGCGATATCCACAATTTTGCCATTATTAATCCAAATAATATCAATGGGGAATTCCATATCTTTCATCCAAAAAGACTGACGATCTTCTTGAGGAAAAACAAAGAGCATACCTTTGTTTTCTGGTAAACTTTTTCTACCACTCAACCCTTTTTGCCAACTTTTAACAGAATCGGCTACTTCTACTTTTAATTCAACGTTGCCAACTTTTAAATTAGCTGTAGGCAAAAAATGTTCTCGATACTTAGCATAACCCAAAGAAGATATAAACAAAACTGCAATTATAACCAAACTAACGGAATTAAAAGTTTTTTTATTTAGCCGCATAAGTTTTATTTTTTAAATCCACTAAAATTATTAAAATCACGACTAAAATAAACAAAATAGATAGGGCTAATAATTTTTGCCGGCTTTGTAAAAAAAGAGTAAGAACGCCAAAAATAATTGCCAAACAATAAAAAAGTAAAACTACCTGTCTTTGACTAAAGCCAATTTTTAATAAACGTTGATGCAGGTGTCCCGAATCTCCTTTAAAAGGAGAAGTTTTGTGACGCAAACGCCTCACAATTACAGCAGCTAAATCAACAATAGCTACGCCCATTACTAATAAGGCTGTAGCAATTTTCCCGCCAGCTACAATCGCCAAAACTCCCAAAATAAACCCGGTAAATAAACTACCGCCTTCACCTAAAAAAATTTTTGCTGGATAAAAATTAAAAAACAAAAAACCTAAATTAGCTACCGCGAAGACAAAACAAATTAGAGCAATATCTGGTTGATAAAATTTTTCTGTCAAAGACAAAAAACCCATTACCGCACTCCCAATAATGGTTAACCCAGCTACCAAGCCATCCAAGCCATCCAATAATTTTGTGGTATACATCATACCCGATAACCAAGCTAACGCGATTAGATCCACAAAAATAAAACGCCCTAGCCAGGAAACAGCTAAAAGATTAATTTTTCCCCCCAAGGGGTTGGTTATTTCTTTTAAATTAACTCCAACTACCACAACTATCAAAACCGACACCAAAGGAAAAACTATTTGCTTAATTGGGGGTAAATTAAATTTGTCATCAAGCCAACCACCAATCATTAAAAAAAGTGAGGCGACAAAAATAGCCAATAGTTGCCCTGAAGAAATATGAGTTATAAAATTTGGTTTTTGCCAAATCAAAAAACCCAAACCAATAAAAAACGATGCCGCAATAGCCGCACCACCCATTAAAGGTACGGGGTGATTATGAATTTTTCTGCTGGTTAACCCCGTAGGATAATCTAAAATTTTAAAATAAGTAGCTATTTTTTTAACTAAAAAAGTAGCCCCTAGAGATAAGACGAAAGTTAAAATCAATAAACCAATTTGCCACATACAAGTAACCTCACTTTATCAAAAAACAAGGCTATTGGCAAAAAAACATCCCCGGAGGGATGTTTTAATTTTATCTTAAGGCCACATCAGAACCAATTGGTCGTAAATACTCTATCTTCTCCGGCATCACCATATTTAACTTCTGAATTTTATTATTTAAACTTTCTAAAGACTGAACACTGGCTGCCTGCAACTCCAATTCTTGGTTAGCTGTTTTTAAAGCAGAAATCTGTTTTTCTAAATTATTAATTTTGAAGCCTCGATTAGAAACCGAGCTAACCTGTAAAACATAAGCCAAACCAAAAACAGCACAGGCAATCATCAACCAAATTTTATATTTATCCATTCTTTCAAAAAATAAATCAATTGTAGTAACACGATGCATGCGAGAAGAGTAAACCATATAATTAAATTTTTTCTACGATTCGTAATTTGGCACTGCGGCTACGAGGATTATTTTTTAACTCCTCAGCAGAGGCCACAATGGGTTTTTTATTAATAATTTTTATTGTTTTTCCCGATTCCTTTTGAAAAAAATGTTTAACTATTCGATCTTCTAAAGAATGAAAAGTGATCACGGCCAGTCGACCGGTCGGAGCCAAAACTTCTAAGGTTTGCGGTAAAGTTTGTTTTAAAATTTCCAATTCTTCATTAACTGCAATGCGCAAAGCTTGAAAAACTTTAGTAGCAGGATGAAGTTTGCCATGGCGTCCACCTAAGACAGTTTGGATTAAATTGGCTAATTGGCCAGAAGTTTGTAAAGGATGCTTAACCCGATAAACCACAATGGCTTGGGAAATTTTTTTCCAATGTCGATCTTCTCCATATTCTCTAAAAATCCTACCTAATTCTTTTTCTGACGCCTGATTTAAAATTTCTGCCGCGGTTAATTCTTGTTTACCTAACCGCATATCTAGAGGTTCATCTCTTAAGAAACTAAACCCTCTCCCTGATTCCTCAAATTGCGTAGTTGACCAACCTAAATCCAATAAGATGCCTTGGACTGATTTAAAATTATTTTTTTCCGCCACCTCTTTTAGATGAACGAAATTATCATTGACCAAAATTAAATTCTTATTTTCAAATTTTTGTTTACCAGCAACAATATTTTTAATATCGGTATCAATAGCCAAAACCTGTCCTTGCTCCCCCACCTGATTTAATAGTTCTTGAGTATGCCCTCCATCGCCAAAAGTACAATCAATGACCCAATCTTTAGCTGATAAATTAAGCCCGTTAATAACCTCCAAAATAAGTACAGGAATATGCATATTAAATTCCTAATTCGCCCATTTTTTCAGCGATATCATTGCTATTAGCTTCTGTTTGCTGTTTGTAAGCCTGCCATTTATCTTCGTCCCAAATTTCTAAACGGCTATACAAACCAGTAATTACTATTTTCTTTTTAAGTTCAGCAAATTTTTGTAAATACTCTGGCAAAATAATTCTTCCTTGAGAATCAAGTTTTACATCCATAGCTCCAGAGAGCATCAATCTGGCAAAAGCACGACTGTTGGCTTGTGTTAGGGGTAAATTGATTAATTTTTCTGCTAACTTTTTCCATTCAGTTTTAGTAAAAACAAATAAACAATTATCCAACCCTCTGGTGACAACGGCTCCGTTTTTTAAATCCGCGCGAAATTTCACGGGGATCGCTAACCGTGATTTATCATCAAGACTGTGTTGAAATTCACCGATAAACATAGACTAAAACTTTTTAAATTTGCCACATTTCCCCACTTATCCCCACTACAATTATATTGTACACCACTTTAAGGGACTATTCAACACTCGTCAATAATTTTTTTTCTCTTATTTAAGCTAAAAAAATAATAACTTTTTGAGCTTGTGGATAAATCTAAACCACTTGACAAATTTTATTTAATCTGCTTAAATGAATCCGAGGTTCTTTGATTTTTTTCTTTCTCAAAAAGGAGGAGCGCGATGAGTTGCGCCACCTGGGTCAGTCGGACCCGTCGAATCTTGGAAACTAATGGGTACAAACCCATTTTTATCCAAGGAATTTTTAACAGCAATGGAGTAAAAAAAATCTTGGCTTTTTGTCAATGCCAAGATCAAAAAGAAACTGTCTGTGTTTCCTTAGACACAGATGCGGAGTGGACACCGCTTAGCCCCCTCGCCATCGTCACCACTTCTGTAAAAAGAGGTAGGGGCGACTGGAAAACTGCTATGGAAACTTTGGTTCAAGACGAGTTTCCTCAGTTTAATCTTCATTGGTGTTTTCAGAAGTCCCGACCCAAGGTTGGAAAGCCGGGACAGGAATTTGATATTGATTTTCAGAATTCACTTTCAAAAAGCCACATCCCCCAACGTCGGGATGAAGATGGCAATCTGTTCGATTCCTACATACAAGGCGAGGTCACCCGATGAGAAAGATCCCTGTTGAAAATTTGAACTCGGCGGTAGCCAGTCTGGGCTACACTCATCTTTTTGCTTCAGCACTCATCCGTTTTCGCCGCGGCGAAAAGATGTTTGCTATAGTTGCAGATGAGGCTGGGCCAAAGGCTGTGGTTTTTGATGCTCAGGTGACCCAAAATGGACAGCGGGTAATTCTGAGTAATCAAAAGATTTCTACGGAAGAAAAAATACAGAAATTTTTCCGGGATGCCGCCAAGCGTAAAGCCGAAAACAGGTGGCTGGACCTGAGCGAAGGCGATCTTCGTCGATTGGCCTCTCAGGAATTTCCTGGATCTTTCTTCTATGACATTTTTTTGAATGAGGAAAAGCACCTCTTTGAGGTTCTTCCGAATATATCATCGTTGGAAAGAAGCTAACAACAAAACCGTCCAAGTTTAACGCTTGGGCGGTCTTTTTTTAAATTTAAATTTCTACGGTTTTGGCAAATTCCGCCAAATGAATTTCTGCTTTGGTTTCCGTTGATAACTTTTCTTGCAAAGCATTTAATGGTTCATCGTCGCCATGATTTAAAAATATTTTACTAGGTTGTTTCTGAGCTTCTTTAATCCAAGACAAGAGTTTATTTTGATCAGCATGAGCACTATAAGCACCAATGGCCCTAATTTCAGCTTTCACTTGAACATCCTTATTATAAATTCTCACTTGCTTTTCTCCAGTTAGTAGACGATTACCTAAGGTTCCTTTAGCTTGATAAGAAATAATTAAAAGCATGGATTTAGGATCTTCTAAATAACGCGACAAATGATGTAAAATTCTTCCTCCATTCATCATCCCTGATCCAGCAATAATTATTTTAGGCGCTGGAACTTCATTAATTTTTTTAGACTCATCTGGTGTGCGTGTAGTTTTTAAACCCGGAAAATTAAATAAATCATCTCCCTGGCCAATTAGATACTTAGCTGCTTCATCAAAATATTTGGTATATTTTTTATAAACATCAGTCGCATTAGCCGCTAAAGGGCTATCTAAAAAAATTGGCACTTGTGGTATCATCTTGTTATTTAACAGACTATTGATTTCATATAAGATTTCTTGGGTGCGCTCTAAAGAAAAAGCCGGAATTAATAAGACTCCTCCTCGATTAACGGTAGCAGCAATAGCTTCTTGCAAAAGAAAAATTCTTTTTTCTGGATCTTCATGATTAATATGGCCATAAGTTGACTCTAAAATTAAAACATCAGTTTCTCCCAAAGAAGTTGTTTCACGAACAATGGGAACATGTGAATTACCCAAATCACCAGAAAAAACTACTTTTTGCTGAGGGGTTTCCAAACACACAAAAGCCGATCCTAAAATATGTCCGGCATCTTTAAAAGTAAAGTAAAAGTTTTGATCTATTTTATGCTTTTCGGCATAATCCACAATATGAAACATTTTCATGGTTTCCTCTATATCATTCTCGTTATACAACAAAGGAATTCCATACTTCTTTTCATTAAATAACATGATTCCTAAAGCATCTAAAAGTACCAACCTAGTTAGGTCTTTAGTAGCCGGAGTGGCATAAATATCTCCCACAAAGCCTTCTTTAATTAGTTTAGGCAATCTACCAGTGTGATCTAAGTGAGCGTGAGTTAAAATTACAGCTTTAATTTCTTGAGGATTAAAACCAAAGTCATTCCAGTTGCGATCTTCATTAAATTCTCCGCCTTGAAACATACCGCAATCTACTAAATATTTCTGACCTTGATTTTCCAATAATGTGCAAGACCCGGTTACCTCCCCAGCCGCGCCTAAAAAAGTCAATCGCATAAAAAATAAAATTAATGATTATTATATTATAACAAAAAAATAAATAAACAGGGAGTTAATAATAAAGTTGAAAAAAACCGAAGTATTTGTTAGAATGTCAACATCTATATTATGGATTCAGCTCAACCAGTTATCCACGATTTTACTCCTTCCCCCATTGAAGAACCAGCTCTTAAGAACAGGGGTTCTTGTCTCTGGAAATTAATTTCTCTAATTATCACCCTAATAATTTTAGCGGTGGTAGTTTTTAGTGTCATTAGTCTTTTTTATAGTGGCCCAACTATTAAGCGCATCGCCGCCCTGCCTGCTCATTTCCCCACAGATATTCCTTTATACGATTTTGGCAATCGATCTTCCATCCAATACCAAAATGCCCAAGAAAACGATAAACTTTTTAATCGTTTAGCCCTCATACCAAAATATATTTTTGGCCCAATTACTTTAAAATTTAAACCATATATTTCCGAAGAAGAAAAATTTTTACGCAACAAAATTTATCTTTCCTCTTCTTTAAATTTTTCTGATTTAAAAAAACTACTTCAACCAACTTCTGGAAAAACTTTGGATGTAATAGAAATTGATTGGGAAAACTTAAATAGTTCACCCAAAAAAATATTTGATTTTTACAAAAAAAATTTTGTTAATCAAGATTACGAAATTACCAAAGAAGACAGACAGAGTCATGATTGGGAAATGATTATAAAGAAAAATGATATCACGGGAGAATTAACTTTGCTTCCGACAGAAGAAAAAAATAAAACTCAAAAAGTAATTTTAAAAATAAATTTCCCTACTCCCCAAAATCATGATTTGGAAAAAAATCTTCAATAATTATTCCGAGAGCGTTACTGGTTCAGCTCTTATTTTGGGCTTAACTTCATTAGCTTCCCGTTTTTTAGGTTTTATTCGCGATCGAGTTTTAGCTCACTATTTTGGGGCTGGCGATGTAGTTGATGCCTATTATGCTGCTTTTAAAATACCTGATTTAACCTATAATTTAATTATTTTGGGCGCTTTTTCTGCTGGGTTTATCCCTATTTTTACTAAACTTTTTAAACGAGAAGAATTAAAAAATAAAAAAAATGAAGCTTGGAAATTAGTTAATAATTCTATTAATATTTTAGGCATTTTTTTAATATTTTTAACTGTTGGCTTAATTGCGACGGCTCCCATTTTAGTTCCCCTAATCGCCCCGGGGTTTGATGGTGAAAAATTAAATTTAACCATAAAAATGACTCGGGTGATGTTACTCAGTCCTTTACTTTTGGGATTATCCACTGTAGTAGGTGCTGTTTTACAATCAATAAAAAATTTCTTTATCTATTCTTTATCACCAATGATGTATAATGTTGGGATTATTATTGGTGCTGTAGTTTTAGTACCATGGCTTGGTCCCTTAGGTTTAGCTTGGGGGGTGATTTTAGGTGCTGTTTTACACTTGCTAATACAACTTCCATCATTATTTCAAGCTGGTTATTCTTATTTTTGGCTAGCTAATTTTAAAGATAGAAATTTTCTCACAGTTGTAAAATTGATTATTCCCAGAACTCTAGGTTTGGCTGCTGGACAAATCAATACTGTGGTTATGACTATTTTTGCTTCCACTCTAACTGTGGGTAGCGTGGCAGTTTATAATTACGCTTTTAACTTACAATCTTTACCTCTAGGACTAATTGGAGTTTCTTTTGCCGTAGCTGCTTTCCCCACCCTCTCCGAATTAGCTAATAAAAATAATAAAGAAAAAATGATTGCTACAATTTCCTCCACAACCAAGCAAATTATTTTTTTTACCATTCCGTTAATGGTTTTATTTTTAATGCTTCGCGCCCAAATTGTTAGAGTAGTATTAGGCACTGGAGCCTTTGATTGGGATACTACCATTCGCACTGCTGACACTCTTGCCTTTTTTACTCTTAGTCTTTTTGCCCAATCTTTAATCCCCCTACTGGCCCGTTCTTTTTATGCCCTAGAAGACACGGCTACCCCTCTAATTTTAGGTCTGGTTTCTGTAGGAGTAAACATTATTGCGGCTTGCAAATTAACCAAAGGCACTTTAGGAGTAGAAGGTTTGGCTCTATCGGTTTCCTTAGGTAATTTAGTAAATTTTATTTTATTGTGGGTTTTTTTACGTTTACGTTTAAAAAATTTGGATGAACAAAATATTCTGCCCTCCGTTTACAAAATTAGTATTGCGGCTATTTTGATGGGAATAACAATTCAGGGCTTAAAACAAGTAGCTGTCTGGGTAGTTAACACCCACACTTTTTGGGGAATTTTTGGCCAAGGTGTAATTGCTGGATTAGGCGGTTTAACAATTTATTTTTTAATCAGTTTTGTTTTGAAAAATAAAGAAATGCTAATTCTTCTTAATGTGTTTAAGAAGAAGCTTTTACATCAACCTAATGTAGCTCTAGATGTTTCAGAAATTAATAAATAAAAAAGCCCGTCAAATGACGGGCTGTTTTGTTTTATTAGTTGGGTAGAGAGGAAGGCGGAGATTGAAACGTCTCCTCAGCAACTTTTTTGCCAAATAAACTCAGCAGATAACTTACTTGGTCTTCAACTGACGCTTGAATAATTTCTAAAGGCAAAAAAGGAACCCCAACTTTCTTGATTGTTACATCCTTTTCTGTCAAGGATAACCCTGCTTGAATCATCTCTAGCATCATCTCCTCTATTTCTTGGGAGCTAAGATGTATTTTTCTTTCAGAAATTCGGTAACAAAATTCTAAGCCGATTTCTACAGAAAAAAAATGTGGGGTATACTGTTTGACTTGTCCAATTTCACCAAAAATTAATCTACCATGTCTATTTTTAAAAGCGCTACAGCCACAGACAGAAAATTGGATCCTCTTCAGAGAACTATCCATTTTCGTCCCCAACTAAAAAGTTTGAAAAAGAACTAAACTGCTTATTTAAATTTATCTAATACCTGAATCAGTGTCAAGACTATACAAAAAGCTATTTTTAAGATAAAATGCTTTTTATGAATAACATTAGGAATTTTTGTATTATTGCCCATATTGATCACGGCAAATCCACTTTAGCCGACCGTCTTTTGGAATTTACTGGTACTGTCAGTAAAAGAGAAATGAAAGCTCAAATTTTAGATTCTATGGATTTAGAGAGAGAGCGTGGAATTACTATTAAACTAACCCCAGTGAGAATGAACTATTCTCTTAATGGACAAAATTACATTTTAAATCTTATTGACACCCCAGGGCATGTTGATTTTAACTATGAAGTTTCTCGTTCCTTGGCTGCGGTTGAGGGAACAATTCTCTTGGTGGATGCGACCCAAGGTGTTCAAGCTCAAACTATTGGTAATTTATATTTAGCCCTGGAACAAAACTTAAAAATTATTCCTGTAATTAACAAAATCGATTTACCATCAGCCAAAGTTAAAGAAACCAAACAAGAAATAATCAATTTAATTGGTTGCCAAGAAGAAGATATTTTGTCAGTCTCGGCTAAAACCGGCGAAGGTGTAGAAAAAATCTTAGCCAAAGTGATTGAATTGATTCCCCCACCACAAAATGATAAAGTCCAAGAAACCCGCGCTATGATTTTTGATTCAGTTTATGATGATTACCGAGGAGTCGTGGCTTATGTTAGAGTACTCAGCGGAAACTTAAAACGAGGTGACAAAATTTTAATGATGGCAACTCAAAAAGAAAGTGAATTAATTGAGGTCGGTTATTTTAAACCAAAATATTCCTCTTCCGACTGTGTAAAAGCCGGAGAAATTGGATATGTAGTTAGTGGTCTAAAAAACATTGAAGGCTGTCGTGTTGGTGACACTATTACTTTAAAAGACGCACCCAGTCAACAAGCCTTGCCAGGTTATAAAGATGTTAAACCAATGGTTTTTGCGGGAATTTTTTGTCAGCAAGGCAATGATTTTGAAAGATTACGCGAGGCCATTTTAAAATTAAAACTTAATGATGCTGCTCTAACTTTTGAGGCAGAACATTCATCAGCTTTGGGTTTTGGTTTTCGTTGCGGCTTTTTGGGTTTACTTCATTTGGATATTTTCCGAGAACGCCTAGAAAGAGAGTATAATCTAAAAATTATTGTAACCGTCCCCTCAGTTGCTTATCAAATCACCAAAACTAGTGGAGAAAAAACAATTATTAAAAGTCCTCAAGATCTACCAGACCAAACTTTTATCAAATTAATTGAAGAACCCTGGGTTAAATCTGATATTGTTTCTCCCAAAGAATACATTGGAGCCATTATGCAATTGGTGCAAGAAAAACACGGTTTATATCAAAATACAGAATATTTAGAAGCCAATCGTGCCATTATGCACTACCATATTCCCCTAGCTTCCATTTTAGTTGACTTTTATGATCGATTAAAAAGTGTTTCTTCGGGCTACGCTTCTCTAAATTATGAGATCTTAAATTATCAATCAGCTGATATAGTTAAATTAAAAATTTTAGTAGCCGAAGAAGATGTTGAGGCACTTTCTTTCCTAGTGTATGAAGATGAAGCTTACCGAGCCGGCAGATCTGTTGTACAAAAATTAAAAGAATCTTTACCAAGACAAATGTTTGAAGTAAAAATCCAAGCAACCATCGGTGGAAAAATTATTGCCTCGGAAAGAATACCAGCTATGCGCAAAGATGTTTTGGCCAAAATGTCTGGTGGCGATTGGACCCGTAAAATGAAATTATTACAGAAACAAAAATCTGGCAAGAAAAAAATGTTGTCCAAGGGTCGAGTAGAAATACCTAGCGAAACCTATTTGGCGATACTCAAAAGATAAAATTAAAAACAATATGAAAAAAAGAAAGCTCTTGAAATTATTTTGGGTCTTCTTAACTTTTATCGTGGTCTTTGGTATGTTAGCCTGGACCATCTCTCCAGCTTTTAAATAAAAATTGTTAGATTATGGAAAAAATCTGGCAATTGGCTGATAAAATCAGTGAGGATTTTAAAAAAGAATTTCCAGAAATACCTGGAACGATTTTGCAATTACTTAATAATCGAGGCTTGACCAAACAGACCCAGATTGATGAATTTCTCTATCCCGATTACTCTCAAGATGTCCACGATCCATTTCTTTTTCAAGATATGGAGAAGGCAGTGACTAGAATTTATCAAGCAATTGAAAACAAGGAGTTAATTGTAATTCATGGCGATTACGACGCGGATGGGGTGTGCGCGGCGGCGATTATTTATTTAACGCTTAAATCTTTAGGAGCTGAACATTTAGATATTTTTCTGCCCGACCGAGAAATTGATGGTTACGGTATTAACAAAAACACAATCAATATTTTAGCTGAAGCAAAAACTAAACTTCTAATCTCTTGTGACTGTGGTATTTCTAATTTTGAGGAAGTTACTTTGGCCAGATCAAAAAATATTGATGTAATTATTACTGATCATCATAATGTTCCCCAAAATATCCCTCCGGCCAATGCTATTATCCACCCTAAGGTTCCCAACGAGCCTTATCCTGATAAAGGATTATCTGGTGGCGGAGTAGCTTTTAAACTTATCCAAGCCTTAACCAAATACAACTTAGCTCAAAAATATTGGGGAAATCAAAACACTAAATTGGAAAATTTTGAAAAATGGCTTTTAGATTTAGTGGCTATTTCTTCAGTGGCCGACATGGTTCCTTTACTTGGCGAATCAAGAACGCTAACTAAATATGGTTTGATTGTTTTAAATAAAACTAAACGAGCTGGTTTAAAACACTTAATAGAAATCTCCACCTTGGGCAAAAACCACACTAACAGCTCGCCTATTAAATTAACTACCTCCAATATCTCATTTCAATTAGCTCCTAGAATCAATGCGGCTGGTCGAGTTAAACATGCTAACAACGCTTTTCAGTTACTTATAGCTGCTGATGAAGACGAAGCCAAAGAGTTGGCAAGAGAACTCAACGCTAACAACCAGGAGCGTCAAAAAATTACCGAAAAAATGGTTAGTGAAGCTAAAGCGCAGATTAACGAGACTAACCAAGACAAGGCGCCAATTATTTTTGTAATTAAAGAAAATTGGCCAATTGGTTTAGTAGGTTTAATTGCGTCTAAATTATGTAATGAATTTTACAAACCTGTTTTAGTCATGACCCAAACAGATGGTAAAATTCACGGCTCAGGAAGAAGCATTAATGAAATAGATATCATGAAAAAAATGGTCAAACTGAGTAATTTGTTTGAAAAATATGGTGGTCATCCTCAAGCCTGCGGCTTTACTTTAAAAAATTCTAGCCAAGAGGGTTTAGAAAATTTTAAAAAACAATTCTTAGACTTAATTAATCAAGAATTATTAGACAAAAAAATAATTCCTATTTTACCAATTGATGCTGAAGTTAGCTTAGAAGAAATTAATTGGGATCTATTTGATTTACTGGAAAAGTTTGAACCCTTTGGTCAAAACAACCCTGAACCAAAATATTTGGCCCGTGGACTAACGGTGGCTTGTGTCGAAGCCGTTGGGGGAAATTGTCAACACTTAAAATTACTAGTCAAACATAACTCTCTAGAACATAAAAAAATGATTGGTTTTAATTTTGGTGATGAAAATAAAGTTGGAAAAAATTGGTGCGAATTTCTTAAACCCGGAGATATAATTGATGTGGTTTTTGAAATTTCAGTTAATCAGTGGAATGGCAACCGAGAATTACAATTAAAAATTGTAGATTTAAAATTAAATCAAAATAATTTTTCAAACTAAAAATATGCAATTATTCATTTATACTGATGGAGGCGCCCGAGGCAACCCCGGACCAGCTGCTGCTGGTGTAGTTATTAAAAATACCCAAGAAGAAACTGTGGCTGCTTTTGGCGAATATTTAGGAGAAACTACTAATAATCAAGCCGAGTATCGAGCTTTAATTTATGCCTTAAATAAAGCCCAAGAAATAGGTGGATCAGAAATTTTTTGTTTTTCCGATAGTGAATTAATGATTAAACAACTCAATCACGAATATAAAATGCGCAATGCTGAGCTCGCTCCCCTTTTTTTAAAAATTCATAATTTGTCGTTGGGTTTTAAAAAAATTTCCTTCCAACACATACCTAGAGAAAAAAACAAGGAGGCCGATTTATTAGTTAATCAAACTTTGGACAAACAACTAAAATAAAATAAAAAGGAGGCCTGGTTAACAGGCCTCCAATCGTTTAAATTTGTTTCTATTCTTGTTCCTCCAAATGATTAGTGGCTAATTTACGCCACGTCCTTTTTTCTTCAGCGCGACGGTCGCGCGCTTTCGGTTTATGCCTACTGGCCCCATCACCACGGAAAAAATAGCAAGTGATAATAACTAGAGTTGGACGATTTTTCCGATCCAACCCATTTTCAACGATAAAAAGCAAGGGTGCTTTAGAGTCATTAGATTCTTCTAGGCTATAATAAAAGTCTTTGTTTTTACCATGACGCGTTTTTTTTTCACCATTTCGCATCATGTTTGACTCGACCAAGACACTGGCTGAGATTCTCGTCAGCAAATCATCTTCAGCTAAAATACGAGTTTCGTAATATCTGTGCATCTGAGATGAATGTTTTAAAAATCTCTCTATCGCGTGATTAGTGGAAACGATAAAAATCCATTGATTTACCTTACGGCAATCAACGATTTGCTGTTTATCATCAACAACAAAAAGTGTTTGCCAAAAACCGACTTCGTCAAGAAAAAAACTATACCCATCCTGAAAAGCCACTTCGGGGTGATCACCCCAAAAAGATGATTCTTCGGGAATTAATTTACTGCGCAAAAAGCGATTTTCAATTTCTGCGATGACTTTAGATTCTGGAATGTTAATTCCAACATCTAAAAAGTTTTTCCGAAATTGAAATATCGCTTCATCTGTTACACCTGTCGCAGTCTTATTTTCCACTTTTACTACCCCCTCTTTTTTAGCCTCCGCTGTAAAAGAACAGATAAATTTACGCTAACAATATTTGCTTAAATTGTCAAGAGAATGATAAAATAAAAGTAACTAAATACTTTTTAAATAATTAAGTAATATGTTATAAAAGGTTGATTTCGGTTTCGGAAAATTTATCTATTTTAAGCTAAAAATATGCATAATCAGACTTTAAAAAATTTTGATGAAATTCTTTATAAATCAATTGAATGCGAAAAAAACCGTCAAGAAGAAACCTTGGAAATGATCCCTTCGGAAAATTTTGTTTCGCCAGCAGTTTTAGAAGCCCTAGGATCAGTTTTAACTAATAAATACTCCGAGGGTTATCCAGGTAAACGTTATTATGGTGGCTGTCATTTTATTGATGAAGTGGAACAACTGGCCATTGAGCGGGCAAAACAACTATTCGGCGCCGAACATGTCAACGTCCAGCCACTCTCTGGTGCTCCAGCCAACATTGCTGTTTACTTTGCTCTACTGAAACCTGGTGAAACTGTTTTAGGGATGGACCTGTCTCACGGTGGACATTTGACCCATGGCCACCCAGTTACTTACATGGCCCAAATTTTTAACTTTGTCCGCTATAAGACTAACACCGCCGGATTAATAGATTTAAATAATCTACGTGCGATGGCTTTAGAGCATAAACCTAAAATAATCTTAGTTGGTTATTCTGCTTATTCCCGCGAAATTGATTATCAAAAAATTAAAGAAATTGCTGATGAAGTTGGTGCTATTACTATGGCCGATGTTGCTCATACCGCTGGCTTAATTGCCGGTGGTGTTATGAATAATCCAGTACCAATTTTTGACGTAGTCACCACCACCACACATAAAACCTTGCGTGGACCTCGTGGCGGCATGATTATGTGCAAAGAAAAATTTGCCAAAGACATTGACAAAGCTGTTTTCCCTGGTTTCCAAGGTGGCCCGCACGAAAATAATATCGCGGCTAAAGCTGTAGCCTTTAAAGAAGCCTTGGAACCGGAATTCAAAAATTATGCTCAACAGATTAAAAAGAATACTAAAATTTTAGAACGTGAATTTTTAACCAAAAATTACACTTTGTGTTTTGGTGGTTCTGACAATCATTTACTTTTAATTGATTTAACTAATAAAAATCTTAGTGGTAAAGAGGCTCAGATAGCCCTGGATAAGGCCGGCATTACGGTAAATAAAAATATGATTCCTGATGATTCTCGGACCCCTAATGATCCATCGGGTATCAGATTAGGAACTCCCGCCTTGACCACAAGAGGATTTAAAGAAAAAGAAATGGAATTGGTAGCTAATTGGATTGATCAGGCTATTAATAACTATCAAGACGATGATAAATTATCGTCTATAAAAAAAGAGGTGGCGGAATTAACTAAAAAATTTCCGCTCTACCCCAGCTTATGATTAAAGAAAAATATAACAAACGTTTGTTATTTTTT
>Ga0116178_10001463_pt1 | contig 19643 bp, 17 predicted proteins | sample AD_STIC12_MetaG_FD_89880 | JGI IMG/M metagenome (GOLD analysis project Ga0116178, IMG submission 89880) | Active sludge microbial communities of municipal wastewater-treating anaerobic digesters from USA - AD_STIC12_MetaG | ecosystem: Engineered > Bioreactor > Anaerobic > Digestate | place: USA... | reverse complement strand
CAATGCCTGATGGCTGCCTCGTTGTCTGCAAACCGCGCGGCTGTTCTTCGCACGATGTCATTGCGCGTCTGCGCCGGGTTTATAAAATCAAAAACTGCGGGCACGCCGGCACTCTCGACCCGATGGCCCAGGGTGTGCTGCTGGTTTTTACCGGGCGAGCACTCAAGCTGCTCAATTTCATTCCGGCCGAACACCTCGACAAAGCCTATCTGATGCGTGTCACACTCGGCGCCACCACCGACAGTTATGATGCCACCGGCACTATCGTCAGCCGGCACGAAGGCCCGATCAACTTCAGCAACGACCAGCTGATGGCGGCTCTGCGCAGCCTGGTCGGCAACTATGATCAGGCACCACCGGCCTATTCGGCGATCAAAGTCGGCGGCAAACGTGCCTACGCCATGGCACGCGCCGGCGAAGAAGTCAAACTGGCGAGCCGGCCGGTGCATGTCACCTCGATCAGACTGGTGGCTGACTACAGCAGCGCCGAGGGTCGGCATCTGGTGTTGCGGGTGCATTGTTCGCGCGGCACTTACGTGCGTTCGATTGCGCATGATCTCGGGCAGAAACTTGGCTGCGGCGGTTACCTTTCGTATCTGCTGCGCGAGCGTGTCGGGCAGTGGGCCTTCACCCAGGCCTACCCGTTCTGGAAAATCGAAAAGGCTGTGCCATTCACAGAAACCGTCTCTTTCGTGCCTTTTAACGATATTCTGCCGTTTCCGAAGCTCAAGGTCAGTGCCGACGGCCGGGCGCGCATCAAAAATGGGCAGCCAATAGGCCGGCGTGATATAATCAGCATTGCCACCGACAGCCCCGAAGCTGCCGATAAATTTCAGATTCTCGGGCCCGATGGCCGACTTATCGCTATTTACGAAACCCGTAAAGAAAGCGACGAAGCGCGAAAAGACGGCCTAAAGCTCTACCCGGTGAGGGTTTTCGCGGAAAATGAAGCTTAAGAACCTGCTGCAGGGCGACCCCGGTATCGGGCCATGCATACTTGGCATCGGCACCTTCGATGGAGTGCATCTCGGTCATCGCAAACTGATTGCCGACATCATCGGCTGCGCCCGTGAACGTGGCCTGCCGGCAGTGATCTTCACTTTCGACCATTCACCCCGCAAGTTTCTGTCGCCCGAAATTTTCAAGGGCTACCTGACGACTCCCGAAGAAAAGTTCAGCCTGCTGCTCGGCACAGGGGTCGATTACGTCGTTTTCAGACCTTTCGACGAGGCTTTTGCCGCGGTCGGGCACGAAGAATTCGTCAAAGATATTCTCATCAACCGCCTGCAGGCCGAAGTTACCTTCGTCGGCTTCAATTTCTGCTTTGGCGCCCGCCGGGCCGGCACCGCCGAAATTCTTGCCAGTCTGCTCAACTCCAGTGGTCGCGCCAGCCAGGTCATCGACCCGGTCAGAGTCGACGACGAGGTCGTCTCATCATCGATTATCCGTGAAGCGGTCGCCGCCGGCGACTTTGCGCGGGCAAACCGGTTCCTTGGCCGCGAAGCGAGTTTTTCGGGCGAAGTCGTGCACGGTGATCACCGTGGCCGCGTCATGGGGTTTCCGACCGCCAATCTGCAGCTCGAAGCGAGTCAGAAAATTCTGCCGCCGAATGGTGTTTACGCCTGCCATGCCGACACCCCTGAGGGTTCGTATCCGGCCATCGTCAACATCGGCGTCAGGCCGACCTTCGAGCGCAGTAATCATCTGCTCGAAGCGCATCTGCTGAATTTTACCGGCGATCTTTATCACCGTACCATCAGAATCAGATTCGTTCAGAGAATCAGGGCCGAAAAGCGGTTCCCAGATATGCAGGCACTCGTCGACCAGATCCACCACGACCTCGCCGCCCTGCAGAATATAATCCCCTAGGGCTGGAGGCAGGCGAGGGTGGCGTGCTGGCGCAGGTCGGCCTCGAGCGAGTCTTCGTCGCGGTTGCACCAGGCATTGGCAATTGCCGCAATTTTGCGGGCGTTGTCGCCGACGGTCATGTTCATGTGCGTACCGCCCTGAATGCCGATCAGTGCCTTGTTTTTCGAAGCGGCGGCATGGTAGCCGGCTTCGACTGTGTGTGCCGGCGCGATACGGTCGTTAGTACCGTAAACCAGGCAGACCGGCGTGGTGATCGCCGGGAACTGCTGCAGATAATCGTTTTCGCCGGTTCTATCAGAGAATTTACGGGTTTTGGCCCAGGTCAGGGCCTGCAGAAAAGTTTCGACCGGCACGTTGACGCAGGCGGTCTTGATGAGATTGCGAAACAGATTGATATCGACCGCGGCCCGGCCGGGTGCGGTCGCCGCCATCATGGCGCAGATAATTCGCCCGAGCAGGCGAATCGGCACGGTGCGGTAACCGGTGAGCGCCGAAATGCGCACCCAGGTGCGCATCAATGGCGGGTAAAGCGGAATCATGCCAAAGGTGAAGGGTGACCCGGCGGTGATGATCGCCGGCGCGTCGATAACGCCGGTGGCCTGTGCGGCCATCGACAGCATGCCACCCATGCTGTATCCGAGAACGCATGGTTTTTCGCCGGCCTCGCGGCAGATCTGCTGCCAGATAACCGGCAGATCATGCTGCAGATGAAAATCGAAATCCCATGGGTGGTTACGATGCGCTTCGATCGGGTAACTTACCGGGTAGATGGTGAAGTATTCGCTCAGATGCATGCCCAGGCCAGATGGCACCGCAAAGAGGTTGGCGTTGTTGCAGATTCCGTGCAGAAGCAGTAATGGCGGCTTTTTCATGCGGTATAATCTTTCAGGTCGGCGAGATTCGGCCCGAACGACACATCGCAAACCAGCGGCACGTTGAGCGTCACACAGGTTTCCATGATGCGCTTCAGTTCGGGGGCCACCTGGTGCAGCTCGCTTTCGGGCACCGAATAGACCAGTTCGTCGTGAATCTGCAGAATCAGCCGTGACTGAAAGCCGTTATCGCACAGCCAACGCGAGGTTTCGATCATCGCTTTCTTGACGAGATCGGCGGCCGAACCCTGCAGGCGGGTATTTTTAGCGATGCGTTCGGCGCCGCTGCGCAGCTGAAACTTGCCCGAATTGATGTCGGGCAGATGCCTGACACGGCCGAGCAGGGTTGCGATCTCGCCGCTCTGGCGGGCCTCTGCCAGCACCTGTTCAAAAAATTCGTTGACGTGCGCGAAGCCGTTATAGAAGGCGTCGATGTATTCTTTGGCCTGCGGCCGGCTGATTGCGAGGTCTTCGGCGAGCCCATGCGCCGAAATGCCGTAGAGAATACCGAAATTAACGGTCTTGCCGACGTTGCGCTCCGACGAAGTGACATCGGCAGGCTCTTTGTGAAAAATGCGGCCGGCACTGATGGCATGAATATCGATGCCCTTCTGATAGGCCTCTACGAGGCCCGGGTCTTGTGAAAAGTGTGCCAGCAGGCGCAGTTCGATCTGCGAATAGTCGATCGACACGAACAGATCTCCCTGGCGGGGCGGTACAAAGGCCCGCCTGATTTTACGCCCGAGTTCGGTCTTGATCGGAATATTCTGCATATTCGGGTTCGAGCTCGAAAGGCGGCCGGTGGCGGTGACCGCCTGGTTGAAACTGGCGTGGATCAGGCCGGTCTTGCGGTTAACCAGGGTGGTCAGGGACTCGGCGTAGGTCGATTTCATTTTTGCCAGCTCGCGGTATTCGAGCAGGGCACCACAGATCGGGTGTGCCGGCGCCAGCAGCCGCAGCACTTCGCTGTCGGTCGAATAGCCGGTTTTTGTCTTTTTCGGCGGGTTGAGGCCGAGGTCTTTGAAGAGCACCTCCTGCAGCTGCTGCGTCGAATTGACATTGAAAACCCGGTTGGCATAACCGTGAATGGTCGCTTCGAGTTCGGCGGCATGGTCGGTGAGATCACGACCCAGCTCAGTCAGATAGCGTTCATTGAGGCCGATACCAAAGCGTTCCATGCCCTGCAGAATCGAGACGAGAGGCATTTCTAGTTCATTGAAAAGCTGCAGCAGCTTTTTATCGGCCAGTTCTTTCTGCAGCAGCGGGTAAAGGTGCATGGTCACGAGAACGTCCTGGCAGCCATAGTCACGGGCCGCTGCCAGATCGACGGCGGCAAAGCTGCCACCGGCCGCCACCTTGTTGAATTCGGTCATCTCAAAACCAAGCAGACTGCGCCCAAGGCTTTTCAGGGCATTCGATCGGGTCGGGTCGATAACATAGGCGGCAATCAAAGTATCGAAAAGATCGCCACCGGCGCTGACGCCCTCTTCAGCAAGAAAAGCAAGATCGAACTTGAGATTGTGTCCGACGATGCGACGCCCTTTGAGGTTAGCGCGCAAAAACGCAAACAACTCTTCGGGTGGCATCTGATCTTCTGGCGAGAGCCCGAGGTAGGCGTGACGCAGCGGCACATACACGGCTTTAGCGCTGCCGGTGGCGAATGAAATGCCGACGATACGGTCACTTACCGCGTCGAAGCCATCGGTTTCGATGTCAAGGCAAAGCACGTCGCCGACTTCGGCCCAGAATTTCTGCAGTTCGGCCAGTGAACTGACGATGAGCTTTTCGCCCGGCACCGGCTGAAAGGCGGTGCCGGCAGAGGCGACCGCAAATTCTGTGCCGGCATGCAATGCCGTGTCAGCATGCGATGCCGGGGCGGCGAACAGATCGCCAGTGGTCGGGCCGCCTACTGGCGCAGAGAAAGGAGCCTGGCTCTCACCGACGAAGGCCGGGGCAGAGGGGGCAGATGCACCCGCACCCGCAGCCGCCCGGGCCCGGGCGTGCAGATCGCGGCCGGCGAATTCGCGATACAGCGAGTTGAATTCATAGCGGGCAAGAAAGCCGGTAAAAGCGTCTGAATTGAGGTTGTCTGGGTTCCAGTGCAGGTCAGCGGGCTGCACGAAAGTCGGCACATCGACCCGGATCGTTGCCAGATCGTGTGAGAGACGTGCCATTGCTTCTTCTTCGACGAGTTTCTGGCGCATCTTTTCGTTATCGACCGTGGCAATTTCGCGGTAGAGCCGGTCGATGCTGCCGAACTGCTGAATCAGCGCGAGCCCCTTCTTTTCGCCGATGCCCTTTACGCCCGGAATATTATCGGAAGCATCGCCCATCAGTGCTTTTAGATCGATTATTCCCTGTGGCGGGAAACCATATTCTTTGACGAATTCATCGGGGTTGACCTCGCGAATTTCGGTCACGCCCTTCTGGCAGAGCTCGACGGTGATGTGGTCGTCGATGAGCTGCAGCAGGTCACGATCACCGGTAACGATATTGACTTCGTATTCCTTCGCCAGGCTTTTGGCGGCCGAACCGATCAGGTCGTCGGCTTCGTAATCTTCGTGAGTCATGATTTTAACGCCAAGGGCCGCGACCGCCTGGTGCGCCAGCGGAATCTGGGCCAGCAGGTCTTCTGGCGTCGGTTTGCGTTTCGCCTTGTATTCGGGGTACAGTCGGCGTCTGAACGTGTTGCGCGAGGTATCGAAGGCAACGGCGATCAGGTCAGGCTGGCGGTCTTTCAGCATTTTGAGCAGCATGCGCAGAAAGCCATACAGTGCCCCGGTCTGCACCCCGTCGCTGGTCTTCAGTCTCTGGTTCTGAAAAGCATAATAGGCGCGAAAAATGATGTTGTTTCCGTCGATCAGCAGGCAGCGTCGCATGTACCCCTCCGGCAATTTTATCACCTGAGTATACACCACCCGCCCGGCGTTTTAAACCGCAAGTTTGCTTTTGCGGGCGGGGTGGTATAGACTTTGCGCAGAAGATTAAAAAATCAGGAGACAAGGCAATGACCGTAACCGGGCGCGAAATTCAGTCAGACATTGCGAGAGCGACGCGACAGGAATGGTTGCTGACCAACGGCATCGGCGGTTTCGCCGGTTCGACGATTCCCTGCATCAATACCCGGCGTTACCATGGCATTCTCGTGGCGGCGCAGCGACCGCCGGTCGAAAGGCTGGTGCTGGTATCGCGGCTTGAAGAGACTCTGATCATCGACCGCAGGGAATTTTCGCTGTCGACCTGTGTGCATGCCGAAGACATCAAAAACCCAGCCGGTTACCTGCATCTTGAACGTTTCGAGCGCGACCCGCTGCCGACCTGGTATTACCAGATCCGCGACGTCATGCTGATCAAAACTATCAGCATGGTTTACGGGCAGAATACGACGCTGGTCACCTACAAGCTGCTCGGCAACAACCGCAAGGTGTCATTGCGCGTCAGACCGCATTTTCTTTTCAGGGATTTTCACGGTAACATGTATGAAAACGCCGGGGTACAGGACTGCGCCGAGGTTTTCGAACGGCAGATGAAAGTGCAGCCGTTCACCAACGCCCCGGAGCTTTACATCAGATGGGACCGCGGCAAATTCGTCGAAGACTGCCGCTGGCACAAGGACATCATGCTGCAGATGGAAGAAGAGCGTGGTCTGCCGGCGCTCGAAGATGATTTTTCGTGCGGTTATCTCGAAGTCAGCCCGTTCAATGGTTCGGTCTCGATTATTTTCTCAGACCGGCCGATCAGCTCGTTCAACCCGATGGACCTGCGGAAACGCGAAGAACAGCGTCTGGAAAACATCGCCGGGTCGCTGCATTCGACCGACCCGCTGCTGCGCCAGCTGCTGCTGGCAGCCGACCAGTTCATCGTCGACCGGCAAAGCACCGGCAGCCGCACGATCATTGCCGGCTACCCATGGTTTTCTGACTGGGGGCGCGACAGCCTGATCTCACTGCCTGGTCTGACACTGGTCACCGGGCGTTTTGACGACGCCAGATCGATTTTGCGCACCTTTGCCGGTGCCATTCAGAACGGGCTGGTGCCCAACTGCTTCGCTGACAGCGGCAATGACGCTTCATACAACAGCGTCGACGCCTCACTGTGGTTTTTCGTGGCCGCCTACAAGTTCATCGAATATACCGACGACTACGAGTTTGTGCGCGAGCATCTGTTCGACGGCATGACGGCGATCATCGAGGCCTTTCAGAATGGTACCAGATATGAAATCGCAATGGACCAGGAAGACGGCCTGATCAGTGCCGGCACCCCTGACGTGCAGCTGACCTGGATGGACGCGAAGGTCGACGGCTGGGTAGTGACGCCACGCAACGGCAAAGCGGTCGAAGTCAATGCTCTCTGGTACAACGCGCTCAAAATCTACGCGATTTTTCAGGAAAAATTCGAGGGTCATTCGCGCGAGGTCACGGCACTGGCGCGCCGGGTCAGGGCTTCGTTTCACAAGGTATTCTGGAACGAGCGCAAAAACTGCCTCTTCGACTACATTAAAACTGACGGCAGCGCCGACCTGGCGTTCAGGCCGAATCAGATCTTCGCGGTTTTTCTGCCGTTCAATGTTCTCGACCATGCCGAAGAAAAGGCGGTCGTCGACGCGGTCTTCGCGAAGCTTTACACCTCTTACGGCCTGCGCAGTCTCGCCCCCAGCGACGAGCATTACGAAGGGTTTTACGGTGGTGACCGGGTCAAGCGTGACGGGGCCTATCATCAGGGCACGGTCTGGGGTTTTCTCATCGGGCCATTCATCAGTTCGTATCTGAAGGTCAACAACTTCTCGATGGAATCACAGCTGCGCGCCTCGCTGATGATCGAGCCATTCATCAACCACCTGAACCGCGAAGCCTGCCTTGGCAGCATTTCAGAGATCTTCGACGGTAACATGCCGCATACCCCCCGCGGTTGCTTCGCCCAGGCCTGGAGTGTCGCCGAACTGCTGCGTTGTTACATCGAAGATATAAAGGGCCAAAAGCCCACACTTGTAATTTAACCATGGTTATAACCGGTTCAACGGCGCGGCCTATCAGCCGGGTTACTTTTCCTTCAGCGATTCGCTATCGCTCACAAGCTTACGGAAAAGTAATCCCGGCTTCTCTCCGCGCCTGTTTTTAGGAGTACATGGGTATTGATAAATAACGAAAACGGACGGCGCGGGGAGAAGCTGGTGCGGCAGACGGGGGTGCTGGGCAATGTGCTGAGCACCGGGCTGACCGGCGGGGTCTGCGTTGCCATCGGGCTGTTTGCCGGACTCAAGGTCGATGCGTATTTTCAGGTCGCTCCGTACGGGGTGATGGGTGGTATACTGTTCGGACTGGCGGCTGCCGGTGTGCAGACATACAAGCAGCTGAAAGAAAGTATGGGAGCTTTCAGAAATGAACGCGACCGAGCTGAGAACAAAACTTCGCAGATGTGAGCGGAACGTGCTGCTGCTCGGTCTGCCGGCGATTCTGGCGCTGCTGGTTGCCTGGCTGCGAAGCGGCGCATTTTACTATTCTGCGATTATAGGGTATTATCTGGGGAGCATAAGTTTTATCGTTCTGATCGAAGGATTTGTGGTTCTCGAAAAAGCACCAGCCTGGGCAAATGTTCCGGCGCTGGTGTTTTCTAATCTGAAGCTGCTTTTCATTGCCATGCTGGTGTTCGTTCTCTCAAGGCTTGGAGTTTCGGTGTCACAGATGGTTCTCGGTATCTTTGCCAGTCAGCTGGCGGTGCTCGCGACAGTTTTGTGGGTGCTTTACACCGGTCACAAAAATGCCGATAGCAAGTAGACAGGGCGCAACATGCACGCACTTGAACAGAAAATCTTTTATCTTTTTGCCTTCATTCCGGCATCGCCGGGCGCAGTTCTGCCCTGGCTGATTACCCTGTTCCTGGCGGGCAGCTGCTGGTATCTGACCCGCAACCTCAGCGAAGCTGAAGGCAGCGTCGGCCAGGCGACACTCGAATATGTCTACGAAAGCCTCGAAGGTCTGGTAAAGATGATCGTCGGCGAAAAGAATGCCCACGAGCTGCTGCCGCTGATGTCGACAATTTTCATTTATATTTTCGCCAGCAACGTACTCGGGCTGGTGCCAGGTCTCAAATCGCCGACCAGTCTGTTTTCGAACTGCCTGGGCATGGCGCTGATCGTCTTTGTCTACACCTTCTATCTCGGCGTCAGAGCACACGGTTTCGGCTACATCAAACATTTCACCGGCAACATCTGGTGGATGGCGCCATTGATGCTGCCAATCCACATCATCGGCGAAATTTCACGGCCAATCAGCATGACTCTACGCCTTTTCGGCAACATCATGGGTGAAGACGTGGTCATTCTCGTGCTCTCGGTCGCGCTTTTCCCGCTGCTGGTGCCGTTGCCGATGTATATTATGGCGCTCTTCACCAGCCTGCTGCAGTCTCTCGTGTTCACTATTCTCACCGGTGTCTATTTGTCCGGTGCCCTGTCCGACGGGCACTGAAAACAGGAGGAAATTATGGATCCCACCGCTATCAGTCATATTGTCGAAATCGTCTGTGCGGCTTTCTGCGTCGCCTTTGGCAGCGGCATGGCAGCTTACGCCCAGGGCAAGGTCATTGCCCATACGACCGACGCCATGGCCCGCCAGCCAGAATTGGCCAACGATCTGCGTTTCACCATGATCATCGGTCTGGCGATGATTGAATCGCTGGCGATCTACTGTCTGCTGATCGCCCTCATTCTTCTCTTCGTCAAGTGGTAATCGAGGCATAAAATGAACAGGCTCCAACTCAGGCAGCACGGAAAATCGGCATCGCTGCTGGTGCTGGTTCTTCTGTTGTCGGCCGTCGCCGTTTCGGCTGCCGAACCGCATGCTGAAATGCCGGTGGCGCACGCGCCGGGCATGTTCGACTTCGACCTGACGGTGCTGATTTCGCAGACGATCAACTTTTTCATTCTGCTGTTTCTGCTGAAAAAGTTTCTCTTTGCGCCGATCGGCAACATTATCGAGGAACGCCGCCGCCACATCGGCCGGGTCCGCCTCGAAATCGAAGCCGAAAAGGCGAAAACCATCGAACTGAAGGCTGAATACGAGAAGCACATCGAGAATATTCAGCAGGAACTCTACGAGATCAGGCAGAAGGCCATTCGTTCGGCCGATGAGCGGGTCGAGGAAATCATCGACGAAGCGCGTAAAAAGGCTGGCGAAATCATCGAACAGGGCGAAATGGAAATCTTCATGGAACGTCAGTCGGCCTGGGCACGTATTCGCGAGGATGTCGTACAGCTGACACTGATGGCTGCCGAAAAAGTCGTCGAGGAATCGCTTGACGACGAGTATCATCGGCGTATGATCGCCCGCACGATCGAGCGGCTCGAAAACGACCTTCCCGACCAAGGGGCGCATTGATGGACAAGCGTAAAGTCATCACGAAGCGTTACGCCGAAGCGTTCTTCTCGACGATCGAAGGTGAGCGTTTCGAAGAATCGTTCAAGGACTTTCAGGCGTTTTTCGCCTGTTATGCCGGGGTCGATGATCTGAGCAAGATTCTCAACCACCCGGCGATTCACCCGAACCGCAAGATCGAGATGATCCGCCGCCTGTTCGGTGACCAGGCCGACCGCCGGGTCGTCGATTTCATCTGTCTGCTCGTCAGAAAAGAGCGCATTCACATGTTCAGCGATATCGGGCTCGAAATCGAGCGCCTGTATCGCCGCCGGCACGGTATCAGGGGCATCATCATCAAGACGGCGGTCGAGCTGACGGAGGTGGAGCGCATGCGGCTGCGCGGTATTCTGACGCGCAAGTTCGGCCGGATCGAGATTCGCGAGAAGGTCGACCGCGACGTGATCGGCGGTCTGGTCGTGCAGTTCGGCGATCAGGTTATCGACGATTCACTGAAGGCGCGCCTGAAACTGCTGCGCGAGATGATGATCAGAGTAGACAATGAATGGTTGATGTCGCTCATCAACCAGCCGAGCTTAGCACTCTAGGAGACATGGCATGAGTATCAGATCAGACGAAATCATTGCTGTTCTGAGACGTGAAATAGAAAACTTCTCGACCGAGCTGAAGACCGTTGAAGCCGGTGTCGTCATGCAGGTTGGCGATGGCGTCGCCCGCGTGCACGGGCTGCCGAAGGCCATGGCCGGCGACCTCGTTGAATTCGCCAACGGCGTCAGGGGTTACGTGCTCAATCTCGAAGAAGACAGCGTCGGCTGCCTGATATTCGGCTCAGACGAAGGCATTCACGAGGGCGACCTGGTTAAAGACACCGAGCAGATCCTTTCGGTGCCGGTCGGGCGCTCGATGCTCGGCCGCGTCGTCGACCCGCTCGGTCAGCCGATCGACGGCGAAGGTCCGATTCTGCCCGAAACCTACCGCCCCATCGAAAATGATGCGCCCAATATCGTGCAGCGCCAGCCCGTCTGCGAACCGCTGCAGACCGGTATTCAGGCGATCGACGCCCTGATTCCGATCGGGCGCGGCCAGCGCGAGCTGATCATCGGCGACCGCCAGACCGGCAAGACGACAATCGCCATTGACACGATCATCAACCAGAAAGATACCGGCGTCATCTGCATCTACGTCGCCATCGGCCAGAAAATGTCGACGATCACCCAGATCGTCGAAACCCTGCGTCGCCACGGCGCCCTCGATCACACGATCATTGTCGCCGCGTCGGCTTCCGAGCCGGCGCCGCTGCAGTTCGTCGCGCCGTTCAGCGGCTGCGCCATGGGCGAGTATTTCCGCGATAAGGGCCACCATGTGCTCTGCGTCTACGACGACCTCAGCAAACATGCGGTCGCCTACCGCCAGGTGTCGCTGCTGCTGCGACGCCCGCCCGGCCGCGAAGCCTACCCTGCCGACATCTTCTATCTGCACGCCCGCCTGCTCGAAAGGGCCGCCAAACTTGCCGACGTTCTCAACGGCGGTTCCCTCACTGCCCTGCCGATCATCGAAACCCAGGCCGGCGACGCCTCGGCCTATATTCCGACCAACGTCATTTCGATTACCGACGGCCAGATCGTTCTCGAATCAAACCTGTTCAACTCGGGCATCAGACCGGCGATCAATGCCGGCCTTTCCGTTTCCCGCGTCGGCGGCAGCGCTCAGGTCAAAGGCATGAAAAAGGTTGCAGGCCCGCTGCGCCTAGATCTCGCACAGTTTCGCGAGCTTGCCGCCTTTTCGCAGTTCTCGAAAGACCTCGACCGAGCCACCCAGGAACAGCTGGCCCGCGGCGAACGGCTGACAGAACTGCTCAAGCAGCCACAGCACTCACCAATGGCGGTCGAAGACCAGATCGTCACGATCATGGCCGCCACCAAAGGGTTTACCGACACGCTGCAGAAGAACGAAATCGTGCGTTTCAAAAAGTTTCTGCTCAAGTATCTGCACCAGAAACACCCCGAAATCATGCACAACTTCAGGGAAAAACCCGAACTCACCCCCGAGATCGAAGCGCGGTTCGCCGAGCTGATCGAGTTTTTCCTCAACAATGTTTACATGCTGCAGTATCACCCCGAGCGCTACCAGGCCGAAAAGGAACGCCGCGAGGCCGAAGAACGCCAGCGCGAAGCCGAAAAGGCGATCGAAGCGAAAAAGCATAAGAAGGAACACTGATGGCTTCATTACGTGACATACGCGAAAAAATCCGCGGGGTGGCCACCACCCAGCAGATTACCGGCGCCATGAAAATGATGTCGACCGCCAGGCTCGGCCGCGCCATCGAAGCGATCAACCTCACCAAAGCTTACATCAGCCGCCTCGAACACATTGTGCAGAGTGTCAAGCGCGAGCTGCCCGGTTTCAAACACCCCTGCCTCAGCGAACGCGAGGTAAAAAACGCCTGCATCGTCGTCATCGGCGGCGAACGCGGCCTGTGCGGCGGCTTCAACCACGAGCTGCACCGCTTCGCCATGCAGGCCATCAACGAGCACCCGGCAACCGGGCGAAAGCTTGCGGTCATCGGCCGCAAACCGGTCAGATTCTTCGAACAGAAGGGCATACCTCTGTTCGCGGCCTGGCCCGATATCGGCATCAAGTCGGTCGAGACCGACCTGTTTCCGATTTCGGCAAGTCTGTTCGAACTTTTCGTCAGTGGCCAGGTCGACGAAATCAGCGTAATTTATACCTCTTTCATTTCAGCCACCCGCAAACAGCCGGTAATAAGCCGCCTGCTGCCGGTCGATACCGGATCGATGGGCCCGCGCGCCGAGAATCAGGCCACCCACACCTTCGATTTTCTGCCGTCCCCTGCCCTGCTCTTCGATCAGCTGATGCCGAGATATCTGCGCAATCTGCTGCATCGCGCCATCGTCGAATCATCGGCCGCCGAGCAGAGCGCCCGCATGACCGCAATGACTTCGGCCACTGACCGCGCCGAAGAGATCATCGATGACCTCAAACTCGACCTGAACCGCAGTCGTCAGGCCCTTATCACCAGAGAAATCGCCGAAGTTATCGCCGGGTCGCAGGCCTGAGCCGGCACCCGCCAGGAGCCAGTCATGAGTGAAGGAAAAGTAATACAGATCATGGGTCCGGCCGTTGACGTCAAGTTTCCGCCCGGCCATCTACCCAGTATCCACAACGCCCTCGAAGTCCAGAACCCGCTGATGAACACAAAACTGGTTCTTGAAGTCGCCCTGCACCTCGGCAACGACATCATCAGAGCCGTCGCCATGGGCCCCACCGACGGGCTGCGCCGCGACCTGCCGGTAAAAGACACCGGCAAGCCGATTTCGGTGCCGGTCGGCAACCACGTGCTCGGCCGCATTTTCAACGTGCTCGGCGAAACCATCGACGATGCCGGCCCCCTCGCCCGCTCCGGTGAAAAATGGCCGATCCATCGCCTAGCACCGGCTTTCCGGCAGCAGGGCAAAACCACCGATATTCTCGAGACCGGCCTCAAGGTTATCGACCTGCTCACCCCATACGCTCGCGGCGGCAAAATCGGCCTGTTCGGTGGCGCCGGCGTCGGCAAGACTGTTCTGATCATGGAACTGATCAACAACATCGCCAAGCAGCACGGCGGCGTCTCGGTTTTCGGCGGCGTCGGCGAGCGCACCCGCGAAGGCAACGACCTTTACCTCGACATGAAACATTCGGGCGTTCTCGACAAGACCTGCCTGGTGTTCGGCCAGATGAACGAACCGCCCGGCGCCCGTCTGCGTGTCGCCCTCACCGCTCTGACGATGGCCGAATATTTCAGGGACCGCGAAGCCCAGGACGTGCTGCTGTTCATCGACAACATTTTCCGCTTCGTGCAGGCCGGCTCAGAGGTTTCGTCGCTGCTCGGCCGCATGCCCTCGGCAGTCGGCTACCAGCCGACCCTCGCCAACGAAATGGGCACCCTGCAGGAACGCATTACCACGACCGTCACCGGCTCCATCACCTCGGTTCAGGCCATTTATGTTCCGGCCGACGATATCACCGACCCGGCGCCAGCGACTACTTTCTCGCATCTCGACGCGACGACGGTTCTCTCGCGCAAAATCGTCGAACTCGGCATTTACCCGGCCGTCGACCCGCTGACGTCGAACTCACGCCTGCTGTCGCCCGATGTCATCGGCAACGAGCACTATCAGACCGCCCGCCTCGTTCAGGAAATCCTGCAACGCTACCAGGAACTCACCGATATCATCGCGATTCTCGGCATGGAAGAGCTCTCTGACGAAGACCGCACCATCGTCAACCGCGCCCGCCGCATTCAGAAGTTTCTCTCGCAGCCGTTTTTCGTCGCCGAAAAATTTTCGGGCCACCATGGCCGTTATGTTCCGGTCAAGGAGACCATCGAGGGCTTTAAGGCGATCGTCGACGGCAAATACGACAGCTACCCCGAACAGGCGTTCTATATGACCGGCAACATCGCCGACGTTGAAAAGAAAGCCGAAACGCTGAAAAAGCAGCAATGAAAAAATCGTTTACCGTAACTCTCGCCCGCCCCGGCCGGCACCTGATCTCATTCGAAGCCAAAGCCCTGCAACTGCCGGGCGATCGTGGTTCGCTCGGGATCCTGGCCGGGCGCCAGCCGCTGCTCACCGTTATGGAGCCGGGAGTAATCAGCATTCTCGAAATCACCGAGCATCGCCGGCTGTTTGCCACCACCGGCGGCTTCTGCGAAATGATCGACAACGAGGCCACTCTGCTGTGTGATTCACTGATCACTGTCGAAGAGCTCGAAGCCGAGGGTGCTGCCGGCGAAAAGCAGCTGCAGCAGGCGCAGGCACAACCGGCGCCCCCGGCCACAAAGAACTACCGGCGCGACTTCACAAAAATGAGCGAAGCCGAAAAGCGCGCCTACGCCCTCACCCTCCTCCGCAACGCCCTTATCCATGAAAGATGAGTTAAAACCAACAGTTTAATTCTGGCAAGCAAAGCTCAAGGCATTCTCTACACGGGTGTAACAAGTAATCTGGTAAAAAGGGTGTGGGAACACAAAAACGATGTGGTTAAAGGCTTTACCCAGAAATATCATGTTCATAAGTTGGTTTATTACGGATTGCTAAACAATATGGAAGAAGCCATATATAGAGAAAAATGTATAAAAAAATGGAAGAGAGTCTGGAAAATAAAATTAATTGAAGAGTTTAACCCTTTATGGAAAGATCTGTATGGTGAAATATGTGAATAAAAGTCATTCCCGCGAAACTCCACGTCATTCCCGCGAAACTCCACGTCATTCCCGCGAAAGCGGGAATCTAATATTCTACAGCTTAGATCCCCGCCTGCGCGGGGATGACGTAGTGAAGTGCCGGCGCTGTGATAATGATTCAATACAGGAGAACAGATGAGCACAGGTATGTTTTATTCGGACAAGCTGCGGTTTGAGCGGGTGGCGTTGCTGCCGGAACAGCAACGCGGCAGGATTTACGCCGATGTCCCGCTGAATTTTTTCGCCAGCCTCGATGACCTCAAGACCTATGTGGTCGGGTTGAAAAGTCTTGGCGTCAATGTATTGCTGATTCTGCCGCATTTTCTGCCGAGCTTCTCGGCCTACGTGGTGAAAAATTACGAACAGCCCTGCGCCCTGTTCGGCACCTGGGAAAAGTTCGCCGAATTCATGCTGTTCGTCAAAGAACTCGGCATGGACCGCATGATCGACATTCCGTTCAACCATGCCGACTGGCAGGCAGAGAATCTTAAACGCGAATGGTTCAAAAACCACGCTGATGGCGGCATTGAAGCCGGCGCCGACGACGAAGACGCCGACCGAAACCGGGTGCGCATCAACTGGGGCGCTTACGTTCTTGACAACAGCAACCGCGAGCTGCAGGATTACTGGCTTGAAAAGGTGATTTTTCCGCATGTCGACAAGATGCACGTCAACGCCATCCGCATCGATGCGGCCTGGGGCCTCGACCCGGCCGGCCTGAAGCGCCTGGTGCAGGAAACCCGCAAGCGCAATAAACAGGTCTGGTTTCTCGCCGAAAACCTCGGCATGGCAAAGCTGATCAAACTCGCCGAATCGGGTATCGCCGCCGGCGCCGACCGTTTCTTCAACAATATGTACTGGTACAGCGGCGGGCTTTATATTCCGACCGATATCTATACACTTTACAAGCGTTCGAAAGGGCTGCCGACCTGCACCATCTACAGCAGCCACGACACCCTGATGCCGGCCATGAAAGCCTGCGCCCGCCAGCGCAGTGCCGACGTCAAAGGGCTCAACGACAAAGCGATCGTCAGAAAATTCGTCGACCAGGAAAAGCTGCATTCGCTGGCGCAGCTGAGTGAAAAAGACCGACAGGCAGTCATCACGCACATGAAGCTCGATTTCGCGCTCGCGGCCCTCATGAGTTCAGACCTGATGTTTGCCGCCGGTTCAGAAACCGGTCTTTTCGAACGCATCGACGTGCTGCGCTCGGGACCGGCCGAATTTGCCCGTGGCATCGACTCGGACCTGCCGGTATTCATGAGTGAAGTTCTGCAGATCAAAGCCGCTGCGAAAATATTCAACTGTGAAGGCGTCGTAATACCATTTGGCAGCTGGCAGCCCGACAAAACCGGCGTCAGGGGTTATGTAAAAAGCACCGCCGCCGGGCAGCACGCCATGGTCGCGGTCAATAACGGCACCAGGCCTGCGACCATCGCACTGCCGAAACGCCTGAGAAATGCCGCGAAGCTTATGGTTCACCGCCCCGAAGGGGTGGCGGCAATGCCCGAAAAACACGAAAAAGATGCCCATTTGACTCTGCCCGCCGGTCAGGTGCTGATCATCACAGGAGAACGTTGACATGATTTTCGAAGAAAGTATCAGAACCCCGGCCAAGCAGGCCATGGTCGACGTTACGTCGACCATCAGGCGCTTCGTCGCCGCATCGGGCATGACCGACGGTCACATCGTCGTGTCGGTGCCGCACACGACCGCCGCACTCACCATCAACGAGAATGCTGACCCGTCGGTTGTCAGCGACATGCTGCGCCGCCTCGAACAGGCGTTTCCGACCTATGACCCGAACGACCGGCACGCCGAAGGCAACAGTGCCGCGCATGTAAAATCGAGTCTGCTCGGCACCTGCCACACCTTCATCGTCGCCAACGGCGACCTGGTGCTCGGCACCTGGCAGGGCATCTACCTCTGCGAATTCGACGGCCCCCGCACCCGCAGCCTGATTATAAGTATTCCATGAAAAACAAGATCCCCGCGAAAACCCTCGTCATTCCCGCGAAAGCGGGAATCTAATATTTTGCAGCTTAGATCCCCGCCTGCGCGGGGATGACGAAATAAAAATGCCCTGCGCGGGGATGACGGTGTTTTACAATAAAAAAGGCCGGTCGTCAGACCGGCCCGTTTTTTTATGACTGAATCAATATTCGTAGATGCTGCCGCCGATGTATTCGCGGATCAGGGCGTCTTTCGGGATAACCGATTCGTCTTCCCAGACTTTGAGGGAGTCGAGGATATCGAAAACGCGTTTGGCTCTGATGTAGGCATCCTGGCGTTTCGGGTTTTCGCGATAGTCTTTCACGAAATCGGGAAAGAAGTGGAACAGATGTTTCTTGTAGACCGGCAGTTCGTATGGCAGTGAGCCGTCAATGATGTGGTCGACGGTGCCCAGGAACGGAATGATGTGCTGAATTTCGGAACGGCGCACATAATGCCAGTGTTCAAGGGTCTGACGCGGGTTGTAGCTGCGGTGCCACGAATCGCGCACCATGCGGCGCAGCAGGCGCACGTCGGTCCAGCGGATGAACTCGCCGGCTTTGTTCTTTATCTGGCAGAGGGTTTCGATGTAGAGCTTGAATTTCTTTTCATCGGGCACGCTGCTGGTCATCGGGCCATAGAGGCCGTGCAGACTGTCGAGCAGCAGAATCTGGTTCTTTTCGAGCTTCATCGGGTCGGTTTCGGCTTCGCGTTTACCGGTCTTGAAGTTATAGCGCGGCATCTGAATGGTCTTGCCATCGAGCAGGTCGGCCAGATGCTGGTTGATCAGCTTGAGATCGAGCGCTTCGGGGGTTTCGAAGTCATAATCGCCGAATTCATCGCGCGGGTGGTGTTCGAGGTCGAAATAATAGTTGTCAAGTTCCATCGACACCAGTTCGTAGCCCATTTTCTGCAGGTGCTCGCCAACTTTGATCGTGGTGGTCGTCTTGCCTGAGCTCGACGGCCCGGCGATGATGACGATGCGCACCTGATCTTTGCGGGCGATGATCTTTTCGGCTGCCGAAGCGATGTCGGCGTCGTATTTGGCGGTAACTGCCTTGACCAGTTCAGGGTAAGTGCCCTTTTCGATATGCTCGTTGATTTTGTCGACGCTGAAGCAGTTGTTATCGATCGACCAGTTCAGCACCTGCCAGATCTTTTTATAGGGAATGTTGCCGGAAGAGCTGGCCTGCTGCTTTTCCTGGCCTTCGCGCAGCTTGTTGTGAATGTGGCGGAAAATGATAAAAGTCTTGGCCGTGCGTGCATGCCCGGCTTCGATCAATTCCTTTTCGATGAGGTCCTGAACTTCTTCGACGCTCGGCAGTGCCGGCGGTTGTTTCGTCAGTTCAAGCTGATGCACGACCTTGTCGGCGAGAATTTCGGCAAGGCGGCGGTCCTCGCCACCGACTTCGACGGCGGCCTTGAAAATGGCGTTGACGATTTTTTCCTTGTCGAATGGCACGACCTGGCCATTGCGTTTAACGATCTTTTCTACCGGATTCTTCTTATGGGGCATTAACCTACCTCTTTAACAAAGATATCAGACTGATAATTATACACAGTTATTCAGCATTCCGTCACTACTATCAGGCAAGTCATTCCGGCGACAGCGGGAATCTGATCAACTGCCAGCCTGGATCCCCGCCTACGCGGGGATGACGGCCAGTTGGGCCCTTCGACAAGCTCAGGAACCGAGGCTCAGGGACCGTGTCATTTAGTGTCGTCGACGACCTTGTAGGTGACGGCGAGATTACCGATGATACCGGCAATCGTGCCAAGTTCCTTGAGCGGGTCTGGGCGCACGAGTTTCGGGCGCGGCGGTACGAGAATGATGTCGCCCCGTTCGATTTTTCTGATGCTGCGCATGCGCAGCACTTCGCCGTTGGCACGCACGATGATGGTGCGGCGGTGGTCTGAATGCGAGGTGAAACCACCGGCGCGGTTGATGTAATAGCCCGATGAATGGCCGGGGTTGAAGAGAATCGTGGTCGGGTTCATGACCGCACCGAGCACCGAAACGGTGGTCGGCACCACCGGAATGGTGATCTGGTCGCCGTCGAGCAGCGCCACGTCGTCGTATTCCGAGGCGCGGCCGTCGAGAATCTTACTCATCGGCACGGGTATGCGCATCATCTTGTTTTTCAGGCTGCGGGTCGACATTTCTATACCAGAGAAACCGGAGGCCTGTTCTTTAGCGAGACTTTTTTCGGCCGCTTCCGGCATCAGGCCCGTCTGGCCCTGAAGAATCTGCTGCTGGGCGCGTTCGCCTTCCACTTCCTGGCGCAGGGTCTT
>Ga0116178_10001455_pt1 | contig 19693 bp, 11 predicted proteins | sample AD_STIC12_MetaG_FD_89880 | JGI IMG/M metagenome (GOLD analysis project Ga0116178, IMG submission 89880) | Active sludge microbial communities of municipal wastewater-treating anaerobic digesters from USA - AD_STIC12_MetaG | ecosystem: Engineered > Bioreactor > Anaerobic > Digestate | place: USA... | reverse complement strand
CGGGCCGGTGCCCTTGCCGGGCACGCCGAGAAAATCAAGGCCAAGGGCTTTCCAGTCAACCATGTTTGTCCGTGCCAGCATTTCGAGGCCCCGCCACCAGATCAGTGCACGCTGTTCCGGACTGGCGTCGTAATACATGCCGGACCCGTGGTATGACGGATAGTCCTTCGGCATGGTGCCGCTGAGCCGCTCCATGATATAGAAGGGAGTGCCGATGACAGCCGGGTCTTCCTCCTGCCAGAACATTTCCGGTACCGGGACATTGCTATGACCCAGGGCCTTCATGATGAGAAACTGGTGATTGAGGTGGTAATCGGGAAAAACCTTGTGATCAAGGGGCGCTGCCCGGAGCACCATCCCCTTTGTGATCCTTTTCCCCTGCTCCGCCCATGCGAGATCAAAAAGAAATGTTTCGTTAGAGAGACCCATCCCGGGCTTCTGGAGGTCCGATATAGAAATCTGCTGCGCTCCCGGCATCTGTTTTTGCAGCCAGGGCGTAAGTTGGGTCATGATGCGCCCGAAGGTATCCTGCTCGTTTTTCATGGCAATACTCCTTTTTTTGTCATTGCCCGTCTTGAACGGGCAACCCTGTATTTTTTTATATGTGCGGATTCCCGCTCAGGCGGGGATGACAGTCGCTCAATCAATATGAAAGATATCCATACTTCGGGTACTTCCCTATAAGCACAAGTTCAACGATCCCGTAACCGGTTTCGGATCCGCACCTGAATTCGCACATGAAATCTTCCAGGAAGGAAACCTCCTTGAAGGTGCCAGGGTCGGTGAGGTCAAGCTTGAATCCGTCTAGATATTCCGGCCCCATCCAGAGGCCGTGGGTGAACCCCCTGAATCCGAAATATCCCCCGGCCCGTATATGGCAAACGCTGAGGGGCCGAATCGAAAGTTCAACAGGCTCTCCCTCCTCTGGATGGAGCGCCACGGAGCCGCCGTTGATATGGCGGACATCAGGCTTGAAGGTATAGTTATGGTCGACGCGGACCAGTTTCTTTTCGTCTTTCCCGGCTTCAGGGGGATACATCACGGCTCCGCTGAAGGCCAGCGTCTTTGCATCCCATGATTCCCTGGTATGGTAGGTCACGCCCCAGCCTTCAAACTGCGCCAGGATGAAATTATAGAGATACCCCTGGGGAACCTCTCCCGGCTGGACCCCGGTCTCAGGGACACCGCCGCCTCGGCGTATGCCCCAGGAGTGGTCCCGCTCGGCCCTCCAGGACGAGGCATCCACCGCGATCTCGTTCCCTTCGGCGCGGATCCATCCCGAGGGTCGCCCCAGCTGCACATAGCGCTTCACGTTCTCAAGAACGCGGCCGCGGAATTTCGCCGTCTGGGCCTCCTCCTCGTGGGGCGCCATGGCGGCGTTAAAATCGATCATGCAGGACAGGCCGTAGGGATTATCGGCGAGGGTTAGCCGCACCGTGCGGAGCGGCTCCAGCACTTCGTATGACAGGGGACCGACGCTGACCCGGTCAAAACCGGGCCGAAGCTCCCTTGATGCCCGGACGCAGTACTGGGTTTTTCCGTCTATGACGAAGCAGGCGAAGGCGTCCATGATGTTGCGGTTCGGGTAGTGGCCGAAACCGGCTATCAGCTGGTACCTTCCCGCGGTATCGTGGACCGAGAACCAGATCCTCTCCGTCCATTCACGGGCGCTGGTGGCGACGGTGTCAAATGTATCAACCGTCTGATGACACAATAATTCATCGTACGTGGTGAGCATAACAACCTCGTTTCATATATTTATTTTGTACAACAAGGTGAGCGTTTGCTCAAACAGGATGTTGTTTAATCACTTTATTGTATGCAACCCTACATGAGGCCGGATTTTTTGTCAATACAATAGCATCGGACTGCGAAATATGACGCGATGTCTAATTATTCACGATTTGAATTTTTACCAATAAGATATTTTTCTTTACGCGAAATCAGGCTATTGATACTGTTGAAAAAAAAATAGAGCGCCGCCATGAGGATTGTGCGTCAAGGAAGCTGCAGCGGCGCAAGAGGTATTACCATCCATGAAGAATTATTTCACCCACAATACGATGGGCCGCACCGCCGTGATCACCGGCGCTTCCAGCGGAATCGGCGAGGCCTTCGCCAGACGCCTGGCCCGGGAAGGATTCAACTGCTTTCTCGTTGCCCGGAGAAAGCATATTCTGGTGAAGTTATCGGAGGAGCTTGAGCGCAAACACGGCATCAGGGCCACGATCCTGGCCGCCGACCTGTCAACAGACGCCGGGGTCCGCAACGTGGAAAAAATCATCGCTTCGGACGATTCAGTCGATGTCCTCGTCAATGCCGCCGGCTTCGGAACGCGGGGGTTTTTCGCCGACGTCGAGCCGGATAAAATCCAGCGCATGGTATATCTCCATACGATGGCACCGGCGCGCCTCACGAGGGCCGTGCTCCGCCGGATGAGGGCCAACCGCCGGGGCTACATCATAAACGTTTCATCCATAGGGGCCTTCCTGACCACGTCCCACTATGTCACCTATTCCGCCACAAAGGCTTTCATCAACATGATGACCTTGGGGCTCAGGGACGAACTGGCAGGTTCCGGCGTGAAAATTCAGGCGCTCTGTCCCGGGCTTACCAGGACCGGGTTCATGTACACGGAAGAATTCAGCGACTTCAACTACGGGGACATCCCCGCCTTCGCCTGGATGACACCCGAAGAAGTCGTGGAGGAATCTCTCGCCGCTCTCATGAAGGACAAGATCATTTTTATACCCGGGCGGGGCAACAGGGTCTTCGTGGGCATCCTGAAGACTCCACTGATCGGTTCTGCCCTGGGAGGGCTGCTGAGCCTCCTGGGCCGCGGCAGAAACTCCTACTGACTGGTCTACGCCGGCTTGAAACCCCACTGTTTGAAGCCGTACTTGTCAAAGGGCGCGAAGATCATATTCTCAATGATGCCGTAGCCCGTTTCGCCGCCGCAGAGGACCTCGACAACCGTGTCGTCAAGGCCATGGACGTCATTGGCGACCGACTCGTTGCCGATGTCCCAGGTCTCGCCGTCCTCCCAGTATTCGCCCATCCACGTGCCGTGGCGGAACCCCTTGTAGCCGACATAGGCGCCGCCGCGGAGATACATGGTGGTCAGTTCCCGCATGGAAACCTCAATTTTCCGGCCGTCCTTGCAGGTAAAGACCACATTTCCCGCCTTCATCCGCTGTGTCCCCGGATGATATTCGTAGTGATGGTCTACGGCAATGATGGGTACGGGCGCCTTATTCCCGCCGAGGCGATCCACGACCGAGCCGCTGAGGTATTGAACGGTCCCGTCATTCTTTTCAATCAGATAGCAGTACAGGCCCCAGTCATTGAACTGGGCGGTAAGCCAGTTGATCATCATGGCCGTGAACTTTTCGTGGTCCGGGGCCTGGACCCCCTGTTCCGCGGCGCCGGTCCCCATGCGGATGCCCCAGGAATGATCGCGCTGGGCATAGTAATTGGCTTCATCAATATCATATTTTTTTCCGTCAACAGTCACCCGCCCCCGGGCCCGTCCCAGCTGCGCGTACCGGCATGTATTCATGTACAGCCTTCCGCGGCTCCTTCCGAACTGGGGCTCCTCTTCCCCCGGGTCCATGGTCCCCATGAATTCAAGGTCATAGGCGAAACCGTATTTATTCTCTTCCATGACAATGCGGATTTTCCGGTACGGTTCGACCACCTCGTAGGAAAGAGGGCCCACGGATATCTCATCTATCTTCGGCCTGAGGACCCTGGATATTCTCATGTTGTACTGCTTCTGGTTCCTGATATTGACGCAGCCGTATCCGTCCATGACATTCCTGTTGGGATATATCCCGAAGCCGGTGGCTAGAACAAGCTCGCCCTTCCGGTCATGGATATTGCACCAGAGTTTCTCGGTCCAGGCGCGGTCGCTCGTATCCGGATGGTCAAATGTGGACACCACCTGATGGCAGGTAAATTCATCGAACTTGGTAAGCATCACGATCTCCTTGAAATTTTTTGGTAATACTGTTTTTTCTATGTCTATGGGTAACTATCGGCATAGATCATGCTATATCGGCAGCTCCCTTATCTTCCCGTGCCTAACCGGGAAGATTATCTGATACACATAACACCGGCCATACACCTTAAAAAGTCAAGGAAAATGACTATAATCCGCATATGAAAAAATGTTTGCAATTCCATTGATGATTTGCTAATGTTATCATATAATACATTCACTAAGTTTCCTACCAACATAATCTTGGAGGTTTATGACGCGTATGAAACGAATAATTATCTTATGCGCAGCGATGATGTTCATGGTGTGCGTGAAGACCGTTCCAGTCCATGCTTTCGGATTGGGTCTCTTCGGCAATTTTGACGGCGGCAAGATGATATGGGAAGGATACCCCGCCAATTTCATGAACTACGGCGGCGGCTTTGTGATGGACACGAATCTCGCCGCCGATCAGGTATTCAATTACCGTCTGGAGCTCGGGTTCAGCAACCTGCGCACGCCATACGAAGTTAAAGAATGGGATATGATACCGACCATGATTGCTTCTTACTTTATGGGCACTATATTCCCCATTGAGAAGAATGTAACCTATTATGAAAACAGCCTGGCACTGACTACGGTTCATTATTTCGGTTTTGGAGTTGTCCGAACTAAAAACGTGCGATTCTGGCTCGGGCCGCAGATAACCATCGGTGGGATGCTTACCAACCTAACCGGATTTATTGCCGGAATAGGGTTCGCCATGGGTCTGAACATCAATATCGGCGATGTTTTCACCCTTTCCTTCGTAGGCTCGGGAAGATACGTCGGCGGTGTCAGGTTCTTCAGCTATCAGGGAACCACTTACAGCCAGGGCGGTTATGGCGGCGACGGCATGATAACCGTTGGATTCATATTCCGTATCCCCGGAGACAAGTACAGGCGTTGATGAATTTGTCGCAAAAAAGTCATACTGTAAAATTGAGAACAATACCCGCCGCGCCGCGCTGACAACGCGGCGCGGCGCTGTTTTGTCATCACTCTCATCTGTTCTCGGCATTTTGATTTCCCATGGAGAGCAGAGATGCAGGTCCTACGTTTTTTTGCGCACATGTGCGTCTGTAAGAGGACGGGCCCATTCGTCGACCTCACGGTCAACGGCGTATATCCAGCTTCCGGGAAGTTGCTAGTTCCTGTATCTCCCGACGATGCCGAGAGAAAGCTTCGTTAACTGCGAAATTATGGAATCCATGGACTCGGCGGGAACGCCGTAGTAGAGGAAATTTATCGGCGAAAGATCGATTTCCCAGTGGTCCGCCCGCTTGATCAGCTCGGGCCCGAGGGATGATTTTATCCTATGAATCATGGCGGATCAATATTTTGAGCATATCGCTGTCTTTTGCCTTCCGGTAGGCCTGCGGAAGATCAGCCTCCCCGGCTTCATGGGTTATAAGCCACCCGGTCATTGTTTCCGCAACGGCCGGATTTTCCACCAGCAGGGCAATGGCGCGGTGGAAATCACCGCACCGGGAAGTTCTGATGCGCCTGCCGGACGCCAGGAAACCCAGGAGCGGGTTGTCGCCGCCGTTTCCCCGGTAGAGTATGCCGCCGCGGGGCCGCACCAGGGAATTCTCGTTCCTCGCATCGGGCCGGATTATGCCGTCAATCTCTTCAACGCTGGAAGCAATGCCGATGTCAAAGCGGGGCAAGCGGCCCTGGAACCTGCCGCTGCCAAGGAGCGCCGCCGCTTCCAGGGGAGGACCGGTGAAAAGGTCCATGCCGCCTGCCGCGGTGTCGCTGGCTGCCCCGGGGGCGCTGTAAACCTTCTCGTTCTTTCTGTTTTCATGTTCCCATTTATAATCGAGGGTTTCCTTTGAATACGGCAGGAGAGAAAGCTCGTCTACAACGAGCTCCGTCAGGTGTTTCAGGCCGAAAAAGGGCTGACCATGGGTCGACTTCAGGTGCACTTCGCGCCTGGCCATGATCAGGGCGGATTCAAGGCCGCCGGGCGACCCCGTGGCTTCAAACACCAGATCGAAATTATTTTTCATGGTTTCAGGCTTAACCTGTTCCATGTCTACGGCATCGTCAGCACCCATTTTCACGGCATGATCGGCCCGCCATGCGCCGAGGGCCAGGGCCGTTATGGAACATTCTGTTCCCGAGCTCTTCCGCCATGCGGCAAGGGCCGCGATTATGAGTGATCCGAGCCTTCCGGTGCCGATCACCGCGATCCTGTCGCCTTTCAACGGACGGGACGTGTCAACAGCGTGCAGGGCTGCCGCGAAGGGTTCGACCAGGGCTGCCGTCCTGAGGGGGATTTTATCCGCCGGTATAACCGCGTTTACCGGTGCGAGGATATAGGGGCCGAAGCCGCCGGGAAGACGGTCAATCCCCAGCACCATCCTTCCCGGGCAGTGGGTCGGCAAACCAGCGGCGCAGAAAGCATCCGGATGGGCGTCGCCGCGCGCCTCGCAGGTGTCGTTTATCTCGACGACATACCGGCCGCCGGAATCGGGGTCTGTAGCCACAACCTCGTGGCCGAGGATCTGGGGAAGCGGAAAAGGTAGAAAGCGCCGGGCGATATCTGTCGAACAGATGCCGCAGAGAAGGGTCCGGAGGAGCCGGTGCCCCGGGCCGAGAGAAAGGTGCTTTTCGCCATTCCGTGTGACCGCCCATCCTTCCTCCCTGCCGCCTTCGAATTCATAGCGGGACCTGACAAAGGCATCATCCCTGGTGTAATCGAAAGCCTCAAAGGCGACGCGGTTCACCGGCATTCCCCTCGGATAGTAATAGTATGCCCGAATATCGTAATTACTTGAACCAGTATGTGTTCGAATTGAAGTAATTGCAAGGAAAAAAACCGGTTATCACACTGATGATCTTCGCAGGTGGCGAGCGTTGAATAGATGCTGCAGGTCCATGGCTGCATGAGTTTTCCTGATGCGGACAATTCGGCGGAATTACTGCATTATATGTGGCAACAGTGCCTCGCGCCAGACCCTGTATCCCTGCCCGTTCAGATGCACTCCATCTATGGAATAGGATGGATTGAGCCCTCCCGATGAATCTTCCATGGCCCTGTATATATCGATGAAAAATACCTTCTGGCCGTCCGCCATCATCCTCAATCTCGCGTTGAGCCCCCGTATCAGCTCGAGGGGCATGGGCACCAGCCGCTGGACGGTCGGGAGCACGCTCTGGATATATATCGTCGTCTGCGGTGATGCGGCCCGGATCCTGCCGATGATTTTCCTGTAATTATACTCGATCCGGGGAATGTTCCTCCCGATGATGAAATCCGCCCCGCCGACCATGATAAAGATCTTCCCTGGCTTCATTGACACTATTTCATCCAGCCGGTTGATGACGCCATCCGTGGTGTCCCCGTCGATGCCCCGGTTGATGATGCCGCACCGTTCAAAGAGCTCTGACCACTCGCACCGGTCGGTATGGCTGTCGCCGACGAAGACAATATCAGCCTTCTTTTCAGGTAATGCTGAAAAAAGACTTACCTTGCTATCGTAATAGTCCGCGCGGAACGGCCTGGTCATTTTCCGGTAATATTTCCAGCCGGTGACGCCGGCGATTCCGGTTATGAGCAGAACGTTAATTGTTAATGAAACGACAAGAACTGTCTTACCTTTTGTCATGGTGCAATGTCCGGGTCACAGGATCTTTTTCTTTCTGCAGTATGCAAGGGCCGCATCGATATTCAGCATCTCTTTCAAATCGGGATTTTTCTCGATGAAGCCGAGGAAATCGGCAAAGGACTGATTATGATAGACGGCGAAATGAACCGCCGTTTCCTCGCCCGAGGCAAGGAGGTCGAAAAACTTCTGGATCCCCTTGAGTTTTTTACCGATCGTCCTTCTGCCGGCTCCCGCCCTGTAGAGCGACTGAAATTCATAGATTTCCCGGGACAGGCGTATCGATTCATCGCCCGTCTTCAGCGTTTCTTTTTCCTTGAACTCAACCGGTGCCGTTTTCACCGATCCGGCTTCATCTCCGCCGGGGGTTCCCGATCCGGTATTCTGATCATCCAGGAGATATTCATTGTCCGTCACGGCGGCGTCGTTCCGTATCTCCGCCGCATACGACTCGACTTCTTTCGTTATTTTTTCCAGGTCGTTTTCATGGGGCGTCTCGAACCAGCCCCGTTTCATACCGATAACCTTGAGCCATTTCTCAAGGATGATAATCTTCTCGTTATAATCAAAAATTTCAGATCCGGTAATGCGGTCAAAGGCCTCTTCGAAATCATTGCAGCCGATGAGATCGGTAACCCCGTATTTAATCGCCGGCGATACTCCGGCTCCCACCAGGTACCGGGAAACATCACCGGCGGATTCAGTTTTCGAGAGAAGCTCAACCAGGTCCAGGAGGTTTTTCCTGCTCTCGGTATCCGCGATATCCCTCAGCGAGATCCGGACTTTTTGAGGCTTTGCCCGGGGAGACGGCGCTTTCCTGACCAGTGATGTATCCTCAAAGAGGATCTCGTCCTTTACGACAAAGGCGTCACTATCGTACTGCAGATCTTCATGCAGCACCGGCTCGAATACCTCGTCGACTGCCGCAGATGCAACCCCGGCAGATGCGCCTGCCTTCTCCCCGTCACCCGGGCCGGCCAGAAGCGCTTCCAGTTCCCCTTCGGGGATGTCCTGTCCGCCGGGCCCGGCCGGAGCTGCAGGTTCTTGTTCTTCATCCAGGACCTTGATTTCATCGGAAATATCCGCAAGAAGCCCATCCATTTCGCCGCCGGACGCAGCGCTGCCGTCAGACGGCATCAACCCGGGTTCACGGGCAGTTCCCGGATCACCGGCAGGCGGTTCTTCCGGGTTATCCCGCAGCAGAGCCTCCAGTTCACCCCCGGACACACCCTCGTCAGGAACGGCTGTTGAAGCTGAATCAGGCATCTCCTCCACGGCCGGATGTTCATCGGAAATACCGTCAAGCAAGGCCTCCATCTCTCCGCCGGAAACGCCGACATCGGTAGTTGCATCATCTTCATGAACGGGTACGGCTTCCCCGTCTGCGCCGAGAGCTGCCCCGGCTGCATCATCCGGCAGGATGTCCATCTCTTCAGCGGGAACTGCCATGTCCGGTTGAACATCCTGTTTTTCCCATAAAGGCTTCGTTTCATCGGCCGGGACAGTTTCAATTCCCTCGGACAAAAGGGCATCAAGCTCATTCCCTGAAACACCGCCGCCATCATCTACGGCCGGCTGTCCATGGTCTGGTTCCATATCTTCTGACGTCCCGGTTTCTTCGGAGAGTGTCCCTGGCGCGAGGTTCCCCCGGTTGTCGTTTATGGTTCCCTCAGCGCTTTCATCATAGTGTTCTTCGGTCAGATCCGGTTCATTTACATCCGGTTCCTCCATTACCCCGGATCCAGGTTCTTCTTCTCCGGCAATTTCAAGAAGTATGCTCCGCAGGCCATCGTCCAGTGAATCATCGGTAAGCCATATGGCAAGGACCTCCCGGACGACATCGGCAGCCCTATCGCTGTCATAAACCTTTTCATTTTTTAGATACATGCCCCTGACAATGCCCCTGATCCTCTCTTCGTCATGGGGATCGAGGTAATCCAGATAATCCTGCTTGATAAGACGGGCATACCTGGTGATGACGTCCTCACTGTCGCGATGAACCGCCGGTTTTACCCTATCGTATTTCTCAAAGATGGCTTCATCCGCATTATCAAAGTCTTCGTCCCGATCGGCGACCGACTCTTCTTCAATCATGTCTTCGGCAATCTCTTCGCCGGGCTGAGCCATTCCGCTATCATCCTCCATATTTGCGCCATAGGCCCTGAGGAGCTCGTCCCACTCCATTCTACTTTTGAGCAGGGCCGCGGCCGCTTCTCCCCTGGCTTCCCTGAATTTCCGGAAGGCCGCATGCACGTGCGCATGGTTGGCCGCTTCATCATCCCCGAGAGCCCGCTTCATCCGAATGACAGCCTCTTCAACCGGCTTGAGGGACCGGCAAAGGTCCGCGTCAATACCGCGCAGGACGAGATCATAAAACTTGATGACCATGTAGTGGCCTTCATTCGCCGCCATGGCGACAATAATTTTCCTGATCGCCCCCGGCGTCAGCTTTTTCCCTGACGCGAGGGCCACGTTGAGGTCCCGGGAATAGACAAGGTACCGCTCCGAGAAGAGACCGTTGACCTGGAGATCGGATACAACATTGAGGTTGAGACCGGCCATCAGCGGGTGCAGCGACCGGGCCAGGAGCTTTTCAAATTCATAATAATCGGAAAAGGGGCCTTCCCTGAGGCGCTCAGCTATGCGCCGGGCAAGGCCGTGGCGTGGCACATTTATGGTAAGGCGGCCTGCCCCGTTAATGAGATCATGGACGATAGACGGGCGGAGACGGGGATTGCTCCTGAAACGCTCTATGAATTCCTCTATATCATCGCCGTGCTGTTTCTGTATCATTGGCGGTTTTGATGCCTCGCTTGATGCGCTTCCGTGAAGAAGCGACCTCCGTATAATGTCCGGCCCTCCCCCTTGTCAGGAAATAATCGGGCCGTCATCGGGCTTGGTCGGTTTTTTCCTGGCATGGCGCTCCCCGTATAAACCGTATATAATGAAGCCGATGAACATCCATACGAGCAGCCGCATCCACGTGTCCTGGGGAAGGGCGAACATCTGGGCCAGGGAAACCAGGGCCCCCATGATGGGTACAAAGGGCATCAGGGGAGTCTTGAAGGGCCGGTGCAGCTTCGGCTTCGAGTAGCGGAGGACCATGACGCTGACGCAGACTATCACGAAGGCGAGGAGCGTACCTATCGAAACCATTTCACCGAGAAGGCCGATGGGGAACAGGCCGGAAAAGAAAATTGCGGCGGCGCCGGTGACCAGGGTGGTCACGTAGGGCGTCCGGTATTTGCTGTGGACCTTGGCGAAGGTGCCCGGAAGCATTCCGTCCCTGGCCATGGTGTAGAATATCCGCGACTGTCCGTACAGAAGCACCAGCACGACCGAGGTCAGACCGGCGATGGCTCCCAGCTTGACGATGGGCCTGAGCCAGAAGAAATCATCGCCCAGGGAGTTGATGCCGACGGCGATCGGGTCCGGGACCCTGAGCTGGGTATAGCTTACGATGCCGGTAAGGACAAAGGCGACCAGTATGTAGAGGATCGTCACGATGGTGAGCGAGCCGAGAATGCCTATGGGCATGTCCCGTTTCGGGTTCTTGACCTCCTGCGCTGCCGTGGAGACAACGTCGAACCCGATATAGGCGAAAAAGATGACCCCTGCCCCCCGCAATATGCCGCTCCAGCCGTATTCGCCGAAGTTACCCGTATTCTCGGGGATGAAGGGAGTGAGGTTGTCCATCTTAATGAAGAATATGCCGAAGCCGATGAAGAGTAGGATGACGGTCACCTTCAGAACGACTATGACATTATTGAACGAAGCCGATTCCTTGATGCCCAATATCAGCAGTAGGGTAAAGATTAGTACGACCAGGACCGCCGGGAGATTGATGACCGCCCCGGTGGCGTACCAGCCGATCTTCGGGTCATGGGCGAAGGGCGCGCTGGCAAGATAGTTCGGGATCACGATGCCGAAATCTTTCAGGAAGCTGGTGACGTATCCCGACCACCCTACCGCCACCGATGACGCGCCGAACAGGTATTCCAGGATCAGGTCCCATCCAATGATCCAGGCAAAGAGCTTGCCCAGGGTCGCGTAGGCATAGGTATAGGCGCTGCCGGATACGGGGATCAGCGAAGCAAATTCGGCGTAGCAGAGACCGGCAAAGCCGCAGGCCACGGCGGATATCACGAAGGACAGGACAATGGCCGGGCCGGTATATTGCGCCGCCACCTGGCCGGTAAGGACAAAGATCCCGGCGCCGACGATAACGCCCACGCCCAGCATGGTCAGGTGCATCGGCCCCAGGACCCGTTTCAGGCCGCGGCCATGCTCCTCGTGGTTGTCAACGATCAGCTCTTCGATCGGTTTTCGTTCAAGATGCCTTTTAATTCTATGCTTCATAGGGGCTGGTTTCCTTCCTGTTCTGCCGGAAATGGTATAATTACGCTGTCAAATTATCAATAAAGCGGCGGTTGACAAGAACATTTTGATTTTTCCCCTTTCCACGTACCGCCTTTGACTATCGAGAATTATTGTAATTTGCAAAAAATTTACTTGCAGAAATTTAACCATTTGGTTAAACACGTCAAATCATCAAATACATACAGGCATGACAGTAATTTAACAAGGATCGATCACACATGAACATAGCCCGTTTAGCGATCAAGCGCCCCATACTTATTTCCAGTATCGTGTTTACCCTGCTGTTTGTCGGATTGATTGCCATGAACCGTCTGGGGATCGACATGTACCCCGACGTCCAGTTCCCCTACGTCGTGGTCCAGGTCGTTTACCCGGGCGCCGCGCCGGAAGAGATAGAAAACCTTATCACCAAGCCGATCGAGGACGAGGTCAGCTCGATATCCGGCCTCAAGCGCGTGTCGTCGCGGAACATGGAGAGCGTATCACTGGTCATCGCCCAGTTCGAGCTCGGGGTTGACGTAAAATACGCCGAGCAGCAGGTCAAGGACAAGGTCGACCGCATACGGAGAAACCTCCCGGAAGATATTGATGAGCCCCTCACCATGCGCTATGATCCGGCGGACATGCCCATTGCCCGCGTAGCCCTATCTGCCGATCTCAGTCCCAACGACCTTTATGACCTCGCGAAAGAGGAGATCAAGGTCGGATTCCAGCAGGTTAACGGCGTCGCCTCCGTCCAGCTGATCGGGGGACAGCGGCGCGAGATACAGGTTGAGCTCGATCGGCGCAAGTTGAACGAGCACAGGGTATCGGCCCTTGCCGTGGCCAATGCCATTAAAAACGCCGGAATGAATGTCCCGGTTGGAAAACATGAGAAAGGCGCGACAGAAACTACCTTCAGGACCATCGCCCAGTTCACGGACATCAGCCAGATTTCCAACGCCGTGGTTCAGTTTTCGGGCGACGTGGGGAACGCCATATCGGTCAAATCCCTTGGCACGGTCAGCGACGGATCGAAGGAAAAGACGACCATCGGCTACCTCTACGCTCCGGTCAACGACGTGAAAAGTGAAAAATCCGGCTTCTTCGGTTCAAAAAAGAAAAAAATCAAGAGGGAGACGAAACCGGCGCTCTTCCTTGAAGTTTACAAGCAGTCCGGGTCCAACACCGTTGCCGCGGTTGACGGTCTTGTCGCGAGAATCAACAAACTCAATGAAAGCATGAAAGACCGTGAAGGGAAACCCAAGCTTACCCTCATCTATGACGGGGCAAAGATCGTCCGCATGAACGTAGATGAGGTCAAGACAACGATCCTTATCGGGGTTGCCCTTGCAATCATCGTGGTATACCTTTTCCTGGGGAACCTGAGGTCGACCTTCATCACCGGCATCGCCCTACCGAACAGTCTCCTGGGAGCATTCATTCTCATGTACATCATGGGGTACACCATAAACGTTATTACCCTGCTGGCGCTTTCGCTGACCGTCGGCCTCCTGGTCGACGACGCCATTGTCGTCCGGGAAAACATTTTCCGTAAGCTTGAAGAGGGAATGCACCCCATGGACGCGGCAGAAAAGGGAACCACCGAAGTCATGCTGGCCGTCATCGCGACGACCATGACCATCATGGCGGTCTTCGTTCCCATCGGGTTCTTGAGCGGCATCGTGGGCCAGTTCTTCAAGCAGTTCGGATTCACCATCGTTTTCGCCATGGCCATCAGCCTCTTCGATGCCCTCACGGTGGCGCCGTTTCTTTCTGCCTATTTCGCGGGGAAAGGCCACGTTGCGCAGAATATCGTCATCCGCAACTTCGAGCGGTTCCAGCGCTGGATGGAAACATGGTATGACAAGATAATGACCTACACCCTTGAACACCCGATAATCGTCATAATCCTCACGACGGTAATATTCCTTTCCAGCATTGCCTCCATGCCTTTCATCAAGAAAAACTTCATGTCCTCGAACGAATTCGGCGAGTTTATGGTCCAGATCCAGATGCCGACCGGAACAAGCCTCGACGGCACCGCGGAAGTCGCCCTCAAGGTGGCCAACAGGATCTGCGCCGTCGCGCCGGAAATGAACAAGATATCCATAATCGTCGGCATGAACTCGATGCAGCAGGAGCAGGCCAATGTCACCCAGTTCGGCCTTTCCCTGGTAGACATCAGGGACCGCAAGCGGACAGCGCCCGAGATAAAGACCGCCATCCGCAATATGCTCATCAAGGAATTCGGCTACACCAGGCCCAAGCTCAATGAATACTCGATGGGTATGACGTCAATGGCACCGTATTTCCTGAATATTGTCGGTAATGACCTGGATGTGCTCGATGAATACTCGCAGAAACTCCTGAAAAAAATCGAGAAGATCCCCGACCTGACTGATGTCGACACCAGTTCCGAGGCCGGGAAACCGGAATTCCAGGTCGTTTTCAACCCGACCGAGATGCAGAAATTCGGCATTATGCCGGTCATAGCCGGGGCCGAACTCAGGTACCAGATAGCCGGCGATGTGGTGGGCAAGCTCCACGCCAAGGGGCTTGAATACGATGTTCGCCTCAGGCTTAAGCCCGAACAGCGGGACCTTCGGTCCGCCTTCAGCGAAACCAAGATACCGAACCAGATGTATCGCATGGTGCCCCTGTCAGCAATCAGCAAGGGCATTGAGAAGTCCGGCCCTTCCCAGATCATACGGAGCGACCGTTCCAGGGTCGTTCAGATTACGGCAAACCTGGCCCCCGACGGGGCCATCGGCACTGCCACCGACCTGACCAATGCCATAATAAAGAAAATGCCGCCCCCCAAGGGTGTCACGTATAACTTTATCGGTCAATCCGAAGACCTTAAAGAGCTCCTCTCCAACATGCTCTTTGCCATGATACTGGCGGTTGTATTCATTTACTTTATCCTGGCCAGCCTGTACGAATCCTTCATTACGCCGGTCACCATTCTCATGGCCCTGCCGCCGGCCCTGTCAGGAGCATTCCTGGCCCTTTTCATATTCCGCGAGCAGCTCAACATGTTCGCCATGATCGGCATGATCATGCTGATGGGCCTGGTCACCAAGAACTCCATCCTCCTGGTGGACTTCGCCCTCGAGGGATACCGGTCCGGCATGACGCGCAAGGAGGCAATTTACAAGGCAGGGATGACCCGTCTCCGGCCGATATTGATGACCACATTCGCCATGCTGGCGGGCACCCTCCCCGTCGCCCTCGGCATCGGCGAAGTATCAAAGTTCAGGATGGCCATGGGTATCGCCATCATGGGCGGCCTGATCCTCTCGACGTTCCTGACGCTGGTTGTTGTGCCGGCCATTTTCGAGTACATCGACATCTTCCGTGAATGGATCGAAAGCAAATTCCGGCCAACGTACAAGAAACATGAATACAATGTTGTGGAAGAAATGGATGAAGAAGAGGAGGTTGTGGACGAAAAAATGATCAATGATGCCTCAAACAGGCTATCCGGCGTGTCGGTGCCGGAGGAGAAATCACCGGGCAAACCCTCACGAATTGCCGGAAAGCGGAAAAAAATAAAAAAATGAGTCATTGTCCAACTCCCCGTTTTTAGGCGGGGAGTTCTTGTATTTATGATTGACTTTTAAACCATCCCTTGTAAAAAAATACCAATTTTTTTCAAGTAGAACCTATAAGTATAAACGGATTACTATTCAGCTCTGATTCTATCGTGAAAGCCGGATACAAAGCCACGATGTAATTAGCGGTTCCATTCTGTGGCGGCTAGAGATTAATAACACGGTTATTCTGCGTTTCGCGTTCAGTACATGCTGAATAGATATTCATTTCAACAAACCCAGGAGGTAGTTTTAAGTTATGGCAGACACAAAAGCATTCGGGATGGCTGCTGAAAAAGGGAGATGGCTCTTCGTTATTATCGGACTCACGATGAACCTCTGTCTCGGCAGCGTCTATTCCTATGGGGTATTCAAACCCCACGTTGAATTCGAATTCAACAAGAAGAAAGCGGCCGAAGCCGGCCTGGTTGTCGACAATATCGACAAGGACCTGCTTAAAGGCATCATCACTCTCAAGAAAGATGCAGCAGAAAAGTTCTACCCGGCAGCCAAAACGATCACCGCGCAACAGGTCACCGAGATTTTCAAGCTGAAACCGGAAAAGGACCAGGAAAAAATCGAAAAGTTCACCAAGCTGATCCCCGCCATGGCGGATAAGGATCTTGAACTGCTCAAGGGGCTTAAGAAGGTATCATCCCTCGAAGGAAACCTGCCCTTCATGACCTTCCTGGCTTTTTTTTCACTGCTGATGTTCTTCGGCGGCAAGATCATGGAAAAACTCGGACCGAGAAAGCTGGCCCTTGTGGGAAGCGTCATCGTCGGTCTCGGATGGGGTCTTTCATATTTCGCCCAGAATATTTACATGCTGGTGCTCACCTACGGCGTCATCGCCGGCTCCGGCGTCGGTCTCGCCTACGGCTGTCCAGTTTCACTGGGCGCTCGGTGGTTCCCCGATAAAAAAGGCCTTGCGGTCGGCCTCATGCTGGCCGGCTTCGGCGGCTCCGCGCTCCTGACTGCCAATATCGCCGGAGCCCTGATACCCAAGGTTGGCCTTTTCACCACGTTCCTTTATTTCGGGATCGCCTTCGCAATCATACTCGTGGTCCTGTCGCTGCCTTATCATTTCCCGGAAGCAGGGTGGAAACCCGCCGGCTGGACTGCAGCCGCCGGTGCCGCCGCTGTTAAGGACTTCACCTCCGGCGAAATGGCAAAGACCGGCTCGTTCTGGGGCCTGTTCCTGGCATACATCATCGGCTGCCTCGCCGGCCTGATGGCAATCGGCATCTCCGCCCCCGTCGGCCAGGAGATCATCAAGGTCACTGCAGAACAAGCGGCGATGTTCACCGGCATCTTCGCTATTTTCAACGCAGTGGGACGTCCTCTCTTCGGCACCCTTACTGACAAGATAACGCCGAAATGGGCCGGGGTCCTCAACATGGCTATCATCCTGGCCGTTTCCCTGGTCATGCTCAAAGCCGGCGAAGGAAGCGTGATAATGTATGTCGGCGCTTTCTGCGGATTCTGGCTCTGCCTAGGCGGTTGGCTCGCCATCGCCCCTGCAGCGACCGCATCGTTCTTCGGTATGAAAAACTACGCGCGTAATTACGGCGTCGTATTCTTCGCCTACGGCCTCGGCGCCATCATCGGCGGCCTGATCTCCGGTTTCGCGAAAGACCTCTTTGGCAGCTTCTCGGTGGCTTTCTACCCCACTGCCGGCCTCGCGGTCCTGGGCATCATTCTATGCGTCGCGCTGCTCAAGCAGCCCCAGAAATAACATGTATTCATGAAAAAAAGCCGGCACTCAGCCGGCTTTTTTTTTAATTTCATTTGAAACTCAACGAAAACGTATTGCTTGCTTTCATTATCCTCGTCCAGTTTTGGCTCGCATCCAATTCCTTGATTATCGTCCAGCATGAAGCACATATCTGTGTTGACAAAATAGCGTCTATCAGCTAATTATTATTTAAGCATCGTATTGTCATGTTATAAATATCCGCAGGGGGAAGCGGAAACCACGAACATGATTAATCCGAATTTTAAGATCAACTATCATCTCACAATCCTGACTTGCGGCAGGGGAACCCTCCAGGTTCGCCATTTTCACATATGTTTTATTTAAACACAGGGGGTCACCTATGAGTGATGTGTATTCGGGAAAGCCATGGCTTAAGAATTACGATAAGAATGTCGCGCCCGGCCTGACCTACGAGGAAAAATCCTTTGCCGAAAAATTCGCCGAAACCGTGGCGAAATACCCGGATAAAACGGCGCTTATTTACATGGGACGCTCCCTGACTTTCAGGGAGGTAGACGAGCTGTCAAACAGACTGGCCAACTATCTCATCGCCAGCGGACTTCGTCCCGATGACGTGGTCGGCCTCCACTTGCCGAACATCCCCGCGAATTACATCGGCGTGATCGGCGTCCAGAAGGCGGGGTGCGTGTCCACCGGTTTGAGCCCCCTCCTCACGGCTTCGGAAATGCAGCACCAGCTCATCGATTCGGGCACGAAGGTCGTTATTACCGTTGATATCCTGTTTGAGAAGGTAGCCGAGGTGGCGGCAGCAACCCCCTTTACGACGGTCCTCGTCACCGAGATCGCCGACTTTCTTCCGGGCATCAAGCGCGTCCTGGGCAAGCTTTTAAAGAAGATACCCACCGCCGAGGTGAAGCCCATCGCGGGCAAAACGGTGAAGCGTTTCATGGACGCGCTCAATGAAGCAAAGGCCGATCCGGTGCAGGTAAAGCGCGGCTTCGACGACATGATCTTCATGATGTATACGGGCGGGACCACCGGTCCGGCCAAGGGCGCCATGCTGACCCAGCGGAGCTACATGAGCAACCGTCACCAGGTACTCACGTGGCTCGACCTGAAGCCTGAAGATATCGCCCTGTCAGCGTTTCCCCTTTTTCACATTGCAGGCCTGGCCCTGGGGGGATTCTGCATAACCGACGGCATTACCCAGGTCTGCGTCCCGAACCCGCGCGATTCGCATTTTCTCATCGAGTGCCTGAAGGCTTACAAGCCCACCTTCGTGGTCAACGTGCCAACGGTCTACTTCGAGCTTCTCAAGCTGCCGGCTTTCCGCAATCTCGACCTGAAGAAACACCTGAAATGGTGCCTTAGCGCAGCGGCGCCCTTCCCCGCTGAATACATCAAAGACCTGGAATCGATCATCGGCGAAGGCAATTTCATCGAGCTGTACGGCATGACGGAGATGTCTCCGGTCATGATCTGCAACCCCCGCTACGGCGCGAAGAAGCCCACGTCCATCGGCATGCCGATTTCCGACACGCTGGTGAAGCTGATCGATCCTGAAACTGGCCAGCCGTCGAAGCCGGGCGAACCGGGGGAGATCGTCATAACCGGCCCCCAGATCATGAAAGGGTATTACAATAAGCCTGATGAGACGGCCAACGCGGTCAGGGACGGCTGGATGCACACCGGCGACGTGGCCACCATAGACGAGGACGGGTATTTCTACATCGTGGACCGGGTCAAGGACATGGTCATCGTGTCCGGGTTCAAGGTCTTCACCCGTGAGCTCGACGAGGTCCTGGCCAAGCACCCGGACATCGAAATGGCGGCCTCGGTCGGCATCCCGGACCCCGACCGCCCGGGCTCTGAGCGCGTCGGCATAGCCATCGTGCTGCGCCCCGGCATCGCCAAAAGCGACGAGGAAAAAGCGAAGATCACGCAATACCTCCGCGATAATGTCGCGCCCTACAAGGTGCCGAAAGTTATTGAGTTCATGGATGCGCTTCCAACCAGCGGCGTCGGCAAGATACTGAAGCGGGAGATCAAAAAAATAATGGTCGGCAAATAGGCGGCCTCTCAGTGTGGTAGCGGGTATTGCCAGACAGGGTGAATGGTGGCCATCCTTCCACTCTGCATCTACACCGCACGGCGCCAGGGTATTCCCCGAACCATGGCCGCAAAGGGACCGTTATCCGGCTGATTTATAACTGGCCAGCTCTTTTATCTTTTCAAGCTGTCCGCCTGTTTATTCATAGACCCCCATAGTTTATATATTAGACTTGTTGCATAACTAAAAAAAGTGCTATTAATTTTTTCGATTAATTTGATATTGTCCCCATGGATATAGAAAAAGCATTATCAAACGAGAGGACAAGTCAAGCATCAATTG
>Ga0116178_10001453_pt1 | contig 19696 bp, 17 predicted proteins | sample AD_STIC12_MetaG_FD_89880 | JGI IMG/M metagenome (GOLD analysis project Ga0116178, IMG submission 89880) | Active sludge microbial communities of municipal wastewater-treating anaerobic digesters from USA - AD_STIC12_MetaG | ecosystem: Engineered > Bioreactor > Anaerobic > Digestate | place: USA... | reverse complement strand
GACGAGCCGGCGCATGAGGAAGTTCGTCATCGTAAAGGCCTGACCGTGGGTCGTAGAGTTTTATCGAATTGCAGTATAAAGTCTGTAGTCGCTACAGAGTCAATAGATGAGAATGAAAATCAGTAACGCAGCAGCAGCCAGCGGTTGCCATTTGGAAACTATTCGTTATTACGAACGCATCAACTTAATGCCGTCACCAGGGCGAACCGCGGGTGGTTATCGTGAATATAGCGAAGCCGATGTTGAAAGGCTGCGCTTTATTTCACGTGGGCGTGATTTGGGGTTCAGTCTGGAAGAGATTCGCAGTCTCTTGCGTCTGGCTCAGGATCCAGACATCTCTTGCCGCGAAGTGGATCAAATTGCTCGCAAGCACTTAGACGATATCTTGGTACGTCTGCAGGATTTGCAGCGTATGGCACGCGAGCTTGAACGAACAATTGATCATTGTAGCGGGGGGCAGCGCGGTCAGTGCACGATCCTTGATTCATTAAGACAGACAACACTTACTACCACCCTCCAAATATAACCTCGCGGTCATGGAAATTGCCATTGTAAAAACCCTTGCAGCAATAATTCTGAGCCACCACGATCCGTGTCGCGGACAGTGCGACCAACAGAACCTTGAATTTGTAACGTGTTGTTGATGGCGTAGCTGGTGCCGACATTTGCTATCAAACCCCAATTATTGGAATCCTCGGTGAGCAAGCTACCATTGAGCTCGCCGCCGATTGTCCATTTGGGTGAGACAGCATATTGCGCGCCAGCACCGTAAATAACCGCGTCGCTTGCGTTGCCACCGAGTGCAAATTGATAGCCGGTCTCGGCAAAGCCATACCACTTACCCCACGTTTTTCCGAACTGCACAGGAATGCGCAAGCGCCAAAGCTCGTCACCCAAGCCTTTGTTCTTGCTGGCGGTAGGAAGGGTTAGATTGGGCGCAATGGAAATGGCAGGCCGACTGCCGTTGAGATCTTCGTCTTGAAAGCGCCATTTGAATTTAAAGTCAGTGTCCGCAAGGCCATGTACAGAAGAACCTGACGTGGGGTCGAATTGCTTCCCTGCGACGGTGAGGTTCCATTTGAAATGTTCATTGACGGTGTAGTTAATGTCCACGACTGGCGCGGTTAGTGTGGTGCCCGACTGATTGCGGTCTGAGACCGCCGCTAATTTATATTCCCAACCGCTTGCCATGAAGCCTGGATCATCGGTTAAAAAGGGCGAACCGGCTTCAGCACGTGGTACGCCACTCAATACCAAAATGAAGGGAACAGCCCAAAAATAACGCCGCCATCCTGTGCCTGCCAACGCAGCATTTTTTTTGCGTGCTTTTAATAACTGCCAATACACCACAAAGCCGGTAATAGACATGGCCACCAGTGCCAAACCCCAAAGTAGGCCGAGGACTTTTCCGCCGTCGCCCACAATCTCTCCGGTGTGGAGTTTGATTAGCCAGCCTTCGCCGTCAGGCGAGGCTTGCATAATCGCTCCTGTCTTTGCATTTACCTGTACACGCATGGGAGAAGCACCCTCTAAATGAAAAACAAACGAAGGCACTGAGTCTTTTAAAAGCCAATCAATGCTGGCGACGCTTTGATTGCCGTATTTACTTTGTACCGCCTGTCGCGAGAGATCGAGCATTTGCGAATCTAAGGCAATCGGTTTGTTTAATTGATATGGCGAGACAATTTCCGCCTGGGCTTCTTTGGCCGATTCTTCTTCACCAAATATCTGCTCAAATTGTAAGAAAACACCAGTGATAGACACCAATAAAAAGAACACAAGTGCAATGACACCTACCCAGCGATGAAACTGACGAAATGTCATAGCAAAAGCCTTTGCAGAGATAAGGAATTGCAAAAATTATAACAGGGGCGGCAAGGAGGTTTGAGGACGTGTGAGTTAAGACACGCTAGCATCCAGTGCATTTTGAGACTGCTTGCCTGTTCAGGAACAGGGTGTGCAGGATTGCCGGTTTTTCGAACCTTTTGACTTGAAGACAGTCTCTTAAGGTGTAATATCAGGATGAATATGCCAAACGCCCTCCGTACCCTTCGCTCGCGACACTTTCGGTTACTAGCCTCCTGGCTAGTGATGATGGCGATTCTGTGCAATGGCATTGGCTTGGCGCAGGCACATTCGGCGATTGCCAAGAAGGATTGCTGTGCCGAGATGACGGGCCACAAAAAATCCGCTTCGCCTTGCGCGGACGGCAGTAAACCTTGCCCATCTCCGAATGCCCAATGTGATGATCAATGCATGGCACGCTGCATGAGTGCCAACGGTATTTTGTCCGTTCCTTTTACCCTGCGTCCCAGCGTCTTGGTGACCGCGACCTTGCCCCAGTTAAAAATTGCCGAGCATTCTTTGGCCGAATTCGGCCCAGGTTTACGACCTCCCATTTATTCCTGACGTTTAACACCTGAGTCGCGGCGCTTTGCGTCCGCGTGTGTTTACGTTTTATCAGGAATACCCATGAAACTTACTACTTCGACCGCTTGGCGGCGGATAGCGTTATGGCTGTCGGCATCTAGCTTTGCTTTGCTTTTACTAACGGCTTGCGAGCGCAACAAAGCGATGCAAGAGCCGGCATCACAGACCACCGATGCCGCAGCGACCAAGGATGTCGCCAACAGCAAAGCGACCATGACCAATGAGCTGTATGTGTGTCCGATGCATAACCACATCAAAGAACATGGCCCCGGCAAATGCCCGATCTGCGGGATGACACTCGTCAAAAAAACGGTAGTACCGGCAACAGAGCCATCGTCCGACATGCAAAAGAAAGACGATGCGATGAAGCCTGATGGTGCGAGCACCGACAAGGTTCTGTACTACTACGACCCGATGCGACCGGAAGAGCATTTCGACAAACCTGGCCCTTCGCCGTTTATGGATATGCAACTCGTTCCCAAATACGCTGCAGCGGACGGCAACAACAATGGCATCGCAGTCAGCGCTGCCATTGTTCAAAGCCTCGGTATTCGTACTGCCAATCCGGTGCAACGGGATGTGCAACAAACCATTCGCGTTCCGGCGCGAGTGGTGGCCGATGCCCGTGGTCAGGCGCGAATGCAAACTCGCGTCAACGGCTGGGTCGAGCGTTTGTATGTCCGTGCGGTCGGCCAGCAAATTTCTGCCGGGACGGTGATCGCTGACATTTATTCACCGGAGTTAGTCCAGGCCCAGGAAGAAATGTTGCTGGGTGCCGAAACCGCAGGCCCGGCAGCAGAGCGTTTACGTCGTTTTGGTATTGCCGATGTGGATATTCAAAGGGTGCGACGTTCGGGAAAAGCATCGCGTCGATTACCACTGCGTGCAACGGTTGGCGGTGTGGTAACAGAACTCGGCGTGCGTGAAGGTTCCAGCGTCACGCCCGACACGATGATTCTTGATTTGTCCGGCGGAAAAGCAGTGTGGATTGAAGCACAATTATTTCCGGCGCAGAAAATCAGCCTAGGCAATACGATGCGTGCACGCTTTACCTTGCCGGGCTTGCCCGGTCGTGAATGGATAAGTGAAACCGGCACCGTGGTGCCGGTCGTTGATCCGGTCACGCAAACCGTGGCGGTCCGATTTTCCATCAACAATAGTGACGATCTGCCGCTAGGTACTGTGCTAGACGGTGTGATTGAAGGCGCTTCTCGCTCGAATGTTTTACTGCTTCCAGCCTCTGCGGTGATTCGTACCGCACAAGGGGATCGGGTGATGGTGCAGCACGCTAAAAATCAATTCATGGCGATGCCGATCAAAATCGGTTCGCGTTATGGTAGCGAAATTGAAATTACCGAAGGCATCGCAATCACTGATCGCGTGGTGACCTCTGGCCAATTTCTGCTGGATGCCGAAGCGAATCTGCAATCGGGCTTTAGCCGCATGGAACCCGATGCAATGGATGCCATGAAACCGATGCAAGGATCCCGACCATGATCGAGCGTCTGATTCATTGGTCCATCGCTCATCGCGCTTTGGTCCTGACCGTGGCGGTGCTGTTAACGATCGCCAGTATTATTTCGGTGCGGCAATTGCCACTCGATGCCATTCCGGATTTATCCGATGTGCAGGTGATTATTCGCACGCCGTATGCCGGACAAGCGCCGCAAATTATCGAAGACCAGGTCACGTACCCGATCACGACCCGCATGTTGGCAGTACCAAAAGCCAAAGCGGTGCGTGGTTTTTCCATGTACGGCGATTCGTTTGTCTACATCCTGTTTGAAGATGGCACCGATTTGTATTGGGCGCGTTCGCGGGTGTTGGAATATCTCTCGCAAGTGCGCAGTGAATTACCTGAAGGTGTCGAACCGCAATTGGGGCCCGATGCCACCGGCGTCGGCTGGATTTACCAATATGCCCTGGTGGATAAAACTGGAAAGCATGATTTGGCCGAGTTGCGTTCGTTGCAGGATTGGCGCTTGCGATTTGAACTGCAACGCGTGCCAGGTGTGGCCGAAGTGGCTAGCGTTGGTGGTTTTGTCCGGCAATATGAAGCCGTGGTCGATCCGCGTCGATTGCAGGCCTATGGCATTGGTTTCAATCAATTGATCGCAGCGATTCGCGCGGCCAATAAGGAAACCAGTGGTGCACGACTGGAAATGGCCGAGAGCGAATACATCGTGCGCGGCGTTGGTTATATCCGATCACTGGATGATTTAGGAGCGGTGCCGACCGGCGTTATGAAAAACGGCAAAGCCATACTGATTCGTGATGTGGCGGAATTGCGCTTTGGCCCGGCACCACGTAACGGCATTACCGAACTTAATGGCGAAGGCGAAGCGGTGGGCGGTATTGTGGTGATGCGCGATGGCGAGAATGCCAAAGCGGTGATTGATGCCGTAAAAATTCGGCTGGACGCCGTGCGTGCCAGCTTGCCCGAAGGTGTCGAAATTGTGCCGGTGTATGACCGCTCCAGCCTGATCCAGCGGGCAGTGGAAAATTTACGCGGTAAATTATTCGAAGAATTATTATTGGTGTCGCTGGTGTGCGCCTTGTTCTTGTGGCACGTGCGCTCGGCACTCGTCGTGGTGATTAGTTTGCCATTGGGTGTATTGATTGCCTTGGCGATCATGCGTTGGCAAGGCTTGAACGCCAACATCATGTCGCTTGGCGGTATCGCGATTGCGATTGGCGCGATGGTCGATGCCGCGATTGTGATGATTGAAAACGCCCACAAACATTTGGAAGATTGGGCGAAAGAACATGATGGCAAGGCTGCCGATGGTGCCGATCAATGGAAAGTCATAGCCGCTAGTGCGGTGGAAGTCGGCCCGGCGTTATTTTTCTCTTTATTGATTACCGCTTTGTCATTTCTGCCAGTGTTTGTGTTGCAGGCGCAGGAAGGCCGCATGTTTGCGCCCTTGGCTTGGACAAAAACCTGGGCTCTCGCGGTGGCGGCGGGTTTGTCGATTACGCTTGTTCCGGTATTGATGGGTTATTGGATTCGTGGACGTTTTGCCGATGAATCCGAACATCGTTTTACCCGCTGGCTGACCGCGGCATATCGTCCGGCGCTGGCATTCGCCTTACGCAAACCGAAAACCATCGTGTTGTTTGCTGTTCTGGGTTTATTAAGTGCCGCCTTGCCCTTGAGTCAACTCGGCAGCGAGTTTATGCCCGAGCTGGAAGAAGGTGACGTGCTGTATATGCCAACGACTTTGCCTGGACTATCGCCAGCCGAAGCACAGGCGGTCTTGCAACGCACGGATCGCCTGATTAAATCGGTACCGGAAGTGGCGACTGTGTTTGGCAAAGCAGGTCGTGCCGAAACCGCGACCGATCCGGCGCCCTTGACCATGCTTGAAACCATTATCCAGTTCAAGCCGGAAGACCAATGGCGAGCGGGAATGACTCGCGAAAAGATCGTTGAAGAATTACAACAAAAACTCGCGCTACCGGGATTAACCGCCGCTTGGGTGCCACCGATTTTGAATCGCATCAATATGCAGGTCAGCGGTATTCGCACACCGCTGGGCATTCGCGTCACTGGTCCAGATTTACCGACCATCAGCAAGAATGCTGATCGGATTGCGGCAGTGTTATCCAAAGTACCGGGCACACGTTCTGCGTTCGCTGAGCGTGCCGCCGATGCACGCCAGATTGACGTTATCCCTGATCGGGAAATGCTGGCACGTTACGGTGTATCGATGCAGGACGCCCAAGAGTGGCTGGCATCGGCGATTGGCGGCGAAGCGATTGGTCGTGCCGTCGAAGGTCGTGAGCGGTATCCGATTGCACTGCGTACCGAACAAAGTTGGCGTGACTCCCCCGAAGCCTTGATGGCTTTGCCCGTAGTCACACCGTCCGGTGCACAAGTACCGCTTGGATCATTGGCAGAAATAAAACTCTCCGATGGGCCGCCGATGATTCGCAGCGAAGACGCACAATTGGCGACCTATGTTTTCGTTGATTTAAGTGATGAAGATTTAGGCGGCTATATCCAACGTGCCGAAAAAGCGATTCGTGCCGATGCCCAATTAACGCAGGGAGTGAGTTGGCATTGGGCAGGTAGCTATGAATTTCTGCAACGGGCCAGTGAACGACTGCGACTCGCCGTACCGCTAACCTTGCTGATCGTGTTTGCGCTTTTGTACGCGGCGTTCCGGCGTGTCGCCGAAGCGAGCATCATCATGTTGACGGTACCGTTCGCACTCGTCGGCGGCTTGTGGTTGCTGTGGTTATTGGGGTACGCATTCTCGGTTGCCGTGGCAGTCGGATTTATTGCACTGGCCGGTGTGGCCGCCGAGTTCGGCGTGGTGATGCTGATTTATCTGGATAACGCGGTTAAGCGAGCTCGGGCTTCCGGTGAATTAAAAGACATCAAGGCACTGGATGACGCACTGACCGACGGTGCCTTGCGTCGGGTGCGACCCAAAGCCATGACCGTGATCACCATCATTGCCGGCTTATTGCCTATTGTCATCGCCACTGGCGCCGGTGCGGCGACCATGCAGCGCATTGCCGCACCGATGCTGGGAGGCATGCTCAGTGCTCCTTTGCTATCACTGATTGTGATTCCCGCCATTTATAAATTATGGCTAAGCCGTGGCTTGAAAACGGCATCAGGAGAAGTGCCATGAAGACTAAATATTTGGTCAGCGCGATTGCAATAAGTGTGTTGTTAACGGGATGCATTGTTGCGCCAGTTCGCGACGACTCCCGCGTACAAAATTCCATTGGTCTCGCAGGCGCCCGTGCTCCGAGATTACCTGCGATCAATGAATCCTATTTGGACGATGCCTGGTTTGCCGAACCGCTTACCGTGGATCGCGCAGTGCAAGCGGCTTTGCTCAACAACCCGCAAGTAAGGGCCGAACTCTCGCGTTTGGATGCAGCACAAGCCGAACTGATTCAGGCAGGGTTGCTGCGTAATCCGATGGGCTCCTTGATGGTATTGCGCCCGGAAGGTGCCGGCCGTTTTGAGCTCGATTACAGTCTGGTGCAAAGCCTGTTCGATCTGTTTACCCGAACAAAACGTGTCGATGTAGCCAATGCGTCACGGGCGCGCACACAGGCCGAAGTTATGCTGGAACTCCTACGCATTGCACAAGACACTGAGGTGGCGTATTTCGATGCGATGGCAATAAAGGAGGCTTTGCGTCTGCAACGCGAGCAATTGGAACTTGAAGAAAACACGCTCCTCTTGCTCAAGCATCAGGCACAACAAGGGGTGCTATCGAGCGGCCCCGTGTTGGCACAACAAGCGGCGGTTTCGATGCAAGCGCATGCACTTCGCACCGCAGAAGCCGAGCAGACCAAAGCCTTATCGGCATTGGCACAGCTACTTGGTTTGTCGAGTATCCATCGCTTGGAGTTGCCAGATCATTTGCCAGCACTGTCACTGGCTGTATTCAATGAACCGGAGCTACAGGCGCTGGCCCTGAAACATCGCCCTGAATTGATGGCGACAAACGCGAGCGTAGACCAGGCACGCGCCGAGAAAAAACTACAGACCGGCGCATTGCGTGCCACCGATCCGTCATTGGGTCTCGGCGGCATTCGCGAAAGCGGTGGGATGTCCTTGAATGGCTTAAGTGCACAAATCAGTTTGCCGATTTTTGATACCGGTCGAGCACGCAGCGCATTGGCTGACGCGAAGATCGCACAGGCGCAATATCAAGTCGAAGCGACTCGTCGCCTCATCCCGCTGGAAGTCGAGCGTGCCCTAGCTACTTTGATCGCCAACACGAAAGCACTTGAGCATGCTGATCACCATGTACGGCAACAACGGCAACTCGAAACCCTAGCCTTGCGAAATTATCAACAAGGCAGTGGCGACTACATGAACGTAGTGCAGGCAAAACGGCTACGCCTCGCTTCGCAAACAGAACAACTGCAGGCGCAACAAATTCTGCGATTGTCCTACGTGGACCTCGAACGGGTTACCGGCGTTGCCATGCAAAATTTGTCCGCAGCCCCCTGATTTAATTTTATGAAAGTCGATGCGACATTCTTTGGAGAAATTTATGAGCTCTATTAAAAGTAGTTTGATATTGGGCGGCACCGTTCTCTTGATCGGTGCGGGTACGATGTATTTCGGTTTGATAAATCCAGGTGCCGACGAACCGCATTCGGCCCTCGTGTATTCAATGATTCAAACCGCCCGTGATCGCGCCATCGCCGTGCGGGCTGACGACATCACCGTACCTGCATTGAATGATCCAGCTCTGATCAAACAAGGCGCTGGTAATTATGCTGCCATGTGTACTGGCTGCCATTTGGCACCCGGCGTCGAGAAAACGGAAATGAGCAAGATTTTATATCCGGCACCGCCTAATCTTTCCAAGCTGGGCGCACCCGATCCTGCACGCGCGTTCTGGGTCATCAAACATGGCATCAAGGCGTCCGGCATGGCGGCTTGGGGTACGAATATGAAAGACGAATACATCTGGGGCATCGTCGCGTTCTTGAAACAATTTCCCACCATGACGCCAGAGCAATATCACGAAATGGTAGAGGCCAGCGGGGGCCATTCACATGGTGGCGGCGAAGACTCGCCACACGAGCATGGTGGAATGGAAAGCATGGATCATGGCGATGGCGAAAAGGCAGACCATCACGATGAAGATGTACCAGACCACGATGAGCACCCTGCAGCCACCAGCGAATCAGGCATGCACCGACATAATGATGGCAGCCTACATGACCATGGTGCCAAGGCTAAAGATGAAACTGATGCCGCAGTACCAAAAGCACATGATGAGGGAGCAACGCATGAGCACAAAGCTATCTAGTTCGGATAAACACGTTCCGTTGTGGACCAAGTCTCGGCAAATGAAGCTTGTAAAGATGATGGTGTTTAACCGAACAGACAAAGTGTCGAAGATCACTCATATTCATTGGTCTTCGCACATCGAGAATGCTGGCGACTCACAGTAAACGTTTTGGGTGTGCCTATCGCATATCCATTGTAAAAATAGAAGGAGTGAATCCATGTCACACGATCATCCTGCTGAAAAACCAGCCGAGGCCTCCGGCAATTCCGATGCCGCGCAGAATACCGACAAATCTTATACAGACCCGGTATGCGGCATGAAAGCCAATGATAAAATTTCGCTGCAACACGACAAACAAACTTTCTATTTTTGTTCAACGCATTGCAAAGACAAGTTTTCCGCTGCACCCACAAAATATTTATCGCAAAAAAGTGACATCACGGCCAAGCCTGCTGCCGTCATGATCCCAAGCGGAGCCACTTATACCTGTCCGATGCATCCGCAAATCGTTAGGGACAAGCCCGGCACCTGCCCAATTTGCGGCATGGCATTGGAGGCCACGATGCCGTCGGTAGAAGATGAAAAAAATCCCGAGCTTGAAGATTTTTCGCGGCGGTTTTGGTGGACGCTGCCATTAAGCATCGTCGTTTTGGTGCTGGCCATGGTCGGCCATCGATTGATCTGGTTATCGACGGATACACGAACGTGGCTGGAATTTGCACTTTCAACACCGGTCGTCGTCTGGGCCGGTTGGCCATTTTTTGCGCGTTGCATTCAATCCATTTACACCCGCAATCTGAACATGTGGACCTTGATCGGCATTGGCGTCTTTGCCGCTTATGCATACAGTGTAGTCGGCACCCTCTTTCCGCAACTATTCCCAGTCTCGTTTCAGGAACACGGTCGGGTAGGCGTGTATTTTGAAGCCGCTGCAGTGATCGTATCATTGACCTTGCTTGGACAATTACTGGAACTCAAAGCCCGTTCGCAGACCTCGGCCGCCATTAAAGCCTTATTGAATCTTGCACCGAAAACAGCCAGACGAATCAATGCTGATGGCAACGAGGAAGATATTCCACTGAGTAATGTGCATGTCGAAGATCGACTTCGGGTACGTCCCGGTGAGAAAGTACCTACCGATGGCGAAGTACTCGAAGGCCAGAGCAGTATCGACGAGTCCATGCTGACCGGTGAATCGATGCCAGTCTCGAAAACCATCGGAGAAAAAGTAATCGGTGCCACAATGAATGTAAGCGGTGCATTAATCATCCGTGCCACTCGCGTAGGTGCCGACAGCATGCTTGCTCAGATCGTGCAAATGGTGGCGCAGGCGCAACGCTCACGGGCACCCATGCAACGCATGGCCGATACCGTTTCATTTTGGTTCGTACTTGCCGTGCTGGCAACGTCGATCAGTACTTTTTTTATCTGGGGATTTTTCGGACCGGAACCCAGCTGGGTGTACGCCATATTGAATGCCGTGGCTGTGCTTATTATCGCCTGTCCTTGCGCTCTGGGCTTGGCCACGCCGATGTCGATCATGGTCGCCACCGGTCGCGCTGCGAATGCCGGTATTTTATTTCGCAATGCCGAGGCGATTGAAAACTTGCGAAAGATCGATACCTTGATCGTTGATAAGACCGGCACACTCACCGTTGGCAGGCCTATGTTCGATTCGATCGTCCCTGCTGCGAGCAATGAAGAGAATGCAGTCTTGCGACTTGCAGCCAGCCTGGATCAAGGCAGCGAGCACCCACTCGCATCGGCCATCGTCAGCGAAGCGCGAAAAAGAAATCTTGTGTTGGTGAAACCGGAAACTTTTGAAAGCAGCACCGGCATTGGTGTGCGTGGCCGGCTCGAAGGCAAAGCTGTCGACTTGGGCAACACAAAGTTGATGACCGATATCGGCGCCGATATTTCGGGCTTGCAGCTTGAGGCCGAAACACGTCGAGCGACCGGTGCCAGCGTCATGTTTTTGGCAATTGATGGAAAACTTGCCGGCATCCTCAGCGTTGCAGATCCGATCAAACCATCGACGCCACAAGCACTACGAGCACTTCAGGAAATTGGCGTACGAGTCATCATGGCGACCGGTGATGGCGTTACCACTGCAAATAGCGTAGCTAAAACCTTGTCAATTGACGAAGTGTATGGTGAAGTGCGCCCGCAGGATAAATTGATCCTAGTAAATAAACTCAAATCAGAGGGGCGCAGCGTCGCGATGGCCGGTGACGGCATCAACGATGCGCCTGCGCTCGCAGCAGCGGATGTTGGCATTGCTATGGGAACCGGTACCGATGTCGCCATGTCGAGCGCCCAAGTGACGTTAGTCAAAGGTGATCTGCAAGGCATCGTGCGAGCCATCGAAATTTCAAACGCCACCGTTGCAAACATGAAGCAAAATCTGGTTTTCGCACTTTTTTATAACGCGATTGGCGTTCCGATAGCTGCCGGCGTGCTTTATCCCGTCTTCGGCCTGTTACTTTCGCCGATGATCGCTGCTCTGGCCATGAGCTTGAGTTCGGTGTCTGTTGTGGCAAATGCGCTTCGTCTGAGAAAAACCGACATTGATCCTGTCAAACCAACTTAAATAAAACCCTGAATCTCCAAAGTTCGTAGCTAGGATGATGGAGACGACTAGAACATTGGAAGCCAAAAACAAAAATGCGTTGCTCAGTTTTTTGATCAGGTGCTGGCGTAATCATTCCACATGATCAATTTGGAACTGGCAGTGAGCGCCATTGGCTCATCAAAAAATCGCAAAATATGTTTGTAAATGTCCTCTTTGGGTCGCATCATGCCAGTCGCTGTTCGGCCAAAAGCGGCCATCAAAAGCAAATACCGTAAATGAACTCAAGAGAGCGCTTCCACTATTTCTGCAACGGTACTTCGGGCATTACGTGTCACACCAATTAGTGTGGCCGAGGCTGCACCAGTCCAGTCTCCATAACCGACAAGCCATAAATTCGGGATATTTAATGCTCGGGTACCTGTCACCTGAATGCGGCCGTCAGGATTAATGATATCGAGTGCCTGCAAATGTTCGAGTGCGGGGCGAAATCCTGTGCACCAAATCACGGCATCAATGGTTTCTTCACTACTGTCCTGCCAGACAACGCCATTTTCAGTGAATCGCTTAAATGGTCTTACCGCATGCAAGACGCCTCGCGTGCGAGCGTCTTTGACAGAATCGATCATCACGATATCGCCCAGGCCGCCAACGGGTGCATCGATCACGCGACCTTCCTGCTGTGCTTTCCAGCGTTCGGTCGCTCTGGCAAACAGGACACGACCATCCACGTCGTCAGCCAAGAATATCGGCTCAGTTAAAGTCAACCAAGATGTGTTGGCAACTTGGGAAACCTCGGCAAGAATTTGTGCCCCCGAGTTTCCTCCACCAATAATTAAGACGCGCTTGCCGGCATACTTTTCGGACGAGAAGTAATGCGCAGAGTGAATTTGTTCGCCCCGGAAATTTTCGATACCCTCAAACGCTGGAATATACGGATGTCGCCAAGTACCTGTCGCACTCACGACCGCGCGTGCCTGCCATTGCCTTGAACCTGAAATCACATTCAATCGTTCGCCAGATGTTTCCACTCGCTCGACAAAGACAGGGCGTTCAATCGGCAACTGATAGTGACGCTCGTAATCTGCCAGATAATCGATCACGTCTTGACGCATAGGATAGCCACCGACTTTCGGCTCCATCTGCCTGCCCGCAATCGAACTCCATGTGGCAGGCGAAAACAGTCGCAGGGATTTCCATGCGTGTAGCCATGCACCGCCCGATGAGGACTCGGCATCCAACAAGATAAACGACAAACCGGTACGACGCAGGAAATAGGCAGTCGCCAATGCGGCTTGACCGCCGCCGATCACGACAACATCGACTTCGTTAGAAAGTGCGTTCACGCTTCGCCGGTATCCACGCTGATGGCAGCCTGACGATGCCGTGGCAATGCGAGTGAGAACATGGCCGCCATACCGACGAACACTGCCGAAATCCACAAACACGCTTCAAGCCCTGAAATCTGAAAGACCCAGCCGGACAAAATGGTACCAATCAGCCGCCCCATGGCATTGGCCATGTAGTAAAAGCCCACATCAAGCGAGACGCCGTCTTCACCGGCGTAACTGACAATCAAATAACTATGCATCGATGAATTAATTGCGAACAGCACGCCGAATAAAGCAAGACCGGCGACGACGACGGTTTGCGGATCCTGCCCATTCAATAACAGTAATGCCATAACCGCGGGAATCGCGGCCAACACGGTTGCCCAAACAAACGCCGCTTTGCCATCGGGCAATTTATTGCTGCGGCGACCGGTGAACCAAGGCGCTGCCGATTGCACGATGCCGTAACCAATGACCCACGCCGCCATGAAGCCGCCGATCCACCAAAAATCCCATCCGAGCGATTCTGCGAGAAACACCGGCAAGGCCACCACAAACCAGACGTCGCGTGCACCGAACAGAAACAATCGCGCTGCCGACAATAAATTGATCGCCCGACTCTTGGAAAAAATATCTCGAAACTTGGGTTTGTTTTTCGCCTTGCCCAAATCGCGCTTGAGTAACCACAAACTGAGCAGCCACACGATCACCAAAACACCGGCCATCCAGGCAACTGCTTCCGTGAAACCGAGTATCGTCAGCAATGCCCCGCCCAAGAAAAAGCCAACGCCCTTGAGTGCGTTTTTTGATCCAGTCAATGCGGCTACCCAACGAAACAGCGATCCTTGTTGATCACCCGGCACCAGCAGTTTGATGCTGCTTTTGGCGCTCATTTTATTAAGATCTTTCGCGATGCCTGACAGTGCTTGTGCCCCCATCACCCAGGGCACCGTCAACCACGCCACCGGCAAGGTCAGCATCACCAGTGCGATCACTTGCAAGGCAAGACCGATGTTCATCGTTCGATTCAGTCCAATGCGAGCACCGAGCCAACCACCGACAAGATTCGTCACGACGCCGAAGATTTCGTAGAACAGAAACAGCATCGCCACCTGCAAGGGCGCGTAACCGAGCTGGTGGAAATACAACACCACCAGCATCCGCAGCGCACCGTCGGTCAGCGTAAAGGTCCAATAGTTCCCGGTGATGACCAGGTACTGTCGGACTTCCGGGGACAAGCGAGATAGCATGATTTATTGGTCGGCCGAGCCGACCAGTTGAATCAACTCGGAGGCGCGATTCACGTAGCCCCATTCGTTGTCATACCAGGCATAGATTTTGACTTGCGTACCATTAGTGACCATCGTGGACAGGGCATCGACAATGCTCGATCGCGGGTCGGTTTGGAAATCAATCGAGACCAGCGGACGTTCTTCATAACCCAGAATATTTTTCAATTCGGCTTCCGAAGCGGCCTTCAAAAACCCGTTGACCTCTTCCACTGTGGTGGCGCGTTCGAGTTCGAACACACAGTCGGTCAGCGAAGCATTGGTCAGCGGCACACGCACCGCATGGCCGTTCAATCGGCCTTTGAGCTCCGGAAAGATTTCTGCGATTGCCGTGGCCGAACCAGTCGAGGTTGGAATCAAGCTGCTGCCGCAAGAACGGGCACGACGTAAATCCTTGTGTGGCGCATCGACTATGGTTTGCGTGTTGGTCAGGCTGTGAATGGTGGTGATGCTGCCATGGCGAATGCCCAGTTTTTCATGGATCACTTTCACTACCGGTGCCAGGCAATTGGTCGTGCACGATGCCGCCGAGACAATGCGATGCACGGCAGGATCAAAACGCGAGTGATTGACACCCATCACGATATCCAGCGTTCCAGCAGCCTTGATCGGCGCTGCCACTACGACACGTTTCACGCCCTGATCGAGATAAGGCTGCAACACATCGGGCTTGCGAAATTTACCGGAAGATTCATACACGACATCACAGCCGGACCAATCGGTGGCGGCGATGTCTTTATTGCGAGTGACGGAAATGCGTTGCCCTTCGATCACCAATACATCGCCATCGGCCTGCACGTTTTTATCCCAGCGACCGTGCACAGAATCGAAGTTCAAGAGATGGGCGAGTGTCGCTGCATCGCCGGCAGGATCGTTGATCTGCACAAATTGAATGTCGGGATTACCCCACGCCGCTCGTAAGGTGAGTCGCCCCATGCGACCGAAACCGTTGATGCCCACTTTGATGCTCATGATGAAATTCCAAAAGGTAGAAAAAAATGCAGGCGGCAGCGATGCATGCCGCGCCAAAAAATTCGGGAAGTCCTTGTTAGGCCGACTGATCGATCGGTGGCATACCGAGTTGGCTGAGTCGAGTCTCAATAGCCAAGCGATCCAGCGCTTCCAGACGCAGTGCGAGCATCAACGAGATCCGTTGTTGCAACACCTGCAGCGCCAACTGAAAGGCTTTGCGATTTTGTTCCGGTGTTCCGTCCACTGCCGCTGGATCGGGCACATTCCAATGGGCAGTGATCGGATGGCCTGGCCAAACAGGGCATGGCTCATCACGAGCGCGATCACACAAGGTAATGATGAAATCCATCACTGGTGCCTCGGAGCCGGAAAACTCGTTCCAACTTTTGCTACGAGCATCCTCAGTAGAAAAGCCTACTTTTTTCAGAAGCTCCAATGCTAATGGGTGGACGCGACCGGCCGGTTGGCTGCCAGCGCTATACGCCCGCAGTCGATCTCTACCTAATTGGTTGGCAATCATCTCGGCCATGATGCTGCGAGCAGAATTACCGGTACACAGGAATAATACGTTGTATTTGCCGTTCATCAGGAGACTCCATCGACAGGATGTATAGAAGTGGATTGATTGGCACGTGCTTCGTACCAAGGGCGAGTGCTATTGACCAGTCGCACGACAGAAAGCATGACCGGAACTTCGACCAGCACACCGACCACGGTGGCCAGTGTCGCGCCCGAATGCACGCCGAATAGGCTGACGGCGGTAGCCACCGCGAGTTCGAAAAAGTTGCTGGCGCCAATCAATGCCGAAGGACCGGCGACGCAATGGACCACGCCGAAACGACGATTGAGCCAATACGCCAGGCCCGCATTGAAATACACCTGGATCAAAATCGGTACAGCCAGGATGGCGATGACGACCGGTTGATCCAAAATTTGCTGACCCTGGAATCCAAACAGCAACACCAGCATCAACAACAAGGCACCTAACGATAAGGGTCCCAATTTATTTTGCAGAGCCAACAATGCCGGCTCACCGCCTCGTGCATATACCCAGCGACGCAGCAGTATCGAAAAAATGACCGGCACCACGATGTACAAACCGACCGACAGCAACAAGGTGGCCCACGGCACGGTGATCGATGACATGCCCAACAGCAATGCTACGACCGGTGCGAACGCGATCACCATGATGCCGTCGTTCAACGCGACTTGGCTAAGCGTGAAACGGGGCTCGCCGCCGCATAAATTGCTCCAGACAAACACCATCGCCGTACACGGTGCTGCAGCTAATAAAATCAAGCCGGCGACATAGGCATCGAGCTGATCACTCGGTAAATAGTCAGCAAACACATGGCGAATAAACAGCCAACCGAGCAAGGCCATCGAAAACGGTTTGATCGCCCAGTTGACGAAGACGGTGACCCCGATGCCTTTCCAGTGTTGCCGCACTTCGCCCATCGCGGCGAAGTCGATTTTGAGCAACATCGGAATAATCATGATCCAGATCAGCACCGCGACCGGCAGATTGATATCCGCCATTTGGACTGCACCAAGATTGGTAAATATGGCGGGGAAAAGTTTTCCCAGACCGATGCCCAAGCCCATGCATAACGCGACCCATAAGGTCAGATAACGCTCGAACACGCCCATGCGTTTGGACAGTGGCACATCAGTGCTGGTGTTGGTCTCGCTCATACCGCAGCGCCGACCAGTTCCACGGCAGGATAACGATCACTGATCGCATTTAATTCGCTTTGCAGTCGTTCCGGTGAGAGCGATTCCACCGGCAGTGCGATTAGTGCTTGCAGGCGTTGTGTAATGACGGATTGCGTGCGATGAAAGGCTTCGGCAATCACGCTGTCATCGCCCCTTACAAACGTGGGATCTGGCAGACCCCAGTGCACGCGAATAAAATCACCAAAGAAAACTGGACAGGTTTCTGCGGCCGCGCTGTCGCAAACGGTAATGACAATGTCCATCGGAACGGCATCGGGGCCGGTGAATTCATCCCAGGATTTACTTCGCAACCCCTCAATGGAGATGCCTTGCTTAGTCAATTCCTGCAATGCGTTTGGATTGACATAACCGGCTGGCTGGCTGCCAGCGCTATAAGCGACAAATCGATCTTCACCCAAATGATTGAGCGTGGCTGCAGACAGAATGCTGCGAGACGAATTACCCGTGCACAAAAAAAGGACGCGTGTCTTTTTCATGGTGAAGGCTTATTTCGAGCCGCCGCTGGCAGCTTTATCCGTCAAAGGCGCACAGACCGGTGCACATTTGGAAGGATCACCACCGCAACAATTTTTGCTCAAGAAATCGACCAGTTCCTGCATCACGCCGAAGTTGGCGCGGTAGCGAATAAAGCGCCCCGTGCGAACGGCATCGATCAGATTGGCGTGCTGCAATGCCTTGAGATGAAACGACAGCGTGTTGGCCGGAATATCGAGTTTTTCGGCGATATCGCCTGGGCATGCGCCTTCGGGGCCGAGTTCGACCAGCCAGCGAAAAACAGCCAGGCGTGAGGGTTGCGCGAGAGCGGCCAGAGCGGGAACAGCGGTTATAGTATCCATACTTCTATAATGATGGAATTATCGAATTGATGCAAGCAAGTTACCCCAACTTGATGACCGGAATATGACATCGTGGTGTTTCTCTGGATGGTCCAACACCCAAATAATTGTCTGACCACTTAGGGTCACATCTCGCCGGTTGTATCGGGCTTAAGCGGATGAAATTGAGGTCCATACCTATGTGCGCTTACCAGGCGCACATCTGTCCTAAACTATTGTTCTATAGACGGAATTGATCAAAATTATGAAAGTATATGGTCGAATATGGTAACGACCATATATATGGTTTCGACCATATTCGACCATATATTTATTTTCTCCGCTAAAGCATATGTAGCCACTATGATTTGAAGTGACGTGTCGAATCAATGCACGGTTGCTGAGTGGCTGCTTCGGGTCGTAAGCCGTCGCTCAATAGCGGCAAGAGAGTCAGATTGAAGTTCAAGGTAGACCAGCACCTGCATAGGCTGGGAGAAGAGTCTCCTACCCATCGAGTCCGTGAAGTGATCGATCTGCATCAGTGTCCCTGCACCGGCCAGCTCGTAGCGCTTGTCCGTCCGTGCTTCATCAATGAGCTGATCTATAAGGCTGGCGGAACAGGATACAGGGGATTCTGCTAGCTTTCTAGCTTTTGATTCGGCAGGTTGACTACTTTATGGTTGTGAGCAATGTGCAATTTCGACACCCGTGCAGCCTCACTAAAGGTCAGCATCGAATTCTTGCAGTCGTCACAACGTTGTTGGCGAACACGCGCAATCACCACTGGGACATTGTTGAATAGGTAAGACTGGTCGATTATTTCGTCATAGACGTTCTTGCTGCCACAAACGACACAATTCATCGGAATTTCCTCATCTAGCACGTTTTAGTGCACGAACCTTCTGCTTTGAGAGCGGGTTAAATGTCGCGTTGTGTATATGCTATAACTGCAATTGGTCATATAGACGCAATTTCCGCCAGCCAATGATGACAGTTTAGTGATTTATTGTCATCGACATGGTTACTGTCAGTAGGCACTTCACGCTCCTTCTTAGCTTTGCCATGGAGATGGGTTTCGTGCGAATTTTCATTCAATACAACAATTGCTTGGCTTTACAGAACCTTTTGGTAAGAACGGTTCCTACGACAGATTGTAATGCAATGTGGAAAAGTACTCTGTTGTTCTAGGTGGACTCTCTGTGAATAGTTTCACGACAGCTCGTGGTAGCAAATCAGTTACCTGAGCCATCTTCGCATCTTCTGAATCAAGTGGTTTAACCACCATGCCCCCATGGAAATACTCAGGTACGTTTACTTTGAAAAGACGCTCGGTCGTAACATATCCCTTACCAACGGCAACAAATATACGTACACCCTCACCGGTCGCAAAGTATCTGACATAAGCGACATGTACTTCATCCACCTTCATATTGAGCTCCTTAGCCACAGAACTATTCATTTTTTGGGTTGCGCTGTCTCTTCAGTGCATTTGCCAACTTCGCATTCGGTTGAAAGGGCTCATCCATGTCGGAAATAAAACTACTTGACTGTGCATCGGACAAACTTACAACTGAATCAAGAGCCACGTTGCAAATCGCCTGAGCCGTACGGATTACGTCATTAAAATACTCGGCGCTTACATCCTTAGCGTTTGCTGCCGCACGGCCAAAATGTTCTTCGGCAATATACTGTGCATCATCGTCGTAATCAGGAGCACCTTCCAGGACGTAAACCTGTCTGCTTTTAGTGATGAGTGTTCGAGCTACCGCATCGT
>Ga0116178_10001447_pt1 | contig 19741 bp, 17 predicted proteins | sample AD_STIC12_MetaG_FD_89880 | JGI IMG/M metagenome (GOLD analysis project Ga0116178, IMG submission 89880) | Active sludge microbial communities of municipal wastewater-treating anaerobic digesters from USA - AD_STIC12_MetaG | ecosystem: Engineered > Bioreactor > Anaerobic > Digestate | place: USA... | reverse complement strand
TATTCCCGCGACGTTGGAGGATAACCCGCATATTAACAGGGAAAAATACGAAGAATCGCTTAACAAACTTGATCTTGTTACAAGGCGGCAACTGCGTTTCGGTGATTGGGATATAAAGGCGTCCGGAAACAAGTTTCGTCGTGATTGGTTTAATGTTGTTAGAGATTATCCCGCCGATTTCAAGAGTGGCGTTCGTTTCTGGGATTTTGCAGCGACAGAACCAAAGAAAGGTGGTGACCCCGATTATACGGTTGGAACACTAATAGTCGAGAAGGGCGGGTTATATTGGGTGGTAGATGTTCAACGTATTCGGGGAACCCCACAGAAGGTAGAGCAACTCGTCAGGGCGATAGCGGCATCCGATTATGCTAACTACGGGAATAGAGTCATAACGGCAATCGAAGAAGAACAAGGATCATCCGGGAAGATCGTCGCGGACAACTACACTCGCAATGTGCTGAGAGGTTATACCGTCAAGTTTGTGCGTCCGACAGGCTCAAAAGAAGTACGTGCAAACCCGGTGAGTGCCGCTTTTGAACGTGGTACAATCAAAATCGTGGGCGGAAATTGGAACAACGCATATATCGATGAATTAACCGCATTCCCGTCGGCTGGTGTACACGATGATCAGGTCGATTCGACAAGTGGGGCGTATAATATGCTTAGTAGAACCTTCGCACTTCGGCAGGGAAGAATAGAAGTATAACTCATAAAGGGCAGGTGACCGGATGAAAAGCTTTCAGGAATTGATAAATGTTTTTTTCGGAACGTATACCGAAGCTTATTGCAAGGCAAATGATCTCTTTGTGGCATATAAGAAAGACGGGGCTACAATAAAAGCTAAAACAAGGATGATTGAGAACTTTCAACAAGAACTCGTTAAAATTGACGCCGGGTATATCATAGGCGGTTGGCAAGAATATATTGTGGACGACGAAACCGGGAACGCCAAACGGCTGTTGCTTGACATTCTCAAAGATAACAACTGGGAGGCGGAACAACTCAAAATTATTTTGCAGGGGCTTATACTTGGGACAACGGCGTTTCGTGTTGGCAAAGATATGAGTGGGGAGGTGCGAATAAGCCACATCCCAATCGCTTCGGCACTTATAAGTCGCTTTGGTGATGGCTGGATTGTAGAAACCAACGTGGAAGATAATGGGCACATGGCTATGCTCCGTGAGATTTCGACTTCGCAATTCTATCGCCGGGAGAGAAACGGAGTGCCAGAATTTGAAGTGGATATATCGAGTTATGGAATCCCGTTTATAACTGTTATTCCAAATCGCCCGACGATTGACCCAAACTTTTCGAGCTGGCAGGGTGAACCCGAATGGCGAACGATCCAACCACAGCTTGATGAGATCAATTCGTCTTACAGCAGGCTTTCAATGATCGAAGATCGTTATGCTAACCCGCTATTGATTGTTAAAGGGATAATCGACACAAGTGATTCGGAGATAAAAAAGGATTCGAACGTGCTTTATCTGCCAGAAGGCAGCGATATTTCCTTTTTGGAATATCAGGGTAATATTTTGTCGCCTTGCTTGGAAAAGATTCGAGAATTGAAACAATCGGTAAAAAACAAGTGCCCCGAGCTGATCTTACAAGACCTTACGGCGGTTAACTCCGGCTACGCTCTGAAAATCCGGTTGCAATCGTTGAAGCGAAAAATAAGTACCTTACGGGCAACGTATTTTTCGGTCTTTGAAAATTATTTCAACGTGCTGTTGAAAATGGCTACAGGAAATGATTACGCGATATCGATAAAAGCAGAGGATGTTATTCCGGAAGATACGGAATCGCTATTAAAAGAATATATCGCGTTAAGAGGGCTTGGGATACTGTCTGATAGAACGATTGCGGAATCCCTGGGGTACGATTACGATGAAGAGCAAGAGGAAATAGCTAAAGAGGTGCTTAATCCAAACAAAACGCAAGAAGAGGAAAAAACGGAAGAAGCAGGGGTAGAAGAGTAACGGCGGGGGTGGTGAAAGATGATAGTTTCGTACGATCCGAAGATAGAAAAGGAACTGTATCGCAAGCTGATCTCTGCCGAAAAAAAGTATATTTCCAAACTCGAATATCTGCTTTCTACCGGGCAAACTATGACGCCTAAGACGCTTAAACACAAAATCGCAAAGGCAGAAAAGATGTTAAAAAACGTCACCGCGGACTTCAAAAAAGAGTATGTGGGAAATATGGAAGCGTTTTTCGAGAGAACGATAGAAAACGTATTCAAAAACGAACTAAAAATAGTGGCGGTGAATTGGAACTCAATTTCGAGGAAAGAATTTGAAAGGCTAAAAGTCGGCGGGTTGGCGTTTATGCACAATTACGAGGAAAACATAATCAAAAAGGTTCAGACCGAACTGTATCTGTCCTTTCTTAATGGAGAAAGTTACACTGATGCGTTCAAGCGAATAAAACCGTTCGGGAATGATCGTTCTCGTCCGAAGGTTATGGTTCGGGATCAAATGGAGAGAGTCTATCAAACGTCGATCGTCGAGGCATATGGGGCAACTGGGCACCCGCAAGATTTTTTGTATTATTGGACGGGTCCCGACGACGAACGAACGACTGATATTTGCACGGATAGAAAAAGCAGGAATCCTTACACGTGGGAGCAGGTTTGCAGTATGGATTCTCACCCGCATATCCAATGTCGGCATCGGTGGGTTGCTGAAATGGCAAAGACGTTGGAAAAGAGTATCTGAGAAAGGGAATGGTTTGAAATTTTCAGGCAGTCAAAAACCGCGATGATATAGTCCGAAAAAAAGAGCTAAAAGAAAAAAAAGAAAGAAAAGAACCAAAAGAAAGAAAAAAAAGAAAGAAAAGAAAGAAAATAAACAAAGGGAAGAAAGGAAAGAAAGAAAGGAGTGTAAATGCTTGTGCATAGCAAATGCATAGCAAATGCATAGAGGTGCATAGAAGAGGCATAGGCGGAAGAAGCAGCAGCACCTGAAAATAATTGTCATTGAAAGAAAATGTGATATAATAAAACACTCACAAGGAGGAAAAAAATGGCAGACAAAGAATTTGAATCAAAACCGCAGGAAAACACAAAAACTACCGGAATATCTGACAATCCGCAACGAACCGTGTCCGAGGTTGAAAAAAATATTGACGTAAACGGTATCGGGGCGGGGTTGGAAGGAACGGGGGGCGATCAAACAAAGGCGGGGTTGAAGAAGATGTATACTGAGGAACAGATGAGAGACCTTTTGCAGAGAGAAGCAGATAAGAGGATAACCGAAGCTCAAAAGACTTGGCAAAAAAAGATCGATGCATTAAAGACCGAGATTGAGATGTCGAAACTTTCAGAAGAGGAAAAAGCGAAAGAAATTTCGAAGCAGAAAGAAAAAGAGCTTCAAGAAAAAGAGCAAGAGATAATGCGGCGGGAGGCGGATTTCAACACCATGAAGTTGTTGGCGGATGAAAAGCTGCCAACTGAATTGTTGGGCGTCTTTGAAAGCGTGCCAGATATGGACAAGCGGATAAAGGCGATTAGATTATATCGCGAGATATACAACAAAGCTATCGCGGAATATAAAAACGAACGCGAAAAAGGGTCGTTTCATCTGTTGAGCGGCGCAAAACAATTCTCAAAAGAAGAGATCGCGAAGATGACGCCGCAGCAGATAAACGAAATATTTGACAAAGACCCCTCTTTGCTTTTAGGGTCAAAAGAACGTTAAAGAAGGAAGGAGAGCGAAATAGATGGCATTAGATGGATTCATCCCTGAAATATGGAGTGCAAGGCTGCTGTCTCATCTGGATAAAGATCTTGTATTCAAGCAACTGGTAAATACGGATTACGAAGGCGAAATTTCCAACTATGGCGACACAGTACGGATCAATCAGGTTGGTGATGTGACCATTAAGGATTATACGCGGAACGCTAACATGGAAGATCCCGATGAACTCGGTGGGGCACAGCAAGTGCTTTCAATCGACCAATCTAAGTATTGGAACGTGCAGGTTGACGATCTTGATAAAGCGCAGCAAAACCCAAAACTTGTGGATCAGGTAGCGGCGCGTGCGGCTTATGCAATCGGAAACACAATCGATAGTTATATTGCGGGATTCCACGCGAACGCTGGTATCAAACTTGACAATGGCGGTTCTGGTTATACCGTCGGATCGGGCACTAACGAAAAAAACGCATACGATCTCGTTGTCGAAATCGGCGTGGAACTTGACGAAAACAACGTCCCCGCTTTTGGGCGTTGGCTGGTCATGCCGCCTTGGTTCCACGGAATGCTGTTAAAAGCTGACGAGTATAAGCTCGCCTTTGCGGATTACAAGGCGAAAGGGCTTATTCCCGAGATCGCAGGGATCAAGATTTTGAAGAGCAACAACATCAAGACAGCCAGCACATCACATTATTTATTGGCTGGGACGTCGCTTGCAATAAGTTATGCAGGGCAGCTCGCGAAAATTGAAGCGTATAGAATGGAGAAGCGGTTTGCCGACGGGCTGAAAGGGCTTTACCTGTATGGCGCGAAAGTGGTTATGCCAAATGCACTCGCGAAAATTGTCGCGATAAAAGGCACATAGGCGGTGATGAATATGAGGAAAACAAAACTGTTTTTGACGCTCTTGATTTTGGCTGTTGTTACTGTACTTATTGGTGCGACGATAACGCCGACGCTTATTAGCCGAAACACAATCACGAACGTCACCGCTCAGTCGCTCACCGAGAGCGGGACAATGACTTTTTTGTATGAGGTAGATTCGAAGATCGGCTTTTTCGTTGACCTAAAACCGACAGACGCTACAAGTCCAACGATTACGCTAACGATCCGGGCAGGCGACTTCGGTGGTAGCAGTGAAGGGAGCATATCGCTTACACACGCAACAACCGCAGAGCTTTTTTATGTTATACCACCCCTTGAAAGTTGGAGATTCGTCCAAGCCAGCGATACGACAGTAAGTTTCTATTTTGAAAGTGCAACAAACACGAGCATTAAGGTCTATCCGTTCCAATTCTGGTAAAGCTGGGGAACTTCCCCGGCTTTACTTTGTTTCAAGTAGCGAGGTGGAAAGATGGCAGACACGAATCTCACAACATTAAGATTGTGGCTAAAAGATAGCGGCAAAACACTTTTCTCGGATGCTGAGCTTACCTCTATACTTACAAGAAATGGGGCAATCGTTGATGGTGCGGACGTAACGCTGACCAACAAGATGTTGGATTTATCACGTGCGGATGCTTACGAGTTGCTTACAGGCGACCCTGCAAAATTCAATTCTTACTCAATCGGCGGGGTAAGCGAAACGATTTCAAAAGAACTGCTGCTGCAGATGGCAAAGGATTTGAGAAAAAGATATATCATCGCCATAGAGGATATCGAGTGATGCGAGTACCGTGGAAATTCTATGAGCTTACGCACCGAAGAGTGGTAGGATCACCGAGTTTCAACGTTTCGACCGGGGCTGTTACCGAAACAACGCAAGACAACGTGGTATCTGGATACATTGTGCCATCAACACCGCAGGATATAAGCAAAGGGTTTCAGGTTGGCAGCTACAAATGCTTTGCCATCGGGGTGGCAAACTTGCCGATCGTGAAACAAGACAAAATAGTGTGTGGCACAACCGTCTACACAGTTCGGAACGTGCGGGATTGGGTAGGTTCTGGGCTGTATGAGTTGGAGCTTATCGCGTGATAACGATACAGCTTGCAAAAGAAACGAAAGAAGCTTTTCAAAAGGCTTTGGAAAAGCACAAAAAAGAAGTAGAAACGGCTTGTGAGTATGCTCTTCAAAAGTTTTTGATGTTGCTCGAAAAGGGAATCGCAGAACATATTGCGAAAAATAACACGAACACAGGGCAACTATTGCAAAGTTTGTATCAGAAGCAAAAAGGTTTAGAAGGTGAAGTTGGGGCGACAGCGGCACATGCCCCGTATGTTGAATTTGGCACGCGACCGCATCGACCGCCGTTCGCACCAATTCGCGAATGGGTTTGGCTCAAAAGACACGACCTTGGGATTCCCGACGAAGCGGTGTATCCTTTTGCGAAAGCCGTATGTGACGCGATAGCACGCTATGGGACAAAAGAGCGGCGACCGTTTCGAGACACGATTGAGGCAAACGAAAAAACACTGAACGATTTGATCCTGAAAGCAATCGAAGAGGTGGCACGATGACGACCTTGATCCCGCAGTTGAATCTAAAATTTTCGCAATCGATAACAGGAACAAGCGTAATATTCGGGTATACAGACAACTTAAAAACCAAAACCGAGTATATCTTGATCGACTATGAAGGGGCGGCAAAAGACAGTGGGGCAACTCCAATGGTGCAAGAGCTTAGGCTCAGAGCCGAAGCCTTTACAAAATCCACAACAAACGCCTACGCGATTTTCACGCTGGCAAAAAAAGTTTTGGATGTATTGAAGCATAAGGTAAAGCTAACAAACGGGGAAGTGGTCGAATTTACGAGGATAACATCAAACTATTTCGATGTGGAAGTTGGAAAAAAAGCGGAAATATCCGCGACAGTAAAATTCTGGAGGTGAACATAGATGGCAGGCGAAGTAACAAAAAACAGGCGTGACGGGACGCTTACAATTGTTGATGGGTCTTCGACGCCGGTTCAAACGCTTATCGAGTTTGCAGAGGGCGACTTTACGTACAACGAACCGACGATGAAGGAACCAATAGTCATAAAAAATCGTAAAGGCGAGCTAAAGTTTTTGAAGGTGGATGATAAATTTTCGGGGTTCGGGCGCGTTTCTTTTTCGTTTCAATATCAAAACAAGACAATCCGCGAGTTGCTTTCGGATCCGGCGACTACGTCAGCGGTTGCTGCCGATAAAATCCATTCGAACTACAAAACCGTGAATCTTGTATTTGTGCTTAACAACGAGTCTGGGGCGCCCGAAGAAACGCACACGCTTTATAACTGCCGGTTCGCAAGGGGAAACGTGAAGTTTAAGGAAGGAAACGAGTACAACACAATATCGGCAGAAGGTATTATAATGGGAAAGATCGACAACGGCGTCCGCAAGTTTGTCGCCGTGACGTAGAAGGGGGAGGTGAAAAGAACATGAGCGTCGTAAAAAACAAGAGAGATGGTGAGTTATCGGTAACCTATGGGGTTGCAACAGCGTCTGTCACGGCGGCATTGGATTTCTGCGAAGGTGATTTCGCTTATGAAGACCCCGTGGAAGGGGAACCTATCGCGATTCTGAATAGAATCGGCGAGTTGGATCACGTAAAGGCGAACGACCCACATAACGGATTTGGCAAATGCACTTTTTCCGCGAAGTACGTCAACAAGAACATAAAAGACAAGTTATGCGCCCCAGTGGCGACAACGGCGGTAGCAGCCGACGGCATTCCAAGCGTGTTTCCTTGCGTGAATATGGAATTGGCTTTGAAGGACGAAGCGGGTAATCTTGAAGAAACAATCTATGTGTACAACGTGTTTTTCGATCCCGGGAAGGTTGTTTACAAAGATGGCGACAATTATTCCACGCTTACAGCCGAAGGGTATGTCTTTGGGAAGTACGACAATACCGCGGATAACGACAGGCGGTTCAGCAAAACCGTAACGAAAACCTAATGGCAAGCTACGGGAAACGGGACGCGTTTTTGAACCTCATATATAATGGAGAAAGCATAGCCCTCTTGTTTGCAGAGGGCTTTTCTCCAATCCACGCGTATGAGATGCACAGTTATAAACCGTTGAATTCCCGGACGTATCAGAAAAAGATAATTGGGCAGCGTTATTCTTTTGGGGTTGATGTTCTATATCTTGATAACTTCTACGCCGTATCGCAGTACGCGACAATGCTTGATGAATTTGGGCGGGCGGCTTTGGGGCAATGGGCGTTTGGAACAGCTTGGGCTTATGGTGACGATGGCTTGCCGGTTATACCCGATATGCGGGAGAATATAGCAACTGTTTTCGACTATATTGCGGAACATCGCGAAACGTTTGATTTTGAGGTTATCGACTATGCGGATAGCGCTAAAACGCTTTTTCACCACGTGCTTTACAAAAATTGCCTGATAGAAAGTTTGAGCCGCAATGATGATAAAGTGATTAAAAAGAACATAAAGATAGTGGCGGAAAATATTACATCGTATGCGTAAAAAACGAGAGGAGAAAAAAAAGATGGAACTTAAAGGATTTGATCAGAGTAGTGCGGGAGTTTTTAGGCAAAAAAAAGATTATCGAATCACGTTTCCAAACGGGGAGAGTATAACGTTCCCGTTAAAATCGCTGCCGACGAACGTCGCAGATATTATATCGGACGCGCTTCCATATCCGGCGGCACCAAAAAAGTTTGACCGGGAAACAAAGACTTGGGGGCAAGACCTGTCGTCACCGGAATATCTTAAAGAAAAATCGAAGATAGATGCCGCCAGAACCTACGCGTTAGTTATTTATGGGATAGACGAATCTCTTTTCCCGATACAAGGCAACACGTTGCTTGAAAAGATTGATACCCTCATTAAGACCGAAATCCCGCTTGGATACTTTTCGAAGATTGCAAATGCAGTAGGTGAGTTGTCCGGCATATCGTCGGACGAGTTTCGATAGTGCGTTCGAACTATTCGGCGGCGATGAGGCGGTAGAAACCTATAAAGTGCCATTGAAGTATCAGATTTATGATATAGCCGCGGAATATTGGCACATTCCAAATGTGGAAGAGGTTTTAAGTACGATGAGCAAAAGACAACTTACTTACTGGTTAGCTTACCGATCCGTTAGAAGTAAGATCGAAGAACGGCGAATGGAAGAAACCAAAAACAAGCAGAATTAAAAAACAAAAAAAACAGCAGATAGTGTAGATCGCAAACGTTCGAAATTTACCGTCCTATCGCTCGTATAAAAGCGTTTGCCCCGTTCCGTGATAAAAATATCACGGATAAAAAAACTAACGATTTTGGAGGCGATTAAACGGTTTTTAAAAATCTGACGCCATCGAGGTGATAGAGTGGCAGGAACAGTAGATTTACCGGCATTACTTGCAAAGATTAAGATAGACGACAAGGAATATAAGGCGGGCATTGGAAATGTGCAAACCGCTCTTGACAAACTTGAACAAAAGATGAGATCGACCTTCTCATCAATGGAAAATATCGGAAAAAAAGCGGCGATACCCTTTGCCGCTCTTACAGCGGCATTAGGAGGAGTTACGAAAGCGGCTGGCGACCTTGAAACCGCAACAATCAGGTTATCGGCGGCTGTTCAGGGCGACACGAAGGAATTTGCGTACTTTGCCGATGCAGTCAAGCGGGTTCGTGCTGGTTCGGAGGAAACGCTAACAACGATTACGAATGTTATGGCACGGGCGAAGCTTCTTGGTACTGAACTCGGGCTTACAAACGAGCAGATAGCGGAATTGACGCTCGTTTCCGAAAATCTTTCTACCATATGGGGCGGCGATATGCAGACCGCCCTTGAAGGTTTGATGTACGGAATGGCAGGAATGACACGCGGTTTGAAACAATATGGAATATTTGCCGATGACGTGCGTTTGAAAGAGCGGTTGCGGGCGAAGGGTTTGAACGATGACCTGAATCTTTTAACTGCAACACAGAAAAGCCAGTTGATTTACGAGACGATAATGGAAAGCGTACAGGGGCAATTAAAAGAAGCCAATGCGGCAGGGGCGTCGTTTAATACGCAGGTTGCAAGAGTTAAAAACGCATTTATCGACCTTGCGGCGGCGGTAGGGAAAAACTTTCTCGGCGACTTCACAAAGTCGATTACTTCATTCGCGGATAAAATCATCGCAATCTCGCAAAGCCCCGCACTCACCGAATTGATAGCGCGGTTACTAAAAATCGGCGTCGTTCTCACGGGGGTTGGCGTCGCAATCGGGATTATAGGCAAACTGGGTAATATATCTTTGTCCTTGCTGCACGCGGGATTCACGATGTTGACGAACCCTATACTCATTACAGTCGCGGCGATTGCCCTGCTACTGGCAAATCTCGATAAAATCCGCGTTGCTTGGGATACGGCGAACATCGAGAATATGGGTGAATATTGGAATCAGCTTGTAACGAGTTTAAGCACAGGGGATTTTTCTGGTGCAATAAGTGCTGGTTTGAAAATTGTCATCGCCCCGATTAAGTGGTTATGGGAAGGTATCGAGGAAGCATATACCTCGTTAGCGGGAATTATTGGGGAGGATATACGAACATCAGTTGATGCCCTAAAAACCGCTATTGACAAAGGAAATTATTTCGAGGCGTTAGGATTCGCTCTTGGGGTTGTGGCAAACGCAGTATGGCAAGGTATCGAATGGGGGATGGCGACAGCCACGCTTATTAGCGAGAACATAGGAAAAGAATGGGAAATTCAAAAAGCGGTTATCGAAAACGAATGGAACACAGGAAGCAAGGCAACGGCGGCGATAGCGGCGGTAGTATTCGCAACTTGGAACGGAATAAAGTGGACGGGCAAACAGTTTGAAGAAGCTGGTAAAACCCTTTCGGCGGTTATAAACGAAGATTGGGATACACAGGTTGCGGCGGTCAAGGCATTATGGGAAAACGGGGATAAACTTGCGGCAACGATTGTAGCGATTGCTACTGGCACTTGGCAAGGGTTGAAATGGAGTTGGAAACAAGCCGAAGGAGCATATAACACAATCTCGGAAGTAATAAATGCGGATTGGGAAACCCAAAAAGCGGCAATACAAGGAGAATGGGATAAAGGGAATTATATCAGTGCTGTTATCACCGCGGCGGTAACCGGTACTTGGCAGGGCTTAAAATGGGCTTGGAAACAAGCAATCGGAGCATATAACACAATTTCAAGCGTGATAAATGCAGACTGGGAAACGCAAAAAAAAGCTATTGGTTTAGCGTGGGCTGGAGGCGATTACGTATCAGCGATTATAACCGCCGCAGTCACGGGAACTTGGCAAGGGTTAAAATGGGCGTGGGGTCAAGCCAAAAAGACATATGAAACTCTTTCCGCTGTTTTGGGTGAGGATTGGGAAACACAGAAAGCCGCAATCGGAACGTTATGGACTTCCGGCGATTATCTGGCGGCTGGAATCGTAGCGGTTGCAACCGCAACATGGAGCGGGTTAAAATGGGCGTGGGGTGTAGGCGAAACCACGTACCAATCACTTTCGAAAGTTTTAGGCGAAGACTGGGAAGTACAAAAAGCCGAAGTAGTGAGATTATGGAACGGCGAAAAGAAAATCGAAGCGGGGCTGGTTGCCTTTGTATCGGCGGTTTGGAGTGGTATTCGTTGGGGAATCGTGCAAGGCGAGAAGACTTGGGAAACGCTGTCTTCCGAAATGCTTAGCGATTGGGATACGCAACTTGAGGCAATAAAAAAATTGTGGCGAGAAGGCGATTACGTAGCAGCGACAATATCGGCGGTCGTTATGGCTTCTTTCCAGGGCGTGAAATGGGTTGCCGGAGTAATCGGCGAAATCGGCACTCTCGTTAAAACGGCTTACGAAGCCTCTTCGCTCAAAACTGATATAGAGGCGTTCAAAAAAGCAGCTGGAGAAACGGGATTTTCCGTCGCTACGGTTGAAGCTGGAATCAACGTGATTTTAAGCGCGGCTGGAATTGTTGTAAACGTTCTCGTTTCTGTATGGGAAACGGTAAAAAACAAATTGGCGGTTGCCCTTGGATTATCTACAACCGAAGAAACGGCAAAGAACATCGGGGCGTTCGACGTTATCGCTCAGCTTGTTATCAACATCGGTAATATAGCAATTTCGGCGATAACATACGTTGCGGATTTTCTCGAGGGGATTGTCAGAAGCGTTTCAAACTCATTGAGAGAAAAGATTTTCGGCGGTGAGAAAAAGGCTTTTGACGAACCTATAAACATCGGCGATGTTGCGATAATACTTTCCGGAGTCATTCGCCTTGCGTCAACGGCGTTTACCGTTGCAACAGATTTTTTTAATTCGATGAACGCCGCAATAGAAGCGGAAGTGAAGAAGCTGAAGACCGCGAATCAAAAAATCTCCGTAGGGGTCGACGTGTCAATGGACGCGGAAGCAGAAATACTCACGAAGGAAATTAACGCTTTTGCGGCGAAGGTATGGGGATTTTTCAAGGCGGGTTTTTTGCTTGTTGCGAATATTGGTGAATTGATAGCGGAAGCATTTCAAAAAGCCTTGACGGATTTTACCGGTTCACCGGAAATTGCCAAACTTATAACGAAAATATCGGAAACGCTCGTGTTTGTTGTAACGCTTAAACTCGCAGTTGATGCCTTGACTGCACTTGCTGGCACGATAATGTCAACGCTTGGTCTTGTGAAAGGCGCGGCTGGTGCAGCGGCGGGTTATATTCTACCGGTAACGATTCTGTTTGCGATGTCTTTTCTCGGTGACTCGGTGGAAAAGCCCGTTGAAGAAGTAAAAAAAGTGTTCGAAAGTATTAAACTTTTCCCTTCATTAAAGTTAAACGAAGCCGAATACACGAAGGATTTCAGCGATTTTCAAAAGAGATTATACAAAGCGTTAAGCGAAAGCAAAGAGAATCCGATACTTGGGGGCATCGCAAATCGACTTCTGGAAGTATCGGGGAAATCTGGAATATTCAAAGAATTGGAGGCTGGTTTTGACGCTGCTTTAATATACGCGTATGATTTCCTTGACCGACTCGGAATCATGATACAAGATTGGGTACAAAAGCAACTCGGAAAAATCCCCGGCATCGGCGAAATGCTTGTAGGGAAAAAAGACGATGTCGAAAAGGTGCAGGAATTACTGAAAGCAATAGAAACAAAAGATACGAAAACGGCTCTTGCGGTAGCAAATTTGATGCAGGAGGGTGCGCCGATAGAAAAAATTCAAGAGGTTGCGGAAGCGATAACTAAAATAGAAATCCCAACTGATATAAACGCGGGGCTAAACAACGCTCTTAATTCTGCCAAAGACCTTGACGAACAGATGAAAATATTGGCTGAAACGATGTTCGGAATGACGGTTGATGAATTGGCGAACGCCCTTAATTACGATGATGCGGTAAATGTCATCAATGCGATTCAAAATTATTTACAAAACGAGGTTTTCCGCGACGCTTACACGTTAAAGATAGATGCGGATATTTCAGCGGTTGTCGCGAAACTTAAAGCCCTTAATATCAAGAATCTCCCTGAACTTAAACTACAAGGCAAGCAATCTGGCGGTTATACGGGGGAACTACCCGAAAATCAAGTTGCGGGCGTTGTACACGGCGGCGAATGGGTTGCGCCCGCGTGGATGATACGAAAATTTCCTGAACTTTTTGAGACTTTAGAAACCGCTCGATTCAGGGGTTATCAAGAAGGCGGGTACGTAGGTTCAGCGAACGGGATTGTATCGGGTGCGGGTTCTGCCATTGGAACATCGCTCGATACGTTAAAAAATGTTGTTGATTATATATCAGATACGTTCTTGAAAATCATTGATAATTTGCAAGGCGTTCTCGGGGAAGAAACAGCCGTCCAGTTGCGGACATTGGTAGAAGGCATGAAGAAATACGTCGGGGAAATGCCCGGGCTGTACAAAGAGGGATTACAACAAATAGACGCGCTATCAAACGAGTTATCGAGTATGGGAGACGATTTCAAAGAAACGAATACGGCGATGGAAACAGCGGCTAACAAGCTTTCAAACGCGACAAATGCGATACAGGAGCAAGCTGCAAGTTTAGGCGTAGGAGTTACCGATATCGCGTCAGCGGTCCAATCGGCATTTTCCGCGAACACATATGAAGAGTTTGTAAGCAATTTTTCGCAATCACTCGAAGAAATGACGAAACAGGCTCTTATAAATGCGTTCCTGTCATCGGAAGTTGCCAAAGCGTCAATGGAAAAACTTTCGAGCTTGTTCGTTGCGGCAGTGAAAGACGGTACCATTTCTTCGGAAGAATTGAGCGGGATAAAAGCCGCCGAGCAGGAATTACAGGGATTGATGAAAAACACGTGGGATGTTCTCGCGGGTTTGGGATATGTGAATAAACCCGAAGAACAAACGGCGTCGACGGAAAAGCAAGATACAGCGTTCACAAAGTTTCAAAACTTCTTGATGGAACAAGCAAAAAAAATATTTGAAACGATCAAGAATTTCGTTATAAACCCACTAAAAGACGGAATGAGCAAGGTTTTGTCACCCGCCTTCAAGCGGTTGCAAGAACCGTTGTATCGGCTTGGGTTGCTGCTTGGGGAAATTCTTCTGCCAGTCGTGGAAGCGTTAACGCCGATATTTGAGGCATTGGCAATAGGGTTGGCGTACGTGATAAATGTTATAATTGGTGTGGCGAACGCGGTTATCAGTCTTGTGAATCTTATTCCTTCGGTTAACATTCCAACGATAAATTATATTGATATTGCGAAGCTGAAAGAGGGTTTCGCGTCTGAGCAGGAAGAGTCTGAATATTCAAACGAAACGACCGCCGGTTGGAATCAGCCGATAACAAACAATTTTGCAATTACGTTTACAGGAAACACAATATTAGATACAGATGATAAAAGTCTTGAAGTCCTTTCAGACGCTCTTATAAGATATTGGAAGGACAAAGGGGTGAAGGTATTTGCCTAACTACGCCACAATTTCGGCTGGGGAGATAAGTATCGGCTTTGATCCCGTGAGTTACGACGGAACCCCGTCCCACACGACAATAGAAAATCGGAGTGTCACCGGTGTTATCTATCGCGTAAGGGTAAAAATCCGAAAAACTTGGAAGCTGTCTTTCTATTGCACGAAAGAGGAAAAAGAGACGATAGAATCACTTAACGCCAAAAACACGGTAAGTCTTACAGAGGATTCCGGGGCACATACTTGTATAATGGATATAAGCTCGATAACCGCAATATCACTGATAGACGGCGAAGAATTATACAAAGTTGATATCTCGCTCGAAGAAACCGGGGCGTCAACATGAGCGTGAAAATTGAGAGAAAGATAATAGCCGGCTGGGAAGATATAACAGATATGTTAGAAAGCGGAAGGCTCTCATACCAGAGAGCCTTTTCGACTTTCTGTGGGTCGGAAGCTGTTCTCGACATACACGAATCTGACGAAGCAACGGCTTTCGCGAAGTACGCCAAAAAAAGCGTGATACGAATCTCGCAAACAGAAAGAGCGGAAAAAAACTTTTTGGACAGCGATGTGCTGCTGTATGGGACAATCGAACGCCATTCTTGGAATGAGGACACCAAAAGTGTTCGAGTTACAGTAAAGGATTTGTTGTACACAAAAGTTGAAAGAAAAATCGACGGGTTTCTGTTCGTTGGAAAAACAGTAACAGAGATAATGACAATCATTGCGGCGGAACTTGATGTGAACGTCGTTTATACACCTAACGCGTCCGGCAGCTGGGTGAACCCTCTTGTACCCTATTATTATATTCAAAATGATGTGACATATAAAGAGATTTTGTCTCACATCGCGGAATCGATAGGCGGGCGGATATACTGCTCACCCGGGCTTTCAACAGCAACGATGGTTGTCGAGGCCGGGTGCCTTGTTGCTGACACGTCAGTATATGATCCGACACCGTATCTTTCGCTTACTGCTGACGAGGCTGTTAACATAACATTTGAGTACCCGCCGAGAGAACATAACGCGTGGACGGTCAAGTGCTTTTCCAAAACCGTCAAAACCGATACGCTATATCTTGCAACGATAGACAATGAGTTTGTTATCCCGTCTTCTGGCGTTGGTACGGGAGACGATCTGCATTATATCGAATTTGATATGCCGGTACTAAAAATAATCGCGAATAACATTGATTTTACAGGGTGTCCAGATGTCGCGTTTGATTCGGTTGTTTACAACTCGAACTTTGTGGATGATAATCCCGCGGGATATTTGAAAAATCCGTTTAGAATGCAGATAAGATTTACAAACACTTCTGGTTTTGAACGAAGTCTGCTGTATTGGAATATGAAAATTCAGGGTGTTGATGAGCAAAACGTCGAGGTGTCAATAGATGATTCGCTGGAAGATGGCTATAAAAACGAGTACGCATTGCAAAGCGACATAATCGTAGAAGATTCAAGTTGGAACACAAGGCGACTAAACTGGGAAAAGGCGTTCCCGCAAGAAGAACTGCAATTTACAATCGTCGATCCGGCAAAAATCCCACTCATCGGGGCTTGGGGTGGCACGTACTCTGATCCTAATTATACAATCGATTACGATGGTGCGAAGATTGTCCCCGAACGTCTCGGATACTCGATAGACAAAAGAACTTGGGAAATCGGTGGGAGGGCAGATAGAGCGGCGTTTGATTCAAGTGTTGTTGATTCCACGACTACGCACGGGGGCTCAGTCCCGGCTGCACCCGAAATAACGATTGCGGAAACGCCTGACGCTCCAACGTTATCTTCGGAAGTGCGAGCCGATAACAAGGTTTATCTGCTTGTAACTGTTGCTGAGATCGGAAGCTATGAAGTTGATATTTATAACAGCACGCGGGAATCACAAGCCGGGATAATAAGGGCGGAAGGTGGGACGTCGCCGTTTATAGTTGCGTTCCGTGCGAACGAAAGCGAGAGTTATAAAGTGCGGGCACGAATATCAACGGCAACTGCCGTTTCTGAGTGGTCTGAATGGTCAACTAATCACACAACCTGTTCGGCTGAAACTCCAAACACTCCAACCCTCGCCGCCTTAGAAAAAACATATACCTATATTTCAATCGTGTCTGCGACTTGGACTCATACGAAGAAACAAAATCATTCGCATTATGAAGTTGAATATTATGAAGGAACTGGCGATCAGAAGAAACTTGTAGGAATTTTTTCGACTATTCAACAAACATTTGCGCTGCAGGTGTCAGAAAACGTGCTTGTAAGCGTTCGCGTTCGTGCTGTTGACAGTGATGGAAAGGTTTCTGCGTGGAGCCCCGAGCAAACCACGACATCGCTTTATGACACATCGACACCCGCGACGCCAACATCATTGCAAGCGACAGAAGGGGCGGATTTGCTCCTCGTGACTTGGGTAGCGAATTATGAACCGCGACGGATATATTTCGAACTGCAACGAAAAGAGGTCGGAGGTTCTTTCGCTACAATAGCGATACCACACGATAACTGGTATCACGATAAGACGGCGGTCGCAGGAACATACTATATATATCAGGTTCGTGCGGCAAAAGAAAACGCTGTATATTCGAGCTGGAGCAGTCCGAGTGTGCAAAAGACGCCGTGGAGTATTTCAGGGGCGTTAGATGATCTTGGCGAGGACATATCAACGCTGGACGGAAAAATATCAGACCTTGAAGAGATAAAAGAGGATTTACCATCTGGAACGGAACCGACGGTAATTGGTGACAACCAGATTACCACAGGGATGTTGCGTGCTGGGATTGTTGAAACAGCAAAGATGAATGTGTTGGAAATAGTTGGCAATGAGGCGTGGTTCGGTAAAGTGACGGCAGACCATGTGGGAACAAACGAAATTGTAGCGAATACAGCGAATATTAAAGATGCCGTTATAACCAACGCGAAAATATCAAGTGTTGATGCGGCGAAGATAACAACTGGCTATCTGGATGCCGCAAGAATAGAAGCGGGGACGATACACGCGTCAAAACTGGCGATATTGTCAGAAACCGATGACAAGATCGAGTTGGAAAACAACGTAGAGATTGGGGCGAGTGTCGGACCCGCGGGAATAGGGGGAATATATGTATATGACGCAGCAGAATCAGGGCAGGGATATATACTTAATTCGAACGGGTTGTACTACACGAATGGGCTTAAGAGTGCCAGCATGTTGATGAGTCTCATGAGGCAAGAGCTTCTGTTCAACTCTACGGTGTCGCTTACCGACGGGATAGTTGTGCCACTGCCGTTTGCGATAAAGCCGGAACGTCTGGCGATAAACGCAACATTCAAGGCGTTTCAGGGCGGTGGAACCGCGACCCAAAAAAGGTATATACAGACGGTTCCAATATTAGACGTAAGTGGAAACGTAGAGGCAATAAGGGTTTTAGCTTATCAAATGGAAGCAACAAACACGCTTATCCCGACAAAATACAAAAGTAGCGGAGCATTATTCGCCGTATTCCCGGGCGGGGCAAACTCCGTATCGCTGCTAAAACTGTACGCAAACCTTGATTGGATGTGGGTGAATTGGGGCTCGACGGTATACGAAACCCAGATGATTAGTTTCGTTTTGCCCAACCACGCGTACAGCGGTACAGTATCTGGAAACCGAACGGCATATCTGAACGTAAATAGCTTCACGCGGACGAAAAGCGGGTTATACTACAAATCGTATAAGTTTAATTACTCGATAACTTGGGGAGACACAACCAGTGCGACATACGACTCGCCCTGGTTTACAGTGCCGGCAAAGTGGGGGAGCGAGTGGCGAAACGGTTATCCGAGTCTGGTGTCGTACGATAGCCAATCTTACTATACGATAGACGCAACAAAATCTGCGATAGAAGCAATCGTGGAATTAAACGTGCATCTGTTAGGTGGTGGTTGAGGTGTGGATAAGAAAAAATAAGTACGGGAATATTGAATATTTTCAGTACAAAGAACTTATCAGCGAGATAACAGCGGGTGACGCGTACAAGTATTGTGCCGATCTCGAATATATGCCCACTTCGGCGGTGTTAGACTGGGACAATGACGTGATAACAACCATTGATGAAGAAGAGCACGAACTTGACGCTTGCACCGCAATCGCCTTAACTGCATCGATAATTGGAAACACGTTGACAATTACACGGGCAGCCTCAACCGCGGTCTGTGTTAGCCGTGAGAAAGATCCATCCGCGTGGGCGGAAGGTATGGAAATTCTGCAGCAAGAATCGGCGGGAACATCGGATATAACAATCACGCTTCGACACACCGAAAAACTCTTGATATACGGGGTTGGGTACGCCGATCCGAACCTCACATTTACAAACTTTATAACTATTCGTGGTGGGTCTACCGCGATGACGTTCGCGCCGGATAGATTCGCGACGTTTAGATTGCGTGAAGAGGATCCGACGGCGGCACCGTTTCGGGCTGGCGAAATGCAGTACAATTCCGCCGATGAAAAACTGTTTTTGAGTGTTGAAACGGACGCGGTTGGTGACTGGATACAGTTGCCCTTGCTCTCGAAAACGGTGGATTTTGTTACTGGAACAGCGGCTCCGTCGGCTACGCCGGAAAAGATCGGGCAGATGTATATTAACACAACAAACAGCAAGGTATACGTCAGCAAGGGCACTTCGTCGACAGCCGATTGGCTGGCACTCAATTAAGGCGGTGAAAGATGCTTGTAGATTATCTATTCGAAGGGACGGTAATACCCGAACACTCTATTGTAGCAACAGGCGAGGCGCAAAAATTCTCGCACGATAACATGTTTGATCTTGCAATAAGAACGGCAGCAAGTGGCGGCGGGACATTGCTTGTAGAGGATACCGATTATACCTTATCGGCTTATGATCCGCGATACCGCGGGTATAATTTGATAACGTTCGCAGCGGGTTATATTGGGCAAACATTGTATATCAACGCGAGCAAAAGTCGCGGCGACTATATGAACTCATCGAATATTAACGCCGCAATTATCGAGGGTGGCGGCGGTACGATGGCGGCGAACAGCATAAAAGGCAATCCTACCGGCGAAGCTGCCGTGCCTGTTGATATTTCCATCGCCGCGAACAAATTCCCCGCACGGGCGAGTACCGGAAACCTCGAAGCGAAGAGCATCTCAGACTTCGGGCTGGGACTCGTTGCGGCAGCGGATGCAGCGGCAGGGCGGACGGCGTTGGGGGCGGCTCCGACAGACT
>Ga0116178_10001442_pt1 | contig 19814 bp, 14 predicted proteins | sample AD_STIC12_MetaG_FD_89880 | JGI IMG/M metagenome (GOLD analysis project Ga0116178, IMG submission 89880) | Active sludge microbial communities of municipal wastewater-treating anaerobic digesters from USA - AD_STIC12_MetaG | ecosystem: Engineered > Bioreactor > Anaerobic > Digestate | place: USA... | reverse complement strand
CTCCCCCAGTCCTTCGGACTGATGGAGGCAATTCCCCTCAGTCGCAGCTTCTCAATCGCACGGGCGCTTGCCCTGCGGGATGCTTCTAGCTCGGCCCTCAAGGAGGGCTGGGGACGCGGGATGGCCCCGCGTGGTTTGGGCATCCGTCACGAGGACGGCTACCGGCAGTGGAAGAGAAACGCGACATCCCGCGTCCCCGCGATCGTTTGCTCGCCAACTGGATCACGGAGGTGTTTCACCTCTTGGACCCTGAGCCGGCGGCGGAAAGGCCGGGCTGTTCATGCCCGGTCCCCTGTGAACAGCGCCCATCCGTTTCAAGGCGGGGCGCACTTCTCCTGTCGTTGGCTGCGAAGCAGCATTCCGACGGACCTGACCACTCGATCGCATCGCCCCCGCGCCGTTGAACATCGCGACCGCCCTCCATGCGGAGACGACGGGCGCATTATCGCTCAGGTCAGTGGGGGTGGGGATGGAGGTTTTTCTATCCCCCAGTTTGCCCAAGTCAGAAGATTGATTTCGCAGAGCTTTGATCTTTTGGATTCCGCGGAATTGGCGACTGGTCTGGCCGACCCCCTCCTGTCCTCCCCCTTTCAGGGGGAGGGACTTGGTTGAGGGAGCTTGCTTCATATCGAAGGGCGATCGCGCATCGGGGTTCCTCCCCCTGCAAGGGGGAGGACAGGTGGGGGTCGGATGCGGCGTTCGAGATGATCGAGATAGCTTGCCCTCCTGCAGCCCCCCACTCCTGCACCTCTCCCCACAAGGGGGAGAGGAGTGAGCCTTCGCGGGCCGTTGTGGGTGGGGCTCTCCGCCTCCTCAGTGCTTCGCACTGATGGAGGCAGTCCCTGGGTGTCAGCGTCTCGGCGGAACGATCGGCAGCGATGAGGACAGGCCGCCGTCGACGGGGAGGACGTGGCCGTTGATGTAGGAGGCTTCGTCGCTGGCGAGGAAGAGGGCGGCCTTCGCGATCTCTTCGGGCTGGCCGGCGCGGCGCAGCGGGTTGAGCTGGCCGATCTTGTCGTCGGTGCCTTTTTCGCGCGCACGGTCAAAGACGGGTTTGGTCATGCCGGTCTCGATAAGGCCCGGCGCGATCCCGTTGACGCGCACATTCGTTCCCGCGAGCTGGTTGGCGGCGAGCGAGACCAGCGAGATGACACCGGCTTTCGAGGCAGAGTAGGCGGGCGAGCCTGCGCCGTTGCGGATGCCGGCGACGCTGGCGGTGCAGATGATGGCGCCGCCGCCCTGCTTGATCATGTGTGGCGCGCCGAGCTGGATGGCGAGCATCGGGCCGATGAGATTGACCTGCAGGATGTTGCGCCACTGGTCCTCGGTCTGCTCGAAGATGTTGGGCGTGCCGCCGGAAATGCCGGCGTTGGCATAGATGACGTCGATCTTGCCGTTGGTCCTGAGGGCAAGGTTGATGAGTTCACTCACGTCGCCCGCATTGCCAGCGTCCATTTCCATCGAGACTGCCTTGCCGCCGGCTTCCTTGATCGCGGCAACCGTGTCGGCAACGCCCGCGGCCTTGTCGGCGGCGATGACGCTGGCGCCCTCTGCGGCGAACAATTTGGCGGAGGCGCGGCCAATGCCGGAGGCGGCGCCGGTGACGATTACGGATTTGCCGGTGAAGCGGGCCATGGGATTTCCTCGTTTTATCGCTTTGTATTCGGGCGGCTGCGCAGCCACGTCAACAAGTTGTCATGTTCGGCCACTGTTCGCGCATGCAGGATGACAATCGTGGAATGTCCAAGCTATATCGGCAGCGGGGCGGGGCAGAGAATTCCAGTGGGGATACTAAAATGAGGGCAATCTTCGGCGCGACCGCCATGCTTGCGGTGCTTGCGGCGTGCGGACCCAGCGAGCCGGCGGCTCCGGCCGCCCCGTCTGCGGAAGTCGTCGCCAAGAACAGCGCGGACCTCGTGGCGTATCTCGATGCCGAATACGAAGAGGAGCTGCAGGCTTCTCCGCAGGAGATGACGAGCCAGGGGCGCAAGGAGCGCTATGGCGAGCTGGATGATCGTTCCGAAGCGGCGATGGTGAAGGACCTGGAATGGCGGCGTGAGTCAGTTGCCGACATGAAGGCCAAGTTCCAGCCGGAAGCGCTGAGCGAAGATGCGCGGCTTTCGTACGAGATCTGGGACCTGGAACTGGCGCGGGCCGAGAAGGCTGCGGAATTTCGGCGTCAGCGTTACATCTTTGGCCGGAACGGCGCGCACACCGGCCTTGTCAACTTCATGATCAACCAGCATCGCGTGGACGAGAAGTCTGACGTCGATGCCTACATCTCGCGCGTAGCGGCAATCGGGCCGACGCTGGATGTACTGATCGAGCGGGCGAAGCTTGCGGCTGGAGATGGCATTCGCATGCCGGGCTTTGGCTATGACCAGACGGCCGACGAAGTGAAGCGCGTGACGACGGGCGCGCCGTTCGACAAGGGCAAGGACTCCGCGCTGTTTGCCGACGGCAAGGCCAAGATCAAGGCGCTGGCTGAGGCGGGCAAGCTGAAGCCGGAAGAGGCTGTGGCGCTGACCGAGCAGCTTCGGCTCGCCATGGTCGACAAGATGAAGCCGGCTTATGATCGGCTGACGGCGTGGGTGACCGAAGACAAGAAGAATGCTTCGGCGACGCCGCAGGGCGCGGGCTCGCTGCCAAATGGCGAGGCGTATTACAACGCCATGCTGAACCTGATGACTACGACCGACATGACGGCGGACGAGATCCACAAGCTTGGCCTGTCGGAAGTCACGCGCATCCAGGCGGAGATGGAGAAGGTGAAGGAAGAGGCGGGCTTCAAAGGCACGCTGCAGGAGTTCTTCGCCTTCATGCGCACGGACAAGCAGTTCTACCTGCCGAACAATGATGCGGGGGCGCAGCAGTATATTGATCTCGCGACCAAGCATCTCGAGGAGATGAAGCTCGCGCTGCCGAAGTATTTCGGGCGGCTGCCGAAGGCGGATCTCATCGTGAAGCGGGTGGAGCCTTTCCGGGAAGAGCCGGGCGGCGCGCAGCATTACATGTCGGGCACGCCGGATGGGTCGCGGCCGGGCATCTACTACGCCCACCTCTCCGACATGAACGCGATGCCGACCTACATGCTGGAAGACATCGCCTATCATGAAGGCCTGCCGGGCCATCACATGCAGATCTCGATCCAGCAGGAGCTGGAGGCCGAGACGGGCCCGAACAAGCTGCCGAAGTTCCGGACGCAATATGGTTATACGGCCTACTCGGAAGGGTGGGGACTGTATGCCGAGGCGCTGTCGCGGGAGATGGGTTTCCTGAAGGATCCCTATAGCTATTACGGTCAGCTTTCGGGCGAGATCTGGCGTGCAATCCGCCTCGTTGTCGACACGGGCATTCACTCGAAGGGTTGGACTGAAGAGCAGGCGGTGAAGTATTTCACTGACAACTCCTCGATCGCCGAGGGCGCCATCGCATCGGAAGTGCGCCGCTACATCACGAGCGCGGGGCAGGCGACGGCCTACAAGATCGGGATGATCAAGCTGCAGCAGATGCGCGACAAGGCTCGGACCGAGCTTGGCGACAAGTTCAGCTATCCGGCTTTCCATGACCAGATTCTCGGTGGCGGCGCGCTGCCGTTGCCGGTGCTCGAAGCGAAGATCGATCGGTGGATCGCCAGCCAGAAGAAGGCGGCGTAAGCCGCGCCGGATCGTCAGGAGACAACCCATGCGTCTGTTGTTTGCAGCGGGCCTGATGGCCCTCGCCGCCGCGTGCAGCCCGGCCGTGCCCGCCGGGCCGACGGCTGAAGATATCGCGACCGAGAGCAAGAAGCTCACCGACTATCTCAACGCCGAGTTCGAGGAAGAGCTGGCGATGAACCCGATGATGCTCACGCAGATGGGGCGCAAGGAGCTGTACGACCAGCTCGGCGATTTTTCGGAAGCGGATGTTTCGAAGCAGTTGGAGTGGCGGCGCGAAAGCGTGGCCGGGATGAAGGCGGCGATCGATCCGGCGAAGCTGAACGATGATGCGAAGACATCATGGGCGATCTGGGAGTCGGAGCTTGATCGTTCGGAGCTGCGCGCTGCGTGGCAGCGGCATTCCTACGTTTACGCCTATGGCGGCCCGCACACGGACCTGCCGAATTTCCTGATCACCTATCACAAGGTGGAAGCGCCTTCGGACATCGATGCGTATATCTCGCGTATCGCCTTGCTGGGGCCGGCGATCGACCAGTTCACGGAGCGGGCGAAGCTCGCGGTGGCGGATGGGATTCGTACGCCGAAGTTTGGCTATGAGCGGACCGCGACCGAGGCGAAGAACGTCATCACCGGCGCGCCGTTTGGTCCTGGCCCGGCTTCGCCGTTGTGGGAGGATATCAACACCAAGATCGGCTTCCTGCTGGCGTCCGACCGGGCGAACGATGGTCAGGCGGCGGCCTGGAAGGCGGCGGCGGAAGCGGCGCTCAAGAACAAGGTGAAACCGGCTTACGAGCGGCTGATCGCGTGGCTGAATGCGGACATGGCGAATGCGCCTTCGGGCAAGGTCGGCGCGCTGACGCTGCCGAAGGGACCGGAGTGGTACAACGTCTCGCTTGAGCTGCAGACGACCACGAAGATGACGGCGGACGAGATCCACGAACTCGGCCTGTCGGAAGTGAAGCGCATTCACGGCGAGATGGACAAGATCCGCACGGCGACCGGTTTTCAGGGCGACCAGAAGGCCTTCTTCGAGTTCATGCGGACGGACAAGCAGTTCTACCTGCCTGACACGGATGCGGGCCGCGCCAAGTATCTCGAGACGGCGCAGGGTTATCTCGATGCGATGTACAAGAAGCTGCCGGAGTATTTCGGGCGCCTGCCGAAGGCTCCGCTGGTGGTGAAGCGCGTCGAGGCTTTCCGCGAAGTTCCGGGGGGCGCTGCGCACTATTACGGGCCGACACCGGATGGCTCGCAACCGGGCATTTTCTACGCGCACCTGGTCGACATGAGCGCGGTGTCGCTGTGGGCGCTGGAGAGCCTTGCCTATCACGAGGGCGTTCCGGGGCATCACATGCAGATCGCCATCCAGAACGAGCTGACCGACATTCCGCTGTTCCGCACGCAGTATGGCTACGGCGCGTTCGCGGAAGGGTGGGGCCTCTATGCCGAGGATCTCGGCAAGACGATGGGGATGTTCACCGATCCGTACAACGATTTCGGGCGTCTGAATTCAGAGCTGTGGCGTTCGGTGCGGCTGGTGCTGGACACGGGCCTGCATGCCAAGGGCTGGACGGAAGAAGAAGCGGTTGCCTGGGCGATGGCGAATTCGGCGCGTCCGGAATCGTCGATCCGCAGCGAGGTTAAGCGCTTCCTGCTCTGGCCGGGACAGGCGACGTCTTACAAGATCGGCATGATCGCCATCCAGAAGTTGCGCGACGAAGCGAAAGCGGCGTTGGGCGACAAGTTCGACTGGAAGTCGTTCCACGACACGGTGATCGACGGCGGGTCGATGCCGCTGCCGGTTCTGGAAACGCGCGTCCGGGCGTGGATTGCCGGACAGAAGAAAGCTTGAGGGACGTCTGATGCGTAACTGGATCTCGGCCGGCCTGCTTGCCGTTGTCGCCGCGTGTACGCCTGCCACGCCTCCGGCGCCGACGGCAGAGGAAATCGCCAAGACAAGCGCGGAGCTGACTGTGTGGTTCGACGCGGAATACAACGAGCTTCTGCAGATGAGCCCGATGCAGCTCACCATGCTGGGCCGCAAGGAACAGTACGACAAGATCGATCAGTTCACGGATGCGGCTTCCGATGAGCGGCTGGCCTGGGAGAAAGCCAGCGTCGCCGAGATGAAGGAGAAGTTCGATCCGGCGAAGCTGGACCCCGAGTCCCGTACGTCGTTCGACATGTGGGCGCTGCAGGCGGAGATGGATGAGAAGCTCTCTGCGTTCCTCCGTCAGGGTTATGTGTTCATCAAGGACGGTCCGCACTCCTCGCTCGCCAACTTCCTGATCACGTTCCATGAGGTCAGCGAGAAGTCGGACATGGATGCCTATATCGCGCGGCTGAGCGAAGTCGCGCGGGCGCTGGACCAGTCGGTCGATCTGGCGAAGCTCTCAGCGGAGGCTGGTGTGCGCCCGCCGCGTTTTGCCTACGATCAGGCAACGCAGGAATCGACGAACATCATTACGGGCGCGCCGTTCAGCGCCGGCAATGACTCGCCCCTGTGGGCTGACGCCAAAGCCAAGATCAAGTCGCTGGTCGATGGCGGCAAGCTGACGGCCGACGAAGCCAAGGCCATGGAAGCTTCGGCGAAGACTGTTCTGATGGATACGGTGAAGCCGTCTTACGAGCGGGTCATCGCCTACCTGACGGCAGACCGTCCCAATGCGGCGGAGCAGTCGCAGGGCGTGGGCGCCTTCAAGGATGGCGCTGCGTTCTACAACGCCATGCTGGAAGTGCAGACGACGACCAAGATGACGGCAGACGAAATCCATGAGCTCGGCCTCAAGGAGGTCGCGCGCCTCCGCAGCGAGATGGAGGCCATCCGTGAGAAGGTCGGCTTCAAGGGCGACCTGACCGCTTTCCTTGCGTTCATGCGCACCGACAAGCAGTTCTATGAACCGAATACTGATGCAGGTCGCGCCGCGTACCTGAAGAAGGCCGACGACTATGTCTCGGCGATGAAGGCGAAGATCCCGGAGTATTTCGGCATTCTTCCGAAGGCCGATCTGGTCGTGAAGCGTGTCGAGGCGTTCCGTGAGGAGCCGGGTGGCGTGCAGCATTATTTCCAGGGTACGCCGGATGGCTCGCGTCCCGGTATCTACTACGTTCACCTGCTGGACATGTCGGCGATGCCGCTGTGGGATCTCGAGAGCACGACCTATCACGAGGCTATTCCCGGCCACCACATGCAGATCTCTATCGCGCAGGAGATGAAGGGCATTCCGTTCTTCCGCACGCAGTATGGATCGACTGCCTATGTCGAAGGCTGGGCGCTTTATACCGAGCTGCTGGCGAAGGAGATGGGCGGCTTCTATACCGACCCGTATTCCGACATGGGCCGTCTCAACAACGAGATGTGGCGTGCCGTGCGGCTGGTGGTCGACACCGGCATTCACTCGAAAGGGTGGAGCGAGGAACAGGCCCTGAAATACTTCATGGACAACTCGTCCACGCCTGAGGCCGCGCTGCGTGCGGAGATCAAGCGCTACTTCGTCTGGCCCGGTCAGGCCACCGCCTACAAGATCGGCATGATCAAGATCCAGGAACTTCGCGCCATGGCGCAGAAGGAGCTGGGACCGAAGTTCACCATGGCTGGGTTCCACGACACGGTGCTGGGCGGCGGCGCGCTGCCTCTGCCAATTCTGGAGGCGCGGGTGAAGCGCTGGGTTGAGACTGTGAAGGCCAGCTAGGTCTCGCCTGCATACGGTTTGATTTTGGGAGAGGGCATATGAGAGTTCTGTTTACGGCGGCTGTTTCGCTGCTTGCACTTGCTGCGTGCCAGCCGGCTACGCCTGTGGCCCCGACGGCTGAGGATATCGCCAAGACCAGCGCCGAACTGACGGCGTGGTTCGATGCGGAGTATGAGGAAGAGCTGCAGATGAGCCCGATCGGGCTCACCTTCCAGGGCCGCAAGGATCAGTACGACAAGCTGGACGATTACAGCGAAGCGGCGATCGACAAGAAGCTGGAATGGCGTCGGGCCAGCGTTGCCGAGATGAAAGAGAAGTTCGATCCGGCGAAGCTGGATGAGGATTCCAGGACATCCTTCGACATCTGGTCGCTGTCTCTCGACATGGAAGAGAAGGGCGCGAAGTTCCGCCGGTCGCCGTACATCTTCGTGAAGGATGGCCCGCACGTCTTCCTGCCGAACTTCATGATCAACTTCCACGAGGTGTCCGAGAAGTCGGACATGGACGCCTATGTCGCGCGTCTGGGTGAAGTGGCTCGCGTGATGGATCAGGCGATCGAGCTGGCGAAGCTGGCAGCCGCCGAAGGCAATCGTGCGCCGCGCTTTGCTTACGACCAGTCGATCCAGGAAGCGAAGAACGTCATCGCGGGCGCGCCGTTTGGCACAGGGGCGGATTCGCCGCTGTGGGCGGACGTCAAATCCGAGATCAAGAAGCTGCAGGATGGCGGCAAGCTGACCGCGGAAGAGGCGACGGCTGTTCAGGCCTCAGCGTCTGCGGCGCTGACCGAGAAGCTGAAGCCGGCTTACGAACGCATCATTGCGTGGCTCGAAGCGGACAAGCCGAACACGCCGGAACAGGCGCAAGGCGCCTCTGCGCTGAAGGACGGCGTGAACTACTACAACACGATGCTTGAGCTTCAGACGACGACCAACCTGACGGCTGACGAGATCCACAATATCGGCCTGAAGGAAGTCGACCGCATCCATGCCGAGATGGAGAAGATCAAGGAGCAGGTGGGCTTCAAGGGCACGCTGCAGGAGTTCTTCACCTTCATGCGGACGTCTCCGCAGTTCCAGCTCGGCAACGACGATGCTGGCCGGGCAAAGTATATCAAGATGTCCGAGGACTATCTCGGCGCGATGGAAGCCAAGCTGCCGGAGTATTTCGGCCTGCTGCCCAAGGCGAAGCTGGTTGTGAAGCGTGTCGAAGCGTTCCGTGAGGAGCCGGGTGGCGCGCAGCACTATTTCCCGGGCACGCCGGACGGCGCGCGGCCGGGCGTGTTCTACGCGCACCTCTCCGACATGAAGGCGATGCCGACTTATTCGCTGGAGGCGATCGCCTATCATGAAGGCGTGCCGGGTCACCACTTGCAGATTTCGATCGCGCAGGAGCTGACGGGTATTCCCAAGTTCCGTACGCAGTATGGCTATACGGCGTATCAGGAAGGCTGGGGTCTCTATTCAGAGGCGCTGGCCAAGGACATGGGCTTCTATACGGACCCGTATTCAGACTTTGGCCGTCTTGGCGCGGAGATCTGGCGTGCGATCCGCCTCGTTGTGGATACGGGCATCCACTCGAAAGGCTGGACCGAAGAGCAGGCGGTGAAATACTTCCTCGACAACGGGCCGACGCCGGAAGGCGCGGTTCGCTCAGAGATCCGCCGCTACATCGTGTGGCCGGGTCAGGCGACCTGCTACAAGATCGGCATGTTGAAGATCCAGGAATTGCGCGCGCTGGCGCAGACGGAGCTTGGCGACAAGTTCACCTATGCCGGCTTCCACGACACCGTGCTGGGCGGCGGCGCGCTGCCTCTGCCGGTGCTTGAAGCGCGCGTGAAGCGCTGGATCGAGAAAACGAAAACTGCCGCCTGATGCAACTATCCCGGTCGGGGCGAACTTACTCTGCCGCGACCGGGGCCGCGCCTGCGGCCTTGGCCTTCAGGTACTTCACCGGCAGGCCGGGCGTACCGGCCTGTTCCGGGTGAGCGGTCAGGTACGCTTGCTTGATCTCGTCAGAGCGAGCGTGTTGTCCATCGGGAGACCAGCCCGGCTTGTTGAAGAAGCGGGCAACCCAACGCCATGGACGCGGGCCGTCCTTCCAGCAGTCATGCAGCAAGCCAAACAGGCTGTGGTAGGCCACGACCAGCGGGTTGAATGACTTCAGCGGCGTGACGATGCCATAGACCGGCTTGTCATGATCGAGCTCCGGCACGAATGACCCGAACATCCTGTCCCAGACGATGAAGACGCCCGCATAGTTGGCGTCGAGATAGCGTGGGTTGGTCGCGTGGTGGACGCGATGATGGCTGGGCGTGTTCATCACCGCCTCGAACCAGCGCGGCAATTTCCGGATCGCCTCGGTGTGGATCCAGTACTGATAGACGAGGTTCACCCCGGCCGAAAAAGCGATGAAGGCCGGATGGAAGCCAAGCAGCACCAGTGGCGCAGCGATGATGACGAGGCCGGTCAGCGGCCCGAACCATGGCTGTCGAAGCGCCGTCGTCAGGTTGTAGTGGGTGGAAGAGTGGTGGGTCACATGCTCCGACCACCACCAGCGCACGGTGTGAGCGAAGCGATGCTTCCAGTAGTAGATCAGGTCGTAGCCGACGAAGACGAGCAGGAAGCTCCACCAGGTCACGGGTATTTCGAACAGGCGATACGGCCAGAACAGCATCAGCAACCATGTGCCGACGAAGGCGAAGACCGTGTCGACGGCAACACTGCCGAGCCCCATCGCCAGTGACGTGATGGCGTCTTTGGTCTCGTAACGGCCGGTGGCGCGTTTCGTCTTCACCGCCCACCATTCGAGGGCAACGGTGAGGATGAAGAAGGGTATCGCGATCAGGGTTGGCTTGTAGAATTCCATGGCGCCAGAATTCCCATAAACACTGCCCGCCGGAAAGGCGGCGCCGCAGCGGAAAGTCTGCGGCTCGTTGACCGCGCCACCGTGTGCTCGTCCAGGTCAGGCTGTCGTGGCTTGACCGCGCTCTCATTACAGCCCGAAACTGCACCCAGCAGCTGGAACAAGCCGTCAGGGAGAGACGCATGCTTAAGTGGGTATCGGCCGCATTGGCAGCCGTCTCTGTTCTGGCGCTAGGCTCGGTTGCGGTCGCCCAGCAGCAGACCGCAGGGCAGGCCGCGCCGACCGTGCGTGGGGCGCGTCCGGACGTTATTGCCGAAGGCGCGCGCGAGGTATCCGCCACGATGCGGGACGGCGTGAAACTCGCGGGAAATCTCTACCTTCCAGCAGGCAAGGGGCCTTTCGCCTGCATCGTCACCCGCACGCCTTATGGCAAGGACGAGATGTACAAGGATCCGCGCGGCGCGGAGGGCTACACCAAGGCGGGCTATGCTTTCCTGGTGCAGGATGTGCGCGGCAAGGGGCGCTCGGAAGGTTTCTATTCGGCGTTCGTGAATGATCGGGACGACGGCTTCGACACTGTCGAATGGATGGCGAAGCAGGATTGGTGCAACGGAAATGTCGGCATAACCGGTCCGTCTGCGATGGGCATCACAGGCAATCTCGCGGCGATCGCGAACCCACCGCACTTGAAGGCGGCATTCGTCATCGTCGCACCCACTTCATTGACCACTGCTTCCTTCATCGGCGGCGCCTTCAAGCAGAAGGATGTCGGCGACTGGAGCCGCGATCAGGGCATATCGGAGGAGGTGATCGCCCAGCGCGCGGCCTCCTACCCCTCGACCGCGGAAGCGGCGGCGCTCGACATCCAGCGCAACGCCAGCTTCATCGACATTCCGATCTACAATTACGGCGGCTGGTACGACATCTTCAACGAGGGCAGCGTCCGTAACTTCATGTACCTGCAGCATCATGGCTCCAAAGGTGCGCGTGGAAATCAGAAGCTCGAGATGGGGCCGTTCGGCCATGGCGACCTGTCGGGCGATCTCGAATATCCCGGCACGGTCGGTTTGCGCGGCAATACGACCGAGATCCGCTGGTTCGACCACTGGCTGAAGGGCATCGACAACGGGATCATGGATGAGCCGCCGGTGAAGGCCTACATGATGGCCTCGGCGCGCAAGGGCGCGGTGTCCGCGAAGAACCGCTGGATGACATTCGGCGACTGGGCTCCTGCGCCCGCGCCGGTGAACTACTATCTCCACAGTGACGGATTGCTGTCGACCAAGGCGCCGAAGGATGGCGCTGCGTCGAGGGGCTATTATTTCGATCCGAAGAAGCCGGTGCAGACCATCGGCGGCGCCAACCTGACATTCGATCGCGGCCCGATGGATCAACGGCCGATTGGAAAGCGCACGGATTACCTGAAGTTCGAAACCGCCAAGCTGGAAAGCGATGTCGCCATTGCCGGCCCCGTCAGCGTCGATCTCTGGGCGGCGACGGACGGACTCGACACTGACTTCATGGTGAAGCTCGTCGACGTGTATCCCGATGGCTATGAAGCCATCGTGCTCGATAGCGCCTTGCGTGCTAAATTTCGGCACGGCAAGGACGCCGACGACATCGCGATGATGACGCCGAATGCGCCCGAGAAGCTGACGATCGATCTCTGGGATACGGCGATCACCTTCGAGAAGGGTCACAAGATCGCAATTCACGTCACCAGCTCCAACGCACCACGCTTCGATGTGAACCCCAATACGGGCGCTGATCCCGGGCCGGGCGTGAAGACGCGCATAGCCCGCAACACGGTGTTCATGGACGCTTCCCGGCCAAGCGCAGCGCGCTTGCCTGTCATCACGCTGGCGGAGTAGGGGCGTGGAGACGCGCGATTACGATGTCATCGTTTATGGAGCGACAGGCTTCACGGGCCGCCTCGTGGCCGAGCACATGCTCGCCACCTACGACACAGGTGGCGATGTTCGTTGGGCGTTGGCCGGGCGCAGCAAGACGAAGCTTGAAGGTGTACGTACTGATATTGGCGCATCTGCTGACCTTCCGCTGATCGTTGCAGACGCTTCTGATCCGGCTTCTTTGGCCGCGATGGCGCGATCGGCTCGCGTGATCATCACGACCGTTGGCCCTTACCAGCTTTATGGTGAGCCGCTCGTCGCCGCGTGCGTTGAGGCTGGTACAGACTATGTCGATCTGTGCGGCGAGCCCGCATGGATGGCCGAGATGATCGGCAAGTATGATGCGAAGGCGAAAGCGAGCGGCGCGCGCATCGTGTTCTCGTGCGGCTTCGATTCGATACCGTTCGATCTGGGCGTCACCTTCCTGCAGGATCAGGCGAGAGAAAGACTCGGCGCACCGCTCCAGCGCGTGCGTGGCCGCGTGCGCAAGATGAAGGGGGGATTTTCCGGAGGCACGATCGCAAGCCTGATGGCGACGCTGGAATCATCGAAGCGGACGCCATCCATTCTGAAGACGCTGGCCGATCCGTTTGCCCTGACGCCTGGGTTCAAGGGGCCCGCCCAGCCATCCGGGAATATCGTTGAGCACGATACGGTTGCGGAGCAATGGGCAGCGCCCTTCATCATGGCGACGATCAACACCAAGAATGTTCATCGCACCAATCACCTGCTTGAACGAGCGTGGGGCGCCGACTTCGTCTATGACGAGATGATGCTCACGGGCGGCGGCGCAGCCGGACAGAAACGCGCGAAGGCGACGGCGCGACAAGGTGCGATCCAGGACCGGCTTCTCGGCTTTGCCCCCACGCGCGCGTTGTTGCGCAAGTTCGCATTGCCCAAGCCGGGCGAGGGGCCCTCGAAGGAAGAGCGCGAAACCGGCTTCTACGATGTTCTTTTTACCGGAGAAACGAAGGATGGCCGGGCGATGCGCGGATCGGTCAAGGGCGACAAGGATCCCGGCTACGCCTCGACTTCCAAAATGATATCCGAGAGCGCTCTTTGCCTTGCGCGTGATGTCGGGCGTGATCAGACTTCCGGCGGCGTGTGGACTCCGGGCGCTGCTCTGGGTTCCAAACTGATTACACGGCTTGAAGCGAATGCAGGTCTTCGCTTCTCGTTGGAGAATTGAAGGGCTGCGTCAGTCGCAACGTCGATATGTGAAGCTGTTGCCGCCCCGTTGATAGGTCAGCGTGGTCTTCGCTTCGTCCAGCGCCAGTATATGCGTCTCGGTGACGGTCTGTCCTTCCGACGCGTGTGAGACCCGAAGCGTGAGCGCGCCATCCTGCGCTGCGTTGGCCGAAACGACTTCGGATCGACCCTCGTAGAATTTGATGGCTCCGGGCGCGATTGCCATGCGCGTCATGCCGGGCGCTGCCGTGCAGTCTCCGGGTTCGATCGCCCAGACATGGCGAAATTCAAGCGGTATTGGCCCCGGCGTGGTTTGCGATGGCGGTAACTCCATGCCGGGCTCCGGCGTGGCGGCGTAGGAGGGCGATGACGGCTCGGGCGGCGCGGCTTCAATGTTTACAGGGGTTCCGGGCGACGGCGTGTTCTCTGGCTGGCCGCACCCGGCGAGCATTATCGCAAGGGTGATCGGGCCTCCGAGGCGTGCGATTTGGCGTTTCATATGTCGGCAACGGCGTACGGGGCGCACTGGTTCCGAACGCAATGCGGCGGCTCTCCGATGGGAAAACCGCCGCAGTAAACTACGCTACTCTACGCGCCCCCCGCCCCTGGGCCGTACTCTACGCTTGGCAGGCCAGGGCGACCGGCAAGGTTGGACCCTGGAATTCTCAGGCGCCTTCGCGCGGTCAGTGGCCTCGCTGCGTCGTGAGGAAAGTCGCTGAATTGCCGATGGCGGATGTCGACCCGATGGCGCTGGCGCCATTCGCGCTGATCGTGCCTGTCGAGGTGATGTTGCCGCCATTGATCTGATTCACCGTGCCCGACAGCGCAGCATCGCCGCATTGCGAGCAGACATAGCCGGTGAACGCGTTACCAATCGCGGTCGAGGAGACCAGCACTTCGCCGCCATCGCTGGAGGAGCCGGTGAACTGCGCATTTGCGTCCACGCCGCCCGTATTTATCTGGGCGACATCGACGACCATGTCCGATCCGATGTTTGTGGCGAGAGTTGTGTTGCCAACACCGTAGGCGGAAGCCACGGCTGTTCCCGACCATGTGCTGACCGTGACGCGCGTATCAGCGGCAACATCCACCGACGAGGTTTGGCGGCCGCGAATGGATGTGTAGCCCCACTCGTTGGCGATCGAGGCCGAGTTGGCGGCAGCTGTAGAGGCGGCCGTGATGTCGTAGGCGCGGTACTGATACACATCGGTTGTCGCGCGGGACTCGCCGCCCGTAGCAGTCTGCGTGTAGCGAGCATCCACGGTGGATGTGGTGGAGGACGAGCCATACGTGTTGGTGGCTGAAGATGAGCCGGCCACCGTCGTTCCCGTGCAGCACGCATCGACATCGGTGATTGCGTAGGATGAGTTCGAGGCCTCCTGGGCAAGTTGCACGTTCAGGTCGCCATGATCCGCGCCTGTGGCGAAGTTGTTCGCCGCAGTGCTCGATCCCGCCGAAAGGGTTTGCGAGTTGGCGACCGCCACGCGCGCGCGCGCAAGCGCGTCGCCGCCATCTGACGTCTGTGCGGCGATCAGGTTCAGGTTGCCTTGTTCCGTTTGCGCCTCACCGGAGTTGCCCTGGGCTGTGGCGATCGCAGTCGCCGTTCCGGCATTGTCGGCGTCGATTATCGCGGTCGCGAGGGCGGAGCCTGACATGGTCTGCTCGGATTGCGCGTCGAGATCGCCCGAAAGGTTCGCGGCGGACACGGAATTGCCCACTGCCGTCGAAGCGGCCGACACTGATTGCGCGCCATTGCGGCTGACGACGTTCATTGTGGAGACGACATCGCCCCATTGAAGCTGGCCGTTCAGGACTGTCGACGTGTTCTGGGCAATGGCAGGCGCTGCAAGCAGTGCTGCAAGGCCGGCTGCCGTGGCAAGACGTTGGAACAGGGCGGTCATGACGGTTCCCCTCAACCTTCCTGCTTACGACTTGCGGCCGCGCAGGCCGGCTTTCGCGCCCTGGTCGCGTTCGACGTTGAAGCGGTTGGGGTCGGAGCGGACATCGCCATCAGAAACGAGTGCGCCATTCGGCAGCACGAAGGCCGCGCCGGTGATCGAGTTCGGTGTTTTCATCGACGCGGCTTCTTCCGCGAGTGCGCCGCACGGGTCGGAATTTGCGACGCCGTAGAGATTGGCCGTCATTTCCAGGACGGCGCGTTCGATGGTCGAGCGCACAGCGAGCTGGATCGGCTCCATGGCCCGCTCGCCGACGCCGACGTCAAAGATGTTGCCGTTGGCAAAGTCGAAGATGCCGGCGGAAACTTCGCGGCCGACGATCTGCTTCTGGTAAGAAATGACGTCTTCAACGACGAGTGTCTTGGTGTTGACGAGGCGGAGGTCAACGCCAACGTTGATGACGAAAAGCTTGAAGCCGGCATGGCCTTTCGGATCAGCGGCATCGAGGTCGCCCACGAATGCGTCTGCGCCGATGGAGCGGATGTTCGAGTTCAATTCAGTGATGCCGCCGACAAAATAGTAGTCCGAGCCGGGGATTTCTCCAGCGAGGATCTGGCGGAATTCGGCGCCGTCAGCACTCGGCGCATCGGCGCCGATCAGCTTGTTGTTCGAGTATTTGAGTTCGAGTTCAGACACGGACGTGTCGAAGCGTTCGACCAGTTTCGCGCCGGCTTTCGCGAATGCGGACATCGCCATGAGCGAGGCGCCTTGCGTGACCTTGCGGCCGCCTTCGAGGTCTTCCTTTCCGGTGTAGTCGAGCACGCGGCCGACAGCGATGCGCGGCGTCGGCTTGCCGGTCGCGCGGGCGTAATTCGCCATGCAGACCAGCGCCGTTGAGTAGGGAGTCGGGTTCGCGGTGACCGGCGCATTGCCGATCGGGCTGGCATACAGGCCGTTCGCGCCAGCGTAGGGGGTCACGCAACCTGTAACGGCGAGAGCGCCAGCCGCGGCTGCAAGGAGTTTCAGGCGCGAGCTCATTGGAGGTCGATCTTTCCGTTCAGTACGCTGGTCTGATTGCCGTTGTTGATCTGCGTCGAGTTGACGATGACCGTGTTCCAGTTGCCCTGGGTGATGACGTTGAGCTGGTTGCCCACGGCCGTGCCTTGCGCGACGCCGGCGCCATAGCCGGCTCCGGCGGAGGCTTGCGCCCATGCGCCTGCTGAGGCGGTCGCGGTGGACAGCGTGGACTGGTCCATGCCGGTCATGATGCGGCCGTCGAGGATGATACGGTTGCCGTTCCCGTCGCGCGTATTGGCGTCGTAGGTCGACTGTTCCTGGCCGTAGGAGAAGCCGAACGGGCGCTCGAATTCGCCGGAAACCTGGGCTGCGGTGTTGCCGGTTTGCGCGGAGGCAGGGAGGGCGAGCAGGGCGATGATGCTGCTCACGATCGCGAAGCCGACGGCCACGCCGATCACGCCCGAAGCCAGTACACCGGGGCCTTTTCGTTGGAAGGACATCGTCTGATGTATCCCGTGGGTTGAACTGAACCCGGGGTTTGCAACCGATGTGCCAGATGCATGCAGGGGGCGAACCTGTGGACGTGTGGTTCGCTTGAGGGGGGAAATGATCGCCATCATGACTGCGATGATACGCGGATAATATGTGCTAGTAGTGAATAAAATGCCGATTTGGCACATGTTTGGGGTGGGTTTCAGCAACGGGTGGAGGCTTGCGGCGTTGATGGACGCTCAGGAACCCGTTCATGACCAGACTTGATGATGGAGCGATCCGCCTTCGCAGCGGGCGTAGCGTTTGGCAGGCCTATGAAGCGCCACAGCCGGATTTATCCGCGCCGCGAACCCCAAGCGTTTACCAGGCTGATATCGCCATCATAGGCGCCGGCATCACCGGGGCGTTCCTTGCCGAGCGATTTTCCCGAGAGGGCAGGCAGGTCATCGTGCTGGACCGGCATGCGCCCGCGACAGGGTCCACAGCGGCGTCGACGGCCATGCTGCTCTGGGAGCTGGACGCCAGCCTGGTGGAGCTGGAGGACCGCATGGGGCTGGCCTCAGCCGCGCGCGTCTCAACGCGCTGCAGGCGTCAGGTGGCGGGCATCGCCGAGCTGGTCGCGGCTTACGGCATCGCAGCCGACTTGCTCCCACGGCCTTCGCTCTATCTGGCGGGAGACAAACTCGACGCTGCGGATCTCCGCGAGGAACACAGGATCCGCCAGCATCTTGGTTATGAAGGTGTCTATCTCGACGAGGGCGAACTTGCCGCGCGCGGGATGATGGGAAGCGCCGGCCTGCTGTATCCCGGATCGGCTGAAGTTGATCCTGTAAAGCTTGCGCGCGGCCTTATGACAATTGCCGTTGCGCGCGGTACACGCGTGATTTCGCCTGCTATTGCAGCGGTTTACGAGGCGTCGAGCACTGGCGTCATCATCGAAACGCAAGAAGGGGACATCATCCGTACACGGACGCTTGTGCTTGCCAGCGGATATGAGATGCCAGACTTTGTGCCCGCCGCGCGCCACACGCTTTGCACAAGCTGGGCGATCGCAACGCCGCCGATCGCGGGCGTTGCAAGCCCGCCCTGGCCCGACGGCGCGCTCGCATGGGAAGCGTCCGATCCGTATCTCTACCTTCGCACGACGGTTGATGGGCGCGTCATCATCGGAGGAGAGGACGAGGAATTTTCTGACGCCGGCCGGCGCGATGAGATGACCCCGCAGAAGATCAAAGCGTTGCTGGCCAAGGCGGCCAAGCGATGCCCGGGACTCAGCCAGGCCCAGCCTGAATTCGCATGGTCGGGCGTGTTCGGGGAGACCGACGATTCCCTGCCCATGATCGGCCGCGTGCCGGGCAGGGGGAACTGCCTGGCGGCCTATGGATATGGCGGCAATGGAATCACTTTCAGTGCGCTGGCGGCGGAGCTGCTGGCTGCCGAACTGGGCGGCCAACCCGATCGGGACGCGGAATTCTGCGCTCTAGATCGCGATTAGGGCCGATAGCCTGCATTCGACCTGCGCAAGCGCAGCAAATCTTCGCCTGGTAACCACTACCGGGTTGAAACCTGCGGCAGCCTGCCGCACCCTCTCTCCGGTTGGGCTGCGGGTGCAGGAGGCTGGGATGATCCTTGAGCAGATTCTGAGGGAAAAGGGCGGTCAGGTCTTTTCGATCGCTGAGTCGGCTACGCTGAAAGAGGCCGCAGACCTGCTGGATTCGCGAAAAGTCGGCGCAATGGTCATCCTGAACGAGGCCGGAGGCGTGATCGGCGTGATTTCCGAGCGCGATATCGTCCGCAACATCGCGAGAATCGGGGCCGCGGCCCTGAAATGCACGGTAGGGGAGGTGATGACGCGAAATGTCGTTACCGCTCGCGGCCACGAAACGCTTGAAACCGCGATGGACAGGATGACGGACCGCCGGATTCGGCATTTGCCCGTGGTCGAGGGCGGCCGGCTGATGGGAGTCGTCTCGATTGGCGACCTGGTGAAGTGGCGGATCGCCGAGGCGCATGCCGAGGTCGAGGCCGTGAGATCCTTTATCCAGCCCTAGAGTCGGGCCTGAAACGCGCGATACGGAGCCGCATGGCCGCGTTGAGGCCATACGTGTGGACCTAAAAACCCTTTACGATCAAAGTATTTCGCGCATTCAGCCGACGGGCGAGGGAGTCCTGTGGAAAACCCGTAATTTCCACATTCTCAACCAAAAACCGCTTGCGCATCCGAAAGTCGGAGCGTATATCCCACCCTCCCGTCGACCACAGTTGGTCTATCGCGGGCCCCCACAATGGGCCCGGAGAAGCCGCTGTCGTCAGTTTTTCTGGACTTTTTTGGCCTCCTAGAGGCCGCTGAAAAAAGATCAGAGATTGGTGTTGACGGGAAAGAGGACTGGGTCTTATACCCCGCCCTCTCGCAAACGGGGCCGGCCAAACTGGCCAGAACGGATGCGGCGGATAAGCCGGGTGAGAGCCCATTTATTCGCGAGATGTTTGACATTGTGAGTGGAAGAGAAACGCGGGCGGCGATGTTGCTTGCAGGGTTCTTAGTCGGCTTCGGCCGGATGAGACCCAAATCGACATCGACGGTTTGCGTTTATCTATGGAAAGCCAGTTTATACGGGCCAACGTGAGTTGGTCTTAGTGTGAACGGGTTTCCCGTCAAATATACGCAAATGCTTTGCAGCGACCATTTCCATTACGGATTTGGTTTCGTCGGAGTCAAACCTCAACCTGAGAGTTTGATTCTGGCTCAGAACGAACGCTGGCGGCAGGCTTAACACATGCAAGTCGAACGCCCCGCAAGGGGAGTGGCAGACGGGTGAGTAACGCGTGGGAACGTACCTTTCGCTTCGGAATATTCCCGGGAAACTGGGAGCAATGCCGAATACGCCGTATTGGGAAAGATTTATCGGCGAAAGATCGGCCCGCGTTAGATTAGCTAGTTGGCGGTGTAATGGACCACCAAGGCTACGATCTATAGCTGGTCTGAGAGGATGATCAGCCACACTGGGACTGAGACACGGCCCAGACTCCTACGGGAGGCAGCAGTGGGGAATCTTGGACAATGGGCGCAAGCCTGATCCAGCCATGCCGCGTGAG
>Ga0116178_10001433_pt1 | contig 19853 bp, 14 predicted proteins | sample AD_STIC12_MetaG_FD_89880 | JGI IMG/M metagenome (GOLD analysis project Ga0116178, IMG submission 89880) | Active sludge microbial communities of municipal wastewater-treating anaerobic digesters from USA - AD_STIC12_MetaG | ecosystem: Engineered > Bioreactor > Anaerobic > Digestate | place: USA... | reverse complement strand
GTATGTGGTTCTCTGAAGATAGTGAATTTTCGCTACCTAACGCAGCATTTTGTACTAATATTAACGACATTTTAGCATCCTCAACTCTTATATATTATGTATGATAAACGTAGCAAATCTTGGGTAAATAACCGCATAACTTCATGTTTAACTTGACCAAAATGCTTAAAAAAGCCACACTTACGGCTTTATTAACTGTAATTAACGACGCCTTAATTCACGTTTAGTTGCTATAGTTTTGTTAATTATACGCATTGCGACTACAACACGGAGAAATCTCACGCATGACATTCAATCAGCAAACAGGATTGCAAGAAACAGACGCGCAGGAAACACAAGAATGGTTAGATGCGCTTGCCTCAGTGATTGAAACTGAAGGTACTGAACGCGCACACTTTTTACTTGAGGCAATGATTGACCAAGCGCGCCGCTCTGGCAGCAATTTGCCCTATAACGCCACCACCGCTTATGTGAATACGATTCCTACACATTTGCAGGCAAAATTACCGGGCGACCCTGAAATGGAGCGCCGTGTGCGCGCACTAGTGCGCTGGAATGCGATTATGACCGTCCTACGCGCCAATGAAAAATCGCCTGGCGTCGGTGGCCACATTGCCAGCTTCCAATCTGCTGCCACTTTGTATGACACTGGGTTCAATTATTTCTTCCGCGCGCCAAATGAGAATTTTGGTGGTGACTGTGTGTACTTTCAAGGTCACTCATCTCCAGGTGTATACGCACGTGCTTTCCTAGAAGGCCGCTTTACTGAAGAGCAAATGGATAATTTTCGCCAAGAAACAGGCGGCAATGGCTTATCTAGTTACCCGCATCCTTGGTTAATGCCGGATTTTTGGCAGTTCCCAACAGTGTCTATGGGTTTAGGGCCTTTGGCAGGTATTTATCAAGCGCGCTTTTTAAAATATTTACATGACCGTGGCATTGCCGACACCTCTGACCGCAAAGTGTGGGTGTTCTGTGGTGACGGCGAGATGGACGAGCCTGAATCGCAAGGTGCGATTTCATTAGCTTCACGTGAGAAATTAGATAATTTAATCTTTGTGATTAACTGTAACTTGCAACGTTTAGACGGCCCAGTGCGTGGCAACGGCAAAATTATTCAAGAGTTGGAATCAAATTTCCGCGGTTCAGGCTGGAATGTGCTGAAAGTGATTTGGGGTTCTTATTGGGATCCGCTGCTGGCCATGGATAAAGATGGGTTGCTCAAAAAGCGCATGGAAGAATGTGTGGATGGCGAATACCAAAACTTTAAAGCTAAAGGTGGCGCCTATACGCGTGAACATTTCTTCGGCAAGTATCCGCAATTGAAAGAAATGGTTGCTGCGATGTCCGATAGCGATATTTGGCGTTTGAACCGCGGCGGCCATGACCCGCACAAAGTGTATGCAGCTTATAACGCAGCGGTAAACCACAAAGGTCAACCAACCGTGATTTTAGCCAAAACTGTTAAAGGTTATGGTATGGGGAATGCGGGCGAGGCGCAAAATACGACGCATCAGCAAAAAAGCATGGATATTGAATCGCTAAAAAAATTCCGTGACCGCTTTGATTTGCCTATCACCGATGAGCAAGTTGAAAATCTATCGTTTTACAAACCGGCAGAAGATAGCCCGGAAATGCAATACATGGCAGCACGCCGTGCCGCGATGGGGGGCTTTGTGCCACAACGCCGTCGCAAAGGTAACGCGTTAACCGTGCCTGAATTGTCAGCATTTGAAAATATGCTGGCAGCCACAGGTGAACGTGAAATTTCAACCACCATGGCGTTTGTGCGCATTCTTTCAACATTGGTACGCGATAAACAAATTGGTAAATATGTTGTGCCGATTGTGCCTGACGAAGCCCGCACATTTGGTATGGAGGGCTTATTCCGTCAGTTAGGGATTTATTCATCCGCTGGGCAACTCTACGAACCAATGGATTCTGATCAAGTGATGTTCTACAAAGAATCGAAAGATGGTCAGATTCTTGAAGAGGGTATTAACGAAGCGGGTTCATTTGCCAGCTGGTTGGCTGCCGCCACGTCATACTCAGTGACGGGCACACAGATGATTCCATTCTATATTTATTATTCAATGTTCGGCTTTCAGCGGATTGGCGATTTAGCATGGATGGCGGGCGATAGCCGTGCGCGAGGCTTCTTGCTGGGAGCTACCGCTGGTCGTACTACATTAAATGGCGAAGGCTTGCAGCATGAAGATGGTCATAGCCATTTAATGTCAGCCATGATTCCAAACTGTGTTTCATACGATCCGACTTTTGCGTATGAATTAGCCGTGATTATTCAAGAAGGCTTGCGCCGTATGGTGCAAAACCAGGAGGATGTGTATTACTACATCACTTTGATGAATGAAAACTATAGCCACCCAGCGTTGCCAAAAGGGGCTGAAGAAGGCATCTTGAAAGGCTTATACAGTTTCAGTAAATCAAAAGCCAAAGGCGAAAAAGTACAACTCATGGGTTCGGGCGTAATTTTACGTGAAGTGATTGCCGCAGCTGAATTGCTGGAAAGCGATTGGGGTGTGTCTGCAGATGTGTGGAGCGCCACCAGCTTTACCGAATTACGGCGTGAGGGCTTGGATTGTGAGCGCTGGAACTTGCTCAATCCAGAAAAACCACAAAAGGTTAATTTTGTGGCGCAAAGCTTAAAAGACGCCAAAGGCCCGGTGATTGCGTCAACAGATTACATGAAGAGTTTTGCTGAACAGATTCAACGTTTCGTACCAAATAAATTTGTGGCTTTAGGCACCGATGGTTATGGCCGTTCTGACAGCAGAGAAGCCTTGCGTGATTTCTTTGAAGTAAACCGATACTACGTTACCGTGGCTGCGTTAAAAGCACTGAGTGATGAAGGCAAATTGCCTGTTTCAAAAGTGGCAGAGGCGGTTAAAAAGTACAAGTTGAACGCAAAAAAACCAAGCCCAACGAGTATTTAAAAAAGCATTGAAGGACTAAAAAAATGGCATTAAAAGACGTACTCGTTCCTGATATTGGTAACTTTGATTCAGTGGATGTAATTGAAGTTCTAATTAAAACTGGTGACACCATCGCCAAAGATGATTCGCTCATTACCGTGGAATCTGACAAAGCGTCGATGGATATTCCTGCGCCGTTTGCCGGCGTTGTGAAAGAAGTCAAAGTAAAAATTGGCGACAAAGTGGCTGAAGGCACTTTAATTTTAACGCTTGAGGCAAGTGATGTTGCTACTGCCACAGTTGAGGTTAAACCAGCATCAGTGCCTGAAGTGCCTAAAGCCGCAGCGCCAGTTGCTGCGATTCCAGAGCCTAGTCGCCCTGCGCCAGAGCCGCCAAAGCAAGTGCAGCCAGCGCAACAGCCAGCACCCGTGGGTGAGCATGTGGTGGTGGCTGCTGGCAAGTTGTCCCACGCCAGCCCATCCATTCGTAAGTTTGCCCGCGAGATAGGTGTTAATCTCGCGTTGGTGAAGGGTTCTGGCCCAAAAAACCGTATTTTGCAATCAGATGTACAGAGTTTTGTTAAGGGTGAACTGGCTAAACCGCGTACCGAGAATATGGGAGCTGGCTTGGGCGCGCTCGCAACCTTACCGATGCCAGTGATTGATTTCAGTCAGTTTGGCGCGATTGAAACTAAACCGCTTTCACGCATTAAAAAATTGTCGGGTGCAAACTTGCACCGCAATTGGGTAACCGCGCCACACGTAACGCAATTTGATGAAGCGGATATTACTGACTTGGAAGATTTTAGAAAATCCATGCAGGCCGACGCAGAAAAACGTGGCGTTAAACTTACCATGCTAGCCTTTTTGATTAAGGCTTCAGTCAATGCGCTAAAAGCCTACCCTAATTTCAACGCTTCACTTTCACCCGATGGCGATGGTTTGATATTAAAAAACTATTACAACATTGGCTTTGCCTGCGATACGCCTGACGGCCTAGTGGTGCCAGTGGTGAAAGATGTGCAAAGTAAAGATGTGCTTGATATTGCTCGCGACTTAATGGAGCTCTCCACCAAAGCGCGCGAACGCAAATTAAAAGTGGAAGAAATGCAGGGCGGAACCTTCACCATTTCAAGTTTGGGCGGCATTGGTGGCACCATGTTTACGCCAATTATTAATTGCCCTGAAGTGGCGATTTTAGGTGTTTCACGTTCAAGTATGCAGCCCGTGTACGACAAAACAACCAACGGTTTTGAGCCACGCTTGATTTTACCGTTATCGCTTTCTTATGATCACCGCGTGGTCGATGGTGCGGACGGTGCGCGCTTTACCAGCCATATGCGCATGATGCTCAGTGATGTACGTCGCCTGTTGCTCTAGTTGCAAATTATTCAAAAAATTTAGAAATGCAAAATCATGATTGAAATTAAAGTCCCCGATATTGGCAATTTTGACAGCGTTGATGTGATAGACGTGTTAGTTAAAGTGGGCGATACCATTGCAAAAGAAGACTCGCTCATTACCGTTGAGTCTGACAAAGCGTCGATGGATATTCCTGCGCCTCAAGCCGGTGTTGTAAAAGAATTGAAAATCAAAGTGGGTGATAAAGTTGCAAAAGACTCACTAATTTTATTGCTTGAAACTGACGGAGTAAAAAATGATGCCCCAGAAGCCTTGCAAAATAAGGCTTCCAGCCCGGTAGCAGAGAAGATAGCTGAAAAAGCAGTTGAAAACCCGGTGACAGCCCCTATTCCAGCAGTCGCCACAAGTGGCAATGACATCAGCACTGAGGTTGTGGTGCTGGGTTCAGGGCCAGGTGGTTACACGGCGGCGTTCCGCGCGGCAGACTTGGGCAAAAAAGTCGTCTTGATTGAACGCTATGCAACGCTGGGCGGCGTGTGCTTAAACGTCGGTTGTATTCCTTCCAAAGCGTTATTGCACACTGCAAAAGTGATTACCGAAGCCCAAGAAACTGCGCACCACGGCGTGTCTTTTGGTGCGCCAAAAGTGGATTTAGATACCTTGCGCAATTGGAAAGCCAACGATGTAGTGGGCAAACTCACTGGCGGCTTGGCGGCGATGGCTAAGGGGCGCGGTGTTACTGTGGTGCAAGGCGTTGGCAAATTTACTAGTCCAAATCAAATTGCCGTGACTTTAAATGATGGTTCAGCAGCGGATGGCAAAGTGACCACTATCGGTTTTGAACATGCCATTATTGCCGCAGGCTCTCAAGCCACTAAATTTCCCGGTGCGCCAGATGATGAGCGCATTATGGATTCCACCGGCGCGTTGGCGTTAGCCGACATTCCAAAACGAATGTTGGTGATTGGTGGCGGTATTATCGGCCTAGAAATGGGCACCGTGTACGACGCGCTCGGCACCAAAGTGAGCGTGGTGGAATTTATGGATGGCCTGATTACAGGTTGCGACCGCGACTTGGTGCGTCCTTTGCAAAAGCGCATGGAAAAACGCTTTGAAAGTATTATGCTCTCCACCAAAGTCTCAAAAATTGAAGCAAAAAAAGATGGCATTCATGTGAGCTTTGAAGGTGAGAATGCGCCTGATGGCGTGCAAATTTATGACCGTGTATTGGTTTCTATTGGTCGTAAACCTAACGGCAAAAACATAGGCGCAGAAAATGCTGGTGTGGCTGTGAATGAGTGGGGCTTTATCAATGTGGATAAACAGCAACGCACTAATGTAGCGCATATTTTTGCCATTGGTGACATTGTTGGCCAGCCAATGCTCGCGCATAAAGCCACGCACGAAGCCAAAGTGGCGGCAGAAGTGATTGCGGGCCATAAAGTAGAATTTGTTGCGAGCGTCATTCCATCTGTTGCCTATACGGATCCTGAAGTGGCTTGGGTAGGCATGACCGAAACTGAAGCCAAGGCCAAAGGTCTTGAAATTGAAAAAGCATCATTCCCTTGGGCAGCTAGTGGACGCGCACTTTCAATTGCACGCACTGAAGGCGCTACTAAACTGATATTTGATAAGGAAACGCACCGTGTCATTGGCGCGGGGATTGTGGGCGTAAACGCAGGTGAATTGCTGGCTGAAGCGGTGCTGGCCATTGAAATGGGTGCGGATGCGCATGACTTAGGTTTAACCATCCACGCGCACCCAACGCTATCTGAAACCGTGTGTTTTGCGGCGGAGTTAAAAGAAGGCACCATCACTGACATGATGCCGCCGAAAAAACGATAAATTCAGATGAATTCAGGCTTAATCGTCGATTTACAACAGGTGCTGCCATCAGATAGGCTGTTCACTGACCCTGTCGATTGTTACGCTTATGCATACGATAATTCGCGTAATTATCATTCGCCCATCGCCGTTGTTTTTCCGCTGAATATTGAAGAAGTTGCCAGCATTATCAATCTGTGCAATTTGCATAAAGTGCCTGTTGTGCCACGTGGGCGCGGCACTGGCACGGCGGGCGGCAGTGTGCCTGAAGTCGGCGGCGTGGTACTGTCGCTTGAGCGCATGAACAAAATTATAAGCATTGACCCAGATAATCGTATGGCGATTGTTGAGCCGGGTGTGTTGAATCAAGAGCTGCAAGATGCCATTAAAGGCGTTGGCTTTTTTTGGCCGCCTGACCCGTCAAGTGCGGCCTATTGTAGCATTGGCGGCAATCTTGCCACTTGCGCTGCAGGCCCACACGCGGTGAAATACGGCGTGGCGCGCGACCATATTCTTGGCCTAAAAGCCGTTACCGGCAATGGCGACATTATCAAAACGGGCTGCTACACCAGCAAAGGCGTGGTGGGTTACGATTTAACACGATTGCTCGTTGGCAGTGAAGGCACATTAGCGGTAATTGTTGAGGCCACGCTCAAGCTTACGCCCTTACCTAAGCATACAGGCGGGTTAACGGCAGAATTTATTGACACCGAAAGTTGCGCTAAAGCCATCGCCGCCATTATGGCGCAGCCTTACACACCTAGTGCGCTAGAATTTTTAGATAACGGCGCGCTCAATTTAATACGTGGGCGACACAAAAATCTGCTGCCAGAAAACGCAAAAGCCTATTTGATGATAGAAGTGGACGGCAGTGAGCAGGAGATTCGTGAGGCCAGCGCGGCTATTTTGCAGGCTTGCCAAGTCACTGGCTTGATTGAAGCCAAACTCGCGCACGACACCAAAGCACTTTGGGCAGCGCGTAAAGCCTTGTCGCCTTTGCTTAAAGACATTGCGCCGAAAAAAATCAATGAAGACATCGCGGTACCGGTGTCGCGCCTGCCTGAACTGCTCACGGGTTTAGAGAAATTGAGCAGCCAATATCAAATCAGCAATGTGAATTTTGGCCATGCCGGTAATGGCAATATTCATGTGAATTTGCTGGTGAACCCTGATAACGCTGAAGAAATGAAGCGTGCGTATGAATGTTTGGATGAAGTGTTTAGTTTAGTGTTATCCCTGCAAGGCACGCTCTCGGGCGAGCATGGCGTGGGCATGGCCAAGCGTCCTTTTGTATCGCGCGAGATAGATGCCACCACCATGGCGCTAATGAAATCGCTAAAGCTCACTTTTGACCCGAATAATGTGTTAAATCCGGGCAAACTTTTTCCTTAAAACGCCGTTTTTTAAAGACGTTTTTGTGACCATAAATACGCCGAGGAAAAAATAATGCTCTGCGAGCCTTTATTTATAAGGCTTGCAGAGCATCGAAAAAGGTTGGTGCTTAAAATGGCATTAAAAAGCCATTTTTCACAGGCTTTATTTGCAGGCCACTTTTTTAAGATTTGCCTCAGGAAAATCAACTTCCAAGTTTTTTAGTGAACTCACTTGCAACGATGAAAGTTGATTCAACAATAGCGTTGCATCGCCTTTTTCTTGCTTCCAAAGTGATTTTTGCGCATTTTTAATGCCTTTGGCTTTTAAGGTGCTTAATAACGATTGCGCCAGTGTTTCATCTTCAAACAGGCCAAAAGAAATCGCATTTTTCCATTTTGGCGTTTGTACAATAAACATATCATCAATACCTAGCGTGCTATATTCGCCAACCAACTTTTGTGCCGCCTCAGCAGATTTGGCTGGCGGCACAAAAACCCAGAAACGCTTCTTGGTCTGGGCATTATGCTCGTTAATGATGGGCTCGATAGAAAGTTTTTCTAAGGCTAATTTCACTTTACTTACACTCGCAAGTGAGAAAGTACCCCATTCAAAACAAGCGCTTACAGGCGGCGTAACAATAGGCGCTGCAACGGCTTGCGGGGCTGGCTTAATGATTTTTGGCAGTTTGCTAATTTGCGCTTCAGTGAGCAAGCTGATTTTTTCTGGTGAAATTTCAGCCCATTGTATCGTGGGTGCATTGGGTAAGATGCGGTCTAAATTAAAATAGACCAGTAGGCCAATATTTAAAAATAGTAATATCCAAGCTGTTGTTTTCATTGCGTTTTACCTTGATTTTCGCGCGGTGTTTGGTGCTGCTGCGCTTCTTTTTCAAGTAAATATAACCCTTGTAGCACTAAATTATCAACGATGATGGTTTGTCTTGTCACGTCCGCAGTCATATTTTTATAAATGGGTCGCGCATCGCCGCCGCTCATTACCACATTAGGCCAAGTGCGAAACATCGCGTTGAGCGTGTGAGACATTAAAGTGATTGCACCCGCAATGGCGTGTAGCGCGCCAAAAAGAATGGCATCGGCGGTATTTTGCGCAAAAATATTGTGCCGCGTAGGATTGCTAAGGGTCGTTTGTGTCTCATTTGGCATAGGCAGTTGTGCTGTGGCTTGGCCTAAACTTTGCTGCATTAAGCGCAACCCCGGCAAAATAAGGCCGCCTTTAAATTCGCCAATGCTGGGATTTTGTGCAGATATGGGGTAAATGCCATCAATGGTCACCGCTGTACCTGCATTCACTACTACGCACGGCGCCTGTATTTGTTGCCAAGCTGCAATCATGGCCGCCCAGCGATCAATGCCTAATGTTTCTGGCTGCGCGTAACTATTTTTAAGCCCACAGGCCTCTGCACTGGCTTTTGCCCAATGTGGTTGATTGATGTGAAACTGTTGTAGCCGTGCTGAGATTTTTTCTGCGTGGGCTTTTCCCGCAACATTGGCAATAATCGTGCTGTTGGCGGCTTGGTTATCAGGTAAAAATGCAGCAGCAGCAATGTCTGCATTCAGGCAGACGCCCTGCCAAACCACTTCTCCTGCATCATCAAAGAGCGCCCATTTAGTGCGGGAGTTGCCCGCATCAATCGTTAATATCATAAGTGGTTAACCTGACTTTTGGCTTAAGTGCGACAATTTGCCACATTCTCAGCGTTACCCTAAAAAGGTAAAATATCCTTTTTTCTAATAGGGTATTCGTATCATGCAACATTTTAGGCTTAAGCGAAATATTTTATCGGGCATTCTAGCACCTTGTTTGCTGAGTGTCGTTTCAAGCGTTGCATGGGCGGATGATTTAACAATGCCTAGCGTAGAAGTACGTGCTGAAAAGCTGCAAGAAAGTGCATCATCGACTGTTAATAGTAGTGATACTGCTTCGTTACTTGAGAACGAACCGGGTGTAAGCTTGTATCGCGCGGGTGGTGTGTCGAGCTTGCCGGCGATACATGGGTTAGCCGATGACCGCATACGCATCAAAGTTGATGGTATGGATTTGATTGCTTCCTGTCCTAACCACATGAACCCACCGCTTTCATATATCGACCCAACCAATATTGATAATGTTAAAGTTTATGCTGGTATCACTCCTGTGAGTGTGGGTGGCGACAGCATTGGCGGAACAATTATCGCAGATACAAAAACCCCACTATTTGCATCATCTGACGCTGCCCCTTTACTTAAAGGCGAGATTGGCGCTTTTTATCGAAGTAATAACGACGCACGTGGTGGCAATCTTGCTGCCAGCTACGCCACTGAAAACATCAGCGTGAACTATGCAGGTGCGTTTTCAAAAGCCAATAATTATACTGCTGGGAGTAATTTTAAAAACGGCAAAGCGACAGGCCGTATCGGCCACACATTAGGGCTTGATGAGGTTGGCTCTACGGCCTTTGAAACACAAAATCATACACTAGGCTTTGCTGCAAAAAGTGGTGCGCATTTGTTTGAAGCCAAACTTGGTTATCAAAACATGCCAGAGCAGCTTTATCCTAACCAGCGCATGGATTTGCTGGATAACGAGCAAAAACGCATTAATCTGCGTTATGCGGGTGATTTTGACTGGGGCAAGTTAGATGCCCGTGCTTACCATGAAAAGGTTGAGCACTTTATGGACTTTGGTGCAGATAAACGCTTTTGGTATGGCGGCGCATCAGGTGGCAATACTGGCGTTAGCGGCACTGGCAATGGGCGGCCTTGTGCACCTATCGGCGCTACTTGTGCGACAGGCATGCCCATGTACAGTGAAGGTAAAACGACAGGCGCTACCATTAAAGCCGACATCAAGCTGGCAGAAAAAGATTTATTGCGCGTTGGTGCTGAGTTACAGCAATATCGTCTGGATGATTGGTGGACGCCATCTGGCGCCATGATGTTTCCAAACACATTTACCAATATTAACAATGGCGAGCGAGACCGCGCTGCACTCTTTGTTGAGTGGGAACAGCATTTAAATCAACAATGGGTGACCTTGGCAGGGGTGCGTTATGAGCATGTAAAAACAGATGCAGACAACGTAACAGGCTATGCCAGTACTAATATGATGGGTTCAAACCAGTTGCGAGATAGCGCGGCCTTTAATGCCAAAAACCACAGTAAAACTGACAATAATTGGGATTTGACTGCGCTGACACGCTACACGAAAGACGCAAACATGGATGTCGAGTTTGGCATCGCGCGTAAAGTGCGCTCACCCAACCTGTACGAACGCTACACTTGGTCAACTTGGCAAATGGCGGCGCTAATGAATAACACGGTGGGTGATGGTAATGGCTATTTTGGCAATGTGGATTTAAAACCAGAAAAAGCCCACACAGTTTCTACAACTTTTGACTGGCATGCAGCTGACCGCGAATGGGAGTTCAAAGCTACGCCTTTCTATACACATGTGACGGATTATATTGATGCCGTGCAGTGGAATAGCACCACAAATGCTGCCCGCACAGCGTTGTTGAAAGATCAGTTCACTGTTTTGCGCTACACCAATCAATCGGCGCGTCTTTATGGCTTAGATTTATCTGGCCGTATGCCGCTGGCGCAAACGCGTGTTGGCCAATTTGAATTGAAAGGCTTGCTCAATTACACCAATGGCGAAAACCGTGACACGGGTGATGATTTGTACAATATCATGCCGCTCAACACTAAGCTGACATTGACGCATAATGATGCACATTGGGAAAACGCCTTAGAACTACACATGGTGAAATCAAAAGACAATGTTTCTGATATGCGTAATGAAATTAAAACGCCAGGCTATAGCTTGGTGAACTTGCGTTCGAGCTATAGCTGGAAGCAAGCGAGACTGGATTTTGGTATTGATAACTTGTTTGATAAAGCCTATTACCTACCTTTGGGTGGCGCTTATGTTGGACAGGGTACAACTATGACGACTGCGCTGGTTCCAACAGGCTCAGTGCCACTTTGGGGTACCGCAGTACCTGGCATGGGGCGTTCAGTGAGCGTGGGCTTGACCTTAAAGTATTAGCAAACCGCAAAAGAGGTGCTTAGTCATTAATCAATTAAGCACTTCTTAAACTAATCTCGCCCGCAGAAAAACGCTGTAGGCCGAGTGCCGTATCTACTAACAAAATACCGTCTTCTGCTACGTTATTCACCACGCCTTGCACATTGCGGCCATCGGGCATGAGCATGCGCACTGGTTGTTGGTGGTAAGCGTGGTAGCGTGTCCATTCGTCGCGTAATGAAGTAAAACCGTGCTGCTCAAACTGGCTCAAAATATCGGCCAAATGTTTTAACAGCACGCCCAGCAATTCGCTTTGGTTAATGCTGGCGTGTTGCGCTAAATCCGTCGCCGGTTGGTCAATTGCGTGCAACACATGATGCGGTAAATTTAAATTTACGCCTACGCCAATAACGGCGGCACTCGGGCCTTCCATGTCGCCTTGCAGCTCAATCAAAATACCGGCCAGTTTTTTGCCTTGTTTATGTTCATCCAGTACCAGCACGTCGTTGGGCCATTTGAGTTGTGCTTGCTGCACGCCTAAATGGTTCAGCGCGCGAATCAGCGCCACGCCCACTGCCAAACTCAAGCCAGAAAGTGCTGCCGCACCACATTGAAAGCGCCACAATAACGAAAACGTCAGGCTCGCACCCAAATGTGAAACCCAAGTGCGCCCGCGTCGCCCTTTGCCGCTGGTTTGCACTTGCGCGGCAATGCACGTTACATGCGCCGCGCCCTTTGCGCTTTGCTGCATTAAATAGGTGTTGGTTGAAGGCACTTCGTCCAAAATTTCTAAATTAAACCAAGCGCGTTGCTCGCCAATGGCGCGCAATACCTCATCTTTATTTAAAAATTCTATGGCATTGGGCAGTTTGTAACCACGCCCGCGCACTGAAAATATTTCGATTCCTAACGTTTGTGCGTGCTGAATCGCGCTCCAAACGGTAGTGCGTGACACCTTAAAATGCTGCGCAATCGCCTCACCAGAGTGAAATTTGCCGTCGGCCAGCAAGCGTAAAATGGGAAATGTCAGCGTGTTCATACAAGCGAGAGTTTAGCACAGCCAGTTTTAGCTTTCGGTATCGTGAAGTTTTGTGAGCGAAATGGTATGAAATACTAGGCTTAAAGTCAGCCTAAAAAATGATTTAAATACGCTTGTTTTACGCCCGAGCAAAAAACATTGCCCTGAGAGCCTTTTTTTATAAGGCTCACAGGGCATCGAAAAAGGTTGTGCTTAAAAATTGGCATTTTAAGCATTTAAAATGGCCGCTTCAAACGCATGCAATATGCCGCATAAAATTGACACTAAACCACCTGATTGAATAGTGTAAAATAATGCCAACCTAAATTTTAGCGATTACATATGTCACAAGAAAAAACACCCATCCCAGCAGGCTCAAACTTTATTCGCGGCATTATTGAACGCGATTTAAGCGAAAATAAATTTGCCACAAAAAAATGGGCAGGCAGCCCGGGCGATGCTACGCACCAAAAAACTGGGCAAGTGGATACCGCTAAAATCCGTACGCGTTTTCCGCCCGAGCCGAATGGCTACTTGCATATTGGGCACGCTAAAAGTATTTTTTTAAATTTTGGTCTCGCGCGCGATTACGGCGGCATTTGCCATTTACGCTTTGACGACACCAACCCAGAAAAAGAAAGCCAAGAGTATGTGGATAGCATCACCGAGATGGTGAGTTGGCTGGGCTTTGGTTGGGATAATAACGGCCAAAATGGCAAAGAATCTAATTTATATTTTGCCTCTGATTATTTTGACTTGATGTACCGCGCGGCAGAAAGCCTCATTGAAAACGGCCATGCTTATGTTGATGAGCAAACCGCAGAAGAAATGCGCATTAACCGTGGCACGCTGACCGAAGCTGGTAAAGACTCCCCTTTTCGCAATCGCAGCGTGGCAGAAAACTTAGCCAAATTTCGCGAAATGCGCGATGGAAAACACGCAGACGGCAGCCTGATTTTACGCACTAAAATTGACATGGCTTCAGGCAACATCAACATGCGCGACCCCGCCATTTACCGCATTCGCCGTGCGCACCACCACAACACGGGTGATAAATGGTGCATTTACCCTATGTACACCTTTGCGCACCCCATTGAAGACGCGCTTGAAACCATCACTCACTCAATCTGCACGCTAGAGTTTGAAGACCAACGGCCATTTTACGATTGGTTATTGCTACGATTGGCTGAAGGTGGATTGCTTGCAGAACCGTTACCAAAACAATATGAATTTGCGCGCTTAAACCTCACCTACGTGGTGCTTTCAAAACGTAAACTCATTCAACTGGTTGAAGATAAACACGTGAGCGGCTGGGATGACCCACGCCTGCCCACGCTAGCAGGTGCGCGCCGCCGCGGCTATACGCCTGAAGGCTTTAAACTTTTTACCGACCGCATTGGCGTGAGCAAGGCCGATAGCTGGATTGAATATACGATTTTAGAAGACTGTATGCGCGAAGTGCTTAACCTACAAGCTGAGCGCCGCATTGCCGTGCTAGACCCCATTAAACTGGTGATTGATAACTACCCAGAAAATTCGAGCGAAGATTGCTTTGCGCCCAACCACCCGCTAAAACCAGAGCTAGGCAAACGCACAGTGCAACTGAGTAAAACGCTTTGGATAGAGCGCGAAGACTTTATGGAAGAACCCGCGCCTAAATATTTTAGGCTATTCCCCGGCAACATGGTGCGCCTGCGCTATGGCTATGTGGTGAAATGCACAGGTTGCGAAAAAGATGCGCAAGGTAATGTAACGACTGTGCACTGCGAATATCTGCCCGATACAAAATCAGGCACGCCCGGCTCAGACAGTGTAAAGGTAAAAGGCAATATTCACTGGGTGAGCGCCAACCACGCGCATGAAGCCGAAATTAGAATGTACGACAGATTGTTCAAAGACCCGCACCCAGGCAGCGGAAAAAATGAAGATGGAAGTGAGCGAGACTTTTTAGAAGACATTAACCCAAACTCAGTCACCACCATTAAAGCGCAATTAGAAGCCAGCCTAAAAGACGCAAAACCCGCCGAGAGCTTTCAATTTGAGCGCCACGGCTACTTTGTGGCCGATAGAAAAGAGAGCGTAGCAGGCAAGCCTGTTTTTAATAGGACGGTGACTTTGAAGGATGCTTGGCAGAAGTAGTTGAAATGAGTGTATGTACTGTTTATTTGCCAGATTCTCTAACGCTGGAAAATACAATTAGATTTTCTAATCACTTGCACGATTTACCTGAGGCTGACGAGTATATTTTTGATTTTGACGCGCTGAATTGGATTGAACCCTTTTCACTTTTATTGTTAAGTAGCGAAATCCAGCGCTGTAGAGATAAAGTTCAACAAAAGAGGTTTTCTGCAGTTAATCATAAGACTAAGACCTATGCAGGACATATGGGATTTTTCAAGGCCTTTGGATGTGATTTTGGTAAAAAACCAAGTGAAGCGGTTGGAAATTCCCGTTATATTCCAATAACAATTTACGATTCAGCTGAAATACAAAAAGCTGCATATGAAAGCTCAGAGGCTGTAGGTCAATTTATTGAAAACATTGCTGCCAACATTTCGCATGTGCTATTGAGAACTTATGATGGAGAACTATTTGATACATTTACTTATTCAATAAGAGAAATTATTCGTAATGTAATTGAGCATAGTAATTCCGGGCAATTTGGATTCTGCGCTCAATATTGGCCAAACAAAAATCAAGTTGAACTAGCACTATTAGACAGAGGAATTGGTATTAAAAAAGGTTTATCCTCAAATCCTCATCTAAACATTAACAGTGACCACGAAGCACTAAACCTAGCACTTATGCCAGGAGTTTCTGGAAAAGCATTTAAGGGGTCAAAACAGAATAAAGATGATAATTGGGCAAACTCTGGGTTTGGACTTTATATGACTAGTAGGCTATGTAGGGAAGGAGGCAGTTTTTACATTGCCAGTGGTAATACTAGTCTAATGCTTTCAGAGCAGAATAAAGATTATATGGATACACCTTTTCAGGGAACAGCATTAAGGTTAATTTTGAATACAAATCGAATCAAATCTTTAAACAAGATGCTAGAGCAATATAGAGGAGAGGCTGAAAAAATAAAATCTCATTTTTCAGCAGAAAATTTTTCCGCTTCTACAGCTTCTCGAATGTTGACTAAGGACTTCAAAACTTGAAGATTCAAAATATAAAAAATAGTCAGGCCTACCGCCTCCTAAACCACGGCCCCACCATCCTTGTTTCATCCAGTTTTAACGGCAAACAAAACATTATGGCGGCGGCGTGGAATTTGCCACTCGATTTTGACCCACCTAAAATTTGCGTGGTGATTGATAAAAAAACCTATACGCGTGAGTTGATTGAGGCCTCTGGCACATTTGCCATTAATGTGCCGTGCGTGGCGCAGGTTGATTTAGTCACCAAGCTAGGCTCATATTCTGGGCGCGAGTTGCAAGGCACCGATAAATTTGCAGAAAATCAGCTACAAACCTTTGCCGCCAAGCACATTGCCGCGCCCTTGCTGGCGGGCTGCGTGGCTTGGCTAGAGTGCAAAATAATCCCCGAGCCGCACAACCAAAACACTTACGATTTATTTATTGCAGAAGTGGTGGCCGCTTATGCGGATGAACGCGTTTTTTCAGATGGGCATTGGCATTTTGATGGATATGATGAGCTGCGCACCATTCATCACATTGCAGGTGGCGCGTTTTTTGCCACGGGTGCTGCCATTCAGTCAACAATATAACTTTTTTCAGCGGCATCACCTACCGCGTTCAATCTAAGGGCGAACACGTAAACTCTGCTGAGAGCGCCCTCAATGCTAGCGTTTAACAGTATCATTACACTAACCCTTTACAGGTGAAAGCCTTATTCAAACATGATACGACGCATTCTGATTGTTCTTTTCGTCATTGCCGGCATCGGCACTGCATTTTGGTGGTTTACACGACCCAAGCCCGTTAGCGTTGCCTTGGTTGAAGTAGGGCGCGGCATGGTGGAGGCGAGCGTTGCCAACACGCGCGCTGGTAGTGTAGAGGCTTGTTTACGCACAAGATTATCGCCCATCAGCGGCGGTCGCATTGCGTTTTTGGGCGTAAAAAAAGGTGACCATGTTAAAAAAGGCCAAGTACTGCTACGCTTGTGGAACGATGACCAACAAGCGCAAAGTAACTTGGCACTTGCTCAAGTAACCACCAGTAAAAAACGCATTGCCGAGGCGTGTGCCATGGCTGAAAATGCCGAGCGTGAAGCCGCGCGCATGGCTGAACTGCGAGCAAAAGGTTTTATTTCAAAAAGTGGTGAAGAAAAATCACGTTACGAGGCACAATCGCGCCGCGCTGCTTGCGATGCTGCGCGAGCAGATGTGAATCAGGCGCAAGCGCGGGTAAAAGTAACGCAAGTAGAGCAAAATCGCACCGTTTTGGTTGCACCGTTTGATGGCATTGTGGCCAATATTGTGGGCGAGTTGGGTGAATACACCACGCCATCACCCCCCGGTGTTGCTACGCCGCCCGCCATAGATTTGATTGATGATACCTGTGTGTATATTGAAGCGCCGATGGATGAAGTAGATGCGCCCAAAATCCATATAGGCCAAGCGGCGCGGGTTTCTTTAGATGCGCTGCCTAACCAGCCATTGGCCGGCCATGTAAAACGCGTTGCACCTTATGTGGTAGCGGTTGAAAAACAAGCCCGCACGGTAGATGTTGAAGTGTCGTTAGATAATCCTGAAGACGGAAAAAAACTGCTGGTGGGTTACAGCGCCGATGTTGAGATTGTGCTTGAAAGCCGCAATGATACTTTGCGTGTACCCACCACAACGCTGCTTGAGGGGAACAAAGTGCTGGTGTATCAACCAGCCACGCAAACGCTAGAAGCGCGCGCCATTAAAACTGGCATTACCAATTGGGAATACACCGAAGTGCTAGAAGGCCTCAAAGCGGGCGACCGTATTGTGACATCCCTTGAGCGCGAAGGTGTAAAAGCAGGCATCAAAGTGACGCCTGAAAATGGCAGCGATAGTGCCGCTGATAAAATCAAGGCGAAATAATCGTTTATGCCTGACGAAAGCCCGACTTCAACCTTAATTTCGCTAAATGGCATCAACCGCACGTTTTATTTAGGGGACAGCAAAGTGCACGCCCTGCGCGATGTGAATTTGACGATAACGCGTGGCGAATACATTGCCGTGATGGGGCCATCCGGCTCTGGCAAATCAACCTTACTCAATTTAATAGGCTTGCTCGACCGCCCCGATGAAGGCACTTATATGCTGGAAGGCCGCGACGTGACCACGCTTGGCGCAGACGAATTAGCCGCAGTGCGTAGCGAGCGAATCGGTTTTATTTTTCAGAGTTTTCATTTAGTCCCACGCCTGACTGCTGCCGCAAATATTGAGTTGCCTTTGGTGTTGTCAGGCTTTCCAACCGCTGAGCGCGCTAAGCGTGTTTCGCAGGCACTGCAAGAATATGGCTTAACAGACAGAGCAAATCATCGCCCTAATGAACTTTCAGGTGGGCAGCGACAGCGCGTGGCCATCGCGCGGGCAACGATTTTGCGCCCAGCGGTGTTGCTGGCAGACGAACCAACAGGCAACCTTGACCGTGTGACAGGGGAAGAAGTCGTAAAACTGCTTGAGAAACTTAATGCGCAAGGCATGACACTGATTGTGGTGACGCATGACCAAGCGCTCGGCGCGCGGGCGCATCGACAGATCAGAATGGTTGATGGCGGCATTGAAAGCGACGTGATCAACAGCGAAATTGCAACCAATGATGCGCCAGAAGCTGCTCGCTCACCATCGACAAGTTAAGTCGTTAAGGATTTGGTTTTGAAGATTACCGATACCTTTCGCTTTGCAACCAATGCCGCCACTGCCGCGCCGTTGCGCGCGGGCTTATTGGTGCTGGCAATGTCGATTGGCGTGGCGGCGGTGGTGATGCTCACGGCCTTGGGTGATGGCGCGCGGCGTTATGTCATTGACCAATTTTCTGCAATCGGCACAAACTTGGTGATTGTCTTGCCGGGCCGTTCTGAAACGCGCGGATTTAATCCTGCCAATTTGGTCACCAGCACACCGCGCGACTTAACGGTAGAAGATGCCAACGCATTGCTCAGGTTGCCAGCAGTCAAACGTATTGCGCCTATTTTGGTGGCCACCACAGAAATCAATGCCGCAGGAAAGTTGCGTGAAGCCATGCTGCTGGGCACCAATGATGAATACATTAACGTTCGCCAGACGAAGATTGGGCTTGGGCGCTTTCTTTCAAAAGATGAAGTTGGGCGTGGTTCGGCAGAAGTGGTGCTGGGTGCGGGGATTCGTCGCGAGATTTTTGGTGCAGAAAATCCGCTCGGTAAAACCGTGCGGGTGGGCGACAGGCGCTTGCGCGTAGTGGGTGTTTTAGCAGAAGGCGGGCAAGGTATGGGCATGACCACGGATGAGCTGCTCATTGTGCCAGTGGCCACGGCGCAGGCCATGTTGAACAGCAATACGCTGTTTCGCATTTTGGTTGAGGCGCGCAGCCGCGAACAGATTGTAGAAGTAAAAGCGCGGGTACTCAAAACCATAATCCAGCGCCATGACGGTGAAGAAGATGTGACGGTGATTACGCAAGATGCGATTTTGGAAACCTTCGATAAAATTCTGAATGTGCTCACACTAGGCGTGGCGGGCATTGCGGCAATTAGCTTGGCCGTGGCAGGTATTTTAGTGATGAATGTGATGCTGGTATCGGTAACACAGCGCACGGGTGAAATTGGTCTACTTAAGGCGCTTGGTGCAACTTCTGCCGCAGTGCGTCAGCTATTTATGGTGGAGGCCATGTTATTGTCATTGTCAGGTGCGGTGGTCGGTGTTGGTTTGGGCTACGCGGGCGCAGCCGTATTGCGCCAACTGTATCCTACATTTCCTGCCTATCCGCCGTTATGGGCGGTGTTAGCCGGGCTGGCAACGGCGCTGATTTCTGGCTTGGTATTTGGTGTGATGCCTGCGCGCCGCGCAGCACGGCTTGACCCGATACAGGCACTTTCAAAGCGATAAATCATGTTGTTAGCAGACTCTAGCCGATTTGCCCTGCAAGCGATTATCTCGCATCGCTTACGTAGCTTTTTGACGTTATTAGGCATTGCGGTGGGTATTGCCGCGGTGATTTTACTCACCTCGATTGGCGAGGGCGTGCACCAGTTTGTGCTAAAAGAATTCACCCAATTTGGTACCAATGTTGTTGGTATTTCCCCAGGAAAAGTGAAAACAGGCGGTCAACCGCCAACGGGTTTTCCCACCACAGCGCGGCTACTTACGATGGAAGACGCTAACGCGCTTAAAAAACTGCC
>Ga0116178_10001432_pt1 | contig 19855 bp, 16 predicted proteins | sample AD_STIC12_MetaG_FD_89880 | JGI IMG/M metagenome (GOLD analysis project Ga0116178, IMG submission 89880) | Active sludge microbial communities of municipal wastewater-treating anaerobic digesters from USA - AD_STIC12_MetaG | ecosystem: Engineered > Bioreactor > Anaerobic > Digestate | place: USA... | reverse complement strand
CTGTGGGTTGGGAGCTGAACATCATCCCCGGTTTTGATCCGTGCATAGAACTGGCCCTGGAGGACACGTACAGCGCTCATTCTCGGGGTAGAAGCACCGAAGAGATGAAGAGGGACATGGAGAAATGGGGCGAGGCCGCGGTGGGCGCGCTAATCCGGCTGTATGAGGATCCCCGGTGGAACGAGTATCGCTGCGCGATAGCCGGACACCTTGGGGCCATGCCTACGGAGGAAAGCCGGGCCTGGGCCAATCGCTACATTTGTGTGTTGCTCGACAAACCTAAATGGTCGAAGGAGGAATGCAACGCCTTCGGCATCCTGGTGATCGCGTTCGGTCACCACTTCGATGACGCGACATTCGAGCTGGCGTTGAAACGTCTTCCGGCGTTTGCCGCTTCCGTTTCTGTAGAAAGCCACGACCCAACGCCATTCGATGAAATCTGCCGACTGTTCGAGTACACGCGCCGGGAGGGGCTTGCGGAGGTACTTGAGGCGCACGTGATGCAAGGCGATCATGATACCCGGGAAACGTGTATCAAGCGGCTGGTGTACCATCGACCGGCCAGTGCCATTCTTGCGGCTTTGCGGTTAGGCGACGAGACCTACAACGACAGGAGACGACACCGGCTCATCTCATTGCTGAAGTACGAAGGCGGCAGCATCAGAGCTCGAGAGCAAATGTCGAATGTGCTCGAAGCGGAGGTTCGATAGAACGTGTTGGTTCAAAAGAAATGGCTGGCTCGGCTGACGGCCGCTTCGCTCCTGCTTGGCCTCGTGGCCCAAAACGCACAAAGCGATAACGGAGATTCTGTGAATGTGGACGTCGTCCTTGCTGTGGTAAACGAATCCGAGGCTTTGCTGGAAGCACGGATCGATGTCATCTCGGAAGCCTACGGGTTGGACATTAGTCGTACTAAGAGCGGGCACTACGCAGTGCGAGGAGCTCACCGCTGGCACGCGCGAAGTGAACGGGACCGCACATTTCTCATCGAGATCAAAGTGAGTGGCTACAAGCCGCGGGTTCTGGAGTTCGGCAGAGATTTTCAGGCAAAGGAAGATCACTTGTGTGTTGTACTGCAAGAAGGCCCTTTCGAGCGGCGCGAGTCTGTCTTCTCATCCGTCACAGGCCGTCCTCCGACAGACGAGGAGGTGGCCAAGATGCCTCACGCGCGCAGAGTAAGACTCCGTGAATCTGAGTATCGCCGCGTGGCCGCCGAGGGACATGTGTGTCCCGAGGAACTGCCTCCGAAGCCGAAAGAACACGGCATAAGCTTGCAGGGTCGGCACTATCCGCCACCTCCCGAATGCGGATCTTTGATACCAGTCATGGCCCGTTCGCTAGAAGGCGTTGCAGGACTCCCGTGCGTCGCAGCCGTTGACGGAAGGGGTTCTCCCGTCGACCGAATCTTTGTCCAATGGGCAATGCACATGGGTCCTGACAGAGTGACTGGTGTGCCACGCGGTGTCCTGTTCAAGGATGCGCCTGTACGAACGCTAAGCAGCCCGGACGGCAAATTCAGGGTGCCAAATAACTGCGTTATATGGTCTGAGGGTACGGAACAAGTGTTTGTACCGGCACCCTATTCGGATGATCCCGGTCTGCGGGAGGTAATACTGCCGCTCTCCAGGGAGTCGAAGGGAAAATGGGTAGCACGTCGGAGACTCGGCCAAGGGGAGGACCGTCCGAAGGCCTCGCGCGCTGAGATACGGGAGATCATTGAGGATCTCGAGGATTCCCCCGGTCTGAATGGAAGTGCCAGAAAAGAACGCTTTCATAAGGCGCTCGAGCAGGCCCGCATGTATCGTGTCACCCAAGCCGCGCGAACGATTCGAACTCTTCTTCTGAAATGGGAGTTCAAAGGAGACTTCGATTTCTGGTATACGGATGAACTGGTGGCGACGCTGGTCGATATACAGGGTGATGGGGCAATCCGATTCCTAGAGCAGACAGCATCGGATACCACCGTGAATCCGCTGGCACGGCGAAGCGCTGTCATCGGCCTTGGGCGGATCGGGTCGGAGCGCAGTGTCGCCGCGTTTGAGCGCCTGCGGGATGCTGCCCGGTCGCTTCCTGAAGCGCCGCAAGCTCAAGAATCCTATACGCATCAAGAACGCATCTGCGAAGCTGTGGAGATGGTATGCATCTGGATTCCAGGAGTTGACCCCAAGTCGCGAGTCGCTTTTCAGCCGATAGCACGCACCGCGTCCGTGAGCGGAGATTACATCACGGCGTCTGTCCACTGCGGGTCGCCTTTTGAGTTAACGGAGGTGGAGTTGAAGCGATTCGGCGACGAGTGGCTCGTAATCGAAATCGGCGGAACGTTGTGCTTCTGACTCGCATTCTTTTCCAGCCACGATAGCTGGAAGTTCTATTTCTTCCGCTTGAGATCCTTGAGGGCGCGGTCGACATCGCGGTCTTGTTCGCGTTTTCGGAGGGTTTGCCGCTTGTCGATGGTGTGTTTGCCGCGGCAGAGTCCGAGTTCGACTTTGGCGCGGCCGTCTTTGAAATAGACGCGGAGAGGGACGAGGGTAAAGCCTTTTTCGGCGATGGTGTGGCCGATGCGCACGATCTCGCGTTTATGCATGAGGAGTTTGCGTCGTCGTTCGGGGTCGTGGTTGTAGATGTTGCCCTGCTCGTAGGGGGCGATGTGGACGCCGATGAGGAAGAGTTCGCCGCCATCGACCTCGGCGTAGCTGTCTTTGAGGGTGATCTGTCCGGCGCGGATCGATTTGACCTCGGTGCCCTGGAGGGCGATGCCGGTCTCGAACTGTTCGAGGATGTGGTAATCGTGCCGCGCGCGGCGGTTCTGTACGATGGTTTTTTCGCCCATGGTGGTTCCAGTGTGGCGCAAACGGGCCGGGTTTTCAACGCGCCCGGGGCGCGGTGCGGCCGTTCGATGCGGCGTTTTCAGAGCCGGTCCGTTTTTTGCGCGTGGTTATTGCCTGCGCGGTCCCCAGGAGGGTCCCTGGAGCGAGAGTTCGGCGTCGATGGCGATGCGCTGTTCTTCGCCGGATTCGACGTTGACGGCGCCGAGTTCCCAGCGTCCGCTGCGGCTGGACGCGAACATGACGTGGCGCGAGTCGGGCGACCAGGTGGGCGATTCGTTGTTTCCGGCGGAGTTGGTCATGCGTTTTGCGCCGGCGCCGTCGGCGTTCATGACGTAGATTTCGAATCCGTCGCCGGATTTGTCGACCACGTAGGCGATTTTGGAGCCGTCGGGCGACCAGACGGGGTCGTAGGCTCGGCCGCCCTGGTAGGAGATGCGTTTTACGCCGGAGCCGTCGGCGGCCATGACGAAGATCTGCGCGGCGCCGCCACGCTCGCTGACGAAGGCGATGCGCGTGCCGGACGGATCAAACGCGGGGGAGGTATCGAGGGCGCTGTCGTTGGTGATGCGCCGGGGGTTCGACCCGTCGACGTTGACGAGGTAGATTTCGCTGTTGCCGTCTTTGCTCTGGACGATCGCGAGCTGGCGGCTGTCGGGCGACCAGGCCGGGGCGACGTTCAGGCCGACCTGTTTGGACAAGGGCCGGGATTCGCCGGTGTCCAGGTCGAGCACGTAGAGGAACGGGTAGCGGTCTTTGTAGGAGAGGTAGGCGATCTTGCGGCCGTCTGGGGAGAATTTGGGAAGGATCGAGATGGAGCCGTGCTGGGTGACCTGCTTCATGTTGGCGCCGTCGTAGTCGGCAATGTAGATCTCTTTTTTGCCCGTGCTGCCGCCGCTGAAACAGATGCGCGAGGACGCGCAGCCGGCGACGCCGGTGAGGTGCCGCACGATTTCGTCAGCGAACTGGTGGGCGACGAGGCGGTGCCATTCCTGGCCGCGGGTGGCGAGGCGTTTTCCGCTGACCATCTCGCCCGACAGCACGTCAAAGAGGCGGCACTCGGCCGTGAGGGATTGTGCGTCGGAGGTCACGTAGGCGTGGACCAGGAACTCGGCGGGGGTGCTTCGCCAGGCCTCGAAATCAATGGTTTGCGGGTCGCGGGTGAACCCGGTGAACGTGCGGGGGTAGGCGTTGGGGGGGACGATCCCGAAGACGCCCGAGAAATAAAGGTCGTAGGCCAGGACGCGCGCCATGGCCTTGCCGATGGCCTCCTGGCCGGGGGCGGTGCAGCAATCCGGCACGGCGATTGGGATGCGGCCTTCGGCCTGTCCGGTGGTGCCAATTTCGACCTGCCCGAAGGCGAGGGGGGCGCACATCGCAACAATTGCAGTGAGACACCAAGTTTTCACGATCCGTCTCCTATCGTACCAGGGTGAACGTGTAAATGACCTGTACTTCGGGTTCCATGTAGGTATCCGGCAACTGGGGGAAGGGCGTGGCCAACTGCACCGCCCGCAATCCGGACTCCGCCAGCGCGGGATCGTTGGCATGCTGCACCACCTCCGGTTTGCCGATCAGATTGCCCTGCCGGTCGATCCAGAAGGCAATCTTCGCCTGATTGTTGTTCGGGTCGATGCGAATCCCGCCCGGCACCGCCCAGTATTTCGTTACTTTCCGCTGGACCATCCGCGCCCAGTAGGACAACTCGGAGGGGAGCGGATTCTCCATGGTCACGCCCGTTTCCTGCGGTTTCACGGGCGCGGCAATTGGTTCTGCCGGCGGTTCGAGAGGCTCGTCCGGCGGCTCCAGGGTCCGCTCGGGCTTGGGCTCAGGCTTGGGCTCAGGTTTTGGCTCGGGTTTTGGCTCGGGTTTTGGCTCGGGCTTCGGCTCGGGCTTCGGCTCGGGCTTCGGCTCCGGTTTCGGCTCCGGTTTCGGCTCCGGTTTCGGCTCGGGCTTGGGCTCCGGCTTAGGCTCCGGTTCCGGCGCCTGTATTTCCGCCTCCGGCTCGGGTTCGGGCTTGGGCTCCGGCTTAGGCTCCGGTTCCTGTATTTCAGGTTCGGGCGGCGGCGGTGGTGGCGGTGGCGGCGGCGGCACTTCGACCGCGTCTTCGACGGGCTCCGCGTCGACATCCCGGTCGTCGGGGATGAGTTGTACCTGATACGCCTCGATGGGTTCGGGAGGTTCATGGAACATGACAACAAATAAGAGCGCCGCCAGAACCGCAATATGGAGGAATATCGATGCATACACCGCCCGGCGCAGCCGCCTTCCGGAGGAAGTGCTCTGCCAGAGCAAATTGTAATACCACGAAGTATCGCGCCCGATGTTCATTTTTCTGCCGTAGTCAATCTAGTGAGCATAGTACCGTACATATACTGGCAAGTCAAAGATCTTACCACAATCCCTTGTGGTTTGTCGCGCGGCACATGGGCAATTGATCCCCACGGGTCGTGTTTGAGTTCCACCTTTCCGCGGTCGAGTGGACTGTGCGGCCGGTCTTCATTACAATACGGCGCATGCGACCGGGGTTCCTTCGACATGACTCTCTATCAGTGGCCACGCGTGGCCTCGTGGGCGCCTACACGCGATGGCTGCTGTGGTACCTTGTGGCCGTGGCCGTGGTATGGGCCTTGGGTTTCGAAGGCGTTTACTATCACCCGACGCCATTTTACGGCATATTGCGTCCCCGGTTCGACTTGACAAGCTGGCCGTGGCATGGTCTCGCCCTGGGCGTGTTTCTGGCCGGTTTCATCCTGTGGTACCGGTGTGTGCGGCAGGGGGACTGGTTCGAGGGGGAATGGCCGGCGAAATCGGTTCGCCTCTTCGTGGCGGGGCTGGTCGTGTTTGCCATTGTGTTTCCGGCGGCGCTGGCGACCGTCCGCGAAGGCCCCTCGGGGATTCCTGCATCCTATGAGCGGCACGACAAGGAGTACATCGGCGACATCGGGAAAGGGCTCTCGATACGGGGATTCTTTCACGATTACCTCACGATGCACCCGCATCTCTCGATGCACTCGAAGGTGCATCCACCGGGACCGGTGGCGCTGCTTTGGGCGTTTTCGCTTGTTGCATTCAGCCAGGGCGCCTGGCCGATGTCGATCGCGACGATTCTCTTCGGGGCGACGGCGGTGATCCCGCTGTATTTCTGGGTCAAAGACCTGGCCGGGCCGCGCGTGGCGCGGACGGCGTGCAGCCTCTATGTGGTGACGCCGACGATCGCGCTGTTCACCGCGACATCAGCCGACATTCTGTTCATGCCGTTTACCGTAACGACGCTGTTCTTGTTCTGGCGGGCGCTTGACCGGAAATCGGTTCCGTATGCCCTGGCGGCGGGATGTACGTACGCGCTGATGTCGCTGCTGTCGTTTTCCCTGCTTGGCATCGGGGCGTTCTTTGGGTTCGTGGGGCTCTGGCGTCTGTTCGAGAAGGGGCGCCGGCTGGCGGTTTTCCAGACTGCGGCGCTGATGCTGGCGGCCTTTGTGGCGACCCAACTGGCCGTGCGGTGGTGGTCGGGGTTTGACGTGATCGCCTGTTTCCAGGTCTGCAAGGCGCAATTCGACACGGATCAGGCGAACCTCGATCTGCTTACGCCGCGTTTTCCCGGGTGGTCCTGGAAGTTTCTCAATCCGTTGTGCTGGCTGTATTTTGCCGGGATTCCGGTATCGCTGCTGTTTCTGCGGCGTCTCGTGAAGCCCGAAGCCGCTACCCGCACGCTGTTTCTGATGTTTGCGCTGACGCTGGTGGTTCTGGACCTGCTCTATCTGGCCCGCGGCGAGGGCGAGCGGTCCGCCATGTACATCATCCCGTTCCTGGTGGCGCCGGCGGCGCACATGATCGATTGCATTGGACACGAAACCCGCAGCATCGTTCCGCTGGCCGCCACGGTGTGCTTCCTGGCCGCCCAGTGCTGGTTCACCGAAACGATGCTGTACACCTATTGGTAAGCTGGCGATGTGGAACGGCAAGCAGGTCTCGGTCATTTTCCCGACGTACAACGAGAAGGACTCGATTCGCGGGGCGATCGAGGATTTTCTCGCGTCGGGATATGTTGACGAGGTGGTGGTGGTCAACAACAACGCGGCCGAGGGCACGGACGACGAAGTTTCGCAGACGAAGGCGCGGCTGGTGTACGAAACCAGGCAGGGCTACGGCAATGCGATTCAGAAGGGCCTGGCCGAGGCCGAAGGCGCTCTGTTGATCATCTCGGAACCGGACGGGACGTTTTCGGGGCACGACGTGGCCAAGCTGCTCGCGTACAGCGACGATGTGCCGGTGGTATTTGGCACGCGCACGCAGCGGGAGCTCGTGTGGGAAGGCGCGAACATGGGGTTCTTCCTGAAATGGGGGAACTGGGCGGTCGGCAAGCTGATGGAGTTTCTCTTCAACACGACCTTGCTGACGGACGTGGGCTGCACGATGCGCCTGTTTCACCGGGAAGCGTACGAGACGCTCGCTCCGCAGTTCGCCATTGGAGGGTCGGCGTTCGGTCCGCACTTGATGCTCCTGACCATCCTGAACGGCATCCCGTTCATCGAGATTCCCGTAAACTACCGCAAACGCGTGGGCGAATCGTCGGTGACGGGGAGCAAGATCCGGGCCTTCTTCCTCGGGCTCGAGATGATCCTGATGATTCTGCGGTACCGCGTGAAATCGTGGTTCGGATGGCGGCCGCCGCGGGTCAGAGAGCCGTGAAACACGGAGCGGGCCAATCCGGAGAGACGCCGCGGCTGCCCGGGTTGACGGAAGCGCCGGGTCCGGGCGGTGCGGTTCCGAAAGGCCCCGTGCCGTTCCTGAAATGGGTGGGGGGCAAACGCCAACTGCTGCCGGAGCTCCTGCGGCGTATCGGGCGCCTCGCTACCTTTGGCGCGTACCATGAACCGTTTGTGGGGGGCGGGGCGCTGTTTTTCGAATTGTGGTCCCGCGGCCGGCTGTCGGGCCCGGTGCGCCTGTCGGACAACAATCCCAACCTGATTGCGGCCTACGAAGGGGTGAAGTACGCAGTCGAACAGGTGATCGAGCTCCTGCGCGAACACGCGAGGCGTCATGACAAAGAGCACTATTACGCGACGCGCGCGGCACGTCCGGACTCGCTGGCGGCGCAGGCGGCGCGGATCATTTATCTCAACAGGACCTGTTTTAACGGGCTTTTCCGCGAGAACAGCCGGGGCGAGTTTAACGTGCCGATGGGCCGCTACGTGAACCCCAGGATTTGCGACGAAGCCAACCTGCGCGCGGCAGCCGAAGCCCTGCGCGATGTGCGCATCGACACGGCGCCCTTTGATTCGGTTGTGGAGGCGGCTGCGCCCGGCGATCTGGTCTATTTCGACCCGCCGTACCATCCGGTGTCGGCTACGGCGAATTTCACGGCGTACCAGAGGGACGGCTTTGGGGAAGACGACCAGCGCGCGCTGGCCGGGGTGTTTCGCGCGCTGGACGCCAACGGCGTGCACGTGCTGCTGTCGAACTCCTGCACGGAGTTCGTGCGCGGGCTCTATGCGGATTTCGTGGTGGAGAACGTTTCGGCCTCGCGGTGCGTCAACAGCCGTGCGGACAGGCGGGGCGCGGTCTGGGAAGTCCTGGTGGGGAACTTCTGAGGCGCGGGGCGCGTCCTCCGGGCAGGGACGGCGCGGCTTATCCGGTGATCTCGATTTCGCCGGCCTGGATCATCTCGATAAACAGTTTGACGATGCGGGCGTCGAACTGGGCGCCGGAGCAGCGTTTCAGTTCCTCGATGATCCGGTCGCAGGGCATGCCGCGGCGGTAGGCGCGGCTGCTCGACATGGCGTCGAACGCGTCGGCGACCGTCAGGATGCGCACGATTTCGGGCACCTGGTCGCCTTCGAGTCCGTCGGGATAACCGTTTCCATCGACGCGTTCGTGATGGTAGCGGACGAGGTCGAGGTGGCCCTTTGTCAGGAAGTGCACGGGTTCGAGGACGTCGTATCCGATCTGGGGATGGAGCCGGATCATGTCCCATTCCTGATCCGAGAGCGGTTCGGATTTGTTGAGGATGCCGTCGTTGACCCCGATCTTGCCGATGTCGTGGAGTCCCGCGCCGAGATTCAGCAGTTCGATTTCGGGTTTGGGCAGGCCCATGCGCTGGGCGGCGAGGACCGAGAGGTCGTGGACGCGCTGGCTGTGCCCATGGGTGTACGGGTCCTTGGCCTCGATGAGAAGCGCCATGGAGGTCAACGTGGACAAGTGGGATTGTTCGATGTCGTTGATCAGGCGGACGTTTTCGATGGCGATGGAGGCGTGGTTGGCCAGCACGTTGAGGGTTTTGAGATCGCCCTCGTTGAACTGGCGGCCATCGCGTTTGTTGCTGACGTTCAAGACCGCCAGGACGCGCGGCCCGTTGCCGGTGGGGGAGGGATACCGCCAGCCGTCCACGGGGGCTTTGCGTTCGAGGGGGACCGAGATGAAGGAGCCGTCCTTGAGGTGGCGGCTTCGCTCCGCGAGCTCGGGGGTTTTGCCGATGTCCTCGACGAGCAGGGGCGCGCCCCGCTGGGCCACCAGTCCGGAGATGCCGTTGCCGATGGTCACGGAGACATGGGCGGCCTCCTCGGGCAAGCCGACGCTGGCGGCCACCTCGAGGGCGCGGCCGTCGCGGCTGGTGAGCATGATCGAGCCCCGTTTTGCCCCCACCCGTTCGAGGGCGGCCTTCAGCACGAAATCGAGGAGGGCGTGCTCGTCGCGAAAGCGCACAACCTGTTCGCTGAACGTAAACAACTCGGTGATTTCACGCAGGCGGGCGTTTTCGTGGGCCAGGCGGTAGCGTTCCAGGGCGTTGGAGACGGCCAGCTTGATCTCGCTGAGGCTGAACGGTTTCAGGACATAGTCATAGGCGCCTTCCTTGACGGCGGCGCGGGCGGTCTCGAGGGTGGCGAATCCGGTCATGACGATCGGGATCAGCGAGGGCTTGAGCAAACGGGCTTCGCGAATGAGCTGGATGCCGTCCATTTCCGGCATCACGATGTCCGTAAAGAGCAACACGAAATCATCGAACTGCTTGAGCAAATCCAGCGCTGCGCGGCCGTTGGGGGCGGCCTCCACGGGATAGCCTTCTTCCGTGAGGATATCGCCCATGAGTTCGCGGATGACCGCCTCGTCATCCACAACAAGGATCCGGGATTGTTCAACCATCGGTGATCCCCAGTTTAAGGACTGCGCACGTAAGTTTAACACAATTCTCTGCGCGGTGTTTACCCGGTTCTCGGGACTTACTTAGCGGCTTTGTCAATTAATCGTCTCGCCTTGCGCAAAGCGGCCCGCACGCGCGCGGGGGCCGTGCCTCCGATCTGGTTTCGCTTGCTTACGATCCCATGCAACGTAAGCTGTTTCAGCACATCGCTTTGAAACAAGGGAGAGAAGCGGCCGAATTCCCCGGGCGTGAGGTCGGGCAGGCGTTTTCCCTGTTCGATGCAGTACCGGACCATTTTCCCGACGATCTCGTGGGCCTCACGGAACGGGAGTCCTTTGGCGGCGAGGTAGTCGGCGATATCGGTGGCCTCCATGAATCCTTCGCGGGCGGCCTCCTGCATCCGGCCGGCGTGGACGGCGATCTCCGGCGTCATGCGGGTGAGCACGGCGAGGCAGAGCTGGAGCGTGTCGCTGGCGTCAAACAGGGGTTCTTTGTCCTCCTGGAGATCGCGGTTGTAGGTGAGGGGAAGCCCCTTCATGACCGTCAGGAGGGCCAGGAGGCTGCCATAGACACGCCCGGTCTTGCCGCGGACCAGTTCGGCGACGTCGGGGTTCTTCTTCTGGGGCATGATGCTGGACCCGGTGGTGAATGCGTCGCCGATCTCGATGAAGCCGAATTCCGGGGTCGACCACAGGATGAGTTCTTCGCACCAGCGCGAGAGGTGCATCATGCACAGCGCGGCGCCGGCGCAGAACTCGATGAGGTGGTCGCGGTCGGCCACGGCGTCCATGCTGTTCCGGGACACGCTCGGGAATCCCAGTTCCCGGGCCACCATGTCCCGGTCGATGGGATACGGCGTGCCCGCGAGCGCGGCGGAGCCGAGGGGGAGCACGTTGGCCCGCGCATGCAGCTGGCTGAAGCGCTCGTGGTCGCGCTCGAGCATTTCGACATAGGCCAGGAGATGATGGGCCAGCAGGACGGGCTGGGCATGCTGCAGATGCGTGCAGCCCGGCAGGATCACCCCGATATGGGCATCGGCCATGTCCAGGAGAGCCCGTTGCAGGGCGCGCAGCTGCGCCCGGACCGCGTCAATTTGATCGCGCAGCCAGAGGCGGACGTCCAGCGCGATCTGGTCGTTGCGGCTGCGGCCGGTATGCAGGCGTTTGCCGGCGTCGCCGATGCGTTTGACCAGGGCCGATTCGATATTGGTGTGCACGTCTTCCAGCGCGGGATCGAACACGAAGGCGCCGTCGGCGATGTCTCTCGCGATCTGGTGGAGTCCGGCGACGATTTTTTGCGCGTCGCGGCGGGGAATGATGCCGCACTGGCCCAGCATGCGCGCATGGGCGATGCTGCCGCGGATGTCCCACGGCGCCAGCCGGGCGTCGAACGACACGGACTGGCCGAGCGCTTCCACCAGCGCATCCGCCTGTCCCTCAAAACGGCCACCCCAGAGTTTCGCCATGCGACAGTCCTCGCGCGTCTGCCGTTACAGGAGTCCGGCCTTGTTGCGCACGCGCAGCCGGAGGGCGTTCAAGCGAATGAACGCGCCCGCATCGGCCTGCTGGTACGCGCCCTGATCTTCTTCAAACGTGGAAATCTTCTCGTCGTACAAGGATTTCGGCGCTTTCCGGCCGACCACGGTGCAGTTGCCCTTGTACAGTTTGAGGCGCGCCGTGCCGGTGACGTCCTGTTGCGACGCGTCGACAAAGGCCATGAGGGCCTTCATCTCCGGAGAATACCAGAACCCGTTGTAGATCAACTGGGCGATCTTCGGCGACAACAGGTCCCGCTGGAGCATGACTTCGCGATCCATCGTGATGGATTCGACCGCGCGATGCGCCGCGTAGAGCACCGTGCCGCCGGGGGTTTCGTACACGCCCCGCGACTTCATGCCCACGAACCGGTTTTCGACCATGTCGACGCGGCCGACGCCGTTGGCGCCTGCGACGTCGTTGAGCCGGGCCAGCAATGCGGCCGGAGAGAGCCGTTCGCCGTCTACCGCGACCGGCATGCCTTCCTCAAACTCGACTTCGATGCAGGTGGGCGCATCGGGCGCCTCGGCGGGGTCAACAGTCAGTTGGAACATGTCCGCCGGGGGTTCGGCCCAGGGATCTTCGAGGATGCCCCCTTCAAACGACAGGTGGAGCAGGTTGCGGTCATTCGAATAGGGTTTCTTGACCGTCACGGGCACATCGATGCCGTGTTTCCGCGCGTATTCGATCATCTTGGTGCGGCTGGTCAGGTCCCACCGGGGGTCGCGCCACGGCGCGATAATGGTGACCGACGGTTCCAGGGCGAGATAGGTGAGTTCGAACCGGACCTGGTCATTGCCCTTGCCCGTGGCGCCGTGGGCGACGGCATCGGCCTGTTCCTTGCGCAGCACGTCGATCTGGGCCTTTGCGATGAGCGGGCGCGCGACGCTCGTGCCGAGCAGGTAGCTGCCCTCGTACAGGGCGTTGGCGCGCATGGCCGGAAACACGAAGTCGCGCACGAATTCCTCGCGCAGGTCCTCGCAATAGACGTTGCATGCGCCGGTGGCCTTGGCCTTCGCGACGGCGGGGGCGGTTTCTTCGCCCTGGCCGATGTCCGCGATGAAGGCAACCACGTCCGCCTTGTAGATTTCCTGGAGCCACTTCAGGATAACCGAGGTATCGAGCCCGCCCGAATACGCGAGCACGATCTTGTTTATCTTCGCTGCCATGGCTTGCTCTCCTTGTTGTCGAGCGCCGCGGAACTCATCCGCGGGCGAACTGTTTCTGTTTACGATTGCGCCCGGACGCGTCCTTGCGCATGAGGGTCAGCATGACCGCTTTCTGGGCGTGGAGGCGGTTCTCGGCCTGGTCGAGGGCGATGGACCGGGGGCTGTCCATGACGTCGTCCGTGACCTCTTCCCCGCGGTGGGCGGGCAGGCAGTGCATGAAGACGGCGTCGGGCCTGGCGAGTTTCATGAGGCGCGCGTTGACCTGATAGGGCGCGAAGATTTTGGCCCGCTCGGCGCTTTCGTTTTCCTGCCCCATGCTTGCCCAGACGTCGGTGTATACGGCATCCGCGCCGGCGAGACCTTCCTCGAGATCGTGGGTGATGTTCACCTCGCCCCGGGCTTCACGCCGGGCGAATTCGGCGATGGCGGGTTCGAGCTCGTACCCCGGGGGACACACCAGCGTGACGTTAAGGGGGAGCCGGGCGGCGAAATTGAACCAGGAGGCGCAGACGTTGTTGCCGTCGCCTACGAACGCGAGCTTCAGATTCTGGAAGTCGCCCTTGTGTTCGCGCAGGGCCTGGGCATCGGCCAGAATCTGGCAGGGATGAAGCTTGTCGGTCAGGGCGTTGATGATGGGGACCTGTGCGTGCCGGGCGAGCTCAAGAACCGTATCGTGGCTGAAGGTCCGCGCCATGATGCCGTCGACCCAGCGCGCGAGGTTACGCGCGACATCCGGAACCGATTCCCGCTCGCCCAGCCGGGTCGTGACCATTTCGAGCAAAATGGCGTGGCCGCCCAGTTGGTACATGCCGGTCTCAAAAGTGACGCGGGTGCGGAGGCTGGGCTTCTCGAAAATCATGGCGAGGGTCTGCCCCGCGAGTGGCGCCTCGCGTTTTCCGGCTTTGAGGCCGGCTTTCAGCGAATCGGCCAGCTCGAGGAGTTCGAGAATCTCGTCCGTCGTCAGATCGGCCAGAGACAGGAAGTCGGTGTACATCAGGCTTCTCCCAGTACGGCATCCAGGGTCGAAACGACACGATCGACATCATTCCGGGTAACGATGAGCGGGGGCGCGAAGCGCAGGACATTGGGTCCCGCGGGTCCGCACACGATGCCCGCGTCGAGCATCTTCCCGACGATGGGTCCGGCGGGCTTGTCCAGTTCGACACCAACCATGAGGCCCTTGCCCCGCACGTCTTTGATGGCGGCGTGTTTGGCGGCCAGCCCGGCGAGTGCTTCCATGAAATACGCGCCGGTTTCGCGCACGGCCTGCAAGAAACCGTCGGCGAGCAGGACGTTGAGGGTGGCGACGGCGGCCGCGCAGCACAGCGGATTTCCGCCGAACGTCGTGGCGTGGGTTCCCGGCGCGAACCCGGACGCTACCGTTTCGGTGCATCCCATGGCGCCGATGGGCACGCCATTGCCCAGCGCCTTGGCGACGGTCACGATGTCCGGCGCAATACCGGCATGCTCGTGACAGAAGAGTTTTCCGGTCCGCCCCATGCCGGTCTGCACCTCGTCGAAGATCAGGAGCACGCCCCGCTCGTCGCAGAGGCGCCGCACGGCCGGCAGGTACAGTTCATCGGGCACGCGCACGCCGCCCTCGCCCTGGATGGGCTCGAGCAGGATGGCGCCGGTTTCGGGGGTGATGGCGGCCTCCAGGGCGGCGACGTCGTCGTAGGGAACGTGGCTGAATCCCGGCATCATGGGTTCGAACCCGGCCTGGTATTTCTTCTGGCCCGTGGCGGTGATGGTCGCCAGCGTCCGCCCGTGGAACGAGTTTTCGGCGGCGATGATGTGCGGTTTCGGCGTGCCCTGCTGCGCCCAGTACCGCCGTGCGAGTTTGATGGCCGATTCGTTGGCCGTGGCGCCGCAGTTCGCGAAAAACCAGCGGTCGGCGAATGAGTGCGTCGCCAGCAGCTCCGCCAGCCGGACCTGCGGCTCGATGTAGTAGAGGTTGGAGGTATGGACCAGCGTGCGGGCCTGAGTGCAGATGGCCTCGGTCACGGCGGGATGGCAATGGCCCAGGCTGACCACGGCGATGCCCGCGAAGAAATCGAGGTATTCCTTGCCGTCGGCGTCCCAGAGGCGGCTGCCCAGTCCCCGGACGAAGGCGAGTTTCCGCTCGCCGTAGGTGTTGATGATGTATTTGTCGTTCAGCGCTTTGATTTCTTGGGTATTCACAGGTTCGACCTCTCTTCGCTGCCGTTTCGACGGCGCCCGCGGCGAAAACAGAAAAGCCCTCCCGCTGAGGTGCGCATTCACCCACGCCGCTCGCGCGTGGAGGACTTTCCCGACTCACCGCCGCCGCCGGCAGGTGAGTGACCGTATGCACTACTAACGCGTATGCAGATTTTCAATGGCGATCAGGCGGCTTTCCCGCCGCCCGGTTTCTTCTTGCCGGAGGATTCCGTCTTCCCGCCGCCGTCGGTCTTGGCCGGACCGTCGCTTTTTGCGGGACTCTCGCTTTTGGCCGCCATGTCGCCGCCGGTTTTGCCTTTGTTGCGGCCGTTCTTGTAATCGGTTTCGTAGAAGCCGGACCCCTTGAAGATGATGCCGGCGCCGGTCCCCAGGAGCCGCTTCATCCGGACACTGCCACAGGCGGGACATTTTACACGCGGCGTTTCCGACATCGCGTGAAACAGATCCGTGGTCTGGTGACACTTCTGGCATTCGTACGTGTACGTTGGCATGGGTATCGAAACTCCTGTGTGTATGGTCATCGCGGAGGGCGCCCGTGCAGGTTCCGTTCCAGGAAGGCATGCAGCGAAACCCCTGCGAGAAAGGGGTACTTTACCATGGACGAAGCGATAATGCAACGTCGCGGGAGTGATGAACCCAAGCAAATGCAAGGGGTTAGGTGCGGTCATGCCGCCGGGGCCGCCTGCGGAAGCGCCCGACGGCGAGGCTTAGCGGAGCGCTCCCCGCTCCAGGGGCAGCCGGACCTCGAAGGACGCGCCTCCCTCGGGCGGGTTGAAATGGCGAACCGACCCGTTGTGCGCGGTGATGATGCGGTGCACGATGGCGAGGCCCAGACCGGTTCCCCCTTCCTTGAGCGTGAAGAACGGTTTGAACACGTCCTCGCCCGATTTGAGCTGGATGCCGGGTCCCGTGTCGGTGATTTCGAAGACGATTTCGCTTCCTTCCCGGCGCACGGTCAGGGAAACGGCGCCGCCCTGGCCGGCGGCGTCGATCCCGTTGTTGATGATGTTGGCCAGGGCCTGGGCGGCCCGTCCCACGTCGGCCTGCATCCCCGGGAGATCCGCCTCGATCTCGCACCGGAGGTTGACCCCGTGCTTGTCGGCGCGCCGGGAACACAACTGGGTGGCCCGGCCCGCGATTTCCTCGGGGGTGCAATGCACCGGATGCACATCGTAGGGGCGCGCGAATCCCAGAAACTGCGAGATGGCCTTTTCGACGCTGCCCGCTTCCCGGAAGATGGTTTCGGCGGCCGCGTACCGCTCATCGGCCTCGCTCAGTTTGCGCATGAGAATCTCGGCCATGGCGCTGATCACGCTCATGGGGTTGCGCAGTTCGTGCACGACGCCCGCAGTGAGCTCTCCCAGCGCCGCGAGTTGGCGGTTGATCTCGGCCGCACGTTCGAACTTGCGCCGTACGGTCATGTCTGTAAACAGGAACACGACACCGCGGATGGCATCGTCAATCATCAACGGCGCGGCGGAGAGTCCGATCTCCTTCCGGTCTTCTTCCCCGGTATCGAGGAGCAGTTCCTGGCGTTCGAGCGGCTCCCCGGACTTCAGCACCTGCTCAAAAAACGGCGCCATGGTTTCGAGCCGGGGCACTTTCTCGAGCCGGGCGCCCGGCGCCAGCGCGTGGGGTCCGATGCCGAGGTGCGCGCAGGCCGCTTCGTTCGCGGCGACGACCCGCCCGTCGAGGTCGAGCGCCAACACTCCGCTGGCCAGGGCATCGAGGACATGGGAATGGTAGTCTTCCCCGTGGTGCCCGGCTTCGTCTGCTGTTGCCGCCGGCGGGCGCGTCGACTTCTTCATGGGCGCCATACTCCTGTGGTTATCAGGTTGAACATTCCGGGTTCATCCGCAAACGGATTTCCTTTGCCAGCCGCGCGAACTCATCCAGCGTCACCGTCTGAGGCCGGCGGCCGGGCGCAATGGCCGCGGCTTCCATAGCCTCGAGCACGGCCTCGCGCGGCGCTCCAAAACTCCCCGATTTCGTCAACGAGTTACGCAACGTCTTCCGGCGCTGTCCGAAGGCGGCCCGCATCAGGGCCATCAGGAAAGCGCGGTCCACATCAGGATACAGAGGCGTTTCGCGTGTACGCAAGCGGACAACGCAACTGTCGACTTTGGGGATGGGCCGGAAACACGTGCGGGGGACGCGGCGGATCAGGTCCACGTCGCCGAAATAGCGGGCGGCCATGGCGAGCATGCCGTAGTCGTGCGTATCGACGGCCGCGGTCAGCCGCAGGGCCACTTCCTCCTGAACCATGACCACCATCTGGCGCATGGGCAGGGGCGATTCCCAGAAATGAAAGAGTACCGGCGTTGTGATGTAGTACGGCAGGTTCGAGAGCATATGGAAGCGTTCGCCGTCCGGCAGAAACTCAGCGGCCAGCTTGTCTACCCCGTGATTCAGCACATCGCCCCGGAACAGCACCACGTTGTCGACGCCCCCGAAACGGTCTTCCAGGCAGGGCATGAAGGAGAAATCGATCTCGATGGCCAGCACACGGCGGGCGACGGGGTGCAGGTACCGGGTGAGGGCGCCCAGGCCCGCTCCCACCTCAATGACGTCGTCATCCCTGGTCAGGTTCGCCGCCTCCACCATGATACGGTTGATGTTGTCGTCGACCAGGAGGTTCTGGCCCAGTTGGCGTTTGAAACGGATATTGTATCGGCTGCACAGATCCTGCAGATGCATGCCCAACACTCCTTCCCCGGGGCGTTCCGGCCCGGGCCCGGCTGCCGCGTCGTTCCGGATGCGCGTTGACCCTCTGCGGCGGGGTTGTTATGATCGAATCCAAGCACGGGACACGAGCCATGGCGGAATTGTACATCGAACAACCCGGCCTCACACCTTTTACGGTGCCTCTCGAGGGCCAGACTATCCGCCTTGGCCGCGCCGAAGACAACGACGTCGTCCTGCAGGCCGACGAAGTCTCGCGCCACCACGCCACGCTCGAGTACCGCGCGGGCAAGCTCATTCTAACCGACCTCAAGAGCATGAACGGCACGTACGTTAACCGCCAGCGCATTGTGGAACGCGCCTTGTCGGATCAGGACGACATCTGGCTCGGCAGCAAGTGCCATATCCTGTACCGCGACCCGGATGGCCACGCGACGCTTGGCCTGCTTGAACCGTACGGCGAGACTTCGTCGATCATACAGGATCTCGACGTGATTCGCGCCGAAATGGACCGGATCGGCAACAGCATGACCCTGATCGGCAAACGCGGCCAGGGAGTAACCGGCCGCACGCCCGCCCTGGAAGAGGATGCCGGCACGGACATCGTCGGCATTGGCCGTGCGTACCGCCGCCTGGCCGCGCTGTACGAGGCGAGCAAGCTGATGGCTTCCGAATTCGACCTGGGCAAACGCCTGTCCGACATGCTCGACAAGGTCATGGCGGTCATGGAGGCCGAGCGGGGGTTCGTCATGTTGCACGACAACCAGACGGGCCGCCTGGCGGTCCGAATGGCCCGCCAGATGGGCCACGAGCTGGAAACGGGCTCGCCCAGCATGGGCATAGCCGAAAAGGCCGCGCGGGACGGGGAGCCCGTGCTGATGGCCAACCGCGACCTGGACGACCAGTTCGGGGGCCGCGCCAGCATCATCCAGCAGGCGATCACAAGCGCCATGTGCGCACCGCTGAAGACCGAGGGCCGCGTGCTCGGGTCCATTTACCTCGACACCAGCCGTCCGGGGGCGGTATTTACCAACGAAGACCTCGAACTGTTCACGTCGCTCGCCGCCCAGTCGGCCATGGCCATCGAGAACGTCCGGCTGTACCGCGAGGCGGTGGAAGCGGAGAAGACCCGCGCCAATCTGGGGCGTTTCCTGTCGCCCTCTATTGTTGAGCAGGTCATGAAACACGATACCGCGCTGCGGCTCGGGGGGGACAAGCGCGTTGTGACGGTGATGTTCTGCGACATCCGCTCGTTTACGGCCATCGCGGAACGGATCGCGCCCATCGACCTGGTCATGCTGCTGAACCAGCATTTTACCGCCATGACCGAGATCATTTTTCAGCATGCGGGCACGCTCGATAAATTCATTGGCGACGAGGTGATGGCGGTGTTCGGCGCTCCTCTTGCCGCGCCGGATGACGCGGAACAGTGTGTCCGTGCGGCGATGGCCATGCAGGCCAGGAACGAAGAACTCAACGCGTTGCGCGAAAGCGCGGGCCAGCCCACGTTCGAGGTGGGAATCGGCATTAACACCGGGGAGACCGTCGCGGGGTATGTCGGGTCTCCCGATCGCATGGAATTCACGGTTGTCGGCGACAGCGTCAACGTGGCGCGCCGGTTTTGTGCGCTGGCCGCGCCGGGCCAGGTCGTTATCGGCGAAGCCACGTTTCAAATGGTCGAGCGGGTCTTTGAGGCCCGCCCCATCGGCTCGGTGCTGCTGAAGGGCAAGTCCAAGACCAAGCATGGGTACGAGGTCCTGCGGCTGAAATCCTGACCCGCCGCCACGCCGTCCCCGGCGCGACTACGTGTCCCCGTTTGAACCGGAGGGCAGCCACGGGGGGCTGCCCCTACATGGGGAAGCGAATGGGCAATCCCGAATGCGGCAATATTGTGCCCCGACCTTGCAGCCCCAAAGGGGCGACCGAGAATAGCCCGGGGTTTAGCCGGGAGATCGGCGGCGCGTCCAGAGTAAGTCCCGTCAGGGACGCAAGAAAATAGCCCCGGGTTTCAACCCGGGGTCCACGCGACCCCCAAAAACCCAAGTCCCATAGGGACGGCAGAGCCGAAGATGCCGTCCGATGGATGAACGGTCAGACCGCGCACCATCATCACAAAACGGGCAAAGAGGAATTGTTCACGTTTCTCAAACGGCACGGGATCAAATGTGAACCCAGATGTATCTGGGATCGAATGCGGGCTCTGTCGTCCCTACGGGACTCGATCTGGGTACGGCGTGAATCCCCGGGTTGAAACCCGGGGCTATTCTCTTCCGTCCCTTCGGGACTCGATTCACCTGCGGCGTG
>Ga0116178_10001429_pt1 | contig 19857 bp, 18 predicted proteins | sample AD_STIC12_MetaG_FD_89880 | JGI IMG/M metagenome (GOLD analysis project Ga0116178, IMG submission 89880) | Active sludge microbial communities of municipal wastewater-treating anaerobic digesters from USA - AD_STIC12_MetaG | ecosystem: Engineered > Bioreactor > Anaerobic > Digestate | place: USA... | reverse complement strand
CCTTCAACACCACAACGCATCCCGCTCGGCGCGCGGCCGCACAGGCTGCTGCAAGAGGTTCATCGTCCGCAAAATCGGGGAACAAACGGCTAAACTCGCCATGATGTGGCGTCATGACGTCATTTTGATCCAAGTGCTTGAAAAGTAATTGTGAAGATTCGGAAAAAACCGTGATTGCATCGGCATCCAATACAACAGGGACATGGGCTTGAAGCATTTTGAGGACGTATTGTTGTGTCTCGGGTGTTACCCCTGCCCCCGGACCAATCGCCACGGCCTTGACCCGGTGGTCCAAACTTTGATTTTCAGGGTCAAACTCCTTGAGCATGATAGCCGTAACGTGCGCCGCCTGTTCCTCCAGGGCCGCTCGATCACCGATAAGGGTCACCAAACCAGCACCAACGGCTAACGCTGCTCTGGCTGCCAGACGAGATGCCCCTGTCTTCAAAATGGGCCCACTCATGACCACCGCATGACCTCGACTATATTTGTGGACGTCTTTCGCGGGCATGGTCAGCACCGGTTGCGCTACACTATTGCCGTCAGCCAGTTGGAGTTTGAATGTCATGCGTTCATCATGCCGCTTTTGCCTGTGCTTTCCCATGAAATTTTGTTAGCCGCGCCGGCATGAGCAAAGATTATGATGTGCATATCATTGGAGGCGGGCTTGCTGGTAGTGAAGCGGCCTGGCAACTTGCCCGGCGTGGCTTCAAAGTCCGCTTGTCCGAAATGCGGGGTTCGGGTGACACGACCCCAGCACATCAAACCGACGGACTGGCTGAACTCGTCTGTTCCAACAGTTTCCGTTCCGACGATGCCGAAAGTAATGCCGTAGGCCTTTTGCATCAGGAGATGCGCTCACTCGGTTCTCTTGTGATGGCGGCGGCAGAAGTTGCCAAAGTACCGGCGGGCTCTGCGCTGGCGGTAGATCGGGATTTATTCTCAGAAACCGTTACTAAAGAACTGCAAAATATCGGAAATATCGATGTTGTAAGAGAACGCGTCGACGAAATCCCGACTGATGTGCCGGTCATCATCGCGACCGGTCCCCTAACGGCCACAAATCTCGCGCACAATATCATGGCAAAAACAGGGGAAGACCGCCTCGCCTTCTTCGACGCGATTGCGCCAATCGTTTATCATGACAGCATCGACATGGATATCGCCTGGTACGCTTCACGTTGGGATAAGGGCGAAGGCAAAGACTACATCAACTGCCCTATGGATGAAGCCCAGTATCGGGCCTTTCATCAAGGGTTGCTCGATTCTGAAAAGACGGAATTCAAGGAATGGGAGACAAACACGCCTTATTTCGAAGGGTGTATGCCGATCGAAGTGATGGCATCCCGAGGCCTGGACACGCTGCGCTTTGGCCCGATGAAGCCGGTGGGGCTTGATAATCCCAAGACTGGCCGTTGGATGCACGCTGTTGTGCAACTGCGTCAGGACAATAAGCAAGGCACACTCTGGAATATGGTGGGCTTCCAGACCAAGATGAAGCATGCTGCCCAGGTTGAGCTTTTTCGTACCATTCCCGGGTTGGAGAAAGCAGAATTTGCGCGCCTGGGCGGCCTTCACCGGAATACCTTCATTCGCTCACCCATATTGCTGGATCGCCAATTGCGTCTCAAATCGGCGCCGCATATCCGCTTTGCGGGCCAGATCACGGGCTGCGAAGGCTATGTTGAAAGCAGCGCAGTCGGCCTCATGGCTGGAATCATGACCGCCGCACAATTAAATGGTGGCGAGATTTTGCAGCCGCCGACAACGACTGCGTTGGGGGCGTTGCTGGGTCATATAACCGGTGATGCGCATGCTGATGACTATCAACCGATGAACGTCAATTTCGGTCTTTTTGCTCCGCTTGACGATAAGACCCACAAAAAACAACGCAAAGCCGTAATGACGGCACGCGCCCGGGCGGACTTGGCGGGATGGATTAACGCTCAAAAATTGTCGATCTAATTCCTCTAAAGGATAGGCCGCCCGTCCATTTCGTTCCGGCTCTGGGATAAACGCCAAGACTTTGACGAACACTAACTTTGCACCTATCGGTTCGGTATGCCTTACGATGCGCCCGATCTTGCCATGCTGAACCTATCGGAAATTGCTGAATTAGCTGCAGCCCGAAAATTGCCCCCAGTTGAAACATGGGACCCAGCACAAACTGGTGATAGCGAAATGCGTATTGGAGCCGATGGTACATGGTTTCATCAGGGCAGTGAAATTCGAAGACCGGCCATGGTTCGAGCGTTTTCAAGCCTGCTGCGCTGCGAATCCGATGGCCAACATTGGCTCGTAACGCCCTCCCAAAAGCTCTCGATCGACGTAGAAGACGCGGCTTTTGTTGCGGTCGAAATGCAGAGCGAAGGTGAGTTCGAGAAGCGATGCCTAGCGTTTCGGTTGAATAGTGATGATCTGGTAATGGCCGGCCCAACCTCGGAGTTGGCGCTTCGCGAGGGCCTTCCTTATCTATATGTCCGTAACGGATTATGGGCAAAAGTCGCCCGTTCCGTCTATTATGAACTCGCTGAAATAGGGCTTTCAGAAAGTCCTGAATTTCCTAAGGTTTGGAGTAATGGCGTCGCGTTTAAGATTGGCGCGTCCGAATGACATGGATCGAACGGATTAGCGCCGCGTTAAACTCAGACATTAGTTTCTCAGTCGAGGATGAACGGGGGTTGGGATTAATTGAGCATCGTGCCGCCGCGGTCTTAATACCCATTACTAACCGACCCGAGCCGGGAGTTATACTGACACAAAGACCGGATTGGTTGCGAAGCCATGCGGGTCAAGTGGCATTCCCGGGTGGTAAAATAGATGAAGACGATACTGGACCCATTTCTGCGGCATTGCGCGAGGCGCATGAAGAATTGTCGATCCCTTCTGATGATGTCACGATCTTGGGCGTGGCCGACACCTATTACTCTGGCAGCGGTTATCGCATAGAACCCGTGATAGGGGTTATTCCGCCAGACCTTCCTTTAATTCCCAATCCTGATGAAGTGGAAGATTGGTTTGAAGTTCCCTTGTCCTTCTTGCTCGATCCTGCAAACGCTGTGAAGAAATGCGCGGAATGGAATGGTCGCCAAAGGACATATTATGATATGCAATGGGGTGAGCGAAGAATTTGGGGTGTCACGGCGGGTATCGTCGCAAATCTAGCGCGCAGGTTGGCATGACCGAAATCATCCATAATTCAGACTGGTTTCAGGCAAAAGGCTTGCGCAATATTGTGGATGCGCTTTCCAAGGAAAATGACGGTCTGCGGATCGTGGGTGGAGCAGTGCGAGATAGTTTGCTCGGCCTATCCGTTTCCGACGTGGACTTGGCTACGAAATTGCTACCAAAAGAAGTTATGGGCTGCCTTGAGAGAGCAGGCATCAAATCTGTCCCAACCGGAATTGAACACGGAACAGTCACTGCAGTCTCCGATGGCAAAAATTATGAAATTACAACGCTCCGACGGGACGTTGCTACAGACGGTCGAAGGGCAGTGGTCGCCTTCTCGACCGACTGGAAAGAAGATGCGGCACGGCGTGATTTCACGATCAACGCGCTTTATGCCGACGCTTATACTGGCGAAATCTTTGACTATTTTTCAGGACAGCACGACCTTAACCTTGGAATTGTCCGGTTCATCGGGGATGCCGAGCAGCGTATCGCGGAGGACTATCTCCGTATCTTGCGATATTTTCGCTTTCTTGCGCGTTTTGGAAGGGGATCGGCAGATCAAGAGGCGTTAGCCGCATGCGCTAAGGGCGCGCATGGACTAACAGCCCTTTCTCGAGAACGTATAGCCCAGGAACTCACCCGCTTAATCACTTTGCCAAATCCTGTGTTTTCAGTGCAACTGATGGTAGATCATCAAATTTTTGCACCCTTTTTACCTGAATTGGACAAAGCAGCTGTGGAAAGGCTTCCGTCTATCCTTGACCGCGAAGTCCAACATAAGCTCGCGGTATCGCTACCCGCTCGCCTTTTGACTTTGCTGCCGCGCGACCAAGTCATTGTAGATAGAGTTTCGGCAAGACTGAAGCTTTCTAACCGACTGAGGGAACAACTCACAAATCGCGTGAGCGGGGATTTGCCGACCGAAAACAACATCCGAGAACTTGCTTACCGTAAAGGTACGAGTTGCGCCATTGATACGGCGGCGCTTTACACTAACTCCAATGTCTTCGCATTATGCCTGGAGCGTTTACTGAATTGGGATGTTCCCGTGTTCGGAATCAAAGGAGGAGATGTGATCGCGATGGGCGTTCCCGCGGGTCCAATGGTTGCGAAAACTCTTCATCTGCTTGAACAAACTTGGATTAATGACGATTTTCCAGCTACCGACGATCTGTTGACGAAATTACATCAAATTGTAGTAGAGCTTTTATCCGCTACCAAGAAAGCATAAGCGGCATCTCCAGTCATGGGCCGTGCGAAGTAATAACCTTGCCCGACCGAGCAACCTAAGCGGCGCAAAACTTCTGAAATCTCACTGCTTTCAATGCCTTCAGCTGTCGTCTTCATTCCTAAAGCCCGAGCAAGCGACAATACTGTGCGGACGATTGCCCGCTTGTCCTTGTTGACCATCATTTCAGAAACAAAGCTTCGATCAATTTTCAGAACGTCGATTGGAAGTTGCTGGAGGTAGGCTAAGTTTGAATATCCAGTCCCAAAATCATCCATCGCCAAATTCGTATCCAAAGATTTCAGATTATCGAGCAAGCGTTTCGCTCCATCTGGGTCGTTGATAAAAGCACTTTCGGTCAACTCCAGAGTCATCCGATTGCCCGCTATGTCCGCTCCACGAAGCGCCGAGGAAACCGCTTCCACCACGTCATCACGTTGAATTTGAACAGCTGACATGTTTACAGAAATCCGGAAATCCTGCTGCCCGGGCAAACGCTCGTCCCAGAGCGCTATGGTTTTGGCCGCTTCTTCAAGTGCCCAGCGCCCAAGCGGGACAATCAAACCGCTTTCTTCAGCAACAGGAATGAAATCCACCGGCGAAATAGCGCCCAAATCGGCATGCTGCCACCGCGCCAATGCCTCAAATCCACTTAGAAGTCCGGTATCAAGATCAACCAACGGTTGATAATGTAGCTCGAGTTCACCCATTTGCAAAGCACGGCGCAGGTCGGTTTCCATGCTGAAACGACGGCGGGCAGTGTCCACTGTGCCGGGAGTATAGAGCTCAAATGACTTGGTGAACTTTGCTTTTTTGAGAGCAATCTGGGCATGACGAAGCGTGTCCATCGGATCATCGTTTCCAACCCGACCAATTGCAGCAGCAGCGGCGCAGTCCACTTGGATCTCCAGACTGGAAAGCTGGCACGGCTTCAGGAATGCGTCGGTCAAACGTTGCGCAATGTGTCGAACATTTGTGGTTTCGTCGTCCATTTGAACAAACAGCGCAAATTCGTTTCCGCCGAGGCGGCAAAGGATTTCATTTGAACGGATTCGGGAATTAAGACGGCGGGCGACGGTGATGATCAACTCATCGCCGACCATGGCGCCAGCTGATTCATTAATTCGGCTGAACCTTGCGAGGTCTATCAGGATGATGGCGTAGCCCTTGGCAGAGCCGCTCTCAAGCAAAGATTCAAGCCGATTTTCGACCTCTTCTTCAAAGCCGGTGCGATTGCAGAAACCAGTCAGACTGTCGCTCAGCATTTCGCGTCTCAGGTTGAGGCGGCTGGTTGCTTCAGCGGTCCGGTCGACCATCGACAGCAGGATCATGCTCCCGTCGATTCCAAAGCGTGCGATGCTGATTTCTAGCTCTCGTTTGTTGACCGGGTCCGACGATTGCCAGCATTCGAAATGCGTCTCGCGACCCTCGTCCACCATGGTGAATGCGCGGTCGGCCAGGGTGCCTAGGTCAAGGCCAGCTTCGCGTTCAAAACCCAGTGCCAGGTCGTCAAACTTGGGATTGCTGAGAACATATTCGACCCGGTCCGACTGAAGCCGGAAAACGGCCCCTGCAATAGGTAACGATGCAAGCCAGCCATATTCAAGCCGGGGATCCACCGGATTCACCAAGGCGACCTTTGGCAGCTTTGGGCTGAAAGGGGTTAATTCGGCAATATCGCGGCGGATAATATGCTTCATACCACCAGGTCATAAGGCCCAGTTGTAAAAAATAGTCACCTAAGTTGTGGTGGATATTTGGTTAATTTTTGCGCGACAGGATATTAGTCAAACCGGTTATTCCGCGGAAATCCTTGGGGTGGCAGCCTTCCTGCGGCTCCGCGCGCCACGCGCCAGAGCGACATGTCATTTTCGGTTCGTGTCCGACCACTGTCGCCACCCATTGCCCAGCTCAACCCTTCGCTCAAGAGGAAGCACATGGCATCTGCAAGTCCGCCATCCTTATAGCGCTGTAGTGTTACGCCCTGCCCCTTGGCCATTGCCGGCACCTCGCTCAGCGGGAAGACGACCAGTTTGCGATTATCACCAACGACCGCAAGATACTGGTCCTTCAACAAGGCTTCATCTGTGGTTTCTGTCGGTGCCGGACGCACAACCTTTAACCGCGCACCGGGTTTCAATGTCACGACGCCACGCCCCTTGCGGGTTTCGGCGATCACATCCGCCATCTTGGCAATGAAGCCCTTGCCAGTGGAAGCCGCCAGCAACATCCGTCCATTGGCCGTTGCAGGAAAGACAGAAACAATGTCATTGCCTGCTTCGATGTCGACCATCGATCCAACGGGTTCACCAAAGCCACGGGCACCCGGCAATTTGTCCGCACCCAATGTGTAGAAACGGCCATTTGCCGTCGCAATCAGGATTTTGTCCGTCGTCTGCGTGTGGAATGCGAAGGCCAGGCTATCGCCTTCCTTGAACTTGTAATCGGCCTTCGCCGACAGGTCTGCATGACCTTTCATGGCCTTGATCCAGCCCCGTTTCGACATGATGACCGTCACCGGTTCGCGTTCGACGAAGGCTTCCAGTGAAATTTCCCGCGCCTGCCCGGCTTCTTCCAGCGACGTACGACGCCGACCCAGTTCGGTATCCTCGGCGTAGCTTTTACGCAACGCCGCCAAATCCTTCTTCAGCCGCGTCTTTTGCCGCGCAGGGCTTTCGATCAGCTTGACCAGATCTTCCCGTTCCGCCCGCAACTCTTCCAATTCGCGGCGGAGTTCCATTTCCTCAAGCCGACGCAGCGACCGCAGACGCATATTCAAGATCGCCTCTGCCTGCCGGTCGTTTAGCTGGAATTCGTCCATCATTACTGGTTTGGGCTCATCCTCGGTCCGGATGATTTCGATAATCCGGTCCAAATTGAGAAAGGCGATGATATAGCCTTCGAGCAATTCCAGACGGCCATCAATCTTATCGAGCCTATGCTGCGAACGGCGCACCAAAACTTCCAGTTGATGGTGGAGCCAGTGCCGCAGCACCTCGCCAATGCCCATGACTCGCGGAGTACGCTCTGCATCCAGCACGTTGAGATTGAGCGAAAAACGGGTTTCCAAATCCGTCAGGCGGAACAGAGCGTTTTTCAGGTCATCGGGGTCAACATTACGGCTTTTGGGTACCAATACGATACGGATGAGTTCGTCACTCTCGTCGCGAATGTCTTCCAGTATCGGCAGTTTTTTATCGGCGATCAGTTGGGCGATTTGCTCGATCAACTTGCCCTTTTGCACCTGATACGGAATTTCCGAGACCACAAGTTGCCATGTCCCGCCCGACTGCTTTTCAACGCCGGTGTGTTCCCAGTTGCCTGCCTCGTCACGCCCGGTCGAAAAGCGTGCGCGGACGCGCATCGCGCCACGACCGCTGGCATAGGCGGCGCTGATTACGTCCTTGCTGTCGACCAACAGGCCACCCGTTGCAAAATCGGGACCCTGAACAATTCCCATTATCTGTTCATGCGATGCAGAAGGCTCGTCAATCAACAGCGTCGCAGCATCAATTATTTCTGCGACATTGTGCGAAGGGATGCTGGTCGCCATACCCACGGCAATGCCGCTTGCCCCATTTGCGAGCAAATTGGGGAAAAGCCCAGGCATAACCTCGGGCTCTTCATCTTCGCCATTATAAGTTGGACGGAAATCAGCGGCATTTTCGTCCAGACCATTCATCAACTCGATAGCCGTCTTGGTCAGACGAGCCTCGGTGTAGCGGTATGCCGCCGCATTATCGCCGTCGATATTCCCGAAATTCCCTTGCCCGTCGACAAGCGGATAGCGGAGCGAAAATGTCTGCGCGAGGCGCACCATGGCATCATAGACCGACTGGTCACCATGAGGGTGATATTTGCCGATGACATCGCCCACAACACGGGCGCATTTTTTGTACCCCTGCGACGGATCAAGCTTAAGCAACCGCATCGCCCACAACAGCCGCCGGTGTACCGGTTTCAAGCCATCGCGCAAATCCGGCAAGGACCGCGCGGTAATCGTCGACATTGCGTAAATCAAATAGCGTTCGGACAAGGCCGCATCAAAAGGCGCATCAACGATGGCGTCGAACGGGTCTTCGGGCAATGTATCAACTGTATCGGACATTGCAGCCCCGATAGCGGCGGTTGCGCGACGCGCAAAGTGGCGAATTCAGCAATCCACAGATTTGTTATCAAACGCCTGCTCTGCTAACGGGGCCGCGACTCTGACATTCTGCTGAAAGCTGCGCCCATGATCCCTCGTTATTCCCGCCCCGCCATGACCAAAATCTGGGAGCCGGAGAACCGGTTCCGCATCTGGTTTGAAATCGAGGCGCATGCAACGGACGCACTTGCGGAACTGGGCGTCGTGCCCAAATCAGCTGCCGAAGCCCTTTGGGCGTGGTGGGCGACAAACCCTGCTATCGATGTAGCGGCAATCGACGCCATCGAAGCGGTCACCAAGCATGACGTTATCGCGTTCCTGACATGGGTTGCCGAACAGGTTGGCGATGAAGCACGCTTCATGCATCAGGGCATGACATCATCCGACGTGCTGGATACCTGCCTCGCTGTGCAGTTGACGCAGGCAACCGACCTTCTGCTGGCCGATATGGATGCGCTGCTAGAGGCCCTGAAAGCGCGGGCGATGGAGCATAAATTTACGCCCACGATCGGCCGTAGCCATGGCATTCACGCAGAACCCGTGACCTTCGGATTGAAACTGGCGCAGGCATATGCCGAATTTGCGCGTGGACGCGAACGTCTGGTCGCCGCCAGAGCCGAGATTGCGACCTGCGCGATATCAGGCGCCGTCGGCACATTTGCCAATATCGACCCCAAGGTCGAGGCGCATGTGGCCGCGAAGCTAGGGCTATCGGTTGAGCCCGTTTCAACACAGGTTATCCCACGTGACCGGCATGCCATGTTTTTTGCAATTCTGGGCGTTATTGCATCGTCCATAGAACGGCTCGCCATAGAGATTCGTCATCTGCAACGCACCGAAGTGTTGGAGGCGGAGGAATATTTCTCGCCAGGTCAAAAAGGCAGTTCGGCGATGCCGCACAAACGCAACCCGATCCTGACCGAAAATCTGACGGGACTTGCCCGTATGGTCCGTAGCGCGGTGACCCCGGCGATGGAAAATGTCGCGCTGTGGCATGAGCGGGATATCTCGCACTCCTCAGTGGAGCGCTATATCGGCCCCGACGCGACAATCACGCTCGATTTTGCCCTAGGTCGTTTGACCGGCGTTGTCGAAAAGCTTCTGGTTTATCCCGTCCGTATGCAAAAAAATCTCGATCGCATGGGTGGTCTTGTCCATTCACAGCGCGTTCTGCTCGCCCTCACGCAGGCCGGGATCAGTCGCGAAGATAGCTATGCGATTGTCCAGCGTAACGCGATGAAAGTATGGGAGTCGGATGGGGCGCTGTCACTTTTGGAACTGCTGAAAGCAGACCCTGATGTCGCCGCCAAAATGAGTGCTGCCGAGATCGAAGACCGGTTCAACCTCGATTACCATTTCAAACATGTGGATACGATTTTTGATCGGGTGTTTGGGTGAGTTATTGATTGGTAATTGCGCTGCTACGTAATAACTTCACACAACCACCCACCGTCACCTTGAACTTGTTTCAGGGTCCATCGGGCAAAGTTACCCATAACGTGAAAGGTAGCGTAGCCGTAATGATAATCGAGGCGGCATCGTTTGGCTTGCCAAGACAAGCAAGGGGTGGGCTGTTAAATAGACCCTGAATCAAGTTCAGGGTGACGGGTTAGATATTTTGATCGGGTTGGAGCAATAATCAGTTCTTACCCCTACCCAAGGTCGCAAACATCCCATAAGGTAAGTCAAAAGGAGCTGACCAAGCATGCGATTTTTGAAAACACTGATCTGGGTGACCGTGATTGTCGGCCTGATTGTGTTTGCAACGAATAATTGGGTGCCCGTTTCGATCAGCCTTTGGGGCGGTTTGCGGTTGGACACAAAGTTACCGGCTCTCGTCATTGCAGCGTTCATGCTGGGCTTTTTCCCGCTTTATTTCATTCACCGCACAGTTTTGTGGCGGATGAAACGGCGCATTTTGACGCTGGAAGGGAACCAACGCACTACCGCGTTCCCGCCGCCGCCACCTGTCACGCCAAGGCCAAGCTATGTTTCAGGGGATGCTGCATGACCAATCCTCTCTATGTCGCTATCGATACGCCCTATCTTGAAGATGCCCTGGAATTGACCAGGCGGATCAAGCACCATGTCGGCGGTGTAAAACTGGGCCTCGAATTCTTCTGCGCCAACGGCCATCACGGTGTGCATGAAGTGCAGAAACTGGGATTGCCGATCTTTCTCGACCTGAAATTGCATGACATTCCCAACACCGTCGCAAAGGCGATGCAGGCGATCAATACGCTCGAGCCCGCCATCGTGACGATTCACGCAGCAGGTGGCCGCGCGATGATGGAAGACGCCAAGGCCGCGGCAGGCGCCCATACCAAAGTTGTCGCAGTAACTGTTTTGACCAGTCTCGACGACCATGACCTTAGCCGCGTAGGCGTACCTGATAGCCCGGACGCGCAGGTAGCGCGTCTCGCAGCGCTTGCACAGGAGGCCGGTCTGGACGGTATCGTTTGTTCGGGCCATGAAGTGAAGGCCGTCAAAAAGCTCTGGAAAGATGGCTTTTTCGTCGTTCCCGGACTTCGCCCCGAAGGCGGCCAAAGCGGCGATCAGAAGCGCACCGTGACGCCACGACAAGCACGCGACGATGGTGCTAGCGTTCTTGTAGTCGGGCGTCCGATTACTAAGGCCGAGAATCCGGACGAAGCAGCGCGGGCTATTGTCGGGACGCTTTAGTGGCTGACCACGCGACGCCAAATTTGCCATCTCGCGATTATGCGCACACGGTCCGCTTTTACGAACAATTGGGATTTGAAACCAGTTGGCATGATACGAATTGGTTGATCCTAGAACGCGACGGGATCTGCTTGGAGTTCTTTAGATATCCAGATCTTGATGCATCGCAGAGTTCATTTAGTTGCTGCCTCCGTCTGGACGATGTGTATGCGTTTCATAAAATATGTCTGGATGCAGGAATTCCCGAACAGACGACCGGTTGGCCGCGGATCCATGCCCCAAAGCTGGAGCATAGCGGTATGGTCGTAGGCTATTTTGTCGACCTGGACGGAACTTTGCTGCGGCTGGTGCAAAACCCCGAATAACGGACTTAATCGCTAACTTCCGGGTGACGAATGCAATGAGTTGGGCTAACCGCGCCGACATGCCAACCCAAATCAAAATCTGCGGCCTCCAGGATGAGGCCGGTGTCGATGCCGCCGCACGTGCCGGGGCGACCCATATCGGGCTCAATCTCTATGAGAAAAGTCCGCGCTACGTACCGCTTGAGCAGGCCGCCGCCTTACGTATGCGGACGCCGGAACAAGTGAAGGTTGTCTTGCTTCTCGTCAACGCGGAGCCTGGTTACACGGCGAAGGCTCTTGAAATTGCAAAGCCCGATGTCGTGCAATTCCACGGCACAGAGACACCCGAATGGCTTCGGGTCTTGAAGGGTGTGACTTCGGTTGAGATATGGAAAGCACTTGGCGTGAAAGACGCAGAGACGCTGAAAAATAGTGCACGATTTGTCGGCGCGGCGGACTTGTTGTTGTTCGATGCCCCGGCGCAAGCTTTGCCTGGCGGCACCGGAATGCGGTTTGACTGGTCGCTACTTGCCGAGCATCGCCATGAATTGCCCTGGGGTTTGGCGGGCGGATTGACTCCGGCAAATGTTGCCGAAGCGCTGCGCCAGACACGGGCGCCGATGGTGGATACATCGTCAGGCGTGGAATCTGCGCCCGGCATCAAGGATATGGACAAGATTGCCCAGTTCTGCAAAGCGGTGCGCGACCATGACCATAGCTGAACCCACCCCGAACTCATTCCGCAACCAACCCGACGAGAACGGCCATTTTGGCCAGTTTGGTGGGCGATATGTGGCCGAAACACTGATGCCGCTCGTGCTAGATCTCGAACGGCATTACCGACTTGCCAAAACTGACCCGGCATTTCAGGCGCAGTTTGATGATTTGCTGGAACATTATGTCGGACGCCCTTCCCCATTGTATTATGCGGAGCGGCTGACCGAAGAGGTGCGCAAGACCGCGCCTGAGGGCAAAGGCGCGCAAATCTGGTTCAAGCGTGACGAGTTGAACCATACTGGCGCGCACAAAATCAATAACTGCATCGGCCAGATTTTGCTCGCCATGCGGATGGGCAAGACGCGGATCATCGCCGAAACCGGTGCGGGACAGCATGGCGTTGCAACTGCCACCGTATGCGCGCGCTTTGGCCTGCCTTGCTTCATCTATATGGGCGCCAAGGATGTCGAGCGGCAGCAGCCCAATGTGTTCCGCATGAGGCTTTTGGGAGCCGAGGTCATTCCTGTGACGTCGGGTGCAAATACGCTAAAAGATGCGATGAACGAGGCGCTGCGCGACTGGGTCGCCAATGTGCATGATACCTTCTACATCATCGGGACTGCGGCCGGGCCGCACCCCTATCCAGAACTGGTTCGTGACTTTCAAAGCGTTATCGGCAAAGAAGCCCGCGCCCAGATGCTGAGCCGGACGGGCCGATTGCCCGATATGCTGGTCGCAGCCATCGGTGGAGGGTCCAATGCGATTGGCCTGTTTCACCCATTCCTCGACGACAAGGATGTCGCGATGCTTGGCATCGAAGCCGCCGGACATGGTCTGGAAAAAGAGCATGCTGCGAGCCTCGCGGGCGGGCGCCCCGGGATTTTGCATGGTAACAAGACCTATTTGCTCCAGGACGAAGACGGCCAGATTGCCGAAGCGCATTCGATATCCGCAGGGCTTGATTATCCTGGCATCGGGCCGGAGCATAGCTGGCTGAAGGAAATCGGTCGCGTGCGCTACGACAGCGTAACCGATGTCGAGGCGCTTAACGCATTCCAGCTGTTGTGCCGGACCGAAGGCATCATCCCCGCCCTCGAACCAGCCCACGCCATCGCGGCGGTGGAGCGCGAGGCCAAGAAAATGGATCGTGACCAGATCATTTTGGCGAATCTGTGCGGCCGTGGGGACAAGGATATTTTCACCGTGGCCGAGGCTTTGGGGACGGCGATATGACCCGCCTATCCGCTGCATTTTCAAAACCACATGCTGCTCTTGTAACCTTCATCACCGCAGGCGATGGAGACACGGCGGCCAACCTTGATGCGCTTGTCGCTGGCGGTTCGGATGTCATTGAGTTGGGGATGCCCTTCACCGACCCGATGGCTGACGGGCCGGCAATACAGGAGGCGAACATCCGCAGCCTTGGCGCTGGCACCACCACTGCTGATATTTTCGCAATCGCCGCCGCATTCCGCACGCGCCATCCCAACACGCCGCTTGTGCTCATGGGCTATGCGAACCCGATGACGATCCGGGGCGGAGAATGGTTTGCGTCGGAGTGCAACAAAGCAGGCGTCGACGGTGTAATCTGTGTCGACATCCCGCCAGAGGAAGACGCCGAACTCGGCCCATTACTGCGCTCGGCAGGGATCGACCTGATCCGTCTTGCCACCCCTACCACCGACAAGGCGCGCTTGCCGGCGGTGCTGGATGGCGCCTCCGGCTTTCTCTACTATGTCAGCGTCGCCGGGATCACAGGCTTGCAGCAGGCTGCCCAAACCAGCATTGATGAGGCGGTTGCCCGCTTGAAAGCCTATACCGACCTGCCCGTCGCCGTCGGCTTCGGCGTTCGCACGCCGGAACAGGCGGCGAGTATCGCCCGCGTCGCAGATGGCGTCGTGGTCGGGTCTGCTCTTGTGGAACTGGTCGCCCAGCACGGCAGCAATGCCGCTGGTGCGCTGCAGGATTATGTGGCATCCCTGAAACACGCAATTGTCGCAGCCAGAAAGGCGTAAATATGAACTGGGTAACCCGCGTCCGTAACGCTATCCCCTTCATCGCGAAACGCGAAACAGCGGAAACCCTGTGGCACAAGTGCAAGGGCTGCAATGCCATGATTTTCCTCAAGGAATTTGAGGAAAACCAGTCCGTCTGCCCCAAATGCGACCATCACGGCCGTATCGGCCCAGCAGAGCGCTTCGCCGCCTTGTTCGACGATGACAGCTATGATGTTCTCAAGCCCCCCGTGGTGGGCGAAGACCCGTTGAAGTTCAAAGATACCAAAAAATACATCGACCGCATCAAAGCTGCCCGCCTCGCCACCGGGGAGCAGGACGCCATGATCAGCGCCAAAGGCGAAATCAACGGCCAGACTGCCGTCGTTAGCGTTCAGGATTTCGCTTTCATGGGCGGATCCATGGGCATGGCTGTGGGCGAAGCCTTTGTCGATGCGGTCAAGGCCGCAATCCGTGCAAAATGTCCCTATATCATATTCACCGCTGCAGGTGGCGCACGGATGCAGGAAGGGATTTTGTCCCTGATGCAGATGCCGCGTTCCACCGTCGCGATCCAGATGCTCCACGATGCGGGCCTGCCCTATATCGTCGTACTGACCGATCCGACTACCGGCGGGGTAACGGCATCCTATGCCATGCTGGGCGACGTTCAAATCGCGGAGCCGGGTGCGCTGATCGGTTTTGCAGGACAACGGGTGATCGAACAGACAATCCGCGAAAAACTGCCTGAAGGCTTTCAGCGTGCGGAATATTTGCTTGAACATGGCATGATCGACATGGTCACCCACCGCCATGACCTGCGCGGTGTATTGTCGCAGTTGATCGGATTTCTGGCGCCCGAGAAGAAGGCAGCCTGAGCGCATTGTCCAACTGCTCATGGCTGTCACCCTGAACTTGTTTCAGTATCCTAGTTGTTAAACGGCAAAAAATAAGACCCTGAAACAAGTTCAGGGTGACGTCGCGGTGTTCTGCAGCTATCCCGCCAAAAATGCCCGACCACGCCCACTCCACCAATCCTGCCGTTCAAGCGCAGCTGGACAGGCTGACCATGCTGTCCCCGGGCCGGGATGTCCTGGGCTTGGAACGGATTACCGCCTTGCTCAACCGGCTTGGCAATCCGCATCATAAATTGCCTCCAACCTTCCATGTTGCGGGCACTAATGGAAAAGGGTCCACCTGCGCCTTTTTAAGGTCGGCCATCGAGGCTGACGGAATGACAACCCATGTTTATTCCAGCCCGCATCTTGTGCACTTTAACGAACGAATCCGCGTTGCAGGGCAATTGATCGACGACGCACCTCTTGCGTCGCTGCTGTCTGAAGTGCTCGACCAAGCCGAGGGATTGCAGGCGAGCTTCTTCGAAGTCACCACCGCCGTTGCATTCCTTGCCTTTGCCCGCACGCCCGCAGACGCCTGCATCATTGAAGTCGGTTTGGGCGGACGGCTTGACGCAACCAATGTTCTCGAAAGCCCTGTCGCATGTGGAATTGCGTCGCTTGGCATCGACCATGAAGCATTTCTGCTAGCGCCCGAGGCGGGTACACCCGACGCACCGCTCGACCGGATTGCCTTTGAAAAGGCTGGCATCGCAAAAGCAGGGTCGCCCTTGCTCATTCAGAAATACGCGGCATCGATGATCGAAACTATCAGCGCGACGGCCCAGCGGACGGGTGCAAAGCTGCTCGCGCGCGGAACGGACTGGGATGCCGCGGCCTATGAAGGACGCCTGCATTACCGCGATGATAAAGGGAAGCTTACCCTTCCCCTTCCCCGCATGTCCGGTATACACCAAGCGGATAACGCGGCCCTTGCCGTTGCGATGCTCCGTCACCAATCCGCGCTCGCCATCCCCGAGGCAGCTTTGTTCGCTGCCATGGAATGGACCCGTTGGCCCGCACGGATGCAAATGTTGGCAGACGGCCCGCTGAAGGCCAAATTGCCAATAAGCCGCACACTATGGCTGGATGGAGGCCATAACCCTGATGCCGGCGTTGCTATTGCAAAGTTGCTAACCAACGGCCCGCCTGTGCATGTCATTCTAGGAATGCTTAAAAACAAGGATGTCGCCGGTTTTCTAAAGCCGTTCTCCGATAAGATCGCTTCTCTGCATGCTGTGCCTATCCCCGGACATGAACATCATGACCCAAAGGATATCTGCTTATTGGTCCAAGACGATATGGGTGTGTCGACCGCGAACCCGGTCGCGACCGTGTCGGAGGCTTTGGATAGAATCGCGGCAACAGAGGTAAATGGTGACGTTCTGATCTGCGGTTCGCTCTATCTTGCGGGCGAAGTTTTGCGTGAGAATGAGCAGATTCCGGATTAAAAACGGATAATCAGGGCGAAGCCGTTTTACGCTTTCCCTGTCCCTTCCAAGCCAGCAAGCCACCCAGTGCCAAGACCGCTGCAAAAATAGCTGTGATGTTATTCGCTAGTTCCAAGGGTTGCGACAGAAGAAGCCCGATCAAACCCGCAACAACCAGGACAAAGCCGAAGATGCGCAATGGGCCCACCGGTTCTTTCAGCACCTTTTCGTCGACAGCTTCCACCTGATGGATACTCTGTACGACATAGCCTTTGCTCCACAATACCCATAACAGGATCATGCCGGGGATAGCTGCCACAACGGTAAAGCCCCAGAAACCGACCCAACCCACCTTTTCGGCAACGATACCCGCAGGCCCCGCCATGAATGTCCGTCCAACACCTGCAAAGGAGGATAGAAGGGCAAATTGCGTAGCTGTGTAGGCGATACTGGAAAGCCCCGACAAATAGGTAGTGAACACGGTCAGACCGATGCCGCTGGTCATATTTTCGGTGCAAATCGCGGCAACCATCATCCAGTAATTGTTGCCGGACGCCGCCAAGATCATGAACATGACATTCGAAAACATCATCATCAAGCCGGAAATCAAGAGTGCTCGGCCCATGCCCAGCCACAATATGAAGGGTGCGCCAAGGGCAGAACCAACAATCAGTGCGCCAAAGCCCCAGAGCTTATTCGCCGAGATATAATCAAGATCGGAAAAGCCGAGATCGACGATCATCGGACTGAGCATCGCCTGCCCCATGGCATCGCCCACTTTGTAGACCAGCACGAAACCCAAAATGATGAACGCACCGTGGCGTGTCAGAAACTCGCGGAAGGGATTAACCACCGCTTCTGTCAACCACTGGCCCGGCTTCATGCCGGCCACATGTGCAAACCGGTCGACAAATTTGCCCGGGCCTGCCCAAAGCGCGCCGATAATGGCGGGAATGATACAGAAAGCGGTCAATCCGTAGGCTGTGGCCCATCCAAGACCCAATCCTTCCTGCGATGCGAAATAGATGGTGCCGGCACCTGCGATAAGATTACCAGTTCGATATCCAAATTGGTTTGTGGCGGTTCCGTGTGCAAATTCGTCTTCCTCCAATATCTCAATTCGATACGCATCGATGACAATGTCCTGCGTCGCAGAGAGGAATGCCGTTATCAGGGCCCAAATGGCGAACAAGATCATGTTACCCGGCTGAGGGTTGCTTGCGCCCAATTGCCATATCGAGAAAAACAGCAGCGCTTGCACAAAGAACAACCAACTGCGCCGCTGGCCGAAAGCTTTCGTCAATATCGGCAAATGCAGTTTGTCGACCAAAGGTGCCCAAAGAAATTTGATTGTGTACGGAATCCCCAAGGCCACAGCGAAACCAATCGTCGCTGTGTCGATACCAACTTTTGCCAGCCAAAATGTCATTGTGGCGACCAACAGGGTCAGCGGGAAGCCGCTCGATATTCCCAGAAGAAAGGTAATGACCGGATTTTTACGGAGATAGGGACGAAATGCGGGAACAAGCAAGGCGATCACTGGCAGAGACGCTAGGATTGCAACAAAAATGAAAAAGCGTATTAAATCGACCGACATCCGGACCCCTCCGATATTCTTTGTCTGAATGACTAACGTCATTTTCCTGAATGGCCAGTGACTTTAACAATGAAGTGACTTTAACAGTGACGTGACTTTTCAATCGCAATGCGTCAAAGGCGCTACCATGGCCAAACCACCGACCAGAGCGCCCGCGCGCGCCGCCAAACCGCCCCGCTTGCGCTGGGACAAAAAGCCTGTGCGCAAACCAAGGCCCGATGCCGCTCCTTCCAAGGGTGCGTTGGAACGCGCCGATGGAGAGGAACGCATCGCAAAATTGCTCGCCCGTGCCGGTGTCGCCTCTCGGCGGGAAATTGAACGGATGATCGCCGATGGCCGCATCACCCTGAATGGCGAGAAGGTAGAAACCCCCGCAACCTTGCTAAAATCGCTCCATGGTGTTGCCGTGGACGGGAAGGCTGTGGGGCAGCCGGCGCCTACGCAGCTCTATCTTTTTCATAAGCCCGAAGGGTGTTTGACGGCCGAACGTGATTTCAGCGGTCGCAAAACCATCTACGATGTTTTGCCCAAGGATTTGCCGCGTCTGATGCCGATTGGACGGCTCGACTTGAACACAGAAGGTCTGCTGCTGCTGACGAATGATGGCGAGTTCAAACGGCAGATGGAATTACCTTCCACCGGAATCGAACGCACCTATCGTGCACGCTGCTTCGGCGATGTGACGCAGGAGCAGTTGGAAGAGTTGATCCACGGTATCGAGATAGAGGGCGTTCGCTACGGTCAGATCGACGCCAATCTGGAACGGCGGACCGGACGCAATGGCTGGATCGAAATGACCCTGACCGAAGGCAAGAACCGTGAAGTACGGCGCGTTTTGGAGCATCTCGGCCTTGAAGTAAGCCGCCTGATCCGCACGCGGTACGGACCCTTTGTACTGGGCGATATGGCACCTGGCACTGTCGGAGAGGTGCGCAGGGTGGACCTGATCGAGTTTCGAAAGACGTTGAAATAATGCGGATCATTGCCGGCCAGTGGCGGTCGCGCCCTTTGGTGGCCCCCAAGGGGGATACGACACGCCCGACAGCGGATCGTACCCGCGAAACGCTGTTTTCCATGTTAAACAGTCGCCTGGGTTCGTTCGACGATTTGGCCGTACTGGATCTGTTTGCCGGATCAGGTGCCTTGGGGCTCGAAGCCTTGTCGCGTGGTGCGGCGCATTGCACATTTGTCGAGCAGGATGCCAATGCGCTGAAGGCGCTGGAAACCAATATCGACAAGCTCGGTGCCAAGTCGCAGTCTGACATCCGTCGCGGCTCGGTGCTATCTCTGGGTTCGGCTATCAAGCCATTTGACCTTGTGTTGATGGACCCACCCTACGCCAGCGGCGCTGGATCCGTTGCACTCGACAAACTGGCGCGATTGCGCTGGTTCGCCCCTTCGGCATGGATAAGCGTCGAAACGGACACTAAAGAGAATATCGACGTCAAAGGCTTTGCAATCGACACGGTCCGCGATGTCGGGAAAGCGCGGCTGACATTGCTTCGTCCGGACGACACGCTTTGACCACTCCCAAAATGACAGGTGGAGATTGGGGCATCATCCTTTTCCTGTCGCTCCTATGGGGCGGTGCATTTTTAATGATCGCGCTCGGCTTGCGCAGCTTTCCGCCCATTACCCTCGCCTTCAT
>Ga0116178_10001422_pt1 | contig 19910 bp, 15 predicted proteins | sample AD_STIC12_MetaG_FD_89880 | JGI IMG/M metagenome (GOLD analysis project Ga0116178, IMG submission 89880) | Active sludge microbial communities of municipal wastewater-treating anaerobic digesters from USA - AD_STIC12_MetaG | ecosystem: Engineered > Bioreactor > Anaerobic > Digestate | place: USA... | reverse complement strand
CGGAGTAGGCGCCCAGAAAGAAGTGAACCTTTTCAAAAAGGCAAATGTTGAGTCAAGGATCCGGTTTTTTGAAGGAGTTTTTGCCCACTAATTAACACGGACGGGGGATGTACGGGCGGTCGCTGAACCGCCGCTGTAGGGTCGCTCGCTGCGCACCGACCTTTGTACGGGCGAAAATGGAGTTTCCCCAAGCACGTTTTATCTCCTCTCCGGAAAACTTTCCTTATCCTTCGGGCGACGAAGAATCTCATTGACAAATAAGGCGATTCTCCAAAAAAGGGAGGCACACTATAGAAGGAACTTTGGACACAATAATGAACGCAAATGATCAGATCACCATCAAAGAAGCCAGCTCCTGGGCCAGCGAGCTGATGGGCAAGAAGATAACTGCATCCAACATCAGCTATTTGATCCAATATGGCAGGATAAAGAAAATCTCAGAAAACGGCTCTACCTATGTATCCAAAGAGGAGTTATCGCGCTATTATAAAAGCACTTATAAAAGCAGAAAGGACGAGTGGAAGCAGATCTTGGGCGATGACCTCAATTGGTCACTTTCCTTTGAGCAATACAAGGAATCCCAGACCACCAAACACGTTCATCGTTTGCATCCCTATAAGGGCAAGTTCATTCCTCAATTGGTGGAGTATTTCCTGGATACTCACACCGATAACTTCAAGAAGGAAGTTTACTTCCGGCCCGGCGATATAGTGCTTGATCCTTTCGTTGGCAGCGGCACGACCCTGGTTCAGGCAGCCGAACTGGGTTTGCACAGTATTGGCGTTGACGTTTCTGCCTTTAACGTGATGATCGCAGCCTGTAAGCTCCAGAGATATGATTACGCCGAGCTGCAAAAGCAGATCAAACACATCACCTCAGTCTTGGAAGAACATCTGCAGTCGACAAATGCCTTGGAGTTTGAACAGCGCCTTTTGCAGGAGCTTTACGACTTCAATTCCAAATACTTCCCCTCTCCAGACTACAAGTATTGGTTGAAAAACAAGGAGATAGACGACAAGCAATACGGTGCTGAAAAGGAGAAGATGTTTTTGCCCATCTATGAGGATTTGCTGCATAAGTACCAGATCAAGCTACTGACAGAAAACCCAAAAAGCTTTTTGGATAAATGGTTTATCCATCCCATCCGGGAAGAGATGGAGCTCGTCTTTGAACAGATTCGCAAGATCGAAGACGTCAACACCAAGAGACTCTTGGCTCTGATCCTGAGCCGAACCATCAGAAGCTGCAGAGCCACTACGCATGCGGACTTGGCTACCCTGATCGAGCCGTTGACCACCACCTATTATTGCCGTAAACACGGTAAGATCTGCAAGCCTCTCTTCTCGATGCTCAAATGGTGGAACACCTACACCAAAGACACCATCAAACGCTTGCAGCAGTTTGAAAAGCTAAGAAAAAACACCTTCCAAGCTTGTATTGCAGACGATAGCAGAACGGTGGATTTGATCGCTAAGATCAGAGAATTCAATCCTGCATTTGCTGAAATGGTGCAGACGCAGAAGATTAAGGGCATCTTCACGTCACCGCCCTATGTGGGCTTGATAGATTACCACGAACAGCACGCCTATGCCTATGACCTCTTTGGCTTTGAACGCAAAGATGAGCTGGAAGTGGGGCCGCTCTACAAGGGTCAAGGCTTGGAAGCCCAGGAAAGCTATGTTCAGGGCGTTTCTGAGGTGCTGATTAACTCCAAAAAGTATCTGCAAGAGGATTACGACGTGTTTTTGGTGTCCAACGATAAATACAACCTCTATCCCGAAATTGCCAAAAAGGCCGGCATGAAGATCGTAAATAGATTCAAAAGACCGGTCTTAAATAGAACCGAAAAAGATAAAAACGCCTATTCAGAAATCATTTTCCACCTGAAAGAAGATGGGGAGAACAAATGAACGCTCAACAAGTAGCCGAATTGCAAGGCATCATCACCAATTCCTTGCGCAACAAGCTGGCTAACTACAATCCTGAAAGTAAACACATGCCTTTTCACACCCGGCTTTTGGGCAAAGATAGGATGGCACTTTATTCCTTTATTCAGTCTCTAAATACCACCTTTGGAATCTCGATTTTTGAACCTGTGGCTGTGTATTTGGGTAGCACCAGATTCAGGGAATCACTAAGAAACCAAGTTGCAGGATCTACAATATCTTCAGAAGCCTCAGCTTTGATCGAGAGAACGATGAATGAACTCGTAGCGGGTAACACTCGCACCAACAAACTCGAAGAAATAGAGCGCATTAGAGAGGTTTGCCAAAGCGGAAGCCCAATTGAGGTAAAGCCTGTTAGAGTAGACCTGAAACTGGTCAATGAAGACAGGCAAGTGTACCTGATTGATCTTAAGACCGCAAAGCCCAATATCAATGAGTTCAAGGCATACAAACGCACATTATTGGAGTGGGTAGCTGCCTCCCTATATCAAGATCCCAGCCTGCAGATTCATACCCTTTTGGCAATTCCCTACAACCCTTATGAGCCAAAACCATATGAGCGGTGGACAATAAACTCCTTGATAGACACCGATCATGAGCTAATGGTAGGTAAGCAATTCTGGGATTTTTTGGCTGGTTCTGGCACCTATGAGCTTCTTTTGGATGCCTTTGAAACGGTGGGGATTGAGATGCGAGATGAGATAGACGCTCGTTTTGCAGAACTTGAATGAGAGCTTGCCTGTCAGGGCTGCGCTGCAGTACGGGCGGTCGATGAACCGCCGCTGAACGGTCGCTCGCCGAAGCGACCAAGCAAGCACCGCTTGCTTTCTATTCAAAGCCATTCCATTCCCTCCCCAGCCAAGCCAGCATGATTTTTCACTTGCCATAAAAGTGCCTGTTACAGATTATGGCACTCAACTGTGAAATCGTGATTTAAGCGTATCTTAGGAGATAATGATGTATAGACTGAGTGTGAGTGACAGCTTCAGTGCTGCCCACAAATTGTGTGGCTATGAAGGTGCCTGCAAAAACCTGCACGGCCACAATTGGAAGGTGAAGGTTACTCTGGCCTGTGATGTTCTTGATGACATCGGTATGGCCTTGGATTTTGGGGTGATCAAGCGGCTCCTGGGAGAGATTCTGGGTGAGCTGGATCACAGTTATCTCAATGATCTGCCCTATTTTAAAGAGAAGAACCCCACCAGCGAAAACTTATCACGTTATATCTATGAGCGTTTTGAGGCGGCTTTGACACAGCTTCCCGGCAGGGTGGAAAGCGTGGAAGTCTTTGAATCAGAACGCAGTTCGGTGACTTATAGCTATGTTTAGATTAGTTCAGAGCTTTTTCGTCAAATCTGCGGTTGATCCTGCAGATTATCCCGCCAGCGCTTTCAGTGAATTTGCCTTTGTGGGTAGGAGCAATGTGGGTAAATCCACACTCATCAACCTGATAACCGGAATGAACAAACTGGCCAAGACCAGCTCTACACCCGGAAAGACCAAGCTGCTCAATTTCTTTTTGACGCGCTACAAAGACGATGAAACCGGCACCGAGGGGCGGCTGCAACTCACAGACTTGCCCGGCTATGGATATGCCTCGGTGAGCCAGGCTGAGATGGAGAAGTGGCGCAGGATGGTGATGCGTTATTTTGAGGAGCGTGAGTCTTTGAAAGCCATCCTCGTTTTGGTGGATATCCGGCATGAAGCGGATCCCAAGGACGTCCTGATGTTGGAGATCCTGCAAGCCAGAGAGATGCCCTATTGCGTGGTGGCTACCAAGGCGGACAAGATTCCCAAGACCAAGATCAAGAGCACAGTGGAGCTTTTGGCCAAGGGTTTGGGGCTGGAGCCGGAAGAGATTTTCCCCGTTTCCGCTCTGAAGAAGACGGGGCTGGAGAAGGTCTATGAGTGGATGCGCAGTCACGTGATCGGCTAAGAGCTTGTAAGTGAACAGATACGAGGTTCTGGTGGTGGGTGCGGGCCATGCCGGCATCGAAGCGGGCTTGGCGAGTGCCAGAAGAGGAGTCAAAACGGCTGTCTTTACCATCAAGCTGGAAAATGTGGGCGTCATGAGCTGCAACCCCAGCATCGGCGGGCCGGCCAAGGGGCATCTGGCCAAAGAAATCGACGCTTTGGGCGGCGAACTGGGCTACTGCGCAGACTTGAGCGGTATCCACTTCAGAATGCTAAACAAGAAGAAGGGTCCGGCGGTGTGGGCGCCACGCAGCCAAAACGACAGGCGGCTCTATAGCACGCACATGCACAAGGTGCTGGAGGAGCAGGAAAACCTTACCTTGATCGAGGCCACCATCACCAAAATCTTGGTCAAGGATGGCGAGGTATACGGTCTGGAGAGTCAGATCGGCTCGCAATACTTTGCGCCCAAGGTGATTTTGGCGATGGGGACCTTCCTCAGGGGAACGCTGCATGTGGGCGAAAGCGTGGTTTCCGGCGGACGCAGCGGTGAGCCGGCGTCCATCGAGCTGAGCGACTCGCTGAAGTCTTTGGGCTTTGAACTGCTGCGTTTCAAGACGGGGACGCCCCCACGGGTGGACTTGCGCAGCCTGGATTACAGCGTTTTGGAGGAGCAGCCCGGTGATGCGGAGCCCAGCGGATATTCATATTATCGGGATGTGGAGCTGAAGAATCTGGCATCCTGTTACATCACACGCACCACGCCTGAGACGCATCGCTTGATCAGCGAAAACATCGGCCTGTCCTCGCTCTATGGGGGCATGATAGAGGGCGTGGGGGCGAGGTACTGTCCTTCCATCGAGGATAAGATCGTAAAGTTTCCGCAGCGGGACAGCCATCAGATTTTCATCGAGCCGGAAGGGCTTTACACTTTTGAGGGTTATGTGAATGGCATTTCTACCTCATTGCCGGCGGATATTCAGGAACAGATTGTGCACAGCATCCCGGGTTTGGAGCAGGCACGCATCATGCGCTATGCCTATGCGATTGAATATGATTGCATCCCGGCGGCGGAGATAGACAGCTCGCTGGAATCCAAGCGGATAGAGGGTTTGTATCTTGCGGGGCAGATCAATGGAACTTCGGGCTATGAAGAGGCGGCGGCGCAGGGGCTGATGGCGGGCATCAATGCCACGCTGGCCTTGGAAGGCAAGGAACCGCTCATCCTCAGCCGGTCGCAGGCTTATATCGGTGTTTTGGTGGATGATCTGGTCACGCGGGGCACCAACGAGCCCTATCGGATGTTCACTTCCCGAGCGGAATATAGGCTGATGCTGAGGCAGGATAATGCGGACGAGCGGCTGATGGAGCTGGGCTATAAGCTGGGTTTGGTGAGTGAGATCAGATACAGTCGCTTTTGTGAGATGCTGGAGCTCAAAGAGCGGGAGATGCAGCGGCTCAAGACAGAGAAGAGCCGTGAGTCCATTCCCTTTGCGACGCTGCTCAAGCGGCCGGAGATCACTTTTGAGAGTTTGAAAGAGCATGGTTATCAGCCCTCGCCTTTTCTGGACAGGGACGTGGCCTCACGCATCGAGTTGGCCATCAAATATGAGGGTTACCTCAAGCGGGCGCAGGAGGAGATCGAGCGTTTCAGCTCTTCGGAAGACGTCCTGCTGCCCAGTGAAATCGACTATTTGAGCATTTCCACATTGGCGACCGAAGCCAGGGAAAAACTGGCGAAGATTCGTCCCAGAAACTTGGCGCAGGCTTTGCGTGTGCCGGGTGTAAATTATACGGATGCAAGTGCGCTCATGGTTTGGTTGCGCAAGCATAAGGAAACTAAATGAAAAGAATATCGCTTTTGTTGATGATCGTGATCAGCTTGGCTGCCTGTGCGAATCATAAGGTGATGCCGGTGGTTGCGGAGCCGGAAGCTCTGGTGGAGATCGGTGATTTTGAGGCGCCGGCTTGGCTGTGGCAGGTGCCTTCCGGTAGCTATGCCATCGGTTTTGCCTACACGGATACGCATCTGGAGGCCAAAGCTGATTCCATCGCCAGAGAATATGCCGCGGTGGTGCTTTCCCGCAATCACAGCAGCTTTGTGGTGGATAAAAAGGCCGTCTATGAGTGGGCGGATGAGGTGAATTCAGGCTCCAAAGAAGCAAAGCTCAATCTGGTGGTGAGTGCGGATATAGAGTATCTGCAGAAGGCGCATCAGGAGCTGATCAAGCTGGATTCGATCGATGTGATGGGCTATTACCTGGCGCTGTATGGCTTTATCGATGGAACGGTGGACGGACAAGCCAGGCTGATGAGAGGAAATCAAGTGCCGGCTTGGTGTGAAGACGCCAGTGTGACCCAAGATGGCAAGGTGATCAACGTGGTGTCATCAGGTTTGGCAGCTTCGCTCCCGGATGCCTGGTCTATGGCACATGAAAAAGCGCTGACTCTGATGGGAAAATACAGGCTGCAAAAGATAGCGGGATCGCATGAGAGCTCGGAGGAGTTGGACATCCGCAAGTTTGTGGATGAAACGGTGACCATCTCCTATAAGGCATACTTGGATAAATGCTTTATCGTGCCCATCAAAACAGATGGGATGCAAAGCTTTAGGGTGTATCTGAGTTTAAGGAGTCAGGACGGACAATGAGAGCAGCAGCGATAATTCCGGCCCGTTTGGGCAGTACGAGATTTCCGGAAAAGCCGCTTGCTATGCTGGGCGGGAAATGCCTCATCACCCGCGTGTGGGAGGCGGTGGTCAAGACGGCGCTCTTTGACGAGGTGATCGTGGCGACGGATGATGAGCGCATCCTAGAGGTGGTCTTGGCAGCCGGAGGCAAGGCGCAGATGACCCGCAGCGACCATCCGAGCGGTTCGGATCGCGTGGCAGAGGTGGCATCCGGCTTGGAGGCAGACATCATCGTAAACGTGCAGGGAGACGAGCCTTTCATTTCTGCGGAAGTCTTGAAGCCGCTTCTGGAGAGCTTCCGTGATGACGAGGTGCAGATGGCTTCGCTGATGACGCCTATTTTGGATGATAAGATGTTGCATGATCCCGGCTGCGTAAAGGTGGTGACGGATGCGTCTGGTAGAGCGCTCTACTTTTCGCGCAGTCTGATTCCCTATGACCGGGATGGTAAAAGTGGCTATAAGTATATGCGCCACATCGGGGTATATGCGTGGCGCAAGGAGACCTTGCTTGAGTTTGTGAGCCTGAGCGTGGGCAAGCTGGAGAGCGTGGAAAAGCTGGAGCAATTGCGGGTGCTGGAGAATGGAATCGGCATCTATATGGTGGAGACGGACTATCAGGGCATTGGCATCGACACACTGGAGGATTTGGAGAGGGCTGAGAGGATGATCAAATGAGAAGATTTGCGATTTTACTTGTATTGAGCGTGTTTGTTATCGGTCTGCCGGCGGTGGCTTTGCGCATCCTGCATACCAACGACAGCCACGGCGCATATCACAGCGTGCCAGGCGCTTGCGGCTCTTATGAAAGCCTCTGGGAACACTTGGATCACAACCGCAGCACGGCGGAGCGAAGCATCTATCTGGATGCCGGAGACCAGCAGACGGGCTCGGCTTTTTCTGCCAGGAAATACGCCGGAGCGGTGGGTGGAGCGGTGATAGCTGTATTCAACCGTTTGGGCTTGGATGCCGCCACCTTGGGCAATCATGAATACGATCAGAGTCCGGCCAATTTGGTGCGGCTCACAAATCTGGCAAACTATCCCTTCATCAGCAGCAATATCGTGAATAAGGCCGATGGGAAGCCACGCTTTAAGCCTTGGCATATCATTGAGAGGGATGGAGTGAAGGTGGGGATTTTGGGGCTGACGACGCTGGATTTGGGTGAGAAGGTGAAGGCTCAAAACGTGGCGGATATCAGGCTGTTGCCCTATAAACAAGCGGTGGAACTCTATCTGGATGAGGTGGATAGAGCTTCTGACCTGGTGGTGCTGCTCACGCATAACGGTTTTGAGGCGGATAGTCTCTTGGCGACGCAGCTCGATGAGCGGGTGGATCTGATCATCGGTGGGCACAGTCATCATGTTTTGGAGCCGGCGGTGCAGGTGAATGGCATCTGGATCGCTCAGGCAGGCAGTCATCTGCGCTTTTTGGGCGTGCTGGATCTGGAGGTGGAGGACGACTGCATCGTGTCGCTTCAGAGCCGCTTGGAGCCCATCACCTTGGAAGCATCCAGAGAGAATCCGGTGAGGCTGTTTGTGAAGCAGGTCTCGGATGAGATTGAGGCTCATCTGGGCAGGGTGATAGCGCATCTGCCCGTGGATTGGCAGCCGAATAAGTATGAATCCACCGTCCTGTCCAAATGGATGGCCAATGCACTCTACAAGCAGTATCAGGACAGCGCGGACATCGCTATCCTCAACAACGGCGGTTTTCGCCGCTTCATCCCCGCGGGAGATGTGACGCTGCGGGATATGCACGAGATGCTGCCTTTTGAAAACTATGTAAATATCTTTAGTTGCTATGGACGTGACCTCATCGCCTGGCTGGGCTTAAACGAAGCGGATCCGATCGCCAGGGCTTTTGACGTCTGCGATTATTCGGATTTTGACACTTCCAAGATTCAGGCGGATAAGCTCTATCGGGTGGTGAGCCACGACTTCATCGTGGGGCAGTGGGAAAAGTATCTGGCATTTGAGCCCTTTGACGTCTTTGACACGGGCGAGCTGATCCTGGATGCGATCTTGCGGCAGTTGGTGTCGGAGTACGGGGTGGCAGCTTCGCTGGAGTAGTGAGTTGCGAGTTGTGAGTTGTGAGCGGCTGCGCTGGCTTCGGAGCTTTTTAGTTTTTCCACGGATGCACACGGATTAACACGGATGAAGAATAAAAGTCCACGAATTACACGAATTATGGGATGTACGGTCGTTAGTCGTAGCGACCAAAGCCGCACCGACCTTGTACGGGCGGTCGCCGAACCGCCGCTTCCCAAGTAGTCGGTTGTCAGTCGTCAATAGTGTCGTTAGCCGTACCGACTGAACTACCGCGCAAACATCAAGCTACCACCATAAACGAAATACCCTAAACAAAAAAAGCCTCCACCCGTATGCAGGGCAGAGGCTTAAGTCTATGTGCCTTCTATTTATTGACGGTTTTTAGGGGCACGGTTACGGAAGGCTGCTTTCTTTGCCTTGCGGCAATCAGGGCAGCGTTGAGGCTCATTTTGCAGACCCTTTTCACGGTAGAAATCCTGTTCACCTTCGGTGAAGACGAATTCCTTGCCGCAGTCTTTGCAGGTGAGGTTCTTGTCTGGCATGGGTATCTCCTGTTTTAGTTTGGGGATTTAGACATTACTGAGGTGCGCCCCAAAAAGCGGAGAAACTCATGGAATGTTAAATCACACTGATTTGCGCACATTTAAAGATGGCACATTTTTGTCAATCACAATTTATCAGAAGGTGGTTTTATCCACGAAATTGAAGTTGTCGATCAGCAGCGAGGGCAGCATGGCTGAGCAGGCAGTGGGGATGGAAGGCCCCAAAGCGAGGATGCGGCGCGTGGCCAGGTGCGGTATCTCGTTGAAGCGGAAGTTGTTTACCGCATGGCGGATTTTTCCGTCTTCAAAGTAGAGCACTCCGTCACGGGTCATGCCCGTAAGCTCGCCTGCTTTGGCGTCCACACTGCGGATATACCAAAACTGGTTGAGGATCAAGCCGCGGGGCACCATTTGCATCATCTGCTCTTCAGTGGCATCACCGCCCGATAGATACATGTTGAAGATATGGTTGGGTTCGAGGTTGTTGGCTTTAGCCCAATAGCGGTTGGTGGGCATGTTGCGGATCATTCCATTTTCAATCCAGGTGGTGTTTTTGGAAGCGATGCCATCACGGTAGGGGACGGCCTTGATGGCGGGAATGTCCAAGGTGCTGTAGAGGCTGAACTTTTCGCCAAAGAAGAGCTTGCCCATCTGACCGGTGAAGGGTGTGAAGCCTTCGTCACTCATGCGTCTGTCCATCATCCAAGTCATATACCAGATCAGGTCTTGCAGGGCGTAAGGGCGCAGGATCACGGCGATGGGAGCGGCGTCCATGTCACGCTTGTCTGCCAGGCTGATGGCTTGCTCTTTGAGGCGGTTGAATTCTGCTGCCTGATCAAAGCGGGCCAGGCCCTTGGAATCATAGCTTACCTTGGTCTCAACGGTGCCCTTCTTCAGCGTCATGGAGTGGCCAAAGTCGGTGGATTCATCATAGCCGACGAAGCCGTTTTTGGTGATCAGCATGCGCTGGGAATAGTGCTTTTCCGTCAGGCCGGAAACCGTGGCGTCAAAGGCTTTGGCCTGGTCTATCATATATTGGACGATGTCCACCATCTTGGCGGGCTCAAGCTCCTGCGCAGCGGGATCGCAGTTTTGCACCTGGGGAAGCTCTTTGGGGCCTTCCGAGGGTACAAATTCCGGGTCGGGCTGGTTGAGGCTGGCGATGTCGCAGGCGGTTTGGATCAGTTTGTCCAGACTGGCGGGGTCGTCCTGCGTCACGGAGGCGCTACCGGTGCGGTTTTCAAAGGCAACGGTGAGGTTGATCGAGAAGGTTGGGCCTGCCAGGTGCTGGGTTATTCTATTCTGGGCAAAGCGTGTTTCATGGCTTTCTACGTGCCCGATGTGGAGACTGAAGTCGTCTGCGTGACAGTGTTGCTTGATGTAAGCGGCTATCTTTTCGAAGTTTGCGTTCATTGTGATCCTCCCACTCTGATATTTCTGAATCTTGCAGGTGCTGAACCGTGGGTCATGCGCGCCGTCTGAGAAGGCTGGCCTTTGCCGCAATTGATCACGCCAAAGGGACGCCAGAATCTCTCGTCACAGATGGCGTCGCAACTGTTCCAAAATTCAGGATTGCAGGATTTGTAGAGCACCTTCTTCAAGGGACGGTGCAGCTTGCCGTTTTTGATCTCCCAAAAGTAGTCGCCACCAAACTGGAAGTTGAGGCGATGCTGGTCTATGCTGAAGGAGCCGCGGCCTTGGATGTAGACACCGTCTTCGGTGTCGGCGATGAGCTCAGCGGGTGTGAGCGGCTTGGTGCCGGGCATCAGGTAGAGATTTGGGATGCGGTTGATGGGTTGATCGTAGTAGTAGGTGGCACGATTGCAGCCGCGGGAGTAGTCGAGACCGATCTCCATAGCGGTGTCACGCGTGCTGCCGTATTCCTTGAGGATGCCATCTTTGATGATGTGCCATTTCTGGGCGGGGACGCCATCGTCGTCAAAGCCCAAGCTGGCCAGACCTTCTTCCAGGGTATTGTCGCCCATGAAGTTGACGATCTCGGAGCCATAGCGGTAGTTGCCCAGCTTTTCGGGAGTGGCGAAGGAGATGCCGGCATAGTCGGCTTCCCAGCCCAGCACGCGGTCGAGCTCGGTGGGATGACCGACGGATTCGTGCATGGTGAGTCCCAAATGGTTGGGATCGAGGATGAGGCTGCGTCTGGTTTCCGGGCCCAAAACGTCTGCCTTGACCTTGATCAGGGCTTCCTGAGCGATCTGACGGGCTTTTTCCTGCAGATTGAGCTCCAAGACCCATTCCCAGCCGGTGGAGCGTCCGCCTTCGTCAAAGGTGCGGCTCTGGCTATCGGAATCCGTTACAGCGGTAGCACTTACCATGGGGTCTATCCACTGCGTGTTGAGCTCCAAGCGTGTGCCAAGAGTGCTGGCAAAGAGCTTTTCGTCCTTGTGGGAGACGATGTAAAACATCGCTTGCTTGATGCCTTCATAGCCAAGCAGGATGCGGTTTGTCTCCATCATCAGCTCCACTTTCTCGCTCAAGGGCACCGAGAAGGGGTCGATCTTGACCGGGGTTTGATATTTGGCGATGTAGCTTCGCTCAGGTGCCAGGTGCAACTGCTTGTCCTTATTCACCTTGGCAGAGAGCTGAGCGATCTCAAAGGCCTTTTCTGCTGTGGCTAAGACGGCCTTTTCGCTGAAGACGTTGTTGTGTGCAAAACCCCAAGCTCCTTGATAGAACACACGGATCCCATAGCCGTAGATCACGTTGTGTGAGGTGTTTTTGAGGCTCAAGTTGCGGAGGAACACCACCTCGTCGCTGGTCTTTTGCACTCGGATATCGGCATATTCGGCTCCCAAATCCAGAGCCTTGCCGATGGCTAAATCAAGATAACGCATAAAGTTACTCCTTTACCCCGCTGGAGCAGATTCCAGCAGGATGCGCTTTATTTAAACTAAACATAGATAACTTGTCTGAAGCTCAAGACCTATATGTTCACAGCGAATTGCTCCATCACGGTGAGGATTGAGCCAATCATTCTACCCAAAAAAGCCACAAAAAACACGATGCTGATCGCAGTAAAGATCAAAGCAGCTATGGCAAAGTTCTTCTTGTTTGGGTTTACTTTATCACCAACTGCCCAAATGATGAGCATAATGATGTTTACGATCGGGAGCGACAGGAGAATAAACACCACCACCCAATCCATCAAGCTCAACACGGGAGCTTCCTCGACGGGTGGGCGGATGGGCTGCCCGACGGGAGTTTGTTGTTGCTCTGGTTCTTGATAGTCGTTCATACCTATGACTTCCTTTGTCTTTTTGACCAGTAAAATGAGAGGCGAGCTGATGTCAATACTAAACTTACCCACGACTCAAATCGGTGCCGGATACCTTATTTAATCTCGTTTTTCACATCCTGCTTGACACAAAATCCCCTTTCCTCAGAGTGACTTCCAAAGCTAATTTCACGCCTTCCTTTTGCCTCTGAATGGGGCGTGAAGGGGGTTAAAAAAAGGACTTAACACCATGTTAGAAAAACTATTGAGAAAGGTCTTCGGAGATAAGCGCAGCAAAGACCTCAAAACCTATCTGCCTCTGGTGGATGAGATAAATAGCATCTTCCAAAACTTGGCTCAATATGACGATGATGAGCTCAGAGAGCGCATCGCCAAGATTATGGACGAGCTGGCTGAAAGCCTGGCACCACTCAGACAGCAGCTTGAGGATCTGCAGCGGCGTTTCAGAGAGGAAAGCGAGGATTCCGTTCGCAATCGTCTGGATAACGAGATCGACGCCACCCGCAAGGAATTGAAGGAAGAAAGCAAGCGTCTGCTGGATGGTTACCTGCCGGAAGTGTATGCCATTGTGAAGGATACCTGCCGTCGCCTCTTGGGTCAAACCTTCATCGTGCGGGATCATGAAACCGAGTGGAACATGGTGCCTTTTGATGTGCAATTGATCGGCGGCATGGCGTTGCATGATGGCAAGATCGCTGAAATGGCCACCGGTGAAGGAAAGACCCTTGTGGCTACCCTGCCCCTCTTTTTGAATGCCTTGCTGGATCGCGGAGCGCATCTGGTCACCGTGAACGACTATTTGGCCGCTCGTGACGCCGAATGGATGGGCCCCATCTTCAACTTCCACAATCTCACCGTGGGCTGCATCACCACCGGCATGACCTTTGAAGAGCGCAAAGAAGCATACAACTGCCACGTTACTTACGGCATGAACAGTGAATTTGGCTTTGACTACCTCAGGGACAACATGGCTGTCTCTCCCGCGCAATTGGTACAGCGCGACTTCTATTATGCCATCGTGGACGAAGTGGATAGCATCCTCATTGACGAGGCGCGTACCCCGCTCATCATCAGCGGCCCCATCGCTCAAGACAAGAACTTCTACCCCGAGATGCGCCCTCTCGTGAATCAGGTGGTGCAAGCGCAAAATGCCTTGGCACATAGATACTTAAACGAAGTGAGAGAGGAGCTCAAGAAGGATTTTGACAAGCAAAACAACGATTTCATCGCCCAAAACCTGCTCTTGGTCAAGCGTGCCGCACCGCGCAACAAGGTCTTTGCCAAGATGATGCAGGACGGCGCCCTCCAGAAATTGGTGAACGACACCGAGGGTTACTTCCTGCGTGACAAGAAGATGCACGAGCTGGACGACAACCTCTTCTACGTGGTGGAAGAGCGTCAGAACAGCGTTGACTTGTGTGAAAAAGGCCGTGAAATGCTCTCCAGAAACGACCGCAATCTCTTCGTGGTGCATACACTGGAAGAGCTGCATGCCGAAATTGACTACGACGAAAGCATCACCGACGACAACGAACGCATGCGCCGCAAAGAGATTGCCACCAACAAGTTTATGGACAAGAGCGAGAAGCTCCACAACATCAACCAGCTCCTCAAAGCCTTCACCCTCTATGAAAACGACCAGGAATATGTGGTGATGGACAACAAGGTGGTGATCGTGGACGAATTTACCGGCCGTCAGATGCCTGGCCGCCGCTTTTCAGACGGACTTCACCAAGCCCTTGAAGCCAAAGAGAATGTCACCATCGAAGCAGGCACTCAGACCTTCGCCACCATCACCCTGCAAAACTACTTCCGCATGTTTGAACGTCTTGCCGGCATGACCGGAACCGCCGTCACCGAAGAAAGCGAGTTTATGGAGATTTACAAGCTCCCCGTGATGACCATTCCCACCAACGTCCCCATCACGCGCATCGACCATGAGGACGTGATCTACCTCACCAAAAACGAGAAATACCAAGCGATTATGAACGAAATCATCTACTGGCACGAGCTCAAAAAGCCGGTCTTGGTAGGCACGGTGAGCGTGGAGGTTTCCGAGATACTCAGCCGCTTTCTCAAGAGACGCGGCATCGCTCACAACGTGCTCAATGCCCGTCAGCATCAGCGTGAAGCAGAGATTATCGCCGAAGCGGGACAGCCCGGCGCCGTGACCATAGCCACCAACATGGCTGGACGTGGGACGGACATCAAACTGGGCGAAGGCGTGATCAGCCAAGACAAGGAAAGCTATCGCAACCTCAGCCCCTCCATCAGCGAGCAGACGCCCTACGGCATCCCCTTGGATGGCTTGCACGTGATCGGCAGCGAGCGCCACGAAAGCCGCCGCATCGATAGACAGCTCCGCGGCCGTGCCGGCCGTCAGGGCGATCCCGGCACATCCAGATTTTACCTCAGCTTGGAAGACGATCTGATGCGGCTCTTCGGCTCCGACAGAATGGCACCCATGATGATCAAGCTGGGCTTGCAGCCGGGCGACGCCATCCGCCATCCCTGGATGACCAAAGCGGTGGAAAAGGCTCAGAAACGCGTGGAAGAACACAACTTTGAAATCCGCAAAAACCTGATCAAATATGACGAAGTGATGAACCAGCAGCGCGAGGTGATCTATTCCTACCGCCGCAGCGTGCTCAAAGGCTACAGCCTCAAAAACGAGGTCAAAGAGATGATCCAGGAAACTGTGCTCAAAGTGATAGCAAACCACATCCACAGAGATAGTTACGTGGAAGACTGGAACCTCGACCGCCTCTGCTATTGGTTCAAGACAAATTTCAACCTGCAGATCACGCCCGAAGACCTCAATCCCAGAGACCTCGACTATGACATCCTCGAGGAAAGGCTGCTGGCTTTCTGCATGCAAGCTTATGAAAACAAAGAACTAAACGTGGGTGAAGAGACACTGCGGGACATCGAGCGCCGCAGCATGCTGGAGGTGGTGGACAACGAATGGCGTGACCACCTGCACGAGATGGACATGCTCAAAGAAGCTGTCTACCTGCGCTCCTACGCCAACAAAGACCCCCTGATTGAGTATAAAAGAGAAAGCTTCGAGCTCTTCCAAGAGCTGATTTCCCGCATCCAGGAAGGCGTTTCCCGCAAAGTCTACACCACCTACTTCCTTACTGCTGCACAGGTGGAAAGCCTCTTGCAGCAAGCAAAAGAGCGCCATGAAGACCTCGATACCTTCCTGGCAGCCAAGCAGGCTGAACTCACCCAAAATGCCACCGCTCCACCGCAATACTCCTCGCCCAACGAAGCCGTGATGCAGGAAAAGCAGCGCCCGGTGCGGGTTGCAGACAAGGTGGGCAGAAACGACCCCTGTCCCTGCGGCAGCGGCAAAAAGTATAAGAGATGCTGCGGTCTTCATGAGGAAGACTGAACTTAATATAGAACAGATAAGGAATCATAAATGTCAAAAGGTTTGATAATCGTAGAATCTCCAGCTAAAGCAAATACCATAGCTAAGTTTCTCAAAAACAAGTATATTGTAAAAGCCTCCATGGGCCATGTGAGAGACCTGCCTCAGCGCGAGCTGGGTGTGGACATCGCACGTGAATTTGAACCCGTCTATGTGATGACGGACAAACAGAAAAAGGTGATCAACAGCCTCAAAGAAGACGTCAAGGGCGTAGACACCATCCTGTTAGCCAGCGACCATGACCGCGAAGGAGAAGCCATCGCCTGGCACCTGCTCAAATCCATGGAAAAGCAGATGGAAGGCAAGCAGGTTCACCGCATCGTCTTCAACGAAATCACCGCCAAAGCCATCAATGCCGCCATCGAAGCCCGCGGCGAGATCGACATGAACAAGGTGGACGCCCAGCAGGCACGCCGCGTTTTAGACCGCTTGGTGGGCTATCAGGTGAGCCCTCTGCTCTGGCGCGTGATCGCCAAGGACCTCTCCGCTGGGCGCGTCCAGAGCGTTGCCCTGCGCCTCATCTGCGAGCGTGAAGCAGAGATCAACGACTTTGTCCCCAAGGAATACTGGCGTTTGGAAGCCAATTTCTGGCGCGGCGAACTGCCTCCTTTCAAGGCCGTTTTGGAGAAATGGCAGGATCAGAAGGTAGAGATCGAGAGCGAAGCCCAAGCACTGGAGCTGAAAACCAACTGCGAAAACCACAACGCTATTCTCACCGAAATCAAGCGCTCATCCCGCAGCGTGGAACCTCCAGCCCCCTTTATTACCAGCACCTTACAGCAGGAAGCCTCCAAGCTCTTAGGCATACAGGCCAGCCGCACCATGAGCATCGCCCAACAGCTCTATGAAGGCATTGAATTGGGCGGCGAAAGCACAGGTCTGATCACCTATATGCGCACAGACAGCACCCGCATCTCAACCGATGCCAACCAAGCCTGCCGCGACCTGATCAAAGACCGCTTTGGCGAAGACATGATCAACAGCTCCGTGCGCATCTATAAGAACAAAAACACCGCTCAGGACGCCCACGAAGCCATCCGTCCCACCGATCCCTTCAACACTCCCGAGAATATGGAGAAGTTCCTCACCAAAGACCAGCTCAAGCTCTACACCCTCATCTGGAGCCGCTTTATCGCCACCCAGATGCAGTCTGTCAGATTGGCCGTCACCAAAGCGGACATCACCTTAGGCGAAGCCACCTTCGTGGCCAATGGCAGCCAAATCACCCGCGAAGGCTTCCTCAAATGCTATCCCCATGTCAACATTCCCTTGGGCGAAAGCATCCATGCGGATTACGCCTCTTCAAACGAGCTGGAGCACGACGCCATCGAAGCCAGCCAGCACTTCACCAAGCCGCCCGCCCGCTACACCGAAGCCTCGCTGATCAAGGAGCTGGAAGCCAGAGGCATCGGCCGTCCTTCCACTTACGCCGCCATCATCAGCACCATCCGCCTCCGCAAATACGTGCACATGGAGAAGAAAGCCTTTGTTCCCACAAACTTGGGCAACGATGTCAACCGCTTTTTGGTGGATAAATTTGACAATGTCTTCAACGTCAAATTCACCGCCAACATGGAAGAGAAGCTGGACGAAGTGGAATATGGCAAGGTGGAATGGCGCAGCTTGGTCAAGGACTATCACGATCAACTGCAAAAGCTGATCAACGCTGTGGACGTGAAGAAGGAAAAGAGTGCCTTTGTGCAGGATAGCGGCATCGTCTGTGACGTCTGCAAAGAGGGCAAGATGCTGATCCGTCACTCCAAAAACGGCGAATTCCTGGCCTGTGACCGTTTCCCCGCCTGCAAAAACAGCAAAAACTTCAAGCGTGACGCCGACGGCAAGATCCAGATCGTGGAACCCGCTCAGTTAGACGAAGCCTGCCCCCAATGCGGTGCACCCCTCATGGAAAGGGAAGGCCGCTTTGGTGCTTTCATCGCCTGCTCCGCTTATCCCAAATGCAAGTATTCCCGCCCCAAGACCTTGGGCGTGAAATGCCCCGAATGCGGCACCGGCGAAGTGGTGCAAAGACGCAACAAAAAAGGCAGAAACTTCTATTCCTGCAACCGCTACCCGGATTGCAACTGGATTTCCAACGACAAACCGGTCGCCATCACTTGTCCCAATTGCGGCAACCCCTTTATGTTTGAGAAGTATACGCAAGCCAAGGGCAACCATAAACTCTGTCCCAAGTGCAAAAGCATCTTCGAGTGAGATAAATGGCCTTTCTTGACGGTATCAAAGCAGCTTTTACCAGCATCTTCAGCCACAAACTGAGATCGCTGCTCACCCTCACGGGAATCGTGATCGGTGTCTTGGCCGTAGTCACCATGTTTTCCAGCGTTTATGCCCTCAAACAACTGATCAAAACCAGCATGGAGGGCATGGGCTGGAACCACTCTCTGATCATCGCAGCCAAGGGCTCAGGTCCAATCTCGCCTCACGGCTCCAGACGCACCAAAAGCCCTCAAAGAACCGCCCAAAACCAACGTCCCATCAACTACAGCGACTACCTGGCCATCAAAGAGGAAATCCCACACAAAAACATCTACGGCATGGTAGAAAACCCCAGCCTCTATCGCTTGAAAGGCAAGGATATACAGGTGAGCCTCCGTGCCACCAACCTCGACTTTTTCTCCAGTAAAAACTACGCCACCTTAGAGGGCAGACTCTTCAACCAAGTGGAAGAGGATAACCTCATCCCCGTCTGTGTTTTAGGCTATTGGTTTGCCAAAGAACACTTCCCCTCCAGCTCGCCTTTAGGCGAAACCATCAGCTTTGGCAAGCATCGCTTCAAGGTGGTGGGTATCTTGGCGGATGATTCCATCAATAAAAAGGAAGGCTTTAGTTTTGATAGTGGCGGACGCAGAAACGACCTCGAAGCCGTCTACATCCCGCTCAAATACGGCTGCACCTACCTTAGCCCCCAAAGTTCCGTCCACATGATCTATGTGCAATCCCATGATGAAGAAAGCTTTGAATCCATGAAGAGCGCTACCCGCCAACTGCTGCTCTCTCGCCACAACATGTATCCCAATTTTGATTTTGTGGACATCAGTTCTATCATGATCACCATCAGCGGCGAGATAGACACCCAGATGCACAAGTGGAATATCACCCTCTTTGCCATCGCCTCTATCTCCCTGATCGTGGGAGGGATAGGGCTCTTTTCCACCCTGCTCATCTCCATCCAGGAACGCATGACCGAGATCGGCGTGCGCAAAAGCGTGGGCGCTACCGACGCCAGCATCTTTCTCTACTTCATCTACGAATCCGTGATCCTGGCCCTCACCGGCGCCTTGATCGGAATTGGGATCGCCTGGCTGATCCTCACCGGGATCGGCGTCGCCATCAATATGCCCCTCTATCTCCCTCTGGCCGGCGTGAGCTTGGGCATCTTCTTTTCCCTGCTTATCGGTGTGGTCTCCGGCCTCTATCCCGCTATCAAGGCCGCCAGAGTAGATCCGATCACTATCATCGGATAAGCTGCCTCACTTTTTATTACTTCTAATTCGTGTAGATTCGTGTAATTCGTGGAAAAACTCCTTCCAAAAACCAGATCCTTGCCTCAAATTTTGACTTTTTGAAAAGGTTCACCTCTTTTTGTGCGCCTTCTCCGCCCAAACGTGTAACCTGCTGGTATCCTATGCCGTTCCTGCTCAATGGAGGAGGGGCGGAGCAGGGGCGGGGCAGGGACGCCGCATAAACAGCGGCTTTGAGGTGGGTCGAAAATAGCGTTTTTCTGTAACTTTTTCCTTAGCTGAGGGCAAATATTTTAGAAACACCCACTTTTCCCTCCTCAGAAATTGGTTTGGAATGCCTACTAAAATGGTAGGAGATTCTGTGGCCTGGGCCGATGGTGTCGCTAGGTAGGGTTTCTCGCCGAAGCGTCATTTTATATTTGCGGCTGCGCACGCATGCGCAAGTAGCCGGCGGTCGCTGAACCGCCGCCAGAAAGTGGAGCTTGCTTCTCAACCACATACAGGGTTAGCCTCGATTTTTGGTACAAAGCTTACTCATTCTTGAAATCGGCGAAGCTAACCTCGGTATGGTTACTACTTCGACACCATGTCGAGTGTTGCT
>Ga0116178_10001414_pt1 | contig 19956 bp, 18 predicted proteins | sample AD_STIC12_MetaG_FD_89880 | JGI IMG/M metagenome (GOLD analysis project Ga0116178, IMG submission 89880) | Active sludge microbial communities of municipal wastewater-treating anaerobic digesters from USA - AD_STIC12_MetaG | ecosystem: Engineered > Bioreactor > Anaerobic > Digestate | place: USA... | reverse complement strand
CGAGCTTTTTCAAGGTAATCACGAGCCAATTATTTCCAAAAGCCTCTTTGACAAGGTTCAAAAGATTTTCTCGAAGAAGGGCAAGCCCCGAGTGGTTAAAAGTTCTCTTCACTTTGCGTTCAGCAAGCTTTTTGTTTGCGGAGAATGTGGGAGAGCTATTACCGCGGAAAAGAAAACAAAGCTTTCGGGGCTTGCCTACACATACTATCGATGCACAAAGAAGAATGTCGTTTGCAGTCAGAAATATGTTGAGGAAAAAGAGTTTGTTCCTCAGGTGAATGATTTGATTAATTCTTTGTGCTTAAGCGATGAATGGTTTCCATTGTTTATGCAAAAATGGGAAGAAGATTATAAAAAGCTTGCCTCTTCTTCGTCTGAAACCAAGCGTCACTTAAAAACGGTCCTTCAGGATGTGGAAGAGAGGCTGATGAGGCTTTTGGATGCTTATCTCGACAAGACTATTGATAATGAAGAGTATGTTAAGGCAAAAGAAAAACTTCTTAATAAAAAGATTGAAATCAAAGAGCAATTGAGTCTTGCCGACAAAGGTGGAAATAATTGGCTAGAACCTTTTAGACAATGGATTATTTCGGCTCACCAAGCCCACGGCTTCGCCGTGACTGAAAATTTAGAGGAGAAGCGGAGCTTCTTGCAAAAAATCGGCTCGAACTACAAGCTTGAGGGCAGAAAAGTGGCTGTGGAATTGAAAAAACCGTTCGCAATTTTGCGTAAACGGTCGCAATTTTCTGAATGGAGCGGGTAACGGGAGTCGAACCCGTCTCTCAGCCTTGGGAAGGCTACATAATACCGATATACTATACCCGCTTGTGGATTGATTGCCGAAGTATTATATTTCCGGCGTGTTAAAAAAGTCAAAAAACAGATTTTTGGAAATTGACCTCCTGCGCGGGATCGCGGTTTCAGGAATGATTGCTTACCATTTCTTTTTTATTGGAGATTTTTACAATTTTTTTGATATTAATTTCAAAACTTTACCTTGGCTTGTCATAGCCAGATTCATACAGTTTATTTTTCTTGGGCTTGTTGGAGTGTCTTTGGCTGTTTCAAAAAATATCGGAATGAAATTTCATTTGAAGCAGTTTAAGCGTTTTTTTGTAATTACAATTCTTGCGATGAGTATCACCTTTTCTACTTATGTTTTGGTACCTGATCGAATGATCGTTTGGGGTGTTTTGCATTTAATAGCTTTTTCAATTTTGACTTTGCAATTTGTAGCAAAAAAACCTTTATTGGCTCTTGGCGTTGGCTTGTTTGCAATGATATTTGGATTTGTGATCGGTCGGATGGGCGCGGAAGAATCTTTGATTTTGAATATCTTGGGGTTTAATGTCACAGGTTTTTATGCATTGGATTATTTCCCCATTTTCCCTTGGATTTCTGTCGTCGCTTTTGGAATTGTGATTGGAAATTTGCTTTATAAAAATGGCCGGTCAGTTCTCGGGTCTGGTATGGGATCCGCTCTCGTGTCATCTGGCGAAAACAAATTAAATAGAAATCATTTTGTTGGGACAATGACTTTAATAGGCAGGCATGCTCTATTTATTTATATAACTCACTTTATCTTCTTGATCGGATTTTGGGAGATTTTAAAAATACTACGACAGCAATAGCGGTAGTTATCGGAACGGCTAATATTAGCCCTATACTTCCTATCAATGTGCGGATAATTTCTTCAGCGATCAATTCCAAATTCAATATATTCCCTATCGATTCGGAGTAATCAAAAAACAGTAGGAGCAGAGGCAAAGCCGCTCCCGTGTATATCAATATTATCGTGTTTACCATGGATGCAATGTGATCTTTTCCAACATTCATCGCGCTTTTATAAAGCTCTTTTTTCTTAATTCCCGGCTTGTGTTTGTGAAGCTCATTCACCACTGAAACCTGCGCTATAGTGATGTCGTCCAAAACCCCGAGTATCCCTATCAACATTCCAGCAAGTAGAAGTCCTTTGAAATTAATCCTTTCCGCAGTTCCCATTTTCAAAAAAGACGCTTCTTCCGACGCGAGACCGGTCAAATTCGCCATGTCTGAAAAAATCGACGCAAGCACCCCAGCTATCGCGAGAGTGATAAGTGTTCCAAAAACCGCCACATGAGTTTTTTTATTAAATCCATATGACATATAAAAAGTAGCCGGGACTATCAAAACAGCACTTGCCACAGCCACAAAAATCGGATCATTACCATTTAATATCGCAGGAAGAGTAATTTTGAATAAAATTAAAAATGAGATAATCATACCCATGATAGACCCCACTCCCTGCCATTTCGCCACCGCAATTACCAGCACGACAAATATCGCAAAAAGCAAAAACAAACTGCCTGTGCGGATAAAATCGCTTATAAAAAACTGCACGTGCTCTTTGTTATATTCCACCATCACTTTGTCTCCAACTTCGAAACCTCTGTTATTCAAAATATTCGTCACGTCCTCCTCTGTTTCAACAATTTCACCTTTTAAACTACCGTCTGTTATTTTTGTTGCGATTTTCTGAATTCCATTGTTTTCGCTGATCGAGACTATAAGACCATGAAGCATCTCCTGGCCTTGAATGTTTTCACTTTTATTTGGTAGTGAAAAAAATACGTACGTAGAAAGAGCCAAGGCGAGTAGAACTAAAAAGTATTTTTTGATATTCATAGTTTCTCGTAATTTTGAGCCTCTTGCTCAGAATGGAGCGGGTAACGGGAGTCGGACCCGTGTCTTCAGCTTGGAAGGCTGACATAATAGCCACTATACGATACCCGCTTGGGTATAAAATCTCTAATGCGGCTGGATTCTACTTAAAAATTTGCAATAAAACAAGATTTTTTATACTATTCGTTGGCAGACCCCATTCCAATATCTGATAAAAAAATGTTAATAGAAAAAGTTAGATCCGGCTTGTCGTTTTTAAAAAATAAATCCCCAAAGTTTTTACAACCTTATTTAACGAAGAGTAATTTTATCATTTTTTTGATTATTGGATTTTTCTTAATTCAATATTTACAGATTTCAAGTATGACCGGTGGAGTTTCTTCGCTCAGTCTACGAGGATCGTCTTTGGTTGATGAAGTTGGTAAGCTTAATCAAGTAACCGCGATGCTGGGGCAGGACTTAAATGAGGTGAGGAGTTTTCTAGTAATGCCTACAAAGCGTTACTTTGATGATGATTTAGAAGATGCTTCGCAGGATTCTGATTCCAATCAAGACGCTTTGCAGTTAGCTTTGTTTAAATATGTAAGTCATCTCGGTGAACAGGAAAATTTGCATCAAAAACTTAACGTTGGATTAAACGATCTCAATACACTGTTTTCAAATGAGTCTTTTAAAAATTATTTGAATTCGGCAGGGCTTACGATCTCATCTATAAGCGAATCTGCGAATGATTGGCATCTTTCAATTATTGACGGAGAAAACAGAACTATACTGTATATTTATCTGGACAAAACAACCGGTGATATAAATGTGCAAAATGTATCCGGTAAGATGATCCCTGAAGTTTTGGAAAGTGAAACTTTTGCTTCTCACTTAGAGTCTTATTTGAAGCAAAATTTGGATACTATTTCAAGTTCCATCAAACAATTGACCAACAAAAAAAACTATATATTAGAGTCTTTTAATAACGAATCCATAAGACAAATTTTTGAATCTCGCAAATTATCTGCATCAACTTCCCCAATTGATAAAGATTTTAAACTTTTCTATGAAATAAAAAATGAATCGAAAGAAGTTGTTGCCGAAGTTATATTGGATAAAAAAGATTTTTCCATACAATTAAAAGACTACAGAGATTCTGGGAATGTAGCTGTGAAAGTAACCGATTTGGTCAGTGCTATTCCTCCTTTTGTAGAGAGTTTGGACACCATTCCTGAAGTTCAAAAAAAAGTTATAGAGGCCAAAGCAAAATTGTCTGCAACATTGGATGACAAAGGATTTAAAGTTCTGTTGGAAAAATTAAATCTTTCAATCCCAAGAGATCCGCGTGAAGATGAATACAGATATTACTATGATATTTATGCAGTCATCACCGGCAAAACCAAATTACTCGGATCAATTGTCGTCGAAAAAGCGACCGGGATTGTAAACATAGTCGATCCGAACGGTACGAACACCACAAATATTTTGTTCTTCGACCCGGGGCTCAAAAAAAAACTCTAGATTTACCTGAATCGATTCCCGATGATTCTCAGTTCCCTCAAAAAAGCGGGAATTCTTTTAATATTTTGATTGGTGGGAAAAATGGAGATTTGGTCGACACTATGATTTTTGCGCATTTGAATGAAGATGAAAAAACCGCTCATTTGATTTCAATTCCAAGAGATCTTTATTTTAATGGCAGAAAACTTAACAGCTATCCATACCTTTATGGAATGAATCAGTTTTCAGATACTCTTGAGGAAATAACTGGATACAAAGTTGATAAATATGTGGTGATCGACATGTATGCTTTTATAGATGTAATTGATTTAATCGGAGGAATCGATGTCCATTTGGATGAGGCTCTTGTCGATCCAACTTATAAAACTTTTGATAATGGCGTTTGGAGCACTCTCAGTTACACGCCGGGAGATTATCATTTTAATGGACGCCAAACCCTGCGCATAGCAAGAAGCAGACATACATCATCTGATTTTTCGCGTGCTCAAAGGCAACAAAAAATTATTGAAGCCATACAGTTAAAGGCAAAAAATCTTGGCTTTGGAGACGCCACGACCATATACAATATTTTAAAAACAGTGCTTTCAAAAACGGAAACAAATATCTCCGTCACGGAGGCTGTCAGATATTATTTTAAATATCAAAACTTTAAAATTGCTTCAAATAATGTAATAAGCAGTGGGAATATATTATATGTCCCGCCTTACACAACGAAGGAACAGTGTGCAACTTTGATCACAGAGGCTGAAAATGCCGGCACGGAAAAACCTGACTGCCAAAACGCTTTGGACGCTTATACTTTACTTCCAAAAGACAATAATTGGAATTTGATAAAATGGTATTTCAGGCAAAATTTTGACGGGCCCGGGCTGGATTACTGAGTACTATTCCGCTGTTGAATTTGATAACTCTATTGGACAAAATTTCAATCCTGCGTTTGTTGTCTCCAATATTCCTGCAACCCTGCTTTTAATCCGCCCCATAACCTCTATTACGTATCGCGTTTCAGAAACTTCAACGGTTACATATTTCGGATTTGCATCTATTCTAACTTTTATAGGAGCACAATATCGTCCACCAAAACTTCCGTCTTCTCTGATGATAACTTCTTCTTCCATTCCATCTAAATATTTTCCTATTCCTACCTGATCTTCTATTGTGTCCATTTAAATTGGATTTGGGACTTTTAAAAACTTAGGATTGCAATTTTACCACCTTCTCACAGACCGTCAAGACTTATTGTTATTAATTAAGAATTGCTTTAAAATTGTTAGTTCTTTCTGGCTTCGTTGTTAATTATCTGTTTTCGTGATATAATTCTCAGATAGATTTGAATTTAATTACGTAAAAAATGGTTGGTGGAAATAATTTCGTAGAAACACGTCCGGTAATGCCGTGGGAAGTCCCTCAGGAAATGGGATGGCCCGATATGAATGAAATTGCCGTAGATACTCATTCGAAATCGCGTGATGTCATTAATGACGTGCCTAATCGAGCTACAAAAAAACCTACTTTTGAGGGGACATTAAAAGATTTTATTGAAACTCTTAAAACATCTGCTGATCCCGATGCTCAAAGAAAAGCTGGAATAATTGATATGGAATTACTTTTTCTTTCTAGGCATTTCACTGTGGATACGAGCAAAGTGCGAATTAAAAAATTATCAGATGGAGAAATCGGGAAAGAAGAGGGTGGATTTCAATATCTCGATCCATGTTTATTTAATAATAAAGCTTTTACAGAAGATCAATTCACAGAGATTCGCAAACAAACTCTAGCCCACGAATTAACTCATACAAAATTTGATTTAGATCATGAGGGCTTGACTGACAAGTACGCACAAATTGTGACCGGAACTGGGACAGAGGATTATGAAGATGAAGTTCATAATACCGCTGTGGTTACAGATATACTTGGACATGGAGATAAAGAAAAAGGTGTTCTAAGAGCAATAGAACTTTATTCAACCGATCAGTATGATATTTTCTTCGAAGAATTTTCTGCCGCTTACGGAGCAAAATATCCGGATAAAGTCGCTCAAAATCCCGATGTTGCTTTGAAAATTTTTCAATTGGCTTTTCCTCGACTAAAAGTCGCCAAGAGTGGAGATTTGGAAGTCGATACTGAAATGGTCAACGAGGTTGCCGAAGACATTTCAGGTGAGGTTTAATTGTTGAGCTTTGTTAAATATTCCACAGCGTCTTTGGAGTTTTTCAATGTACCTTCAAGTTGTTTTTCGCGGATGTCAGCTAAAATTTCACCAACTTTTTCGCTGGGTGGAATGTCTAAAATTTCCATAATTTCGTCTCCGGTCAAAAGTGTTTTTGGCATTAATTTTAATTTTGCAATTTCACTGCGATAAAGTTTTTTCAATGTATCGTATGCGGATAAATCCGGAGGATCGATGCCTAGTGCATCTGCACGATACAGCTCAAGCAATTCTGGAAATCCGTCCAATAAAAACCAGTGTCGTTGACGTTTCTGAGGCATTTCCATGAGCGGCACAACCATCATGTGATGTTCTATCAACCATGAAATTCGCTCGATATCTTTTCTGGAAAATTTCAGTCTGCGAAGAAGTTTTTGAGCGATCTCTGCACCTTTTCTATCATGTCCATCAAAACGAATTCGGTCACCTTCGTATTTGAATGTATCCGGCTTACCAATGTCATGGAGAAATGTCGCCCAGCGGAGATTCAATGAAATTGTTTCCGGAAGTGGGTCTGGGTCTGCCTCCTCGGAAGTTAGATTTTTCAATGAGAGCTTAGCATGATCCCAGACATCCCCCTCGTGATGATAGATCGACGGTTGGCCGACCCCTTTCATCTTCACTATTTCCGGAGCAATATGATCCAAAAGGCCCAATTCAAAAAGCTCTTCAAATCCTTGCTCAGCGTTCTCTCCCATCATCATTTTATTTAGCTCGTCACGTATTCTTTCTTTTGAAATTCTTGCTATTAAATTTGCGTGTTTTTTTATCGCATTGTATGTGTCCGGATGATATTGAAATCCAAAATTATTTTTAAATCTTACTGCGCGAAGCATCCTTAAATGATCCTCTTTTATTCGGTCTTCCGGCTCACCAATAAATCGGATCAAACGTTCGTTGAGATCTTTTTCTCCACCAACAAAATCATGTATTTTTTCTTCAATCGGATCATAAAAAAGCGCATTTATTGTGAAGTCTCTACGAAGTGCGTCTTCCTTTGCATTAGTAAATTCGATCGCGTCCGGACGACGTCCGTCACTGTACCCCGAATCACTTCGGAATGTCGCGACTTCAAATTTATAACCGTTTTTCACCGTAAGTATTACACCAAATTCCTTACCGATCGGGATAGTATGTTCGAGTAAATCTTCTATTTCATCCGGCTTCGCACTAGTCACTATGTCTATGTCTTTTGGCTCAACTCCAATTAGCATATCACGAACACAACCACCGGCCATATAGCTTTCATGACCTGCTTTGCGCAGAGTTTCTATGATTTGGATTGAGGTTGATTTCACCTGTTAATTATAACATATTTTTACATATTTTTGAATTTAGATTAGAATCCGAGTCATGAAAATACTTGGAATTGAAACGTCATGTGATGAAACATCTTGTGCAATCGTCGAAGACGGTTACAGAGTTTTGGCAAATGTTATCTATTCACAGATTGATTTACATGCAAAAACCGGCGGAGTCGTACCTGAAGTTGCGGCCAGAGAACATGTTTTAAAAGTCACTCCGGTACTCGACGAATGTCTTTCCAAAGCCAATTTAACTTTGGATGATCTTGACGCTATTGCTATTACAAAAGGTCCCGGGCTTATAAGCTCTCTTATTATCGGAACCGAAACCGCATCTGTGATTTCGTATTTAAAAAATAAAATTCTGATTCCGGTTCATCATGTGACCGGCCATGTTTATGCGAATTTTCTCAGTCCGATGATGAAGGATGGTAAGCCTGTGGAGGCTGAGGAACCAAACATTGAATTCCCTATTTTGGTTTTGACTGTTTCCGGTGGACACAATGAAATTCTTTTAATGACAGATCATAATGAATTTCAAATTCTTGGTGAAACACGAGATGATGCTGCCGGAGAAGCTTTTGATAAAGTTGCGCGAATACTTGGGCTTGGTTATCCGGGAGGTCCAAAAATTTCAAAAGCCGCTGAAAATGGCAATAAAAACGCTTTTGATTTACCACGATCGTTTCTTGAAACAGGAAGTTTGGATTTTAGTTTTTCCGGATTGAAAACTGCTGTATTAACCGAGATAAAAGAATATATAAGAGAAAATTTCCCTGATGAAGAATTAAATAATTATGAAGCTATTTCATCAAAACTTCCCGAACAATTTAAAAGTGATATGGCGGCTTCATTTCAAGAAGCTGTTGTAGATGTTTTAACGGAAAAATTACTACAGGCATATCTCACATTAAAAAGCTCCGGAACAAACATAAAACAATTACATCTCGCTGGTGGAGTCTCGGCAAATACGAGACTTAGAGAAATGATTTCACAAAAAGTTGAGACGTTAAAAAAATCCGGTGAAATCAATGATGTAGAAGTTTGTTATCCAAAAAGTTTGGCTTTCTGCACAGATAATGCGGCGATGATTGCGAGTGCCGGATATTACGTTTACATGAAAAATCCGAAAGCATTCAAGGCTCATTCAAACATCACTCCAACCACAAGTTTCGACATATTTTAAAGCGACCTTGAATTATCTGTAAAACAGGGTAAAATATAGGTCACGTTAATTATAAAAAAATAATCTTTTTAATCATGACCGCCCAAAATTACAACGAAGATGAAGTCCAGACACAAAAACCTCCATATCAAACACCAAAAGGCGTGCACGATATTTTGCCTAGAGATCAAGAATACTACACATTTATAAAAAAAGTTGTAAGACATCGATGTAGACAGGCCGGATTCCGCAGAATCACGACTCCTATTTTCGAATTCACAGATGTATTTAAGAGAAGTATTGGAAGCGAGACAGATATAGTTTCAAAAGAAATGTATGTGTTTGAAGACAAAAAGGGTCGAAGTTTAACATTGAAACCTGAGAGCACTGCAGGTGTTGTACGTGCGTATATTCAACACAATATGCACGATCTGCCTCAGCCGGTTGAGCTTTATTATATTGAACCGCATTTCCGCTACGACAGACCACAAAAAGGTCGTTATCGCCAATTCTGGCAGGTTGGCATCGAGGTTCTCGGTGTGAGTGATGCAGCTCTCGATGCGCAGGTTATTCAGCTTGCTGATCAGATAAATAAGGACCTCGGAATTGATCATATTTTTACACTTCAAATAAATAATATAGGTACCGCTGAGTCACGAAAAGAATACATGCAAGTATTGCAGGATTATTATGCCGGGAAAGAAAGATCTCTATGTGAAGATTGTAAAATTAGACTTGGGAAAAACCCTTTGAGACTTTTGGATTGTAAGCAGGAGGATTGCAAAATTTTGGCTGATCTTGCACCAAAAATGGCTGATTATTTGGACAAAGAATCTCGTGAATTCCATGAGGAATTGAAAGGCTATTTAGATGAAATGGGAATTGAATATGTTGAGAACCCTAAGTTGGTTCGTGGATTGGATTATTATACAAAAACCGTCTTCGAATTCTGGGACAAAACAAGTGGTGCGCAGAATGCAATCGGTGGAGGTGGACGATATGACGGACTTGTTGAATTGCTTGGCGGTAAGCCTACTCCGGCCGTTGGATATGCGTGTGGAATTGAAAGGATGATAGCCAATATGAAGATTGAAAAAGTTCAAGTTCCTTCAAAGGATGATATCCATGTTTTCGTTGCACAGCTTGGTAAAGAAGCTAAAAGAAAATGTCTTCCATTGATCCAACAAATGAGAAATGAAGGCATTAAAACTATGGGGGCTCTTGGCGAAGGGGCTATCAGAAAACAGCTAAGCTTGGCGGATAAATTTGGTGCTCCATACACAGTTATAATGGGAATTACCGAAGTACGTGAAGGTACCGCTATCATCAGAAATATGGCTAAGGGAACACAAGAAACCGTTAAATTAAATCAAGTTATCCCTGCTTTAAAAAAGAAACTCGGAGAAAAATCTCTCGATAAATATTCTCCCGGGGAAATAGTTTACGGTTAAAAAAACTCTCACAAATAAATATCCTATGAAAAAATTTACCCTCAAATTGTTTTTAAGCTTTAGTGCTTTGTTATTCAGCATATTCATAATTTCCGGGACAGCTTTAGCCGCTGTTTTTTCGGATGTGCCTGACGATCATGAATACATCACTGCCATTAAATATTTGAAATCAAAATCCTATATTAACGGTTATTCGGACTCTACTTATAAACCTGAAATTTCCATCAATCGCGCTGAAGCTGTGAAGATCATAGTTGCGTCTTTGGGATTAAATATTACTGCAAATTTTTCGGATTCTTTTAAGGATGTAAAAACTACGGATTGGTTTTATCCTTATGTGATGGCTGCAAAAAAAGCTGGGATTGTCACTGGTGATGGAGCCGGGACTTTTAGGCCAACCGATACCATCAGTCTAGCTGAGACTCTTGCAATTTTGTGTAGAGCTTACGGCGTTGATGTGCCTAAATTAAGCGACTCTGACACTGCTCCTTTTTCTGATGTGAAAGCCACAGATTGGTTTGCGGGCTATGCTAAATTCGCGAAGGATAAAAGTATAGTAATGATGGATGATAACGGACGTGCTGATATTTCTTCCGCTTTGAATAGAGGCAGATTTTCAGATTTGATGTATAGATTTTTGATTGTTAAAGAAAGTAATTGGAAAGAATTTCCTTTCTATGAATCGTGGACTAATTATGAGTCGGACGTTTTGCCTTTTGAGGTTAAATATCCACAAAATTGGCAAATATTAAAGTATTTATTTGATGAAGGGGAAGGTGTAAGTTTTTGGAAAAGTGACTCCGGTTATTTCCAATCATTCCCTGAACGAGTATATCCAAATACCGCTAAATTTGTGGTTGCGTTGGACTCAAATCCCGAGGGATTGAACCAATTTCAGTATTTTTCAAATATCAAAACTATATTCCCTGATGCGGATTTTGATGAGGTGAAGGTTGGTAATTTTTCGGCATTGAGGGTTTCTTATGAAAATGATTACATCGTTGATCAGTATGTTTATATCAACACTGGAGATTTCGATAAAAAAGTTCTTACGATTTACACTCAAAACGGAACCGGAATCCTTGCCGAGCAAAATAGAAAATTTCTTGATGCGCTGCTTAAAACTTTGAATTATAGAGCAGTCAAAATTTCGGATGGAAAAGACTACACCTCTATAAAGAGTAACATTTTCAAGAATGTTTTGGTTGAGGGCAAAGGGAAAGATTTGATTGATTCTCTACCTGACAAGGTTATTATATTCACAGATGCGATTGGCGTTGGTACAGGACCTATAGATTATTACTATAGCTCCACTCTAGGATTAACTTTAAAATACGAAAGAGCCGGAGATGTCATCCTTGATTATAGAGAAAGTCAAACAACATCCTTTTAAATTAAAAATATGATTTCAAAAAAATATCTCACCATCATTCTGTCTATATTGTTACTCATTGCTGCCGCTGTTTTGGCTGTTTCTCAGATCTTCATTGGACAGGATTCAAAAGGCGTGCCATTTTCTGTCGGACCTACTACTCCTCCTTATGTCACTCCTCCTACGACACCTCCTCCTGCAAATTAATTTTCTGGTATTTTGTTGAGAAGAGTGGTAAAAATTGTGTCTAAAGACAATTAATTTAAAACTATGTCTGGACATTCAAAATGGCATTCAATTAAACATAAGAAAGGAGCTCTTGATGCAAAAAGAGGGAAAATTTTTACTAAACATGCAAAATTAATAGCCATAGCGGCGAGACATGGCGGTGATCCCGAGATGAATCCCGGGCTTCGTACAGCCATTGAAAATGCGAAAGCTGACAATGTACCAAACATGAATATCGATCGAGCTGTAAAAAAAGGCTCAGGACAGGACAAAGACGCGGTCATATATGAAGAAATTTTTTATGAAGGATTTGGTCCAAATGGAATTGCTCTTTATATCCACGCGATCACCGATAATAAAAATCGTACATCTTCAGATTTAAAAGCAATTTTGAGCCGCAAAGGTGGTGGAATGGGTGCTACAGGAAGCTCTTCTTGGGTGTTCGAACAAAAAGGCTTAATAACTGTTCCAATGAAACCTGGAGTGAATTTGGATGAAATGGAATTGATGCTGATAGATGCAGGTGCATCTGATATCAAAAAATCTGATGATGTTTTGGAAGTATTTACTGACTTCACGGAATTGGCTCAGGTAAGAGGAAACCTAACTAAAAATGGTATTGCATTTGAAAGTGCTGAAGTTGCTTTTATTCCAAAACAGACTGTAAAACTCACTACCAAAGATGATGCCGAGAAGGCTCTCTCGCTGATAGAAGCTCTTGAAGAAAATGATGATGTTTCCGATGTTTACGCAAACTTCGAAATAGACGACTCAATTATCGGGCAGTTGGAAAGTTAATCCTTTTAGTCTTCGAACCTGTATTTGAAAATTTGTTCGTGTGATGGTTCTTGTTTTTTTGCTCCCTCTTGCTTTGGGTCCTCTGTCTGGTATTCAGATTCGTGTTTTGGCACTTTTAAATTTAAATTTGATTCTTCTTCTGTTTTTTTGAATTTTTCCACTTCTTCCGGTTTTGGCATAGATCCAACCGCTTTTTCAGCTTCTTTTACTTGTGCAAGAAGTTTTTTTACATCAATCATCGGCTTCTCTTCATCATCTTCCTGACTTTCAATTATATTCAATCTTTCTTTTTGATAATTTCGAACTTTGTTCATTATTTCATCTTCATGTTTTCTGAATTCCCCATCTTTAATTACAAATCCAGCTGCTCTTGAATGTCCACCACCACCGAACATTTCGGCGATATTTGACGCATCAACTTCTGTGGAAGTTGTGCGTATTGAGCCTGAGATTGTACCGTTTGATTTTTCTTTCAATAAAAGCACCACTTCCGCTCCTGGAGCGTTTGTCATCAATTCGTCTATAATATCAGCTGTTTCTTCCTCTTTACTTTTAGTGTCTTTAAAATCCTGTTGTGTTACTGAAGACCATACAATTTTGTATTTATCATCGGTTTGAATTTTTGAAAGTACACGTCCCCATAATTTTAACTGACTCAGTTGTTTTGTTTTGTATATATGCTGGATTATTTCCTGCTGTCTTGCTCCATACGCTATTAATTGAGCGGCGTGAGCGAAAGCTTTTGGAGTTGTATTTGAATTTTGGAAACTTCCAGTGTCCGTGATAATACCTGTCAAAAGCAGTGTTGCCACGTCTTCATCTATTAATTCTTCTTCAAAAATTTCTTCCATTTGTTCGAATAATGGAAGTAAAAGTTCTGTTGTAGATGCAGACATTATGTCTACGTAATTTACTTTTCCGTAATGTTCGTTGGAAATGTGATGATCGATATTTATAACAGGAACTTCGTGGAACATATCCATATTGTCCTCATATATTTTTCTGAGTTGCTTGAGATCCGCCGTATCTACTGTGATTATCAATTCATATTCTTCTTGCCCTTCGTTGAACGAAATGTCGGATTCTGAAATCCTTCCTTCTTTTGGCGTAATTACAATATTTAATTTATTTTCACCGGCCTCAGTATTGATCTCTTGTACTTGAATTTTTCTTGTGTCCAATGTGATTATAAAATCTTTTGATGATACAAGGCTTGGATTAATTACTTGTGTTTTTGGTAGAAAATTCAATAAATCCGGAATGCGTTCTGATGATGCAACCGTTACTTCTTTCCCGAGTTTTTTCAAAATCGTATAGATCGATAAAGCGCTACCTATCGAATCTCCGTCAATTGGAGACGATGGTAAGATAAGTATTTTATTACTCCTTTTAATTAAATCTATAATTTGTTTTTGTATCTCGGAAAATTTCATAAAATTTGATTCTTGAATATCTTTTAATTATACAATAATTTATTACTTAAGTCAAACCCCTGTGTATAATTAAAAGGAGTTAAGCTTATCAAGAATTTTATTGAAAATCAACAAGCTCTAATTGAAGCACTTTTTGGCCATTCCAAAAATTATAATCAACATGACAGGCCATATCAAAAGACTTTTGTTTTTTAATTTTTTCGCTGTGTTCGCCCAACCTAAATCCAATCACCGGATAATTATTTTTATTAATTTGTGCTGTGAATTTTATGTGATTCTTGTTTCTGCCGACAGCATCCACGAACTGTGGTTTAACATTTTTTATCACAAATAGCGGTCGCGAATTTCTTACTCCAAAAGGTTTTAACTTCCAAATATCTTCTATTAAATTATCATTGATTTGCTCTTCCTGAAGCTCACAATCAATCGCCAAGGTTTGACGCAAATCTTTATCTTTTAGTTGTTTTTCAGCATATTCTTCGAGTCCTTCTTTTAATTTTTGAAAATTCTTTTTTTCGACCGACAACCCTGCGGCCTCCTGATGCCCTCCAAATGTCATCAATATATCTTTGAATTGAGACAATGCTTCCGTGATATTAAATCCTGTAATTGATCTAGCTGATGCCGTGAGAGTGTCGCCAAAATCCTGCATTATAACGGCTGGTCGTCCAAATTTCTCAGCCAGCCTCGATGCCGCCAAGCCAATAATACCGACGTGCCAATTTGGACTTTCCGCAACCAATATGTAAGGGAGTTTACCCTCCCTGTTTAGAGTCTCAAATTTTTCAAAAGCCTCGGAAAAGGTTTCCTCAGTCATTTTTTGTCTCTTTTGATTTAATTCTTCAAGTTCACGCGCACATTCATACAAAGTTTTTTCGTCCTCTTTTATTAAAATTTTCAATGCACAATAAGGGTCTCCAATTCTGCATGCTGCATTTATACGCGGTGCTATTTGAAAACCGACAGTTAATGCGGAAATTTCTGAATTTTGTACTTCTTGTATGCCAGCAAATTCTTTCAGAATTTTGAGTCCCGGATACCTTGTGTTCAATAAATTTGCGAGTCCTTTTTTTATTATCAAACGATTCTCTCCTTGTGCTATTCCAATGTCTGCAATCGTGCCAAGTGCAGCCAATTCCAATAATTGTTCCAACTCCTCCGAAGCTTTCTCCGGCCCAAAATTGTGTTCAAAAAGTGCGTGCGCGACTTTGAAAGCGACCCCCGCTCCGGTAAGTTCTGTAAACGGATATCCGGAATCTTCTAATTTCGGATGATTAATTGAATAGGCATCTGTCGGGATTTGCTCCGGGATCGAATGATGATCTGTTATGATCGTTTCTATTCCTTTTTCCAATCCGTAAGATACCTCACTGTTACACGAAATTCCGCAATCAACTGTAATGATTAATTTAACGTCCGCTTTTACGAATTCGTCTATAAATTTCTTACTTAAACCATACCCATCCTTTTCTCTATTTGGCAATCTTACTGAATAATTTGCATTAAGTTTTTTTAACGCGTGATACATGATGGCTGCAGAAGTAATGCCGTCAACATCATAATCTCCAAAAATCATAATTCTTTCTTGTTTCTCAATTGCATTCATTATTCGATCAACTGTTTTTTGCATGCCCTTCATTAAAAAGGGACTGTGAAATTTCAAAGTCCCGTCTGTATTTAAAAATTTTTGTTTCTCTTCGTCGGACAAAATCCCCCTATTTTCGAGGAGTATATCTAGAATCGGCTTGCCACAACTTTCGGCTTTTAAAACCCATTTCTTACCGAGAACCGACATTTATATGTGAATTTATTTATAAGCTTTTTTACTGGCCTTAAGAGCATTCTTTGCTTTTTTGGCCTTTTCTATCTCTTTGTTTTTCTTCCACATTTCTAGTGCTTCCTCTGGCGTGTGTGCTCTGTCCTTCCCAAACACCCATGTGTGACGAGAGCGTATCTTAGCGTCGATTTCCTCTAATACATCAGATATATCGAATTTTCCCATTTCTTCAGCAATCTGCGAGGTCAATACAATATTGAATAATATATCACCTAATTCTTCTTGCAAGTTTTTGTAATCTTTCTTCTTGAAAGCTTGGAGAACTTCTTGTGATTCATCCTTTATATATTTGGCCATATCGTCAATTTTTCTCGACCTGTCCCACGGACAACCAGTCGGCGAGCGCAATCGTCGTGATAATTTAACAATATCGCTGAAGGTTACTTTTTTGGCTTTCTTTCCGCCTTTTTGGCTGTTTGAGTTTTTTGCTTTTGAGGCTTTTTTGTCGTTTCGCATGGTATCCAGTTGATATTCTTGTATCTTCGGAACCATGTTAACTGACGCTTCGCGTAATTGCGAGTATTTTTTTTGAGAATTTCTGTACATTCTTCCAAACTCTTTTCTCCTTTTATATATGGGACGATTTCCTTCAGTCCAAGCGATGACATTGCAGGCAAATCTTCGTCATATTTTTTCAAAAGTTTTTTCACTTCGTCGATAAGTCCGCGTTCAAGTTGTCTATCTACGCGCATATCGATGCGCTCATAAAGCTCGTCCCTAGGCCATTCCAGACCTACCATAAAAATATCAAATGGTGATTTTTTCTTTTTATTGTCGATTTTGTTTTTGCCTCCGAGAAGATTTATTTCTATGGCTCTTACTACATAACGCACATTGTTTGGATGAATTTTTTCGGCGGATGCTGCATCGAGTTTCGCGAGGCGAGCGTGCAAATATTCGTTCCCGTGTTTTTCTGCCTCTTTGTATAGTTTTTCGCGTAATTTTTTGTTCGGAGCAATGCGTGGGACGTCGTATCCTTCCATTATTGAAGATATATAAAGCCCTGTTCCGCCTACCAACATCGGGATATTGCCGCGTTTTTTTATTTCTTCGATTTTTTTGAGTGCTTCGTCTTTGTATTCTGCTAATGAGAATTCTCTATCTGGAGTGACTATCCCAAGCATGTGATGTGGCACTCCATCCTGTTCTTTTTCAGATATAGCATCTGTGCCTATCTCCATCCCTTTATATATTTGCCTGGAGTCGGTCGAAATAATTTCGCCCTTTACGAGGTGCGCGATTTCTATAGACAAAGCTGTTTTCCCACTCGCTGTCGGACCTAATACCACGATGAGCGGATTTTTAGCCTTTTTTAAGAAAGATTTTAACTCTTTTTTTAGGTCGGAATGTTTCATGGGGCGAATTTTAGCAAATTTTGTTGACTTTTACACTCAAAAGTATAGAATCCACCCGTCGCAGACAGTAGGCATTGGAAACATAGAAGACCTACCGAGACGAAAATTCATCGCCAACAGGTTTGGATAGACCCTAACAGGTTCTAAAGCATCGGAGTTGGTTATCAAATTTTTATCTTAAGTCTGCGAAAAGCGCAGTTTTTTTTTAAAATTAATTAATACTCACTAACATGGCAGTTACAAAACAAATGAAGCAGGAGCAGCTTGCTGATCTTAAAGACAGATTTAAGAGAGCAAAAACTGTCTCATTTGCAGGCAATTCTGGCCTGTCAGTTCTTGAAGTCCAAGAACTTCGCGGAAAACTTCGAGAGAAGGATTCCGACATGAAAGTGGCGAAAAAAACTCTTATGAAAATTGCGGCACAAGAGGCTGGATACAAAGATATTCCAGATGAAGTCTTAGCAGGAGCCGTAGGAGCTGTTTTCACCTATAACGATGATATCATCGCCGGACCAAAAACTATTTACGAATACGCAAAGAAGCATGAGGCTTTGTCTCTTCTTGGCGCTTTGTTAGATGGAAAAGTCCTTACCAAAGAAGAAGCAAAAGTCCTTGCTATGACTCCTTCAAAAGAGGAACTTATCGCGAAACTTTTGTTCTTGTTCACTTACCCTATGTCTGGTTTCGTCAGAGCTTTGGATGCTATTGCTAAGAAACAGGAAATACCTCAAGAGGCAGCAGCGCCTGTAGCGGCTGAAACACCAGCTCCTGCAGAGTCATCTGCGGCACCTGAAGCTCCTGCTCCAGAAGCAGCAACCCCTGTGGCAGCTGAAACACCAGCACCTGCAGCAGTAGAAGCGGCAGCTCCGGAGGCTCCAGCGCCAGAAGTGTCTGAAGCACCTGCTCCAGAAACAACAGCTTAGTATTTACAATTATCTAACTTAAAATATATCTTAACTTAAAAAATTATGTCTGAAGAAACAAAAGTAACATTGAGCAAGGACGCTGAGAAAATCGTGGAGCTAGTAGAAAAGCTTCCTGTTCTCGAACTTGCAAGTCTAGTTAAAGCTCTCGAGGAGAAATTCGGTGTATCTGCAGCAGCTCCTGTAATGATGGCTGGTGGAGCAGGCGCAGCAGGTGCAGCGGCTGAAGAAGGTGATGGCAAAAAATCAGTTATCCTAGCATCAGCTGGTGGTAACAAAATTGGTGTCATCAAGGCAGTTAAAGAAGCTACAGGTCTTGGCTTGAAAGAAGCAAAAGATCTAGTTGATGCAGCTCCAAAAGCTGTTAAAGAAGGCTTAGAGCCAGCGGCAGCTGAGGAATTGAAGAAATTATTGGAGGCTGCAGGTGCTACAGTTGAATTGAAATAGTTTTAATTCAAGATTGTAGTTCTGATTTAAGATTGAATATTGAAAAGCTCTGATCGCGTGATTGCGGTCGGAGCTTTTTTTCTAGCCCGGGGTAGATTTCCCCAACCTGGGACTTTTTCTAGCCCGGGGTAGATTTCCCCAACCTGGGACTTTTTCTAGCCCGGGGTAGGTTTCCCCAACCTGGGACTTTTTCTAGCCCGGGCTGGGTTTGGTGGGTTTGGAGTATTTACAAACAGGTTAAAATCTGATACAATATTTGGAATAAAATAAAAACAAATACAGATATGTCATTTTTGGACAAAATAAAATCTAAGCTGCCTTTTACACTTGATAAAGAAGCTACCGATATTGGAACTTCTGTGAATCAATTGAATGAGATGGCCTCATCAGATTTGAATCAAGCGTCTGCATCAGATTCCACTGAAAATGTCGACGATAATAAAAAATTCAGTTTTGGAGATCTTCTTAAAAAAATTAAAGGGGGGAAAAAAAATTCAAGTACTGCGACGGGAGCGACGTTAAATGAACCTCTTCCCGGGATGAAAATATATTCAGGCAATTCTTCCGCGAAATCGCCTTTGGATCAAGATTCTTCCGCTTCAAATCCTCTGATTGAAAGCGCTATACAGGGCGAGACAGCTGAAATGAAACAGTTTTTGGATTTACCTGAAATTGACGAGTCTTTATTGAATGAAATTGAGCCTCCAAAAAGTATTTTGCTTTATATATTAAAGGGAGTGTTTTTGGTTTTCTTGATAATCGGATCCGGAACATATTTATTCTTCGCGACACAACTTGGAACGAAACTTACATTTTTGACAGATGTGCTTCACGTGCCTGCCGCAATGAATGAATTAAAAAATACGAATGATGAATTAAAATCGGCTAAAACCGACTTGAACGTTTATAATTTATTGGAAGGGAAATTCCATCTTGATAATTTTAGTTTTGAAGGAGATAAATTTACGAGGAATTATCAAATTTACACGAACAAGTCCGTCGCTGACTCCACGAGAAATACAGCGAAAAGTGAAATGACTAAAATAAGAGAAATACTTAAAAGCGAATTGATCGGAGCAAGAGACAAACTGCTTACAGACTATCATGTTACACTTGTAGATCCTGATGTGTTGGATGCAAATATGTATCCTGATATTTTCAAAAATTTATTAATTGAAAGAATAGGTTCTGAGATTATTTCAAGAGAGGCTAAAAAAGATATAAATGAAACTCGTGATTATAAAACTTATGCTCAAGCAAAAAAATTGAT
>Ga0116178_10001408_pt1 | contig 20001 bp, 16 predicted proteins | sample AD_STIC12_MetaG_FD_89880 | JGI IMG/M metagenome (GOLD analysis project Ga0116178, IMG submission 89880) | Active sludge microbial communities of municipal wastewater-treating anaerobic digesters from USA - AD_STIC12_MetaG | ecosystem: Engineered > Bioreactor > Anaerobic > Digestate | place: USA... | reverse complement strand
CGACTTCATCATCGCCTCCGAAACAGCCAAATTCGGCCAACCCGAGATCAAGCTGGGCATCATCCCCGGTGCCGGTGGCACCCAGCGCCTGCCCCGCGCCGTGGGCAAGGCCAAAGCCATGGACCTGGCCCTGACCGGCCGCATGATGGATGCCACCGAGGCCGAGCGCGCTGGTCTCGTCAGCCGCGTGGTCCCACAAGACAAGCTGATGGACGAGGTGCTGGGCGCGGCCCTGCTGATCTGCAGCTTCTCCCAAATGGCCACCATGGCCGCCAAAGAGACCGTGAACCGCGCCTTTGAAGGCAGCCTGGCTGACGGCCTGATGTTTGAGCGCCGCCTGTTCCACGCCCTGTTCGCCACCCAGGACCAAAAAGAAGGCATGGACGCATTCGTCAACAAACGCAAGGCCGAGTTCACCCACAAGTGAGCCGATAACCTGAAAATTTTTGGCTATAATCTGCCGCTTCGGTCGTATAGCTCAGTTGGTTAGAGCGCAGCATTCATAATGCTGATGTCGGTGGTTCAAGTCCACCTACGACCACCAAATCCGAAAAAGACCGTTGATCCGAGTGGCCAATGGTCTTTTTTTTCAATCAGCCTCTGGATACACACCATGAATCGCTGCTTCAGGCTACCCATTCCCCCCACGCCATTCGTGCGCACCGTCGCGCCTGTTGCCGCAGTTCCTTTGCAGCCCTAGCCGCAACCCACACATTGCGACGAAAATTAGGCATCAAATAGGGCTCTAGCCCTCGTCGATGCTACATAGCCAGCTATCAAAGTAATAGCATTTTCAGGTGCATTCCCCATGACCAAAAAAGTATTCATCAAGACCTTTGGCTGCCAGATGAACGAGTACGACTCGGACAAGATGGCCGACGTGCTGGGCGCCGCCCAAGGCTATGAGCCCACACAAAATGTGGAAGAGGCAGACCTGATCTTGTTCAACACCTGCTCAGTACGCGAGAAGGCGCAGGAGAAAGTGTTCTCCGACCTGGGGCGGGTGCGCCATCTGGCGAAGAAGGGCGTGCTGATTGGCGTGGGCGGGTGCGTGGCCAGCCAGGAGGGCGCAGAAATCATCAAACGCGCGCCCTTTGTGGACGTGGTGTTTGGCCCGCAAACCCTGCACCGCCTGCCCGAGATGCTCAACGCCCGAAAGGCCATGAACCGGCCGCAGGTGGACATCAGCTTTCCAGAAATTGAAAAGTTCGACCACCTGCCGCCCGCAAAAGTGGACGGCGCATCGGCTTTTGTGAGCATCATGGAAGGCTGCTCCAAATACTGCAGCTACTGCGTTGTGCCCTACACCCGCGGCGAGGAGGTGAGCCGCCCGTTTGAAGACCTGCTGGTGGAAGTGGCGGGACTGGCAGACCAGGGCGTGAAAGAAATCAATTTGCTGGGACAAAACGTGAACGCCTGGCGTGCGCCCATGGGTTCCACGGCTGAGCAGGCCGACTTTGCCACCCTGCTGGAATACGTGTCCGACATTCCCGGCATCGAGCGCATCCGCTACACCACCAGCCACCCCAACGAGTTCACGCCCTCGCTGATTGCCGCCTACGACAAGCTCCCCAAACTGGTGAGCCACCTGCACTTGCCAGTGCAACACGGCAGCGACAAGATTTTGATGGCCATGAAGCGCGGCTACACCGCGATGGAATACAAAAGCACGGTGCGCAAGCTGCGCGCCATCCGACCGGATATGGCGATGAGCAGCGATTTCATCGTCGGCTTTCCGGGCGAGACGGAAGACGACTTCGACAAGATGATGAAGCTAATTGACGACGTGGGCTTTGACAACAGCTTCAGCTTCATCTTCAGCCCGCGCCCCGGCACACCTGCGGCCAACCTGCATGACGACACACCCCATGACGTCAAGCTGCGCCGCCTGCAGACCTTGCAAGCGGCCATCAATGCCAACATCACGCGCATCAGCGAAAGCCGCCTGGGCACGGTGCAGCGCATTCTGGTGGAAGGTGTATCCAAACGCGACGCCACTGAGCTGATGGGCCGCACCGAATGCAACCGGGTGGTGAACTTTGCAGCGTCCGCGCGTCTCGTGGGGCAACTGGTGGATGTTCGAATCTCTGAGACCCGCAGCTATACCCTGCGGGGTGAGGTTGTCTAGAACGGCATCTTTGGCATGCCCTTCATGCCGCCCAGGCGCTTCATCATCTTCATCATGCCGCCGCCCTTCATCTTCTTCATCATGTCCTGCATCTGCTCAAATTCCTTGAGCATGCGGTTGACCTCCTGAACATGCACACCGGCGCCCGCAGCGATGCGGCGCTTGCGGGTGGCCTTGATGAGCTCGGGCTTGCGGCGCTCCAGTGGAGTCATGCTGTGGATGATGCCTTCCTTGCGCTTGATGTCTTTCTCGGCGCGGTCCATGTCCACACTACCGGCCTTGGCCGACATGGCGGCGGGCAGCTTGTCCATCAGGCTGGACAGGCCACCCATCTGCTTCATCTGCTGGATCTGGGCCAGGAAGTCGTTCAAGTCGAAACCGGCCCCGCTCTTGACCTTGGCTGCCAGCTTCTGCGCCGCTGCGATATCCACACCGGCGGTGACTTGCTCCACCAATGCCAGGATGTCGCCCATGCCCAGAATGCGGCCCGCGTGGCGCTCGGCGTCAAAGACCTCCAGGCCGTCGAGCTTCTCGCTGGTACCGGCAAACTTGATGGGCGCACCGGTGATTTGTCTTACCGACAGAGCCGCACCGCCGCGTGAATCGCCATCAAGCTTGGTCAGGATGATGCCGGTCAGCGGCAGCGCTTCCTTGAAAGCCTTGGCGGTGTTGACGGCGTCCTGGCCCTGCATGGCGTCCACGACGAACAAGGTTTCCACCGGATTGAGTGCTGCGTGCAACTGCTTGATCTCGAGCATCAGCACTTCATCAATCGCCAGGCGACCGGCGGTGTCCACCAACAGCACATCAAAAAAGTGTTTCTTGGCGTAATCCAGCGCAGCACGGCCAATATCGACCGGTTTCTGGTCTGGCGTACTGGGGAACCATTCGGCACCGGCCTGTGCCGTTACGGTCTTCAACTGCTCAATAGCGGCCGGACGGTACACGTCGCCTGAGACGGTCAGCACCTTCTTCTTGCGCTTTTCGATCAGGTGCTTGGCCAGCTTGGCCGTGGTGGTGGTCTTGCCAGCGCCCTGCAGACCGGCCATCAGGATGACGGCTGGCGGCTGGGCGTTGAGATTGATGTCGCTGACGCCCTCGCCCATGGTGGCAGCCAGCTCTTTGCTCACGATACTGACCAGAACCTGGCCCGGCTGCAACGAGCCCATGACCTCCTGGCCCAGCGCTTTTTCCTTTACTCGGGCAACGAAATCGCGCACTACCGGCAGGGCCACGTCGGCCTCCAGCAGGGCCATGCGTACCTCGCGCAGCATGTCGGAAACGTTGGTTTCCGTGATGCGGGCCTGGCCACGCATTTCTTTTACGAGACGGGAAAGTTTGTCGGAGAGGGCTGAGGCCATGGATGGTTACCGGTGCAGAAAGCAAAACGCTAAACTGTACCCATGATTTTAGCCAGTGCGCCCCCCATCAGTCTGATTTTGTCGGTACTGGCCGCCGCAGCCTATGCGTGGCCAGCGGTGCGGTCCTCGCACCTGAGTGACCACCTCTCCCGCATATGGGTGGGTCTTGCCTGGCTTTTGCATGGGAGCGTGCTGGCCATCACCCTGCTGGGCGAGGCGCCCCACTTTGGGTTCGCACCAGCCATGTCGGTGACAGCCTGGCTGGTGGCGGCGGTATATGCGGTTGAGAGCCACATTTACCCGCAGTTGCCCACACGCTGGACGCTGTGCGTGGTGGGTGCTGTCGCAGTACTGGTTGCATTTGTCTTTCCGGGTGGCCCCATGCCGGTCACCGCATCGGCATGGCTGGCCATGCATCTGGCGTTCGGCGTAGCCTGCTATGGCCTGTTTGGCATTGCCGCTGTGCATGCCTGGTTCATGCGGCGCGCCGAAGTGCGAATCCGGCACGCAGAAGACCCGCACAGCGGCCTGCCCCTCCTGACGCTGGAGCGCCTCACCTACCGGTTCGTTGCCGCCGGCTTCGTGTTGCTGAGTGCCACCTTGCTGGCGGGCTTCCTGTTCAGCGACTCACTGTACGGGCATGGACATGGATGGCGCTGGGACCACAAGACCATTTTTTCAACCTTGGCGTGGCTGACCTTTGCCGTGCTGCTGGTGGGGCGCTCGGCATTTGGATGGCGCGGCAAGAAGGCCGTCAACGTGCTGTACACCGGATCGGCCTTTCTGTTGCTCGCCTACGTAGGCTCACGCTTTGTGACGGAAATCGTGCTGGGGCGCACGCCGTGAAGTTTTTGCTGGTTTTTTTGGTTGTCCTGGTTATTGCCTGGCGCTGGCGGACCTGGCGGGAATCCGTGCAAATTGGAAAGAACAAAACCCGCGCAGCCACATCTTCCGCCAACATGGTCCCCTGCCGCCTGTGCGGGCTGCACGTGCCGATGACCGAAGTCGAGGTGGGTACCTTGGGCAACTATTGCTGCAAAGACCACCGGCTCAAGCTGGAGCCCTGAGTGGCTGCTGAGTCGACGGCCCCTTCCTGGCTTGACCCTGGCGCTGCGCAAGCGGTTGCTGGCGCTTTTGATCCCTCACAGGAAATGTCCCGCCAGTGGCAGGGCTTCATGACGGCACGTCTGCTGCTGGGCTTTGTTTTGGTCGCCCTGCAATCGGTTTTGTATGCCACTGGCACGTCACACAATCAAGCGCAAATTGCCATCAGTGCCGCCTACCTTGCAGGAACATTGGCCAGCAAGCTGTTCATTCAGCCGCGTCCACTGGGCCAATCGTTTAACCGGATCTGGGGCGCACTGGTTGGCATCGACCTGCTGACTTTTTCCGCGCTGCAAATGCTGCAAGGCGGCCCTTCCAGCATCAGCTCCATCAACTACACACCCTTGTTTGCCCTGCCGGTGCTGGTAGCGTCGGTACTGGGCTCCATGCGGCTGGCCTTGGGAACGGCGGCCGGTATCACCGTGTTGATGCTGTGTGTGTCCATATGGTCCTATCTGCATGGCGCGGTTGACACGGGGCCATATTTTGTGCAGCCCGCCCTCAGCGGGGTCGGCTACTTCGCCATTGCATGGCTCTCCAACCAGCTAGCGGGTCGCCTGGCGACCGAAGGACACCGGGCACGGCAGAGCCAGCTGGCAGCGAGCATTCAGCGCCAGGTCAATGAGCTGGTGATTGAGTCGCTCCCGGACGGCGTGCTGATTGTGGATGAGCGGGGTGGTGTTCACGCAGCCAATCCGGCAGCGCGCCAGTTGCTGGGCTCGCAGCAGGCGCTCCATGCAACGGTGTTTGATTTGAAGGAGGAACCAGGTTGGTTCCCTTTGCTGAATCTGACGCGGCTGAGCGTGGGCACCGGGCAAAGCCATGAGGACGATGTGACGATTCGCCACGGTGGACAAGGCCCGCGCAGGGTTCATGCACGGACGCGTCTGGCGGCGCCTCAGGGTTCGACCGGTGAATGTCTTTGTGTGCTGTTCCTGCAAGATCAACGCGAGCTTGAGGCCCGCATGCGCACGGAAAAACTTGCGGGCATGGGCCGACTGTCCACTGCAGTGGCGCACGAGATTCGCAACCCACTGTCAGCCATCACCCAGGCCAATTCGCTGCTGGACGAAGATCTGACGGATCCCAAGCAAAAGAAGCTCACCGCCATGGTGAGTCAGAACGCCAAACGGTTGGAAAAAATTGTCAATGACATTCTGAATGTCTCACGGGTTCAGCCATACGATCCCGCTTACTTGATCCCCGCGTTGCCACTGGACCAGACCGTTCACCGCATTTGCCGCGACTGGGCGGCCCAAAGCGCAGCCGGGAGTCGATTGACCATCCATGCGTGCGACCCGACTGCGAATGTGCGGTTTGACGGCGAGCATCTGCGCAGAGTCTTGGTGAACCTCCTGGACAACGCCTGTCGCCACACCGGGGACCAGGCAGACGCGATCCAGGTCATCGCAAACTTCGCTGATGCGCAAAATGCAACTATCTCCATCTGGAGTGACGCCCCCCCCATGGACCAATCCGTTGAGCGCCACCTGTTTGAACCATTCTTTTCGTCCGACAGCCGATCCAGCGGGTTGGGGCTCTTCATTTGCCGCGAATTGTGCGAACGCCATGACGCGGCCCTCATCTACCTGCGCAGTGTTCGAAACGCGCGTGGCAAACCTGCCGAAGGCAATGAATTTGTCGTGACTTTGCGCCTGGCTGACGCATCCGATAATGCGTCAGCGACAGAAAACTCTACATCACCATGGCAACCCTCTCTGTACTGACAAATGCACAAATCCTGGTGATCGACGACGAGCCTGATTTGCGTACCTTGTACGAGCTCACGCTTTTGCGGGAAGGCTACCGGGTCGAAACGGCGGGTACCGTGCAAGACGCGCTGCAGTTGATTGATACCAAGCGCTTTGATGTCGTCATTACCGACATGCGACTGCCCGACGGACTGGGTCTGGAAGTGCTCGCCCACTTGAGAAGCAGTCGGCGCAGCGAGCGGTGCATCGTCATCACAGCACACGGTTCGGCGGAAAACGCAGTGGAATCGCTCAAGGCGGGCGCATTTGACTACCTGACCAAACCGGTCGATCTGAAGCAATTTAGAGCCGCGATTGCGTCTGCCGTGCAGGGTAACGCCGGACAGACAGGTCCGGCGCCAAAAGCCACTGATAGCAAGTCCGCAGATTCTGCCAGCACACCAAACTCCGGCGAACTCGCTCTGGCCAAATTGGCTGGGCAGTCCGTTGCGATGCGCACTGTGAAAGAGCGCATTAGCAAGGTTGCCCGCAGCATGGCACCCGTTCTCATTCAAGGTGAGTCGGGCACCGGTAAAGAGTTGGTCGCAGGTGCCTTGCATACCAATAGCCACCGGGCAGTGGGGCCCTTCACTGCAGTGAACTGCAGTGCCATTCCCGAAAACCTGCTCGAAGCAGAATTCTTTGGCGCAAAGAAAGGCGCCTATACCGGCTCGGTACACGACCGGGAGGGGTTTTTTCAGGCAGCAAAAGGTGGGACGCTGTTTTTGGACGAGATCGGTGATCTGCCTCTGGCCATGCAGTCGAAGCTGCTGCGCGCCATACAGGAACGCTGTGTGCGGCCCGTGGGCTCCACGCAGGAGGTTCCGGTCGATGTACGAATCGTCAGTGCCACCCACAAAGACCTGCCCACAGAGGTGGCGCAGGGGCGCTTCCGCCAAGACCTGTTTTACCGCCTGAATGTGATCGACATTGTGATACCACCGCTTCGAGAGCGGCGTGAAGACCTTCCTGCGCTGTGCCAGACGCTGCTGTCCCGCATTGCTGACGAAGCACAAATCACCATTCCGGACATGGCTCCGGGAACGCTGGAGCAATTGTCCCTGTTGCCATTGCTTGGGAATGTGCGCGAACTGGAAAATCTGTTGCACCGCGCCGTGGCGCTGTGCGATGGCGACGCACTGCGCCTGGACGATGTCCATGCCACGCCCAGCCGACCGGCGCCCCTGGACGCGCCACCCCACACGGCAACCCGAGATGAAGAGACGGTACTGCCGACTGACTTGCAAGGCCATCTGGACCAGCAGGAGCGCGTCATTCTGGTAAAGACTCTGCAGGAGACAGGTTTCAACCGCACCACTGCGGCAAGTCGGCTTGGACTAACGCTTCGACAAATTCGCTACCGCATTGCGCGACTCAAAATCGATGTCCCCAAAGACGACTCCGGGGATGAGTAGCAGCGTCGCCAAGGGGTCCGACACCTGGGACCATGGCTGGTACCGCTTTGCACGCCGGTGCGCTTCCCCCAATTTTGGTCCACGACCTCTATCGGCGCAAGTGGATCTGCTAGTCCTGCATTCCATCAGTTTGCCGCCCGGCGTCTATGGTGGCGATGAAGTGCAAGCCTTGTTCACCAACCAGCTGGACTGGTCAGCCCACCAATATTTCAAACAAATAGAGGGCCTGGAGGTTTCGGCCCATTTCTACATCCGGCGCAAGGGCGAGGTGTGGCAGTTTGTGAGCTGCGATGACCGGGCCTGGCACGCAGGAGCCTCCCACTACCGTGGACGCGACAACTGCAATGACTACTCCATCGGCATCGAACTCGAAGGCATAGACGGCGCCAGCTTTGAACCCGCGCAGTACGCGGCCCTGGCTGCACTGGTACCTGCGTTGATGCAGTGCTACCCCATACAGCACCTTGCCGGACACGAACATATCGCCCCAGGCCGCAAGACAGACCCCGGAGCGGGGTTTGACTGGACTCTGTTACAAAAAAAATTGGCACTTGCAGACGGGTGTTTTCCCGAGGGTGTCCTGAAAAGAAAATCGGTCTAAGGATCACTGCGCCACGCCGCACGGCGCATGTGGCGGTTTCCGGACAATCAAAGCACGTGATCAAAGTCTTTGTTTGACGCGGCTTTGGCAGCCAATTACTGCTGCAAACCGCACCAATACTGGATCCGATTTGGCCAATCACCAACTGACAAGGCTTGTGCGTGCATGGCGATCGACGTGCGCATGTACCAAGCAGAACGGCACAGTCAATCGCCGATCATTTCGCTCCATCCAAGAACCTGCCTGAATGCCGTTGGTACACTACGGGTAGTGGCTTGCATGCACATCACACACCATATATAGTGTGCGCAGTTTCACGCGACGCGCTGCGAAGGGTCTCCACCAAAGGCCATGGCAGAGTCCAGCCAATCCCAAAAGAACAGTAATTTAGACAAGGAATGTATGCTGCCTGTTTCGAACTCCACCACACCGATATCCACAGCCATGTTGTCGCCTCACGGGGATACGGTGGCGGACAGTGGCTCTGTCAATTTATTGGCGCATTACCAGATCATCCGCCGCAACGGAGCGGTGGTTCCCTTTGAGCCCAACAAGATTGCCGTGGCCATGATGAAGGCCTTTTTGGCAGTGCACGGCACACAGGGTGCAGCATCGGCCAGCGTTCGTGAGGTGGTTGACGTGCTCACCCAACAGGTCATTCGGGCACTGGTTCGCTCCCGTCCGGGTGGGGGTACCTTCCACATAGAAGATGTTCAGGACCATGTCGAATTGGGCCTGATGCGCAGCGGGCACCACGAAATTGCCCGTGCTTACGTCCTGTACCGTGAACGCCGCACCCAAGAGCGTGCGCGACAGGTCGCTGAAGTTGCTCCGGCCACACCGGTTCTACATGCCAACGATGCGGGACAGCGCGTCATCCTGGATTTGAGTCGCCTTAAATCCCTGATTGAGCAAGCCTGCTCCGACTTGGGCAGTGACGTCAAGGCCGAACCCATTCTGGCGGAGACCATGCGCAACCTGTACGACGGCGTTCCCATGGACGAGGTCTACAAGGCATCCATCCTCGCAGCCCGAACCCTAATTGAAAAAGACCCCGACTACACCTACGCCACAGCGCGCTTGCTGTTCCATACCATTTCGCGCGAAGTGCTCGGCATGGATGTGGCACCAGGTGATATGGCGGGGGCCTATATCGACTACTTCCCTGGCTTCATCAAACGCGGTGTGCAGGCCGAGTTGCTGGATGAGCGCCTGATGCAGTTTGACTTGGCGCGCCTGGGATCCGCGCTAAAGGCAGAACGTGACATGCAGTTTGATTACTTGGGACTGCAAACCCTGTACGACCGCTACTTTCTGCACGAAGGCAAGACCCGGATCGAATTGCCGCAAGCGTTCTTCATGCGCGTAGCCATTGGCCTGGCGCTGAACGAAATCGACCGCGAAGCCCGCGCCATCGAATTTTATGAAGTGCTGTCGCGATTTGATTTCATGTCCAGCACACCCACGTTGTTCAACAGCGGGACACGGCGCTCGCAACTCTCTAGTTGCTACCTGACCACGGTTCCAGACGACCTGGATGGCATCTACGAGTCCATCAAGGAAAACGCACTGCTGTCCAAGTTTGCCGGCGGATTGGGCAACGACTGGACGCGCGTGCGGGCCTTGGGGGCGCATATCAAGGGCACCAACGGTGAATCGCAAGGTGTGGTCCCGTTCCTGAAAGTCGTCAACGATACGGCTGTTGCGGTAAACCAGGGCGGCAAACGCAAGGGTGCGGTTTGCACGTATCTGGAAACCTGGCACCTCGATATTGAGGAATTTCTGGAGCTGCGTAAAAACACCGGAGATGACCGTCGCCGCACCCACGACATGAACACGGCCAACTGGATCCCCGATCTGTTCATGCGCCGCGTCATGGAGAAAGGTACCTGGACACTGTTTTCACCCAACAACGTGCCCGATCTGCACGATTTGTTTGGCGCCGACTTCGAGAAGGCCTATGTGGGCTACGAGGAAAAAGCAGCGCGCGGCGAAATCAAACCAGCGCGCACCATCCAGGCCAGCGACCTGTGGCGCAAGATGCTCACCATGCTGTTCGAGACCGGGCACCCCTGGATCACGTTCAAAGATTCCTGCAACGTGCGCTCACCGCAGCAGCATGCCGGTGTTGTCCACTCCAGCAACCTGTGCACCGAGATCACACTCAACACTTCGGACACCGAAACCGCGGTGTGCAACCTGGGTTCCGTCAATCTGCGCCAGCATTTGAAGAATGGCTCCCTGGACCACGACAAACTCAAGCGAACTATTGCCACGGCGATGCGCATGCTGGACAACGTCATCGACATCAACTACTACGCGGTCAAAAAGGCGCGTGACTCCAACCTGCGCCACCGTCCGGTCGGCCTCGGCGTCATGGCATTCCAGGACAGCCTGTACGAGCTACGCATTCCCTACGCCAGCGACACAGCGGTCCAGTTTGCCGATGAATCCATGGAAGCCATCAGCTATTACGCGTATTGGGCTTCCACCGAGCTGGCTAAAGAGCGCGGCAAATACTCCAGTTACCGCGGGTCGTTGTGGGACAAGGGTGTCCTGCCACTTGACACACTGGACCTGCTGGCCAGCGCCCGTGGCGGCTATGTAGAAGTAGACCGCTCCTCTACGCTGGACTGGGAAGCATTGCGCAAGAAAATCTCAGTCGACGGCATGCGAAATTCCAATTGCGTGGCGATCGCGCCAACGGCGACCATCTCCAACATCATTGGTGTGGACGCGTCCATCGAACCCAGCTTCGGCAACCTCTCGGTCAAGTCCAATTTGTCCGGCGAATTTACGGTGATCAATGGCTACCTCGTGAAGGACCTGAAACGACTGGGACTGTGGGACGACGTGATGGTCATGGACCTGAAGCACTTCGACGGATCGCTAGGACCCATCGACCGCGTGCCCATGGATATCAAACAGTTGTACGCCACTGCATTCGAGGTGGAAACCCAGTGGCTGGTAGAAGCCGCAGCGCGCAGGCAAAAATGGATTGATCAGGCGCAATCGCTCAACATCTACATGGCAGGCGCCTCCGGCAAGAAGCTCGATGAGACCTACAAACTTGCTTGGTTGCGTGGCCTGAAGACAACCTACTACCTGCGCACCATGTCCGCCACACACGCTGAGAAATCGACAGTGACTGCGGGCAAGATGAATGCTGTCTCATCGGGCAACGACGCCAAAAACTCCATGCGTTCATCGAGCGCTTTGGACGCAGCAGCGGCGGCGGCGCAAATGCAAATGGAGATGGCCACCGTTGCTGCAACTGACATCAAATTTTGCAGTGTTGATGACCCAACATGTGAGTCATGCCAGTGATTGTGAAACACAAGCGCATCACCATGCGATGCAATTGAACAACACAAATTTGCAGTGAATTGCATCATTACTTTTCAATTCATTTCACTGCTCCCATAATCCGCAGATTGGAATTATTTATGTTGACCTGGGACGAAGAAGTCAAGCCCTCATCGTTATCAAATTTCGCGCTCACACCGTCAGGCGATCTGACAGTCGAGCGGGCGAAAAACTCTCCCGCAAAGACTGCTGTTCCGCTTCGCATGAAGGCTGCGGACAAGCGCATCATCAACGGCAAGACCGATGTGAACCAACTGGTCCCGTTCAAGTACAAATGGGCGTGGGAAAAGTATCTGGCAAGTTGCGCCAACCATTGGATGCCGCAGGAAGTCAACATGACGCGCGACATCGCACTCTGGAAAGACCCCAATGGTCTGACTGAAGACGAGCGACGCATCATCAAACGCAATCTGGGGTTTTTTGTCACCGCCGACTCTCTGGCGGCCAACAACATTGTGCTGGGGACCTATCGGCACATCACTGCGCCTGAATGTCGTCAGTTTTTACTGCGCCAGGCGTTTGAAGAAGCGATTCATACGCACGCCTACCAGTACATCGTCGAATCACTTGGGCTCGATGAAAGCGAAATCTTCAACGCTTACAACGAAGTTCAGTCCATCCGCGACAAAGACCAGTTCCTGATCCCGTTCATCGAAGCGATCATGAACCCGCACTTCCACACCGGAACGCCCGAGGCCGATCAGACCTTGCTCAAGTCGTTGATTGTTTTTGCCTGCCTGATGGAAGGCCTGTTCTTCTACGTGGGCTTCACGCAGATTCTGGCGATGGGGCGTCAAAACAAAATGACAGGAGCGGCCGAACAGTACCAGTACATCCTGCGCGACGAATCCATGCACTGCAACTTTGGCATTGATCTGATCAATCAATTGAAGCTGGAGAACCCGCAGTTGTGGACAGCAGAATTCAAAGCTGAGATCAAGGTCCTTTTCGAGAAGGCCGTAGAACTGGAATATCGCTACGCTGAAGACACGATGCCACGCGGCGTGCTGGGAATGAATGCGTCCATGTTCAAGGGCTACCTGCGCTACATCGCCAACCGTCGCGCAACACAGATCGGTTTGGAAGCGCTGTTTCCCAATGAAGAGAATCCATTCCCCTGGATGAGCGAAATGATCGACCTGAAGAAAGAGCGGAACTTCTTCGAGACACGCGTCATTGAATACCAGTCCGGCGGATCATTGTCCTGGGACTGACACCCATTATGTTTCCCCAAATTTCACTGACCCATTGGCACCCTGTATGGGTGTCGGCGGATAAGTGTGACCCCATTCATGTAGCTGGGAACCAGCCCAACCACATGAATCGCTTCGTGCCGACCAACTGGCTTGAAGTGCTCTTTGTAAATTGATCAAGGAGAAAATCATGGCAACTGCAAAAAAACCGGTCGCAAAAAAGGCCGCTCCCGCAAAGAAAGCTGCACCAGCAAAAAAGGCTGCACCAGCGAAAAAAGTAGCTGCTAAGAAAGCAGCCCCCGCGAAGAAGGCTGCTCCAGCCAAGAAAGTAGCTGCAAAGAAAGCCGCTCCGGCTAAAAAAGCAGCTCCTGCCAAAAAGGTAGCAGCCAAGAAAGCGGCGCCTGCCAAAAAGGCAGCGCCAGCGAAAAAAGTAGCGGCAAAGAAAGCTGCTCCGGCTAAAAAAGCTGCCGCCAAAAAGGCTCCTGCCAAGAAAGCAGCTGTTGCCAAGAAGGCCGCCGTAGCCAAGAAGCCTGTCGCTAAAAAAGCTGCCAAAAAGCCGGCCGCGAAGAAAGCCGCGAACGCACCCGCTGCCAAGGCAGCGTCGGCCGCCGCCGCTCCTGCTGCTCAGACCACTCTGAACCCGCAGGCTGCATGGCCGTTCCCGACATCCAACAAGCCTTAAACGGCGCGTTGCGATCTAGCAAAGCCCGGCACCGCAAGGTTCCGGGCTTTTTTATGGGTAAAACGATAGCAGCTTGTACCCGGAGATTTTTTCGCGATGGTTGTCCAGCTTCAAGTTCAGCGGCATGTTGACTGAGAGTTCCGCGCCAGCCTCCATCGCCCCCGATTTGACACCAAAGTCCTGCGTCGTAAAGACACGTCGGACAACCGGTCGATCCTGCAAATCCGTCAAAGTCAACTCAAGCGCAGGTGTCGCAACGCTGGTGTGCGCCGTATTCTTCAACGCAAAACTCAGTCGGTAGACATCGGCGCGAACTTTTGTAAACGACGAACTATCAATGATCACCGCGTCGATTTGGCGCATCGGAGCCACTGTACAGCCGGCAAGTTCACACACAGCCACCAACGCCTCTTTTGTGCCGGGCAGCAGCGCTGCGATCCGGTCGCGTTCGCGTATCACGATCTGTAGCGCCAACACTAAGCCCAGCAACACACAGGCCATTGACAAAAGAATTCGAACCGAACGATTCATCCAAACGGACGGCACTGGCGTGGGCCGCAGGAATGAATGTTCTGCCGCACTTTCACTGGAGACAGACGCATCGGCGGGTGCCAAAACGTTCTGGTCCTCAACTTCTTCTAAAGGCTCATCGGCCCCCGGCGCATCATCCAGAAAAGTCTCGGGCTCCAAATGCAAGGCATGCGAATTGACGACGAGAAATGGGTCCCGATCTTGAATTTCAGGCGGATCCGCAGTTGCAGTTGCAGTTGCAGTTGCAGTTGCAGTTGCAGTTGCATCCAGCGTATTGGAATACCCTTCGGGTTCTGCCTTGGGGAGAGTATCCGCCTGCAAATTGAGGTTGGCGTCAAATACCTCGTTGCACTGTCCACACCGCACCCAGCCATCCGACACACGCAACTGATCCGGCACGACCTTGAACATCGTGGCGCATGCAGGGCATTTGGTAATCAGGCTCATGTTCGAAACATTGTAGAGACCCGAAAGCGCGCACTATAGAGTGGCGGTCATCAGTATCCAGCCGTCTTCCAAGTCCGCCACGGCCAGGCGGCAGTGCGGCGCATAGGCAGCAATCAATTCATCCGCCTGGCGCTCCAGAATACCGGCCAGCACCAGCCGCCCACCTGACGCCACATGGGCGCACAACAAGGGGGCCAAAACTTTGAGCGGTGTAGCCAGGATGTTTGCCAACACAACGTCGTACGAGCCGATCGCCTTATCGGGCAGGCCCGTGTTCAAAGTCACGCCATTGGCCGCCGCGTTCAGCCCGGTAGATTCAACGGCTGCGGTATCAATATCGACAGCAACCACATCGACGGCACCGTACTTGGCGGCACCAATGGCCAAAATACCAGAGCCACATCCATAGTCCAGCACCCGCGGTCCGACCGCGTGGGTTGCAATCCAGCGCAAGCACATGCGTGTAGTAGGGTGCGTGCCGGTACCGAAAGCCAATCCAGGGTCCAGGCGAATCACCTGACGGGCCGCTGCCGGTGGCTCGTGCCATGTGGGAACAATCCAAAAATCGGACGTAATTTCAACCGGCGCAAACTGCGACTGCGTCAGACGAACCCAATCTTGGTCAGGCACTGCCCCCATGGCAAGCAATTGGCAGCCCGCAAAAAAATCTTGCGCTTGCAGCAATACCGACGCCTCGCGCGTTACGCTTTCGTCTGCAAACAACGCAGTGATGCGCGAACGCTGCCATCCCCCTTTGGGCGCCGGCATACCGGGCTCCCCAAACAGGGCCTGCTCGGCATCCGTTTGCGCATCGGCGTCTTCCACACTGACGCTGAGCGCATCGAGCGCATCCAACGCTTCACTGAGTTGCTCGACCCGGTCTTCCGGGCACATCAGGCTGAGTTCAAACAACGCCATGACTTAGCGCTTGCGCTCGTCCAGCCACTGCTCAAGGTAATGGATATTGGTTCCACCATTCATGAACTTGGCATCAACCATCAATTCGCGGTGCAAGGGAATGTTGGTGTTGATCCCTTCCACAACGGTCTCGGCCAGGGCGGTGCGCATGCGTGCCATCGCCTGTTCACGGGTATCGCCGTGCACGATGATTTTGCCAATCATCGAATCGTAATTGGGTGGGACAAAGTAGTTGGTATAGACGTGGGAGTCCACGCGTACACCTGGTCCACCCGGTGCGTGCCAGGTTGTCACCCGCCCGGGTGAGGGCGTGAACTTGTAAGGGTCTTCGGCATTGACCCGGCACTCTATGGCGTGGCCCCGGATTTCAATCTGGCGCTGCGTGAACGGCAGCTTTTCGCCGGCAGCAACCATGATCTGGGTGCGAACAATATCAACGCCTGTGATCAGTTCGGTCACAGGGTGCTCAACCTGCACCCTGGTATTCATCTCGATGAAGTAAAACTCGCCATCTTCATAGAGGAACTCGAAGGTTCCAGCGCCCCGGTAACCAATCTTCTTGCAAGCTGCCACGCAGCGCTCGCCGATACGCTCAATCAACTTGCGGTTGATGCCGGGTGCGGGCGCTTCTTCCAGAATTTTCTGGTGGCGCCGTTGCATGGAGCAGTCACGCTCGCCCAGATAGACCGCATTGCGATGCTTGTCGGCCAAAATTTGAATTTCGATGTGGCGGGGGTTCTGGAGAAATTTCTCCATGTACACCGCAGGGTTGCCAAACGCTGCACCCGCCTCGGCTTTGGTCATGGCCACCGCATTGATCAGCGCCGCCTCAGTGTGGACCACGCGCATACCGCGCCCACCACCACCACCGGCAGCCTTGATGATCACCGGGTAACCCACCGCCTTGGCCATGCGGCGAATCAGCGCCGGATCATCCGGCAACTCCCCCTCAGACCCCGGCACGCAGGGCACGCCCGCGCGAATCATGGCCTGCTTGGCCGACACCTTGTCGCCCATGATGCGAATGGAGTCGGGCGTCGGGCCAATGAACTGGAAGCCGCTTTTTTCCACCCGCTCGGCAAAATCCGCGTTTTCACTCAAGAAACCATAGCCCGGGTGGATCGCTTCGGCATCCGTCACTTCAGCCGCAGAAATGATCGCAGGCACATTGAGGTAGCTTTGGGCCGAGGGCGCCGGCCCAATGCAAACCGCCTCGTCAGCCAACCGTACGTATTTGGCGTCGCGATCAGCCTCTGAATACACCATGACCGCTTTAACGCCCAACTCGCGGCAGGCTCGCTGGATTCTCAACGCGATCTCGCCTCGGTTGGCGATCAGGATTTTTTTGAACATGGGATTGTCTGCGGCGGCCTATTCAATAATGAACAACGGTTGACCGTATTCCACCGCTTGCCCGTTGTCGCACAAGATCCGGGAAATCGTGCCCGCCTTGTCCGCCTCGATCTCGTTGAGGATCTTCATGGCCTCAATGATGCAAATCGTCTCGCCTTCCTTGACTACCGAGCCAATCTCAACAAACGCCTTGGCACCAGGGGAGGACGATCGGTAGAACGTGCCCACCATCGGAGACTTAACGGTGTGGCCAGCTTCCACCGCTTCAACTGGCGCGGTAGCAACGGCGACAGGCGCTGCTCCTACAGGCGCAGCTTGCGGTGCTGCATACACGGGGGCCGGTGCATAACTGTGTACCATGGCACCGCCGCCCTTGACGATGCGAACCTTGCCTTCGGCTTCGGTGATTTCGAGTTCCGAAACATTGGAATCAGAGACCAGATCGATCAGGGTTTTGAGTTTGCGTAAATCCATAGTGTCTCCAACGGCTGTAATGCAATGGGGGCGAATTTACAGTAAAAAAACTGTCATTTGTCGATAATTATTTATATCGCCACCGTATTTATCGATAAATTCGCGCAAATTTCAATTTCATATATTCAATTTGTGCGCAGAATTCCTTCGTGCTTCCCTAACTGAAACCTATTTTAGTCGAAGCCAGGCGGCCAAATCATCCGGGGTCAATCGCCCCAATTTTCGCTGAACCACCATTCCATCAGCGCTCACAACCACTGAAAACGGCAAGCCGCCCGCCAGATTGCCCAGTCCACGCCCTAACTCTGTGCCAGAAGCCCCGGCCATGCCGACCGGAAAATCCAAGGGCATTTTCCGCAGGAAGGACTGTACTGATGCCAACCGATCCACAGCCAATGCCAGAACTTGCCAGCCATTCGCTTTGTTTTGGCGATAAAAGTCGTTGATTAGAGGCAATTCTTCAACACAGGGTGCACACCATGTCGCCCAGAAGTTGACCAGCAGAGGACGGCCGCGAAACGCCTCCATGGCCACGCGGCCGCCCTGGGGCATGTCCCATTGCATGGACCAAAAACCGTCTACCGGTGGTGTGGCCGCTGGTCCGTGTGGCGAGGGCAACTGCCACCAGGCAAAACCAGCGCCCAAAACTGCAGCAGACGCAGCGGTTGCGCCCAAAAGCCAGCGGCGGTTGGCCGCAGCGGGCGGCGCACCGTCAGGGTGGTGGTTCGGGCGGGTGGGTTCAGTTTCCAGTTTAGTCATGGGTTCACATCATGCAGCAAGGACTGCAAAGCGGCGATGTCCCCACGGGGCGAACGGCCGCGGGAATCAGACCGAAGGGCTCCCCGCAGGTCATCGAAATCGTAAATCAATAGGTGCAGTCCCACATACTCCTGCAGAGCTTTGCTGAAAACATGCACGCTCAACGCGTCCACGGCGTCCCCATGAAACCCGAGGACGGTGCGCGGCTCATAGGCAACTTTCATATCAATCAACGCAATTTCGGCGGATTTGGAGTCATCGCAGAACAACTGCAGATATATGTCCGAATTTCGCGTGGCAGTGCCATGCCAGACGGCGCCAGACAAATGCGGTCGAAACCGCTCCAGTCGCTGCATCCACTCGATTGCCAATTCGCGCAAAGCCTTTAGTTCGGCGGGTTGCGTGTCCGCACAAAAGATGGCGATGTAATCTTCCACGGCAGCTTCAAGCTCGTCGTTGTCCGGCAAGGCAGTGCGTGGTGACAAGGCCATTTGCTTCACGGCACGGCGTTTTGCCGCGCCGAATTCCAGTCCTTCCTCCACCACCATGCGGGCGGCGACAGCGGCAATTTCCTGCTTTTGCGTATCCATCGCGCCATTGTGCACCTGCGCAGCTTTCCGACGGCTGCTGAAGCATGCTCCGTAAAATGGGGCCATGCACATTCACATTCTTGGCATCTGCGGCACCTTCATGGGCGGGCTGGCAGCATTGGCCCGCGAGGCCGGACACCGGGTCACCGGCTGCGACAGCGGCGTTTACCCGCCGATGAGCGACCAGTTGCGCGCGCTGGGCATTGACCTGATTGAAGGCTTTGGAGCTGACCAACTGGCGCTCAAACCCGACGTCTTCGTGGTGGGTAACGTGGTCAGCCGCTCGCGCAAACCCGATGGCAGCCCGAAGTTTCCGTTGATGGAGGCGATTCTGGACGCCGGCTTGCCGTACACCAGCGGTCCGCAGTGGCTGGCCGAACACGTGCTGCAAGACCGTCATGTACTGGCTGTGGCCGGCACCCACGGCAAAACCACCACGACGGCGATGCTGACCTGGATTCTGGAATACGCAGGCCTGCAACCCGGATTCCTGGTGGGTGGCGTACCGCTGAACTTCGGCGTGTCGGCGCGCCTGGGCGGTGGAACTTCGCACCCCGGGGGCGGTTGTGCGGCAACGGACTCTGCTCCGTGTCCCCCGCCCGCTGTGCGGTCTCCTCATTTACCTGCGCAAAACCCGTTGCCGCACAACCGCCCCCTCTTCGTTATCGAAGCCGATGAATACGACACCGCTTTCTTTGACAAGCGTAGCAAGTTCGTCCACTACCGCCCACGCACGGCGATTTTGAACAACCTGGAGTTCGATCACGCCGACATCTTTGACAATCTGGGCGCCATTGAGCGTCAGTTCCATCACCTGGTGCGCACCATTCCCTCGACGGGGCGCGTTATTGTTAACGGCCTGGAAGAGAGCCTTACCCGTGTATTGCACCAGGGCTGCTGGAGTGAAGTGCGCACGTTTGGCAGCGCGGTGAGTGACTTCACCGCCGTGGGAGAGCCCAATGCCTTTGACGTGCTGCACGCAGGTCAAACCGTTGGCCGCGTGGAGTGGGCGGTCGGTGGCGTGCACAACCAGTTGAACGCATTGGCGGCCATTGCTGCCGCGCAACATGCAGGTGTCGCACCCGACGTGGCCGCCCGCGCATTGGCAAGCTTTGAGAATGTCAAACGCCGCATGGAAGTGCGCGCACGGGTGGCCTGGAGCCGACCTCTGGTCCCCGGCGAGGCCAACGCACCTATTACCATTTACGACGACTTTGCCCACCACCCCACGGCCATCCGCACCACCATCAATGGCCTCAGGCGCCAGGTCGGGCCTGGCGCACGCATCCTGGCCGTGTTCGAGCCTCGCAGCAACACCATGAAACTTG
>Ga0116178_10001403_pt1 | contig 20023 bp, 11 predicted proteins | sample AD_STIC12_MetaG_FD_89880 | JGI IMG/M metagenome (GOLD analysis project Ga0116178, IMG submission 89880) | Active sludge microbial communities of municipal wastewater-treating anaerobic digesters from USA - AD_STIC12_MetaG | ecosystem: Engineered > Bioreactor > Anaerobic > Digestate | place: USA... | reverse complement strand
GGGCTTGAGGAACCACTCCCACGGATGCCGGTCGCACGACGCCGTCCGCAATCGGCCAATCCTCCGGCGCGCTTCTCACGCCCTATCTACCGCCGGTTGCCACTTCGTTAGTAGTACCCATGCAGGGCATTAATACTTTCGGCTTGTTTCGCCCTTCCATGGCTTCTAACTGGCTTTTTTACGCATTGCACGTCCTTCCGCCAGTCAACGGCACGTCCATCGTGTCCCAACGCCGTCTCACGTCGGCCTGAGTCTCCGTCACTCGATACGGAAAACAAGGAGGCATCGCTCCGCATGGTCACTCCCGCAGCCGCCGACACGAATTCGCAGATCCAGCGCATCCTTGCGAACATCACGGCGCAACTGTCCCCCCTCGCGAAAAACCCACCGGAGCTTGGCGAATACTGCCGGACGCATGGACAACATCTGCGCACCGTTCTGAAGCCGGTCGGGTTCAAGTATCTGGTTCTGCAAGGATCGAAACTCAGTCGGGCCTTGGCCTTCAACCAGGGATCGATCGAGACTGCCGAAGCCGACGGCAACGCCGCGCAGGATGCCAGCTTCGGCCAAGCGGCACTCAAAGCGGTGCAGGAAATCGCCCCGCTGATTCTCCAGGCCAACACCAGGCCGGCCGATACCAACGCTTCGTTGGTGGCCGAGACCGCGGTCAATCGTGATGCGATGCCGCTGTTCAACCGGACCGGCTACCAAGTCTTCTTTGTCCCGGTCGCATTGGAGAAGCAGACCTTCGGCGTCGTCCAAGCGTGGTTCGAGCCGCGCGACAACGGCGCCACCAGCACCCGGCAACAGGTGCTCGCGCACTTCGCCGACGAGATGGCGCTGTATTTTCGCAGCCGCCGCGCCTCCGACCTGCACCGGGAGCTCGTCCGCCAGAGCACCTATATCCAACTGCTGGAAAGCCTTGGCGGCGACCTCAATCTCGAGGCAGTCGCGTGGAACATCGTCAACTACGCTCGCGAGAGTGTGGACTGCGAACGGGTGTCGATCTTTGCCGTCAAGGGCTTCCCCAAGCACGACCCGGACGACATGTCCTTCGAACTGCTGGCCACAAGCGGCCTCAAGCAGTTGAACGCCCGCAGCGAACAGGCGGTGCTGATGAGCGAGCTGGTCGGCGAATTGGCCCAGACCATCCTGATGGCCGGCGATAGCCCGGAGGCCGCCAACGGTACGGGCGACGAACCGAAGAGCACGCCCCCGGCCGCCCCGCTCCAGAGCTCCGGTCAGCCCCAGTTCCGGCTCACTTTCACGATGCGCGACCCCGACAAGGTCGCGACCCGCCCGGAGGCCATCAACGACTACTTCGACTCGGCCCCGATGAACTGGGCCACCGCACTGCCGTTGTTCGACCGCGACAACCACGTCTGCGGCATGCTGTTGTTCGAGGGCCAGCGCGATCCCGACAAGGTCCGCAGCAGCTTCCTGCAGATGCGTGATCTGGCCTACTCCGGCGGTCACTCGCTGGGCACGGCGCTGACGTGGCACAACCGGCGGACCCTACGCTGGTCCAACGCGCTCTACAGCTGGCGCATCCGCCACCTGCGTTCCCGCGGCCGTCGGAATTTTCTCCGTACCGCACTGCCGATCGGCGCCATCATCCTCGCCCTGCTTTACCCGAAACAGATGCAGGTTTCCGGCACCGCCACGCTCGAGCCGGTCAACCTCGTGAACGTCTCCGCCGAGGTCTCGGGCCGCATCGAGCAGCTTCAGGCGCAACTTGGAGCCGAAGTCAAAAAGGGGGACCTTCTGCTCGCGCTGGACGACCACGACCTCCAGCTCCAGTTCCAGCAGGCCGACCAGGAATACCAACGTTACCGGGTTCAGGCCGACACCGCCCTTGCCCTCTCCGAGGAAGGCCAACTGCAGATCGCGCGCATCAATGCCGCACGCGCCGGCCTGATGCGCGACAAACTGGCCGCCGATCTCCAACGCACCCGGATCACGGCCCCCATCTCCGGAATCGTCATCGGGCCGCAGAATCTCAGCGCGCGGACCGGCGAGTACATCCGCCTCGGCGAAGGGCTCGTCACCCTGGTCGATCCGTCCTCCTGGCGAGTACGTGTGCAACTGCGCGAGCAGGACCAGCCGTTGCTTGTCGCAGCCCTGCACGAGAAGGGTTCCCTCGAGGCGCAGATCAAATTCAACGCCGAGCCCACCACGGTCTACACCGCCTCGCTGACCGATGAAGAGCAGGTGGCCAAGGGCCTCGATTTCGGTGGAGGCACCTACGGGTTCGCCGCGTTCCTGCCCTTCACCCCTTCCCCCCAGCTGTCGCAGGACTTCCGCACCGGCTTCTCGGGCCGGGCTAGTTTCACGATCGGCCGGCGTCCTCTGGCTTATGTCTTCTTCCGTGATTTCATCCATTTCCTCCGCATGCGGTTCTAAGCGGCCGGCGGCGGTCATCGGCCTGCTGCTCGGCATCTGCCTGCCGCTTGTATCCGGCGATCCGGTGCAGCCCACCTCCAGCTGGGCCCGCTCGGTGCTGCTCCCGGCCGCGAGCGTCAACCTGAGCGCCCCGACTCCCGGCATCATCAGCGCCCAACCCATCCCCGAAGGCAGTCGCGTGACGGCCGGACAGGTGATCCTCGAGCTCGATGCCCGCGAGGAGGAGGCCCGGCTGCAGGAGGCCCAGGCGCAGAAGGACCTGGCCACCGCGGAAGCGGCCCGCGCCGAGGCCGCCTATCTCCGAGCCAAGGAACTCTTCGACTCCAACTTCCAAAGCCAGCGCCAGTACGACGATGCCAAGGCCGCCTATGACCGCGGCCGCGCCCTGATCAAGCAGGCCGAGGCCGGCATCGTCGCAGCCCAGTACCGGCTCGAGCGCAAGACCGTCCGCGCACCGTTCGACGGCCTGCTGTTGCGCCGCTTCAAGGCCCCGGGCGAAGCGATCGAGAATTTCGAGACGGTCGCCCGGCTCATCGACGACAGCTATCTGGAAATGCTGCTGTTTTCCGACGCGAGCCGGTTCGGCACGATCCAGATCGGGCAGACCCACACGATCGAACTGCTCGACGGTCCGAATGCGGGTGCACGTGTCGGGGCGGAGGTGGTCTCCGTCGATCCGGTCATTGATCCGGCGAGCGGCACTTTCCGTTTCAAGCTTCGCGTCCAAAACGGGAACAAGGTGGCCGTCGGCCTGTCGGCGAGACTGATCGCCTCCGTCGAAGCCACTCCGTGACGCTTCGTCGCGGCAGCGTGCCGCCCGGTCCGGCTCGCTCCGGGCGGTGGTTCCAGCACGCCGAACCGACGCTTCTCCGCGGCACGGAAGCCCTAACCAACAACTCAGTTGCGGGATGATTCCTTCTTCTCCTGCCTTGCGCCTTATGTTCCGGATTTTCCCTCTGTGTTCGCAGCCCCCGACCGTTGCTGCACTTCGCGTTGCCCAAACAGGCAAACCGGGACGTGGGCGGCTGGGTGCCGCGCTCGTGTGCGCAGCGCTGGCCACATCGGCCGCCGTGCACGCCGCTCCGCCGGCCCGCCGCACCGAGCGAGATCTGCCAACCGCCAACACGACGGCCACGCCCGAACCCGAGCAGGACCCGACGCAGCCCGATCCGTTCGTCGAAGAAACTGAAGAACCCACGAGCATGACGTTGGCCGACGCGCTCGAACGGGCCCGCCGCTACAACATCGACGTGCGCCTCGCCAACGAGGCGCTGACCCGGCAGAAAGCCGTGCAGGCGCAGTACTTCGCGCAGCTGTTGCCCCGGGTCAACGCCCTCGCCAGCTACGACACCCGCGAGGACGGGCTCAAGGATGTCTCTTCTTCCACGAGTACCACCGCCATCACCACACAACGCCAGTCCCAGGCGAACGAGTCGAAGGATGCGAAGATCGAGGCCCGGCAAACCTTGTTCAGCGGGTTCACCCTGATCAACCGCTACCGCCAGCAAGTCCTGCTCAGCCGTGGCGTTCGCAACTCGAAACTGGACGCCATCCAGCGGGTCGAATCGCTCGTCAAGCAGACCTTCGCCAGCGTGCTCTTCCGCCAGCAGTTGCTGCAGACCCGCAGCACCTCGGTCCAAAGCCTCTCGCGCATTCTCGAGATCGTCAAAGCCCGCCATCAGGTGGGCGAAACCACCGAACTCGAACTCCTCCGCGCCGAGACCGAGCTGCGCAGCGCCGAGGCGCTGCAGTTCGAAGCCCGGGCCGATCTGATCCAGAGCGAACAGAATTTCCGCCGGCTGCTCCGGCTCCCGCTTCCTGCAGACCCCGAGGGCACCCGGCTCCAGCTTCTCGGGAACCTTGAGGAGCGCGAATATCTGCTTTCGCTCGACGATGCCTGCCAACGCGCACTGGGAGCAAGGGCCGACTACAAGGCCGCCGTCCTCCAGCGCGACGCGGCCAAGATCGGCGTATCCGCTACCCGTGGATCCTTCGCCCCCACCATCGAGTTTTTCGCCAACTACGGTTGGCGCTCCTCCTACTACTCGACCAACCACGACATGTTGAAGGGGTGGACCGTCGGGGCCACCGCGACGATGAACATCTTCGACGGGTTCGGCCGGGCCAACGCGATCCGGGCCAGCAAGTCCGACGTGCGATCCGCCGACCTGAAGCTCCAGAGCCTCAAGCAGCAGATCGTCTCCCAGCTCGGCGAACTCTACGCCTCGCTGCAGCAATCCCGCGCGGCCCTGGCCCTGCACCGCTCCGCCGTCGAACTCGGCCAGCGCAGCCTCGACCAGGCCAATCGGATGTACGAGATCGGGCAGGTCGAACTCGAGGACCTGATCAACGCCCAGCTTTCCCTGCAACGCGCCCAGCTCAACTACGCCCGTGCCCTGCTCGAAAACAATCTGACGGTAGCACAGCTCGAATACGCCAGCGGCGAGTGGACGGAATAGACCCATGGCAGCCGAGCTCGAACCCGCAGCCGTCCCCCAGCCGCTTCCTCCGGCTCCACAGGAGGCGGCCGCCCAACGCACCAACGTTGGCGAGATGATCCCCTCCCGGCTGCGGGCCGACCTGGTCGTCCAGAAGCAGACCTTCCGACACGAGGATTTCTTCGTCCTCAAGGACCCGCTCGCCCTGACCTATTTCCGGCTGCGGCCCGAAGAGGCGTTCATCCTCAGCCAGCTCGACGGGAAGAAGAACATCCGCGAGATCTCGGCCCAGTTCGCCGCAAGTTTTCCGAACAAGCCGCTGCGGGTCGACGAGGTCGCCGCGTTTCTCCACCACTTGGGGAACATGGGGCTGCTCAACGTCAGCGCCAAACGCTTCATCTTCTTCGCACGCCAAAGCAAGAACCAGGCTGCCAGCCCCCACATCATCCAAGTCTGGGCCAAGCTGATTTCGCAGCTGATGTTCTTCAAGGTCCCCTTGGTCGACCCGTCGCCCTGGCTCGGAAAGCTCACCCACTCGATCCGGTTTTTCTGGAACCGCTGGGTAGTGATGGGCTGCCTGGCCTTCTTTGTCTGGACCGCGGTCTGGCTGTTCCTGCACGCCGACGCGTTCGAACGCAACACCATCAACTTCCTCGCCCCCAGCAACCTGCTGCTGCTGTGGTTCACGATCATCACGATCAAGACGATCCACGAATTCGGGCATGCCACCACCTGCCGCTATTTCGGCGGCGAGGTGCACGAGATGGGCGCGGCGATGATCTGCTTCAGCCCGGTCGGCTATGTCGACGCATCCGATTCCTGGATGATGCCGCAGCGGAAGCACAAGATCTTCGTGGCTCTGGCCGGCATCTACGTCGAGTTCATCATCGCCTCGATCGCCGCCCACGTCTGGCTCTACTCCCCGCCGGGGCTCCTCCAAAGCATCGCCTTCAACGCCATGCTCACCGCGAGCCTCAACACGGTGTTCTTCAACATGAACCCGCTGATGAAGTTCGACGGCTACTACGTCGTCAGCGACCTGCTCGAGGTGCCCAATCTGCGCACCAAGGCCCTCGCCTTCGTCTCGCTGAAGCTGCAGCGGTTCTTCTTCGGGGTGAGCAACCCGGCCCTGGAGAAGGCCGTGGAGAACGACCACCACGGCAAGGCATTCACGCTCTACGCGCTCTTTGCCTTCGGCTACATGACTTTCCTGATCTATTCGCTCAGCCAAATCTTCGCGAAGGTGCTCCGCCCCTACGGGCTGGGTGAATTCGGGTTGGCGGTGGGCGTGTTTGTCCAAGCCTCCTTCGTCATGCTGCCGTTGTACAAATTCTTCTCCGACTCCTTCTCCGGCCGCAGCCATGTCGCGAAACTGCCCGAGATCCGCCGCAAGCTGCCCCTGCGCTATGCGATCATCGCCGCAGTCGTGCTCGGTTTCGCGTTCTTCCCCGTCCACCACTCGATCGATCGCCAAGGGGTCGTGCTCTTCGAGGAGGGCGAACAGATCGGATCGCACGTTGGCGGGATCATCCGCAACGTCCTGGTCGAGACCGGGCAGCAGGTCACAACCGGGCAGGTGCTCGTCGAACTGAGCAACCCCGAGGTGGAGCATCGCCTGAAGGCCGCGGAACTCGATCTCGCGGCCGCCCGTCTGCGCCTCGGCCAGCTGCTCTCCAACCGCAGCCAAGCCAGTACTCGCCAGCTCGCCGAAGCCGACCATGCCCTCGAGGCCGCCACGACCGCGCTCCAGCGCGCACGCGACGACATCGGACAACTGACACTGCGCAGCCCAATCGCCGGCACCGTCGTCAGTCCGTTGCTCGTCCGTGCCACGGGTGTCTATCTCCCGGCCAACCATTCCCTGTTGCGCATTGTCGACACCAACAAGCTCCGGGTCATCCTCCCGCTCACCGAAACGGAGGTGGAACTCGTCGATGTCGGCAGCCCGGTCTCCGGCCGGTGGGTGGCCGACGGGCGCAAGCTCGAGACGACCATCCAGACCGTGCCGACCCGGCGGGCCAACCGGGAGGATTATCTGCCCGGCATGTATGCGCTTTTCGGAGGTCCGGCGCCACAGGAAACCGGGCACCGCACAGCCGAAGGAGGATTCCCGCTGTTCTTCGCCGAGGCCTCGATCGACCGCCCGGCCGACCTCGTCGTCGTCGAAGGCATGCGGATCCGCACGACCATCACCGGAAAGCCGACCACGCTCCCCCGGAAATGGTGGCGCGCGATCTCGTATTTCTGGAGCCAGAAGATGTTGTCCTTCCGCTGAGCATGTCCTCCTACCATTTCGGCGTCCGCCTGGCCCGCGACCTCGACTACTTCGCGTTCCCCCGCACCGGCAGCCATTTTCTCTGGCACTGTTTCACCGGACTCTTCGATCTCGTCTTCTTCCCCACCCCGTACGGCGATCAGCCCGAGCCCAAACAGCGACGGGAGGAGCTCGATCCGATGGCGCTCAAGGCCCTTGAGCTTCGTACCGACGACGCCGGTTATCATCCGGTCCATATCCACCACGACTCGAACGGCCTGCACGGCGTCCCGGTCGACCATGGCCGGCCGGTCATCGTGCTCATCCGCAACCCGCGGCCGGTCCTCTACAGCTATTACCAGACTGCCACCTCCCGCTGGGGCGCGGTCATCCCCGACATCGATGCGTGGCTGAAGGAGCAGGCGGCGCTTTACGAGCGGTTCTATGCCGCCGCCTGGGAGATCCGCGACAAGGCCCCGCAACGCGTGCATCTGGTCCGCTTCGAGGAACTCCGACGCGATCCCGCCGCCTTGCAGCAAATCGTCGAGTTCGTCGGCGTGCCGCCCAAGCTGCCGGCCGATTTCGTGTTCTGGTGCTGCCAGTTCGAACGCTTTACCAAGCCCGGCCAACGCACCTTCTACCGCCAGGGCGACGACTCCGCCTGGAGCCGCGACCCCGAATGGCGCTCCCGTCTCGAACGCCTCGGAGACTTCTCGCGTTATGGATACTGACCCGGCCGGCGCCTTCACCGTCGCCGACATGCAGGATTGCTTCGCCCCGGCCGCGCACTGCTGGTGCGGCTGGGCCGCGCGCACGCCCAGCGTCTACTCCCCCCGTTACCACCGCTGCGCCCGTTGCGGCACCCACTACTCCGCCGAGCGTATCCGCCCGGAAGCCGTGACTCGTTTCTACGGCTTCCGCAACTACTGGCAGGACCGCAACCAGCTCAAACAACACGAGCGTTTCGAGGACCGCGCCGCGCTCTTCACCCGCCAGGGCCGCCTGGCCAAATGGCTCTCCGTCGTCGAACGCCACCACTCCGGAGCCCCCGGTCTCGTCTGCGAGATCGGCTGCGCCGAGGGCACCTTTCTGAGCGCTCTGCGCGACCGCGGCTGGACCGCCTTCGGCCTCGAGCCCGATGCCGCCACCGCGGCCGCCACGCACGCACGCACCGGGCTCGACATCCGTGCCGGCGCCTTCCCCTGCGCCCTCGATGTGCCGCCGCTCGACGCGGTCGTCGCCCTCGATGTGCTCGAGCATGCGGCCGACCCGCGGGCCTTCCTCGCCGCGGTCCGCCGCCTGCTCAAGCCGGAGGGCTTCGTCTTCCTCCAGTCTCCAATTCTCGGATCCGACCCGGCCGGCTTCGGGGCGCTCAACAACCGCGCCTTCGACGCCCAGGAACACGCCTTCCTCTTCACCCGCGAGTCGGTGTCCGACCTGCTCGCCGCGGCCGGCTTCGCCGTCGTCGAGAACCACGACGCCTGGGGCCCCGCCCACGAGATCGTCGTCGCGCGGCCCCTGCCGGACCCCGCGCCGGGGCCGCGTCCGTTGGCCAACCTCGCGGAGATGCTCTCGCCCGAGTACGCCGCCTTCGCCGAAGAGCTTTACGCCTTCGCTCAACAACACGGTCTCGCCGCCTACGACCGCTCGCCCCGCACCTGGGAACTGCCCCGGCTCTGGACGGGCGGCCTCCGCGGCCTCGATTGGCGCGACCGCCATCTCGTCGACCTCGGCAGCGAAGTCTCGCCGTGGCCCTGGTGGATCGCCACGCAAGGCACCCGGGTGACCCTGGTCGAAATCCGGCGCGATTGGATTCCGCTGTGGGAACGACTGCGGCAGGAGTTGGGCGTGCAAGTCGACTGGGTCTTCACCGACAGCGACGCCATCCCGCTGCCCGCCGGCTGTGCCGACGTCGTCACCTCGGTCTCCGTCATCGAGCACCAACAGGACAAGGCGCTGGCCCTCGCCGAGCTCGAACGCGTGCTGCGCCCCGGCGGCACGCTGGCCCTCTCCTGCGATATCTTCGAGCCCGGGCTGGGCATGACGTATCCGGAGTGGAACGGCCGAGCCCTCGGCGCCGCGGAGTTCGACGACCGGCTCGGCGCCCTCCCGGCGCTGACCGGCGGAGTGCCCGCCGGCGCCTGGAACTGGGCCGATGTCCGTCCGTTTCTGGCGTGGTTCCGGCGGACCGCTCCGCACCACAACTACGCCATGGCCGCCGCCGTCCTGCGCAAACAGGGGGCCGCCCCGGCGAAAACCCCGCCGGCCATGCCCCCCGCCGTCCTGCTCGCGCAGCCCGACGATGCCGCCGGCGTCTGGGCCGCCGCCCCATGGCTCTCCGCCTGGGCGCGGCAGGAATCCGCGCGCCCGTTCTTCTGGATCGTGCCCGCCTCCGAGGAGGCCCGCCTGCTGGAGCTGCTGCCGCACGCAACCCGCCAAGCCTGCAACACGGAGATCGCGCCCCGCCTCGCGGCCCGCGCCTTGCGCCTCGCGGCCCCGACCGGCTTGCACCTGCTCGTCGCCCCCTTCTCCGCCGCCGCGCCCTGGAGCCGGGAGACCCATCGCCTGGTCCTGTGGTGGCGCGATTTCCTCGGCGAACTTCGCGCGGCGTTGGCCCTGCTGCCCGACGGCGAGCCGACTTGGAGCGCCGCCTTTACCATCGCCGCCAGCCAAGCGCCCGACTGCCGGTACGCGCCGCTGCCTCCCGAAGCCACGGCGTTGCTGCGACATGCCACCGAGGCCGCCGGCCTGCCCCTGCCCGCCGCCGCAACCTCAGCCCCCATGCCGGCGCTCTCCGTGGCCGCCGCCCTCGCCGCCCGTCTCGTCGCCGCCGGTGCACCGGCCGCCCCCGACAAATTCCCCGCCCTCGCCACAACCTCCACGATTCTCCTGATCCCGGAGGGGTTCGCCCCGCGCTGGCCGCAGCGCTGCTGGGAAGCGCTCGCCCAGCAATTGCAGGCACGCGGCACACCCGTGCGGTTGCTCGACGCCTCCGCGTGCGCCGCCCTCACGCTCGCCGATCTCCGCGCCGCGGCCGGCGTCGTCTGCGCGGAAGGGCCGTTCGCCCCGATGGCTGCGACCAGCGGCGTGCCGGTCGTCGTCGTCGCCGGCGGAGCCGAGCCTGATCGTTGGGCACCGGACGTCGCGACAGCCAAGCTCGTCCAAGGCCTGCCCGCCTGCCGCGGGTGCGGCCGGACCTGTCTGCTTGCGCATCCCGCCTGCGTGGAAGCGATCCCCGTCGAAGCGGTCGCCACCGCGTTGCATGCGTTGCGGACCACCGGCGACCGCACACCGCTCACCGTGCCGGTGCCCCTCCCGGACAACCTCACCGCCGAGAACTTGCCGTCCATCGCCGGCCGCCGCCTCCGGCAACTCGCCGGCGAGAGCCAGGCCGCCGAACGCCGGTTCGGCGACTCCGTCCGGGAGCTCGAAGCTGCCCGGCACACCGCCGCGGCGCTGCGCGAGGAGAACGGCCGCCTCGGCGCCCAGGTGCTGCAGCTCGCCGACGACAGCCAACATCGGCTGGAGCACATTCACACGATCGAGACCCGCATCGCCGCGCTCGATCGCGAGAACGCCTCGCGCCTGGAGCACATCCACCTGCTCGAGACACGCCTGACCGACTGCGAGCGCGATCGCGAGACGCGCCTGGCGCATATCCACGAGATCGAGCGGCGCTTGGCCGCCAGCGAGACCGATCGCGAGGCGCGCCTGCAACATATCCATGCGCTCGAAGCGCGCCTGCTCGGCCGGCCGACGGGCGACGCGGGCACACCTCCGTCCGCCCAACCGTAGAACCCTGCGCTATGGATTGGTCGGTGGTCATTCCCGCCGGGCGCCCCGGCGCCGCTCGCGAAACACTCGCCTCGCTGCAGGCGCAGACCTTCGCGCCCCCCGGCGGCTGGGAGACGATCGTCGTCGGCCCCGGCGCCGGCACCCTGCCCGCCGAAGGAGCAGTGCGCGGGGTCGTCCTCCCCCGGCTCGAGATGCCCGGCGTCATGCGCAACGCCGGCGCCGCCGCCGCGCGCGGCCGGTGGCTGTTGTTCGTCGACGACGACATCTCGCTCGCGCCGGACTTCTTCGCGCGGCTCCATCCGTTGCTCGAGCGGGCCCCGGGCCCCGGTGAACGTCCCTTGGGCGCGCTCGGGCCGCGGTTGCCCGGCCCGGCCACCAGCTTCGCCGGACGCTTGACCGACCTGAGCAACTTCTGGGCGCAACAGTCCCTGCAGGCCGGCGACCGTCCCTGGCTCTACAGCGCCACCATCGCGATCCCCGCCGCGCTGTTTCGCGCGCTCGACGGCTTCTCTCCGAAGCTACGGATCGGCGAGGATGTCGATCTCACGCAACGCATCCTCGGGTCCGGCCATCGCGTCCACTACGATCCCTCGCTCGTCGCCTGGCATCGGCACGGCCGCGCCACCGTGCCCCGCATGCTGCGCTACTTCTGGGCCAACGGCGGCGCCGCGCCGTTCCTCCATCAACACTGCGACCATCCGCGCTGCTTCAGCGTCCCGACCGCCGTGCGCCACGCCTGGCGCGACACGCGCTCGAATTGGGAGCTCAACCGGGACACGGTCGTCGACCTGCCGCGCATGCTCCCCGGTGTCTTCCTGAACTACCTGCTCTTCCAGCTCTCGATCGAGTGGCACCACCAGCGCGGACTGCTCGCCGAGGACCGCTTCGCCCGGCTGCCGCCGGCGCGGCCGGCCGACCGTGCGACCCTGCGCGCCTTCGGAGCCCTGCGCGCCGGCCGGCGTATCCGATTTTTTATTTCATACTTGCAAGCCTTGGGTCTTGATCTCTTCGACCCGCTCCGACGATGAGAATCGGCCTCAACCTGTTCCATCTGGTCCCCGAAAACGGGGGGGTCGTGCAGTACGTTCTCACGCTCCTGCAACACTGGCCGCGTCTCTTCCCGCAGGATCCGCTGGTCCTCTTCTACTTCCCGCGCAACGACGCGCTGCTCGCCTCCGTCCCGGCCGGCCTCGAGCGCCGGATGCTCCAGCACCAGGAGGAAATCGCCGCGCATCTGGACGGAATCGATGTCTTCTTCTGCCCGTTCAACGCGCTCTACCCCCGGCCGCTGGCCGTGCCCTCCGTCGTCACCATCGTCGACCTGCAGGAACGCTTCTTCCCCGAGTTCTTCACGCCGGAGGACATGCGGAATCGCTTCCACCACTACGATTGGTCCGTCGCGCTGGCCGATCATGTCGTCACGATCTCGGACTTCTCCCGGGACAGCATCGTGCGGCTGCTCGGCGCTTCCCCCGACCGCGTCTCCCGCATCCACCTCTGCCCGGCCGAACTGCCCGAGGCGGCCGAGCGGCCCGCCGCCTGGCGGGATGACCAGGCGGAGCCGTTCCTGCTCTATCCGGCGAACTTCTGGCGCCACAAGAACCACCGGGCGCTCTTCGCCGCCCTCGGCCAGCTGCGCGCCGAAGGCCTGCGCGTGCCGCTCGTCTGCACCGGCGCCCTGCTCGGCCGCGAGGCGGAGTGGGCCGCCGCCGTCGAGCAGGCCGGCGTGGCGGATCAGGTCGTCCACCTCGGGCTGGTCTCCCGGGCCGAACTGTCGTGGATCTACCGCCGCGCCGGCGGGCTCTGCTTCCCCTCGCTGTTCGAGGGCTTCGGCATCCCGCTGGTCGAGGCGATGCGCCTCGGCGTGCCCGTCGCCTGCTCCGCCAGCACCAGTCTGCCCGAGATCGGCGGCGACGCCGCCACGTACTTCAATCCCCGCGATCCCGCGGATCTGGCGCGCTGTCTCCGTAGTTTTTGGACCAGCGACGCCCTGCGCCGGCGGCTGACCTCCCGCGGTCTGCGCCGCTGCCGCCTCTTCACCGCCGAGCGGCTGGTCCGCGAGCACCGCGCCTGCTTCGAGCGTGCGATCGCCACCTACACACCGGCGCGGCATCGGCGCAACCTCGCGTGGGTCGCCAATCCCGACCCGCCGCGCGAAACTCTCTCGGTTCACGAGCGGCTCGTCGCCGACGAACTGCTCCGCGCACGCCCCGCGACCGGCTGGCGCAAACTGCGGCTCCAACTCGGCCGCCTGCTCCGCCCATGAACGCCGCGTGCGCCGAACCTCTGCTACAGGTCACGGGATTGCGGAAGGTCTATCCCATGGCCAAGGAACCGGCCGACTGGTTGGTCGCCACGGTCCTGCGCCGCTGCGCCGCCTCCGCCCCCGCCGCCTGGCGTCCGCGGTTGCTGCGCCTGGCGGATCGGCGCGCCCCGCTGTTCACCGCCCTGGACGGGGTCGACTTCGCCGTGCGCCCCGGAGAGAGCCTTGGCGTGATCGGCCGCAACGGCGCCGGGAAAAGCACCCTGCTGCAGCTGCTGGCCGGCGTCATGCAACCGACCGTCGGCACGATCGCGCGGCGCGGCACCTCGGCGGCGCTGCTCGAGCTCGGCAGCGGGCTCAACCCCGAGTTCACCGGCCGGCAGAACCTCCGCATGCTGGCCCAGCTGAACGGCGTGCCGGCCCACGAGGTCGACCTGCATTGCAGCGAGGTCGAAGCCTTCGCCGAGATCGGCGAATTCATCCACCTGCCCGTGAAGACCTACTCGACGGGCATGCTGTTGCGCCTGGCCTTCGCGGTGCAGACCTTCCTGCGGCCCGACCTCTTCATCGTCGACGAGGCCATGTCCGTCGGTGACGTGTTCTTCCAGGCCAAGTGCGCGCGGTTCTTCCAGGAACGTCTCGCCCAAGGCATGGCCCTGATCCTGGTCACCCACGACTTGCCGACCGTGAAGGCGCTCTGCCAACGCACCCTGGTGCTGCATCGCGGCCGCCCCATCTTCCTCGGCGACAGCGCCGAGGCCGTGGCCCGTTACCACGAGGCCAACCAAGCGGCGACCCCCGCGCCGGCCGCGGCGACGGTTCCGGCCGAGGAACCGGTCGTGCTGCCCGCCGGCGCCGCCCTGCGCAACTGGTCGAGCAACGACGAGATCGGCGGACGCGAAGCGGAGCTGATCCATGTCGATGTTCGCGATGCGGCCGGCCGCCCCCAGCGCGAATTCCGCATCGGCGAGTCAATCTGCCTGCGCTTCTACGCCCAGGCCCGGCAGCCGCTGACCGGTGTGCATTTCACCTTCCAGATCGGCGACCGCCATGGCCGTACCCTGTACGCGGTGACGACGGCCCACCGCGGGGACTCGCTCGCCCACATGCAGCCCGGGCGCCTCTACCGTTGCGACCTGGTGCTCCAGCACAGCCCGGGCGTCGGCGACTTCATCGTCGATGCCGGCCTCGGGCTGGGCGACCGCGGCGACGGGGCTCCCCTGCACCATCTGCATCGTGTCGGCGGCATCGCGGCGGTGGCCGTGCGCGCGCCGGGACCCGTCCCGCCGTTCCTCGGCCCGGCGGACTACCGGGCCGAGATCCACTGGGCGGAAGCGGTCTAGCCCCCGCGCAGTGGTTCCGTCATGGAGCTGGTACGACAATCGTCGCGGTCACGTCGACCCCGTCGCGGACCAGCCGACCGCGGATCGCCTGCGCCGGCGCGCTCTGACCGGACGACCCCGACCCCGCGCCCATGAGCACAGCCTGCACGCCTGGGACATCGACTGGGCGGCCGTTGGCCTGAGCCAAGGATCCGCCGGCGATCGCCACCTGGACCCTGCCGTCCGCCGCGAAACGCAGGTGGGGCCATCCGTCTCCGGTCGCGGCCACATCGTGCAGCCGCACGGTGCCAACCGACCGGACCGTGGTGGCGACGATGCCGACCGGTCCGGCCCCCGCGCCGAAGGCCACGTTGCCGAGATACAAACCGCCCAGCGCCTTGTCCGCCGAGACGACTCCGAGCGCCCGGACATCGGCCCAGCCGTCGTAGGGGATATCCGGCAACGTCACGCCCGGGTTGTTGAGTCGACCGACCGAATAGATCGACATGTGGGTGGAGGCATCGGCCCCGACCAGAACGACGGTGGGCTTGCCCTGGTAATAGTTGATGCCGGTCTGGTTGTAGAGCAGCGGAGCCTGCGGTCCGCTGGCCTCGGCGAGGCAGACCGTCACCGCGCCGGCGCCCGAAAGCTCCACCTGCACGATGTCGGAATCCTCGTCGAGGAAGGAGAGCCGGGCGATCTTGCCCGCCTCCGCGGTGATCGTGCCGGCGGCACCGGTCAGCAGGAACTGGTCGTAGATGTTGCCATTGGGATGCACGATCCCCTGCCACTCCGGTCGCGTCTCGACCGCACCGGCAGTGCGGCCGGTCGGCCGCACCCCGACCACCGCCGGGGAAGTCGTCGTGGTCCCGCCGATCGAAGAGATCTCCGCAACATAAAGACCGGCATTATCCGGCTGCACGCTATCGATGCGCAGCTGGTTCCCCGTAGCGCCCGGGACAACTTGGCCGTTTCTCGTCCAACGGTATCCGTAGGACGAAACTTGGCCGTCCGGCTGTACGGTCAGCGTCACCAACGCACCTTGGGAGACCGCCTGATCCTCAGGCATCCGCAGAATCTGCGGCGGCGAGAGGAGCTCCACATAGGCCACGCTGCTGGTGACGGATCCGACCTCGTTGCTGATCTGGACCTTGTAGGCGCCTTCGTCGCTGCGCTGCAGGCGCTCGATCACGTACTGCGGTCCGGTCTGTCCAGCCATCACCGTGTATCCGTGATACCATTTATAGGTCAACGGCGCGCTCCCCGTGGCGACAACCTCGAGCACGAGCCGTTCGCCCAGCTGCCCGACCTTGCTGGCCAGCTGCTGTGTGATCTTCGGCTTCTCCAGCACGCGCAGGGTGAAGGGCTGCGAAAGGGCCTCGCCGACAGAGTTCGAAACCCTGATCGTGTATTCTCCCGAATCCGACTCCTTTGCGACCACGAACCGCAGGCTCGGGTCGGTCGCACCGATGATCGGCCGCCCGTCCTTGTACCACTGGAAGGTCCAGGGCACCGCACCGCGGACCGTAACTTCGAACTGGAGCGTACTGCCGGCAACCACGGTCTGCGACTTCGGTTGCGTCAGGAAGCTGGGCGGCTCGAGCACCTCGATGGCCGCCGGCGCACTGACCACCGACCCGACCAAGTTGCTCACCATGACGGTATAGGCACCGCCTTGGTTGCCCGTCACATTCTGGAGCACCAACCGCGATTCGGTCCCTCCCGGCAGATCCGATCCGTTGCGCCGCCACTGGTAGAGCAGCGGCGGCGAACCGGCCGCCTGTACCGAGAGTTCGACATTCGCCCCGATCGCCACCGTGCGGGCAACGGGCTGTTGCGTAATGCTCGGCGGCTCGAGCACGATCACCTCGGCCTCCGCACTCGTGGCCGTCCCGGCTGCGTTCCCGATTCGCACCGAATACTTCCCGGTATCGACCAGCTTCGCCCCTGCAATGACAAGATCCTGAGCAACCGCTCCAGGGATCGGGCTGCCATCCTTGGACCATTGGTAGGAAAGCGGGGGGGTTCCGGTCGGGATGCACTCCAACCGCAGCATCCCACCGACCGCCAGGGTCCGCCCGACCGGTTCACGCAGAAATCCCGGCGGCACAACCGGTGCCGATTCGCCGGGCAACTCGAGCTGGAATCGCCGCTCCATCGTGGCCCCACCCTCGTTCAGGGAAATCGTCACGGAGTAAAGACCCGGTGTCGGCACCGCGACATCGGCCTGTCCGCCGGCAGTGGTGCCAAAAGCGGCTGAACCCGGGCCTTCGATACGAACCCAACCGACCAGCTGGCTCGCATCGGGCACCCGTCCATCCTCTTTGCGCAGCTGCAGGACAGCTGCGTTGGGCGCCGCCGCCGCCACGACGAGCCGCCAGCCCAACATGCTTTCGATGGCGGGCCCGGCCGCAAGAGCAGCGACCTCCGCCGCGCTCAGCTCGCGGCCGTAGATCCGCACATCGGCCAAACGGCCGTCCAATGCGCGGGAGCGCTCGGAGTTGCTGCCAAGATAGCCCTCGCCCACCACCTGTTCCGGGACTCCCATGGCCCCGGACTGAGCCGCCACGACCAGCGGCCGCCCATCAAGAAACAACGCCGGGAGATGGTTCTCCCCGAGCGTGCTGTCGTAGGTCGCCGCGAAATGATGCCAGCTCCGATAGCTGAGCAGGTCGGGGGCCGTATGATAGACCCCGTCGTTGCCCGACCAGTTCGCCAGAAACTTGACCGTCCCGCGATTGCCGTCGGCCGCTCCGCTTGTCGCACAGCCAGCGAACAAATAGTAGGAGGGGAAATGAAGCATCCGGGGAAAGACACTGTTCCCCGCCGAATCTAGATTGATCCACCCGGCCAACGTCACCTTGGCCGGGGCCGGCGCAGAGAACGCCGCGCCGGCCGTTGTCCCATTGCAGCGCAAGGCCGCCAAATCGAACGGACCGGCATCCACGCTCGCTCCGCCCACCAGGGCGGCGTCGCGCCCCTGGCCCGACTGGTCGGTCGCCACACCGCCCTCGCCACCGAAAGTCCATCGTGCAAGCAGTCCATCCGTGCTCACTTTTCCGTCACCGACAATAACAGTCTTCTCCACACTGGCGGCCGCCGCGCCGGAACCGGCTGTTGCGCGCAACTGGTAGATCCCCGCCGCCGTAAACTCGGCGCGGACCGCCCCTGGGGTCCCCGCGGCGGTGAAAGTCGCATTTCCAGGTCCGGTTACCTTCGCCCACCCCACGGGGAGCGAACCGACCTCTTCGCCTGCGAGAATCTGGTAGCCCCGTGCGGTCAACTCCACGGAGCCCAGTGTCGGCTCAACCGCAATGACACCCGCCCGGGGTGAGACCCACTCCACCCCCGCGACTCCCTCAGCCGGGGCGATCAACGCCCCCAGGTCCAACATACCGCCCGTCAGTACCTTGCCCGTGAGCAAACTGCGTGGAACCGCCCTGGCATACAAACGGTTCTTGATACCGAGATAGTCGAGCGATGGTTCCGCCGCCTTCATCAGTATCACTGCGCCGGTAACAAACGGCGCGGCCATCGAGGTCCCCTCCATGACGACATACCCTCCGCCCGACTTCGCGGACAAAATCGCCGAACCTGGCGCAGCGAGAAGGACCGACGACTGCCCCCAGTTGGAGTAGTCGGCCAGACCGTCGGCCAGATTCGTCGCCGCCACCCCGACGATGTTGTCGACCCCGTAGCTCACCGGATAGGTGCGGATCACTCCGTCCACATCCCGCGCGTCATTGCCGGCCGCCGCCACAAACAGGATCCCCCGCTGTGCCGCTCGCTGGATCGAGTCGCGCTGTGTGCTCACCGAAGTCGTCGAGCCGTACGAATTGTTGGCCACGACGACTGGTTCGCCGCGGTGGCGTAGATTGCCCAGGTAATCGAGCGCCTGGATCACCGACGATGTTGCCAAATACTCATTACCACACCGCAACCCGAGCAGCCGCACGCGCCAAGCCACGCCGGTGATCCCGAGCGCGTTGTTCCCTCGCGCACCAATGATCCCGGCGACGTGCGTCCCGTGGCCGTGTTCGTCGCTCGGGTCACTGTCGTTGTCCGCGAAATCCCAGCCTTTCAGATCGTCGACCAGACCGTTGCCATCATCGTCACGACCGTTCGCCATCTCGGAGGCATTTGACCATGTGTTGCCGGCGAGGTCGGGGTGGCTCGCATCCACGCCGGAGTCGATCACACCTGCGATCAGTTCCGCCGCCCCGGTCGTCTGGGTCCACGCCAACGGCGCACGCATTCGCTCCAGGCCCCACAACGCCTTCGCGTCGTAATCGTTCGGAATATCCTGCGAGAAGTGCAGGAAGTCAGGCGACGCTCCGCAGCGAGGTCGGGTCGTTCCGGCCCTGCCCCCGGCCTCGGGAACACTGTCGAGCGCGAACGGCTCGGGAACAAATACCCGCACCGCTGGCGAAAACACATATTGCGGACCAGCCCGCAGCCCTTGCTCCGCCAACTCCGTGGCAAACTGCTCGATCGTCAGATCGTCGGGCCGCACAACAAGAATGCTGTCGGCCAACATCGCCTCGATGTTCTCCCGCCGAACACCGCCATCCGGCTCATGCCGGTAGTGCTCCACCACCCGCACATTCCGGAACGGCCCGGACACACGCAGCAGGCGCTGGCGCTCAAATCGACCATCCGGTTGCGGAACAACGCGCTCCGCCAAGACCTCAGCCATTGGGAATTCCGGCACTGGGTCATCAGGGACCGCCAGATCGCCCACGCCCGACCGCACCGCGGGACGTTCAGGATTCGACACCGCCTCGCGCCGGTCATGTCGAACATTGTTGTTGGGGTCCGCGACTGTCTTCCGGTTCTCTCCCCTCTCACGCAATACAAGCGAAAGGCTCAGGGCCGAACCGAGCAAAAACAGCAGCAGAGCGAGGTTCTTGGCATGGCGCATTTCCCCTCAAGAACAGAGCCGCGCTTCCGTGGCTCAAGTCGTTTTCCGGCGGTCCGCGCGCCGCGCCGCCTCGAACGCCGCCAAAAACCCCGCGCCATCGTCCCCCAGTTGGGCCGCCGCAAACTGCAAGGCCGCTTGGATTACGGTCGAGGTCTGCACGTGTTGTTGCCCCTCCTGGATCAGAAACAACGTCAAGGCCCGCAGCGCATCCCGATCAGGCGTCTTCAGCGTGATCGAGGTCCGCTCCAGCCAAGCGCCGCCATTCTTCGGCGGTAGCACCGGCGAAGGCCGATCCGCCGCAATCGCATCGTTCCGCACAGGCGTGACCGGCGGGGGGGCGACCGGTGGCTCGGCCACCGCCGTCCCAACCGCCGTCTCCAGCTCGTGTTCGGTCGCCTGTCGCCGCAGCGAAGCCAATAGACTGATTTTATCCTGTTTCTTGATACTCATGCGGAGCCTCCGATCACTTCATGATCTCCAATGCCAGATTGAGGAGCCGATCCCGGTTCGGGCCGGTAACAGCAGCCAGACCGAGCATCTGGGCGTTCTCGAACGCCGCGGCCAGCGGCAGGCTGTTGCGCAGCAACGGCAACGCCAGATCCCGCGCCACTTCGACATCCTCCTGCC
>Ga0116178_10001401_pt1 | contig 20034 bp, 19 predicted proteins | sample AD_STIC12_MetaG_FD_89880 | JGI IMG/M metagenome (GOLD analysis project Ga0116178, IMG submission 89880) | Active sludge microbial communities of municipal wastewater-treating anaerobic digesters from USA - AD_STIC12_MetaG | ecosystem: Engineered > Bioreactor > Anaerobic > Digestate | place: USA... | reverse complement strand
GGTAATGTTTCAATCCACGCGCCCGCATGGGGCGCGACATACGCCGGACCTGTCGTTGTTTAACGTAATTATGTTTCAATCCACGCGCCCGCATGGGGCGCGACGCGGCGATCTTCTCCAAATATCTGGGCGGTGCTGTTTCAATCCACGCGCCCGCATGGGGCGCGACTATTCAACAACGTCCGGCGCGATGTGCCTAAAATCGTTTCAATCCACGCGCCCGCATGGGGCGCGACAAGGATTATTCGACGTTTGCGACGGTACTTTACGTTTCAATCCACGCGCCCGCATGGGGCGCGACACCGGACTGATTTTATAAATTACCTGCGAGGACGTTTCAATCCACGCGCCCGCATGGGGCGCGACAAATCATTCTAGCCTGCTCCGTCGTGCGCGTTTTGTTTCAATCCACGCGCCCGCATGGGGCGCGACATAGAGGACAACGGGCGTTTTCAAAAAAGCATATCGTTTCAATCCACGCGCCCGCATGGGGCGCGACCGATCAAATTAAAAGATCATGTATCAGGATCGAACGTTTCAATCCACGCGCCCGCATGGGGCGCGACATGACGCACAATTCGCCTATGCCCTTGAACTGTTGTTTCAATCCACGCGCCCGCATGGGGCGCGACACTAAAACGTGCCGGTTATTTGACGCAGTTGATTGTTTCAATCCACGCGCCCGCATGGGGCGCGACTCATTTTGTTGTCCGTCCTTTCATCATATCAAGGTTTCAATCCACGCGCCCGCATGGGGCGCGACAAGCCGGTCGCATGACGTGCGTCATTACCTCGCCGTTTCAATCCACGCGCCCGCATGGGGCGCGACTGTATATATGCTAACTGCTGAAAATACCAACAGTTAGCTATCAAAATGCGCTAAACTTTAAATATTATCTAACAGTTTTTAAAGAACAACTGGATAATTATTTTCTTTATGGTAGAATACTTTCCGCTAAACCCTTGTAAAAGCAAGGCAGCATTAGGTTAGCGCTATACAATCAGCGGCTCATCCAACTCTACTGGCGCGTTAACACCATGATGTTCGACGCGATGTTTCCAATTGCTTCCCAAAAAATAGAATCGCAGGCTGTCCTCTTTGTTATTATAAATTTTCAGCAATTTCGCCTTGAACAATTCCCATTTTGCCGGATCCACTTTACATTCAAAAACGGATTTTTGCACTCTGATACCGTGGTTGACACATTCCTTCGCGACAAGGCGAAGGCGGCGTCTCCCGAGACCGTCTATCGTTGAAACGTCGTATGACACAAGTACCATCATATTCACAACCTCATTTAATATAAAAAGGCGGATACTCGCCGATATCACCCCTAATATACCGCGCCAGCAGCATGGCCTGAATATGCGGGAGAAGACCTATGGTCGTCTTCTCTTCTAAAAGCGGATGTGTTATAACTTCATCTTTCCTTTTCTGATAAGCGATAATGGCCTCCTTCCGAGCCTTATCACTGATCCTGATTTCACCAGTTTCTTTTTTCTCAAAATCTTCCCCGGAAATTTGATTAAGATTTATTAAATTCAACACCACCCTGTCGGCGATATAAGCTCTGTATTCTTCCATTATATCAAGAGCAAGGCTTGGACGTCCCGGACGGAGCCTGTGAAAAAAGCCGACTTGCGGATCAAGGCCGGTGGTTTCAAGAGCGGACCTGATATCATTCACCAGGAGCATATACACAAAAGACAACAACGCATTGACATTATCCAACGGTGGCCGTTTTGACCTGCCGTTGAATACAAAGCATTCCTTTTGGCACATTATCATGGCATTAAAGCATTTAAAATACAAGCTTGCGCATTCCCCTTCATAGCCCCTTAATTCGTCAGGATCGGAAGCGCGTTCGACTTTGGGAATATTCGAAGCCAATGACCTGATACACTCTTCAACAGATGAGCAATCAGTTTCTTCGCCATGGTTTCGAATATGACGCTGGAGAAGGTTACGGCTGTTTGCGATTTTCGCAGCGACGATGTTCTTCGCGATTTTCATGGACCGTTCATTGGAATCGGAAATCGCGTATTGTTCTTTCCTTAAGAGAACATTCCCCTTCTGTTCTCCGTACACCCGCGCAAGGAACCGGCCTGTCCTTGAAAGATAGCTGATGCCGATATTATTCTCAGCGCAGAACGCCATCAAAGCCGGGGTGACCGGTTTGAATCCGAAGCATACGATATTCTCGATTGTCGCAGCCGGGGCCTGAAGCGCTTTCTTGCCATCCAGTTCAACGACAAAGGTTTCGCCTTCTTTGCGGATAAAAGCGTCCGGCGATGTTATGTAAAGTGTGTTAAGATGACGTTTCATCTGTTGTAAATAGACCCTCAATAAAAATCTTTATCCTCCGCCTACCCAGCTTCGGCATACATTCATCGAAAAGCGAGCACGTATCGCATTTTTTTTGATATTTACCGTCGGGAACAGATCTGCTTCTTATCATGTCATGAACCGCGCCAATGGCATCAATGGTTTTCTTTCGTAATTCTACAGTCATTGAAGCATTGAACCTGTGCCGCGTTTTCCCATAATACAACGCTCCTTCAGGTATACTGATACCTGTCATTTCTTCAAGACAGAGAACCTGGGCGCAAAGCTGCACCAGGTCCATCTCATTAGGTTTAGGTTTACCCGATTTATACTCAACCGGGAACGGTCTCATATTACCCCGTTCGTCCTTGAATTCAACTACGTCGGCCCTGCCGGCAAGCCCGTATTCCCTGCTGTAAATATTCAGGCTCCGAACGATATGATCCGTACCCCGGGTTTCTTCCTCCCCTGAATCGACCCGTTCATGGAGCACCCTGCCGTGAGCCGTAAACCTGTTCTCGGTCCATAGATCATACACATGGATAAGACCGCACTGCCGCGGGCAGAACATATAATGCTGCAAGGAAGATAATTGGATGAAGTCATCGTCGGCGTACATTATTCAGTCCGCTTTTTCCAGTATCCGGGCAATCTCTTCATATGCATTAATGCTACAATAACAATACGATCATCTTCCCTATGATAGAGGGCAGCGAAAGGAAAACGATTTATTATGCATTTCCTTATATTATCAGTGACAGCGGGCCATGAGTCAGGATATTTTTTTATCCTGTTTAAAGCATTTCGCACCTCGGCGGCGAACTCAAACCCGAGCCCGGGCCGTTCGGTGTTATAATATTCAACCGCTCCGGAGAACTCATCCAAAGATTCTTGTAGAAAAAGAATTTTCATTTTTTCTTATCTTTTTCGATACGATAAAAAGCTTCATCTTCAGAGATAACGGCAGATTTACCGTTCTTGTAATCGGCAAGGCGGCGTTCAGATTCTTTGCCCCAGGCTTTTTCTACTTCAAAATCGATTTCAGGGTCGAATGTTTGATATATTTTATCTATCAATTCAACCCGCTCGATCGGGGATAGCGATTTGATCTCCTCAAGAATTTTTTGTGCGGTTTGGGTCATTGGCGTCTCCTTTCCCTGGTATATAATAATATAATTCATTTTCTCTAACATAACCAAACAATTTAATCGTTATTGGGCGGGAATTCTTACCGGCTTTAATCCATTAAATGGATTGAGAATTATATCATAATCATCAATACTTTTAGCTCTTTTTTCTTCCCTTTTCAATACTTAATAGTGTTTTACAAATCAATATTGTTATAACATTTCTATCAATTCAATGCCAGACGGCATTGATGGATCAACCTTGATTTCGTAATCATTGCATGAACGTGGTAAATCACATTTACATGTTATAGATACTTTTTCAAACAATTCACCTGAACGTGCATTGCCCAAATGATTTGAATGTTTGAAGATAACAAGCTTTCGAGGATTCATTTCCCCACGCGCAGCGGACCGATCGTGCTCAAAAGCATTAATAAGTGCTTCCCATAACAGTTCCAGATCGTCATCAGAAAAACCGGTCTTTATGGCATCAACAGCGGAAATGAATCCATGCATGCGGTAAAGGGCATAAGGAACAGTCGATTTGCGTCCAAAAGTCGAGGCATGCTCACGAGTTTGCTGAGCTTTGGCTTCTTCCGGGGTTGTGACAGCACAACGCGTTATAGAATGCTCTGCTTGGTATATCCTGTCCTCAGATCGGGAAAATGTAAACTGGACAGGACCACGGACAGTTCCCGCTCCTTCGCCTTTTCCGCCGGTGCTTAATACTGCCCCAAATGTTCTTATGTCGTAATACGTACCTGTTAAATTTTTTTGTCGCTCCTCAATATCCTTCCCTGAATCCTTAATAATCGGATTTAAAACATTGCCCTGCCGGATGAAAATATCAAAAGGAGATTTCAACTCATGTTTAAGCGTGACGTAGTTTCGCACCTTTCGTTTTATACATACGTCAGTAACCAATCCTTCCTGGTTCTCCGCATCGGCCCGGGGCAGATTGGCCTGGTCCGGATCACCGTTGGGATTACCATCTTTAACATCAAAAAGGTATACAAAATCATAACGGTTTTTAATCGGGGTACTCATAGGTATTCTCCTTTTTTAATTATGTTCTAAAATAACTTAGTCCTCAGTTGCCTTCTCGCTTTCTTCGGTTGCGGCTTTCAGTTCAGCATTGCTATTAGCTTTCTTCCATGTATCCTGTTTCTGGTGATAATACCCAATAGCGAACTGGCCCTGTTCCTCCAGAGCAAATATGGCGGGAAATTTCTGTATTTTCGAGAACAGTCCCTGAAGTTCCCTGTCAAGAATCACCGCAAGTCCCGCCTTTTCATTTTTAAGTTTTGTGAGATGATTTTGCGTTAACTTCATGAGCCGTCCAAATGCCGACGAAGGATTGGTTGATGCGAATGTATAAAATCTTTCGCGGATACCTGCGTTGATATCCTTACCGAGCGCCGCTCGCTGAATACTTTCGAGAACTGCAAATATCCTTCCACATATATAGGGAGGGGAGCAGTTTTCCGTGTCTAATTGTTCGTTTAACATAGAGCCTCCTTTGTTGTTGCGGTTAATAATAAAACGGATAAGGGCTGCCCTATCCGGTGTGATGCCCTCCTTATTCCCGCCATCTTCGGTGTTTTCGATGATTCTCACGCGCTTTAAAATCGCCGTTAATATCCACAGGGGCGGCGCTGTTTCCTTGAGCGATGATTTCCACAGGTATGTTGCGATGCGCGCGGATGTCGTTTTGTTATCGCTTTTTTCATTTTGAGCGCAGTTTGACAGGCGATACAAGGGTGGATAATAAAGTTCACCCCATGCTTCGATTTTTATATCTTCAAACCATCTGGCTATTGCTTTTTTCAGATCAACAAGACTCATTTCGATCCAATCTCGAACTGCTATCCGGGCCGCTGCCCCAGAAAGGGTGCAGGAATAAAACCAGTCAGAATCGATGTGTTTTGATTTTTTAACTTCGCCGCTTGCCACGGATTCTATAAGGTGGGCTACCGTACCGGGATCGGGATTGTCAAAAAGATCAAGGTCGCTGACCTTTTGATTATCCCGTGTCCAATACACGATTGCGGTGTCTGTGCCGAAATTTCTTCTGTTTGTAAATTTTACTTTTTCCTTAAGTTTACCTTTTTTATCTTCGATCGTTTGCGTTGTGCTACTTTTTAACATCCAATTCAAACTTTCAACATAGGTGCGCGCGCAGTTAGTGCATATCGATGAATTAAGATTTCCTTGTAACCCGTACGATTCATACGCATCATCGTTATAAGACACGAGCGCGCACCCCATCGGTTGTCCATCAGGCACTCTCATAATCATGCCGTGAGGGGTATCCTCGACCGGATAATCATTTTTCCCACATATCGAGCACTTTCTAGATCCCGCGCTAATTTTATCTCTTTGACGCTGATTATAATTTGCTATAATAGCTTCGTAAATTTCTTTCTTCTCGTGTAATCGACAATCATCGTTTACAACTCTGAAGGCAATATTCCCAGTTCGTTCTTTCTCATTCACCTGATTTTCAAATGCGTCTAAAGCTTTTGCAATACCATTTATTTTATTTACAGTGTAAAAATCAAAAACTGGCTTTAAAACAGCTACATGCTCGTATTCTTTGAGCTTATCTAAAAACAACTTATGTTTCTTTTCCTCCCCGTCATACCCAAGCACTTCTTCCGCCTTATCCAACAATAATCTTGCTTTGCCCTTTTTTGCTGTAATAGCTTCTGCGGGTCGTACAATTTTCTCAATTGGCTCAAACTTATAGAATGAACCATCCTTTTTTATTATTAAATCAATCGAAATCGGCTCTTCCTTAATGGCATCATGGTTGATCTTTTCTCCTGCGTTCTGTTCCCTTAATTTCTTCCCGAGTTCACTCAGTTCCTTGATCATGAAGAGACCTCCATGCTGAATTCCTTATCCTCATACTTTTTAAATTCATAGAGATACGCGCTCACCTCTGAATCCACGGGAGGTCTCACATGGCTCGATTCCATCATCTTATCGTTTTCGGGGACCTCGCACTTGAGAATACCGTTTTCAACCGAAACATCATAAAAGAAAAGCGGTGCCGGCTTCCCTTTTTCATCGTAAAAAATATCAAAAAGCATGCTCCCAATCGGGATAGGTTCTGGAATAGGAATCTCTTTCCCATCCGGTTCTGAAAATTCAGCATAGAACTCTCTTGTCCCGAGATAAGGTCTTCGATAGCATTGTCCCTTCCTCACCCTCCGTCTGAACATTTCGATGTATTTTTTCGGAGGGTTTTTATCTGATTTTTCTTTCTGATAGATTGATGCTTCTATAATGTAGGCGACATCCTTCAGAATAATACTGTTTCTTTGGGATCTAAACTTTGGTTTTCCATCTGACTTAAGTTCATCAACCACAATAGGATTTTTCCCCTGCTTTGAATTAATCTCGTTCCTTTTAACAGAAAAGAATCTCACAGGATTGAGAACGATGATGCGTCTCACGTACCATTGAAATTCCGGCTTCCATAATATCGAATCCAGAATACCACGCGCCGCAGACGGCGTCATGCAGGGATATGTCATCCTTTCAACCTTCAGGTCGGGGCGGGTAAAACAGGCGAATTCTCCTTGAACTTTCACGCGAACAATTTCGTTGTCCAACATATATCTCCCTCCTATACCACATATTCATCAGAACGGACCGCATCAACAGATATCCCGTATTTCTCGTCATAACCGCCATACCAGATCAGTATTCCATGGTGTGTCTCAACGATGAAATCTTTGTTCTCGAAAATAAAGTTATCATATACCTGTACGGTATACCTCTGCATATTTCTGAAATCATCGCGGGACAGGTATTGTTTTCGCTGTATATCATCTATAAATTTTCTGCTCTCATCATCATAATTATAGATAAATAATCCTTTTGTAGCCTTATCGATTATTTTAAACGCCTCGCTGACGGTTTTGAAATCGAAATTTTCTCTTGATTTATTAATTTTCCTCACGTCACCATCGATGAACAAACCTACCAATTTTTCATAATATTCATGAAAAAACGAATGTTCGTACAGACTGTCGGGATTTTCCTTTATCATATCCAGGGCGAACCACGTGGCCGTTCTATACTGCTTATCCGGCATTCCAGCATCTGACAGACAGAAAAGGAAAACCTTTCCGTATTCACCCAGCGAGCCTTCTCTGTTGCATCTTCCCGCCGCTTGAATGATGGACTCAAGGGGCGCAATCTCACGGAAAACGCACGGAAAATCGAAGTCTACTCCCGCTTCTATGAGTTGAGTTGAGGAGACAAATATTGCATTTTTGTCAGATAAATCCTGCCGTATATTTTTGATTACGCGCTTGCGATGAATGGGACACATTCCGGTTGAGAGGTGATAATGCTTTTTCCATGATCTGTTCCCACGCGCATGTTTGTAAAATTCCAGAGCGGATTTCTTGGTGTTGAATACCGATAAGACTGAGCAATGTTGATTCTCCGCAAGATTAATAATTTCAGTAAAATCAACCGGCTCGTAGTGGTTCACGGCAAGATACTCCACACGGCGGGTTTTTTGAAACAACTCATCAGGGTTATCCACGAGCGAGGTTATTGACTCAATACCGTCGAAAGATTTCCTCTTCTCAAATGCCGGCAGCGTTGCCGTGCAAAAAAGAAACGAGGTTCTCATTACGAAAAGCATGTTTTCAAGCATCGTCAGGGTCGGGATGATGATCTCTTTGGGCAATGACTGCACTTCGTCAAAAATAACCACTGACTCAGCTATATTATGAATCTTTCTGCATTTCGAGGGCTTGTTGCTGAAAATGGACTCAAAAAACTGAACAGTGGTGGTTACTATTATCGGGCAATCCCAGTTTTCACAGGCAAGTCTTTTCCCATAGTCAGAATTGCGTTCGTCTTCAGGGATGGAAAGCTCCTCGCCTATACCTGAATGATGTTCGAGAACGTATTCTTCGCCAAGTATATCTTTTAAGATATGTGCTGTTTGATCTATGATATTGATATATGGGAGGACGATGATTATTCTTTTCAGACTATTATGGTTAGCGTGTTCCAATGCCCATGAAATCGAAGCAAGCGTTTTGCCCATCCCGGTCGGCAGATTCATGGAATAAAATCCTGTGGGCATATGCGCCCTGGCCAATGCAAATTCACGGGCCTTATTCCTCAGTGTATTGAGTTCACCCTCTTTCGATCTGTTGTTAATATATTTTTCAATTTTTGTAATCAAATCGTCATATTCAATAGTTAAATGTTCACGCTTTAATGAGAGTTCTGGATTGCACGCTTTTTCGGCATTAAGCCAGTCCGCGTCGGTTAATGCGCTAAATAGATATCTGACGAACATTTCTCGATTTAATGCAGTCAAACTGGGCATCGATACTTGAAGTTGATTCTCTTCGATGAAATTATCTTTATGAAACGCCTTAATAACGTCATCTAATTCAGGAATATCGCCGTTTCTAAATGGTGCTAAATCCATTTGCGCATCGGACCTGTCGGGCAAACCTTTGTGATGACCGTCAATCGCGAATGCAATTTCTTGATTTTTAAGCATCAGTGAATAAGCAGCACCCCATGACGCGTGAGGGACGCTACCCCGCCTGCCGCCCTCCCTGAGATATTTCTGGAAAGCCGGTTGATACTTCCCTAAATCATGCAGATATCCGGCAAGACGAAATATAGAAGCATAACCGTCAGAATTCGCAAATGAGGCAGCCAAGTCCGCTGTCTCTTTCAAATGAGAAACGAGTTTATGCCATTCGTTTTCAGATTTATTTTTGATTGTGTGTGCGTAATAAATCATATAGTTTGCGATTTCTATCCTGATTGTTTTATAGCATCCCATTAGACCAATCAAGCGTCGAAAAAAGAGCTGAGAGGCCGAGGACTGTCTGAGTCTCATCTTCTATCCTGTTACGCAAGCCATGAGGCTTTTTTCGACGCGTTGTGACCTGTTGGAATAAAATTTTATAGTTTTAAAAATATCCCCCCATCTTTTAGATACCAATACGAGGAGATTTAATAATTCCATTATACACAACTACATATGACAAATACTGACATTAACATATGTTTAGTTCAAAATGTATGTTTTACCCAGGCAATATAATAACAAATCTTACAGAAATGTAAAGAGATATTTCCCCATTTATCACACAACAATCTGTTTGATTATTTAATTTGTGGATTGGTCAGAATTCAATGTTTTAAAAACCGACATTAATTCAAATGTGCTGGTGTTTATACATTATTTCTTTACGGCAGCGGCAACCCTCTCCTTTTTTCCAAGCTTAATGGGATAGGGTGTCCCGGAGGGACGGGTGAAGGACCTGCCCTGCGCCCGGCCCCGAAACACGCGGGGTGGTGATATTAAAAATTCAAGCCTGCCTTCTATTCATCATGTTTGAGCAAACCCGGCGGTACATTCCACTGCTCTCCGCCGGTGGTGACGAGTGATACGGTTTTTTTGTTAAGCCTGATTATCGTGGCGATCTTCACCGTCCCGTCCGGATCGGTGAACCGGACCTTTTCGCCTACATTAAAACGCTGCATTTGCGTGGTGCTCCGATGCTGATGTAAAAGCTTCAGACGCTCGATAATCAGGCGATTCATATAGTGGAGATCAGCCTCGCTCAGGGTCTTGATGAACTCCTCTATTTTGCGCGCGTCTTCGTGCTTCATGGGTTTTTGATTATCCATTCCGTTCATACCATCTCAATCTGGATTAACCGAACCTTACATTAGAAGCTGGAGTTTGCAAGAAGAATTTGAAAAGAAATTAAAGTGAACAATTCACAACCTCAACATTTAAAAAAGAAAAATCGTGCCCCCTGCGGGGGACAGGGGGGCCACCAAAAGAACGGTGATCATTAAAAACTATTACTTTTTCTTTCCTTTAAACTTATCCTTCCTCTTTTTCTTCTGCACGTCCGCCCTCTTCACGATCGCCTTGTGGGAGCCCTTCTTCTCCTTGAAGGCCTTCAACAGCACCTCGGCCTCTTTAAAGGGTACCGAAAGAAAGGAATAACTGTCCAATACCTTTATTTCGCTTACCTTGCCGGCCGGGATGCGCGTTTCATTATTGATCAGTTTGAGGAGCTTCCTCGGGGTGAGGCCGTCCTTTTTTCCCAGGGATATGAAGAGCCGCGCCCTGCCCCGCTCTTCGGCCGGTTCCTCGGCGTATTCCCTGATGTCCCGGTACCTTCCCTCCGAAAGCTCGTCCTCCAGGGTATACTTGAGGAGGGCGGCGACCACCTCTTCCGGTTCATGGTCATGGACCATCTGCAGGGCGGTCGTCAGATAGTCCCGGTGCTCCTGCGCCTCGATTATTTCATTGAGCTCCGCCAGGATCCTCGATTTCTTGACCGTGACGATCTCGGACGCCCGGGGCACCTTCTCTTTCCGGATCTCCTTTTTCGTGACCCGGGTGATGTACATGAGCTTGCGGTATTCATCGGGGGTGGTGAAGGTGATGGCGACGCCCTTCTTGCCCGCCCTTCCGGTGCGGCCGATGCGGTGGATGTAGGCCTCCGCGTCCTGGGGCAAAGAGTAGTTTATCACGTGGGTCAGGTCCGCCACGTCGATGCCGCGCGCCGCCACGTCCGTCGCGGCGAGGATGGTCACCTGGCGCTTCCGGAACTTTTCCAGGATGCGCTCCCGCTGGTTCTGGGACAGGTCGCCGTGGAGGCCCTCGGCGTCATAGCCGCGGTCGATGAGCCGGTTCGTCAGTTCGTCCACGGCCACCTTGGTGCGGCAGAACACCAGGCCGTAGAATTCCTTTTCTATGTCGATGATGCGGCAGAGGGACTCGAAGCGGTCATTGGGGGCCACTTCGAAATAGATCTGTTCGGTCTGGTCAACGGTGAGCTGTCCTTTTTTCACGGTCACGACCCGGTACTTGCGCATGTAGGTCCGGGCTATGTCCATGATGCGGTCCGGCATGGTCGCCGAGAAAAGGAGCGTGCGGCGGTCCGGGTTCGTCAGGTCGAGGATCTCCTTCACCTCGTCGATGAAGCCCATGTTGAGCATCTCGTCCGCCTCGTCCAGCACCACCCACGACACGCGGTCAAGGACGATGCTCTTTCTTCTCAGGTGGTCGAGGACCCGGCCGGGGGTTCCGACGACGATGTCAGCGCCTTTTTTCAGGCGCTGGAGCTGGTCGACGATGGACTGGCCGCCGTAGATCGGGACGATGTGGCATTTCCTGCTTCCCCTGAAGGAGCTTATCTCCTCCGCAACCTGTATTGCCAGCTCCCTTGTCGGAACCAGGATGATGGCCTGGATCCTATCCCCATCCGGCTCAAGCTTCTCCAGTATGGGCAGGCCGAAGGCGGCGGTCTTGCCGGTGCCGGTCTGGGCCTGGCCGACGATATCGTTCTTTTCCCCGAGGAGGATGGGGATGGTCTTCTCCTGTATCTCCGTCGGCTCCTCGAAGCCCTTTTTATGGAGCACTGCGAGCATATCTTCCGAAAGGCCCAGGGCCCTGAATTTTTCCAGTTCCATTGTTACTTCCTGCTGTATGATGCGACCATGACTGAACAGGGTGCCAGAAACTACAATAGATTTATTTTTTTATGCGCGGGCTTCAGCCTGCATTATCGCCCCAGGAAGCCGACCGCGCCGGTCATGATCATCTGCGCCGCCAGGGCCGCCAGGATGAGGCCCGTGACCTTGCTGAGGATCGACAGGCCCTGCTTTCCGACGAGACGTTCTATGGAGCCGCTGATGAAGAGGAAGATCCCCGTGCAGAGCACGGCGGCGATAATTGCCGATATGCCGACGATTTTTTCCGCGACATCGCCCAGCTCTCCCCCCATGACCAGGAGGGCGCCGGTCGTGGCCGGTCCCACCGCCACCGGGATGGCCAGGGGAACCACGGCGATGTCGTCGGTGTCCTTCTGCTGCTGCTCCCCCTTCGGGCCCTGGACCAGGGTGATGGCTGAAAAGAAAAGCAGGATGCCGGTGCCGATGCGGAACGAGTTCAGCGTTATGCCGAAGACCGTGAAGATCTGGTTACCGATGAGGAAGAGGATGATGCACACGATGACTATCGAGAAGGTCGACTTGACGGCTATCTTTCTTTTTTTACCTTCATCAATATCCTTGGTCATGGAAAGGAACGTCGACAAAAGAAAAAACGGCGTGAGAAGGAAAAAGAATTTTATGAAGGTGTTGATGAAAAGACCGGACATTGATTGTTCCTGGATTAATATAAAATGCTCTTGAATAACAAAACGCCCCCTGTCCCCCCGAGGGGGCATATGTCGCTACAACAAAATCAACAATTGCTGAACCACTTCAATATATTGGTCTTGAACTTTCATAACATACAAGTTCTCAATTGTGCATATCAAATACTAAATTGATATAAAAAATCATTGAGAATCCATTTGCGAATTTCCTTCGTGCCCCCTCAGGGCCAACGCATTCGGCACATCCTGTACCGGCGTTGGCATCAACCTCATCCTGAGAACGCGGGTCAGGGGGGTCATATAGATCAGGATAATTCATTCAAAATAATATTATGATATTCTTGCATCATAATCTTTCAGAATATTTCTGTCCACACATTTACTATTACTATAGGCCGGAATTGTCCCGCTCGTCCGCCTCGTATAACATCCGTGTGGACTCGGCGGAATCGGCGACATCCATGTCGCCTACTCGCTGGGACAATTACCGGCCTATAAATCTAACGAATGTAAGACGCCAGGGTCTGAAATTCCCTGATAACCGGATAGGCCCTGATCGAACAATAGAGAGCCGCGGCGTGCAGTCCGGCTCCCAGGAGGATCAGGACATGAAAGACGCCATGAAAGCCGATAATTCCCGGTTTGGGATCGGGCTTCTTCAGGGCGTATACGATGCCCCCGGCGCCATACATGACGAGTCCGGCAATCAGGAGCCCCTTGAGGAAGGAGATGGGGACCGCCTGCGGGGGAATGGCATCGACCGATGTCCAGAGAAGGGCCATGGGCACGATGGATATGACGCCGAGGGGGGCATAGATGGCCACGTTGACCCAGTTGGGAGCTATCAGGTATCTGAGCTTGAGCGCGATGCCCGGGAGGGCGAAGAGCCACACCGCCCCCAGCACGGCCCACCGGATCCCGTCCGGGGCGTAGATATAGAGTGGACCGACATAGGAACCGGCTATCATGACGAATATGGCGCAATGATCGACCTTGAGCCAGATGCTCTGCTCGTCTTCATCGATTTTAGTCGCGTGATACAGTGAGCTTGCGGCGAAGAGGAACACATAGGAGAAGGCCGTGAAGCATACCGCAGCGGCCAGGTTTCCGTCAAGGTCAATGGCGGTGTAATAAAACACGAGGGTAAGGATAGCGCTGGCGACGGCGCCGGCGCAGTGGGTCAATGAATTGAACAGCTCGTTTTTCCGTATTGTCATGGCCAGCCCTATATTTCCGAAAGCGCATGGGAAACTGGCATGCCTCCGGCGCAATTGACATATAAGTTTTACGGATGTTAAATTTTGTCAATTATTTTATGACAACGCCGATTATCCGCCCAGAAGTCCCATCCTGACAGCAAAAGCTGCGCAAAAGAGGAGGATGCAGAGTATCCATGAGGCAATGATAATGAAGTCCCTCCGCAGCACCAGGAAGGCCGAATAATTCGAAACGATTTCCGATGGACGCGCCGCGCCGGTTATATAGACCCGGTCCATGATGGCGGCTATCTCTTCAGCCATGGCAGCTTTCCAGGCCTTGCCGATGTCCGCCTTCGCCACACTGGGGTCGCCGCTATAGGTGTACCGCTCCTTCTTCTGGTCGTACATCCTGTCAGCGGTCGCCTTTATCCTGAACCCCTCGATCAGGGGAACGCCGAGGACCTTCATGATACCCCTCAGGACCGGGAGCTTCCGGAAAATCGGCTCCAGGACGCGCGCCCATTTCTTCGCTCCCTCGCCCATCCGCAGCATGGACGACCCGTACGCGCGGAAATCCTTTGCAACAAGGGCCGGGCTTACCGCGAGCACTATCGACGTTTCCCATCCTCCCGCGTGCTCGAGGTCGGTGAGCCCTTCCTTCTCCCGGTCCGTCAGCTTCCTGCGCAGATGGCGCTCGACAAGGGGGAATTTCTTCCCGAAGATGAAGTCCTGGAAAACGCGGACACTGGGGGAGATCATTTTCATCCTGTATTTGCGGTTGCACGTCCGGCAGGCGTCGTCAAGGGCTATGTTGTGCATCAGTCCGCCGTGTCCGTTGGCCAGGACAAGGTTTTTGAACCCGAACCGCCAGAGCGACCAGGCATATTCCCTCAGGGCGCGGTATACGGTCTGCCGCGAGAACTCGATGCTACCCGGCAGGGGCAGTTCGTCGGTGCCTATATTCAGGAGCGGCAGGATCACCACCGTCCAGTCCCGGTGGTTCCGCGCGAACAGGGCGCCCGCCTCCTCCGCCAGCGCCGCCGAGGAGGTCATGTCGGTGTCGTTGGGAAGATGGTAGCCGTGCACCTCCAGGGAGCTTACCGGGAGAACAAAAAGGGTCTTTTCCCGGTCCATTTTGTCAAAATCCTCCAGCCTGCACCAGGCCGCCCTGACCAGGTTCCCCGTAGTTTTATCAGCGGCTTTTTTCTTCTTCTTTTCCATGTTCCTGCCTTTGTGGGATGATTATTGAGTCATTCATGATGTGACGGATGGAGATTCATGCGGACGGAGCATGTTTGTCAAGCAATGTGCGGAAAAATGAAACGGATGTTATACGAGGCGGACGAGCGGGATAGCTCCCAGTCTGCATTTTATTATCATATATCGATCATATAACCGCACAGTCGCCGGCAATTCTGGCGGCTGTGCGGTTATATAATGTCTCACCCAACGGCAATACCCGCATCACCCCTGACGAGGCCGCATTTCTGGGCGGCCACCTTCCCTCCCAGGAACACCAGCCGGATGTCCCTGACCGCCCGGATATCGGCAAGGGGATTGTCCTTCATCACGATGATATCGGCCAGCTTGCCCTGTTCAATGGAGCCGATCTCCTTATCCATGCCCATGATCTTCGCGTTGTTCATGGTCGCGCACCGCACGATCTCGGCGTTGGTGAAGCCGATCCGGGAATACATTTCCATCTCCCGCCAGAGGGTCCCGTGGTAGTTCCAGGGCACGCCGGAATCGGTGCCGCACCCGATGAGGACCCCGGCGTGCCTCATCTTCTGGACATTTTTCACGCCGTAGATCATGTAGTTGAAGAAGGGGAAAGGATCAACGGCAAGCTTGTTGTCATGAAACATCTTCTCATAATCATAGTTGTACTGCCGGAACCAGCCCATTGCCCTGACGTTGCTCTCGTGTATGCTCGGTACGACATCGCCGGAGGTCACGGAATTCCAGTACGACTCCCGTATCTTTATCTCGTTCATGATGAAGTCGGTCCTGAACTCCTTCGGGAACTCGCCGAAGGACGAGGTGCAGGCATAGAGATTGCCCAGTATCACCGTGGGCACGATGGAAATGTTCCTCTTCCTCATAGTGGCGATGTCGGCGTCGCTGATATACCCGTCGACCACGACATGCTCCAGTGAATGGAAGGGATACTGGATGGCCCGCCTGAAGGCCTGCATAGTCATGTTATGCAGGGCGCACGGCAGGTTGTTCTTCTGGGCGTAATCGAAAATATAGGCCAGCTCTTCATCGGTGAATACCGGCAGCACGGACTTCTTTCCCGCGACAAGGGGCTTCGTATCCATGCTGGAAACCTTTATCAGCCCGGCGTTCCTGATGTTCTCGCGGATCTTCTCCTGGAGGTCCTTCATGCCGGTGACCTTTGTTGAAATGCTCCCCGCGCCCATGAGGGACACGAAGAGCGATCCGAGGGGATGAAGATCCTTCTCGTCTATCTCGATGTACCCGCCCTTGACGGACAGAAAGGCATTGCTGTGCATGACACGGGGCCCGGGGAAATTGCCCCGTTCGCTCTGGGCGATGTAGTCCCTGATGAGACCCGGGTATCCCCCCATGTCGCGCACGGTCGTTATGCCATGCTCGATGTTGAGAGAGAAATTCCGCTTCATCTGCGTCAGCAGGTCGAGGGCCTTGGCCATGCTGACCAGGTAGCTGCCCGCGGGAATGGTGAGATGGCAATGGCCGTTGATGAGGCCCGGCATCACGTACTGGTTCTTGATATTAAAAATTTCCGCATCCCTGTTTTCCGGCAGGGCCCTGTCGCTCACGGCCGTAATCCTTCCGTTATTGATGCGGATCGTTCCGTTGTTGATTATCCTTCCGGCGTTAACGTCAATGATGCGGCAATTGACCAGCCTGATTTCCTTCCGGTAGTCAACCTTCGGCATGTCCTTCACCAGGCTGGTTGACGTACACCCGGTAAGGCCGGAGACGATATAGGGACCGACAGTCGTCGCGGCCAGTGCCGAGGCCGTCGTCCTTGCCGACATCCGTAAAAACTCTTTGCGAGACAGATCCTTCATCTAGAACCCCCCATTGAGAGCATGTGATATTATATTTATTATTCCGGTCATGGATATACCATCCAGACGGTTTTTATATACAACATTAACATGGTAATTGTCTGGCCAAGTTCAGATGAAATCCATTTTTGGCACATAAAGTGACAGAATATACAAAAACATTCTAGTTGAGGCTAATGCAGTTATGGATAGGGACTCCATAGCGTCATGGAATCGATTCAGGGGTCAGAGTAAATCTTAGAATCAGGTTATTTTTTATCATTTCCTACCAGGCGGTTATCGATCTTGCCTTCGCCGCCGCATTCCGGCGTATAGCAGGTCACATCGGTAAAGGCGCAGGTCTCCTTACAGGAAGGACATGATCCAGGCGGAACTGGAGCCTGAAGCGTATAGCCGCACATGGAGCATTTCCACCAGTATTCATTCTTAGGCGTTTCCCCGGTCATATGTCAGCTCCTTAATATTGAATTATATAATGAAGAAACTCATTGAGCCTGGCCAATTTCGGGGTCAGAGCACCCATGATGGTCGGTACCAATATATTACTATTCTTCCTGAAAGTCAACCCATCTGTGTTCCGCTCAGCCATGGTCCGGCATGCGAATCGGGCGGATATCCCTGCCGGGAAACGGCCTGCCGGAGCAGACTGCCGGGCCCATTAAATCCGCAGGTCAGAGCCCCGGCACCGGGTCTGAAATGTATTGACAAAACCGGAGTGGCTTTACCATATTTTGCGAAAAAGGAGAAGATCTTCCTCCGGGAAGAGGGTAACACAAAGGATATTGAGGATATATGAAAAAAATACAGATCATCACCGTCATCATTGCCGGGATTGTACTGGCATCCCCAATGCGGGGCCAGACAGACTACAATGGGGCCATTGTCGGCATATGGAAGTTTGACATGGGCGCCGGGATCATGGCCACCATTGAATACAGGAAAGACGGGACCTTTCAGCAGGTGGTCGACGAACTGGTAATCGTCGGGACCTACCTGGTAAAAGGGAACAAGCTGAAAACCATCTCCCGGGGCCAGACCACTATGTACACCATTGTTTCCCTGGTCGACAAGGAGCTCACCATAAAACGCGACCGGGACGGGCGCACCATAGTCTATATCAGGCAGTGACCCCCGATCAATGCTTGACCAGATCGTCATCAACATCATATCCGCGGATGGAGAAAACGAAGAGGAAGGACCGGTCAGGTACCATTCCCCCTCGCAGGATTACCTGCGCCAGGTATTCTCGGTCGACGGTATGACGCCGGCCATTCCGGCAATGCCCATTTTCACCGACGAACCCCGCGATTATGAAGCAATCGAAATCGTAGAAACGCCCCGCCAGGCCATCGGCGCCCGCGACGCCTATCCCATGACGGTAACAATCGACCCGGGCTATTCCTTCGGCGACGGACGCCATGCCACCACCTGGCTCTGCGTCAAATACCTGGTGGAGATTCTGGCCGCCGTCCCCCGTGAAGACCGCGCCGGATTATCGCTGCTGGACGCGGGCACCGGCACCGGCGTTCTTGCCATTGCCGCCGCCAGGCTCGGGATAAGGGACATCGACGCCATCGACATCTACCACCACGCGGTCCAGTGCGCGGCGAACAACTGCGCCCTCAATGACTGCGGATGGATACGGCTCCATGTATCTGATATCGGCGCCTTCGACCGGGGACGAAGCTATGACATCGTCATGGCCAACCTGGTTTCCGATGTCATTATCGCGAACCTGGAAGCGCTGGTGCGGCTCACCAGGCCCGGGGGAACCATCATCGCCAGCGGCGTAAGCGCCGGAAGGGATGATGACGTCCGGGGCCGTTTCGGCCAGGCGGGCCTGGACCTCGTTGACCACACCCACCGTGACGGCTGGCACGGGTTTCTCCTCCGGCGAGGTCAACAGGCCGGCGCCGGCAATAAAAAATATTGACATATCAAAAAGACCCGGTATATTTCCGGATGATGCCCGGTTCCATCAACCGGCATTTCACTTACACAAGAAAAGGAGATACCATGAAAAAAACACACGTTCTCTTCGCGTTAGCGGCCGGCCTCCTGGCCTTCACCATGGCCTTCGGCAAGACCGATTACGGCAAAACAATCGTCGGCGCCTGGAGCTTTGACCTGGGGGGCGGCTTCATGGCCACCGTGGAATACAAGGGCGATGGCTCCCTGGTCCAGAAAATGGGCGACCTCACCATAACGGGAACATACAAGGTTGATGGGGACAAGCTGACCACAAATGTCAAGGGCCAGATCACCGTATTTACCATTACATCAGGCGATGAATCATCGCTAACCCTTAAGCGGGACAAGGATGGGAGAACCATAGTCTACAAGAAACAATAGTTTTATCATATCAATTCACCGGGGGCAGAGTAACATACTCTGCCCTATTGATATGCAGGCCACCGCCCCGCGGTGTATACCGGCAGAAGGGCCCGCATATCGATAATGCGCGATAACAGCAGATATATCATGAATACCAGGTCCAAACTATTTCTCATTGCCGCAGGGCTGACAGCAGCCGTTGTTCTGATTTTTTTTCTCCTCAAGGACAACAGTACCCGCGAATCGGCAGGCATCATCGATAACAAATATCATATCACGCAGCAGGATTATTGGGACTCGCATCATGCCGGGGAAACATTCGAGAGCAGCGCCGCCAAAGACTATTTCAGTCAGGGCGTGGCAAACAAGCATACCCTCGACTTTTTCAGCTTTCTCCAGGACAGATTCAGGGACATGGGATACGACGAACACATGAAGGCGGTCCGCGGCTACCTGTATGGAACGATCAGGCCCCGGGAAAAGGCCGAAGAGATGTATGAGCTGTACGCCAAATACAACGATTACCAGAAAGAGCTGTACATGGACCGGGACCGCTGGGCCCCGGGCGGCACCCCGGAGGAGATGCTTGAAAACCTGAGGAAGATCCAGGACTTCAGGCGCCAGCGTTTCGGGAAGGATGCCGCTGACGCCATCTTCGGCGTCGAGGTCAAAAGCAGCGAGTACGCCCTGCGGAAGCAGATCATCATAGGGGACACCGGCATGGCCGGAGCGGAAAAGGAGAAGCGGCTCGCCTCCCTGCGCCGCGACATGTGGGGAGACCAGGGGGACGCGGCGGACGGCCCT
>Ga0116178_10001399_pt1 | contig 20044 bp, 12 predicted proteins | sample AD_STIC12_MetaG_FD_89880 | JGI IMG/M metagenome (GOLD analysis project Ga0116178, IMG submission 89880) | Active sludge microbial communities of municipal wastewater-treating anaerobic digesters from USA - AD_STIC12_MetaG | ecosystem: Engineered > Bioreactor > Anaerobic > Digestate | place: USA... | reverse complement strand
GAGCATGGGGCGGCCGGTCACCAGCGCCACATCTGTACGTTCCCGGCTAATGGACGGTCGGGTGCGCGCCAAGGACCGTCTCGCCAACTTCGTTGGTTTGCCGGGATACGAGGCCGCAGGCGGCAAGCTCGTTCGTGACCTCTTTGATCCGGACGCAGTCTTCATAGAGGACCCGGCGCTTCTCACCAAGCTGGCTGAGGAGAAGTTGGAAGCTGCTGGCTCGCAGTGGATCGGACAAGGTTGGAGCTGGGTGAGGATCAAGCTGGGCGACGGAGATGCCGATGACATCTCTTCGATGCGTGTCTACCCTGAATGGCGAGAACCCACGCCTGACGAGCAGACTGAACTGGACCGTTTGTCGGTCGAGATCGAAGCACTGGACGCTGAACTCGAAGCAAGTTCCGTAGACGATGATCCTCGCTGGACACAACGTGACGACCTCGAGGCCGCTTACGAGACCACTCGCCAGAAGGGGAGGTTCTGGCCCGTCGAGTTGAAGCAGCTTGGCGGTGTCATGTTGTCTATCAGCCACGATGGTGAGCTGGCGGCGACGGAGGGCCTCGTTGCGAAAGCGGACAAGAAATCCGTCGAAGCACTGCTGAAAAGCCGTAGGGCGGAGCTGGCCGGCGAAGATGATCGTGACGCAGATGATAGCGCATCAAACATTGAGCCGCGCGTCAGCGCGTTGCCCAGATCCGTCAATCACGACCTCACGCTGGTGCGCACCCGCGCCATTCGGCTCCGTCTTTCGGGAAATCCGGATATCGCGTTGGCAGTTTGTGTTTCGGCGCTTGCGCAGCGTACCATGCGCAATAGAGAGATGACCGGCGTGGCAATCAGCGCGCAATCGCGACACCTCGAGGACCATCCCGAAATTGACGCGGCGCGGTCAGCACTCGAAGCTTGCCTGCCGACAAGCGAGCTTGACCTTCTAAACTGGGCGCTCGACTTGTCACGAGAGCGGCTACTGGATGCCCTGGCCGTGCTGGTGGCAGGCGCCGTTGATCTTGCGCACGAAGATTCGTCGCCGAACGATCTTGTGAAGCAGGGCATCTCCGACGTCCTCGCACAGCAGCTCGATATCGATATGAGGCAGTTTTGGCAGGCCGATCTCAATTTTTGGGCACGCCTGCCAAAATCAACTATATTGGCGGCGCTGGCTCATGCGCCCGCCATGGCAAAAAAGAGCGCGCGGACGCGAGACGATCTTCTCAAGGCGCATGCCAAGCTTCGCAAGGACGATCTTGCCACCAAGGTTGCGACCGCGTTCGAGGGAAGTGGTTATCTGCCGGAAATACTTTTGACGCCCGTTGCCTCAGGCCATCTCGAAATCACTACCGAGGGGCTCGCCGCTATTGAAGCTCCTGCAGTAGCCGCCGAGTAGTTCGTTTGTCCCCGCGCGAGTTCTGCAGCTCGCGCGGGGGTTTTCCCCGAGTCCAGCGTCAGCGATTCATATCGTCCGAATCTCCCGACCGTGCGATATTTCAATCCTGCGATCGCTTGCAGGAGAGCGCCTGAGGTTGGGGTAGGGGATGGTCGAAGCCACCAAGCGTTTTATCGGCGGACTGAAGGAAGTCTGGAGAGGGATCGGCGATTACGCACCGTCGTTCCGGCCTCGGCTGTCACAGGTGACCAAGTCGATCGTCGGAAAACACGTCAAAGGAAACCAGGCGCTCAAGAACTATCGCTATCCATCCTTGCGGCGCGCCTTTGAAGCCTTCCGGAAATACGCAGTACGCACAGTCCTCGGCATACTGATCACCTACGCGGTGGTCCTGCTGGTGACGTGGATATCGCCTTTGCCCGGTCCTGCAGTGCCGGAGAACCTTCCGGACTACTTCCGAGATTTTCAGGATATCAATCTCGGCCTGCTTGGAGCACAGGCGAGTTTCGTCGGTCTCGTCTTTCCTCTCGTCATCGCTTTTGTTGGGCTGCTGGCGCAAGGGAACACGTCCTCAAGCGAACGTCTTGGAATCTACTTTCAAGAGACCTCTACTGTGCTGACGGGCGGAAGCTCTTTGGCGCTCTGCTTTGCCATTCTTGCGCAACTACCGTTTGCAGCGTTGTTCGAGGTCCGCGTGATCGCAGCCTCCACGGTGCTGAACTTGATCTGGTTGGCATTCAACCTTGTTCTTCTCGCGCACTTTCTGTTTCGAACGATTGAATACCTCCGCCCAAAGGCGCGAACCCGTCTCCAAAAGGAATACCTCGCCAACGTCGCGTGGCCGGCAGAGTTGACCCGCATCGTCTTCATGAATCAGTGGATTCACGCTGCCAAGTACGGGCACTTGCCGGGCAACCCGGAGGATGAGGACGACGAACTTGATCTCGCCCAAACGCGGGACAGCGTCCACTACGGCATGTCGCTAACGGATGGTGAGCCTCCATTAGCCCAGCGAAATCTGACCCGTGACCACGTTGTCTCGGACGTCCGCTTTGGTCTGCTCCGGCGGCTGGTTACGCGCTGGCAGTCCGCGCGCGGCGAACCAGGCGATCGTCGCAGTCTCTACTTTCCGCTGACTCCGTGGTCCACATATCGAGGAGACGTGGTTCTCTGGCGTTCAAGTCATGACGAAGGCTGGGCGTTCCGACATCACGCAAAGCGCAGCTTCATTTTCACCCAAACCCGAGAGGTTGACGGTGAAGCGACGTCAAGTTCGCTCCTGTCGGAATTGGTTTCGGATGCGACAACGCTCCTGGAGAATGGCCGGGCAGATGAGTTCGCGACGCAGATGGGCGCCATTCTCGATCTGCACGCCTTTCTGTTTGAAATTGCCCAGTCGCCGGAGGGAGATTTCAGCTATGCGGCGATGGAGAATGTACGAGGCCGCACTTTAGCGACCCAATGGGTAAGTGAGTATCGTGATCTCCAGAAGCGAGCGGTTGACGTAATAGCTCGCGATCCCGTGTTCTTCAGGCACTGCAGCGATCTCGGTAGCAGACTCATGTGGCGCCTAGATCGGAATATCGCTCCGAGCGAGATGAAGAGCCTCAATCTCCTCGGCTACAATGCCTACTACCATCTGACAAATTGGGCCGCCTCTCGGTATCGCGCTTCCGGCGGCAAGACCGGCAGCCCTGCCGTGCTGAACACTTTGGCGGCGGGAGCGGACGAAACCTACGCGGATGCCTGGCGAGAATTTGTCGCCGGCTGGGAAGGCCTTGTTTTCGCCGAAGCAGCGATACGCGGACACGATGAGAATGTCTGGAGCGAGCTCACGAAGCGCCGCGAATTCCTCCTTCATCACCTCCGGCTGACCGCAGAGATGGTTGGAAAGTCAGTTTGGATTGGCGATGCGATCGCAACGCGATGGTCCGCGGACATCCTGCTAAAATGGACCGGTTCGGCGGGAGCTTCTGACTACAATCATGGACATCGGTGGTGGGCGCTGCGCCGTGACAATCCGACAGCGGCGCTGCTGGGCGAGACGTGGAGTCGCGTGCTCACGCAAGTCTCGGTCGTCGATGAAGGGGAACCAAATCCGCGCGATGTTTTTTCGGTCGCGTTAATGAACACCACGGAAGACTATACGGTCGTTCTTACGACAATCCTCGTTCACTGGTCAGTGGAGTTCGGGGCAGAGGGCGCAGCTGGCGCCGCGGCCAAGATGCTGCTTCGCCAACAACCTTTTGATCGGGGCCGGATCGGATACAGCGAATGGGCGCCTCTGTCCGCAAGCGGCGTGCTTCTGTCCATCTGGCGGATCGTCGGCTCAAGTGAGCTGTTTGACGAAGGGTACGCGTCGCAGTTTGAGGAATTCGCAGAGCGATTGGGTGAATTTGGCGACGCGCCATGGGTATCTCAACGTGGCTACATGGGCAGTGGAGGGCTGGGATTCTCACGACTGTACGGGGCGCATATCCTCACGATGATGGCGTGTGTCACGCCGGGTGAGCCTACGATTTCCGAGGGCCTCAAACGCATGTTTGTCCATGTATCGGATGCCATTCGCAAACGTCGACTGGATTTCCTGCGTGGCCTTCAGTCCGAGTTCGAGCACACCAAGCCCGAATCCCACGGCCCCGCCCTGGCAGCGCTAACCGCGGATACCGGCGCGGACCTTTCGTTTGAGCACAGGCGGAACTGGGTGAAGCGGTTGGTGGATCAGCTTGCCGCGGAGATCGAACAACTCCGCTCCGCACAAGTGCAACAGGCAGAGATTGACCCCGACCGCATACTGGAGATCGGTCGGGCTGCAAGCGATGTCGCATTCGCTAAGACTGGCGCCTTTCCGCTACCTCTCTTCAACGATGTGGAATTTACGGCAGAAGATCTGGAAGCTTTCAAGATCAGCCTGGCAAACCAGCAGAAGGGTGCGCTCACCAATCCACTGATGGCTCAGCCGGTTTCGAATGAAGCAGAGTGGTGGAGCCACACCATGAAACAGCAGGTCGCGTCGATCGTCTTCCGGGATGTCGTGAACAAGACTTCCTGGATAGAACTCGACGGTTTTTCTCAAGAGCAGTTTTGGAGCTCACTGAAGGGCGCGATCGCAGAGATCAAAAAGGCAGGCAGAACTCCGATCATCGTCACGACAAACGACCATGCACCGCCCTGGCTCGCGGACTGGCAATACTCGCACGACACCATGCGGACGCCACGGCCAGCAGATATCCATATTCAACGCGACGACCCTGGAATCGCGGGCTATAGGTTCTCGATCAACGGCACGCCCGTCTACTTCGCAAATGCACCTGCCGGCGTCGTCTGCGTCTTCGCTGTCGAATCATTGGAACGGTGCCGCTTCCATGAGTATCTAGACGGCCTACCAGTATCGGTATGGTTCGAGCCGTCCAGCCAGGATCCTTGGCTGGGAACGACCTTTCTTCAGTATCAGCGGGACGTGATCGTTGCGCCGGGGGTAGCTTATCAGGTGCGCTTCGTCGCCAAGGACAGCTCAAAGGCGGTCGGCGATACTCCTGACGGGGAAGATGCGTCAGACTAGCTATTCGATCAAAATCAACGCTGACAGCAAACGGCGACGTTGTGCGCTTGCGCCGACGTGCGTTGTGGCAATCGCGAGACTTCAGACCCGCCGCTCGCGGTTTTGTTAGCCGTCACGCTTGCGTCGACGTTGATTTCGGTCGGTGGACCGGTCTAGCTAAGCAGGTAGGCCCGTCCCCCCAACCTAGGGCCTGCAACGGAAGAGCGCTCCTCTGTGAGCGCTCTTTTGTCTTCAGAACGTTGTTTCGCCCCGCTGCTTCCGTGTGCGGCTAGACATCCACTCACAGCATCGCAGAGCTTGGGCAGCCACGCCGCTTTGGCGCGCTTCAAGATTGGATCGACGCGCCGGCCAGTTGACGCGAATCCTGCTCGCCATAGGTGGCCGCAGTCTCGTAGGGATGTGCCTTGCACCATGCCAGAAGATAGTCGACTAGGGGCGAGACGCCCGTTGCGTCCTCCCGACAGAGTTCTTTGTAGTCATTGTCGGCAAGGCGAAGACGGCGCGTAGCGATTGCGAGCAGGAACTCGACTGCCGCGGCCCCGCGAAGTTTATCGGGCGCAAGTACGACGCGGCGCACAATCCGGCTCATTTCACGACTGCGGGCAGGATCAGACGAATAGTTCAACTCTTCAGGTTTGGCTGCGCGCAGAAGGCTTGCTTGCACGACGCCGTCATTAAAGCGTGCGAAATTCTCCGGGGAGAGCAGGGACTGTTGAACCCAGTTGCTCCGGATCGCGCGCTCATGATGCAGAGGACGCGCCCGAAGTTGCTGCAGGACCGAGCTTACTGTGAAGAACACGTCAGCCTGTTTGCCGACATTGGTCGCTTCATTGGATCCCCAGAACACAAAGCCCGGCTGGATTTTGAGGCGCTTCTGGCCGTCGTTCTCGAGAAAAAGATCGTCGATCAGGTAGTCCGGCGAAGCGAGGAGGTCCGCTCGCTTGCTGAATACGTCGCTCACGTCGTCAGGAGCAGTGCGATTGGACTCGTCTTGCAGGAAGTCCAGCTCCGCGCTCCATGCGTTCATGCTCTCAGACGGAGGCAGGATCATGCGATCAAGAGCGGCGAACTCGTGTTTGATGGGTCCAGGGCACTGCGCCAACGTATTTCGCACAGTGTCAAAGCGCGCATCGCTTGTGGATTTTGCGACACCTACGACGTAGATCTGAGGCGCGTTGGGGCAGATGCTTCGGAGGTCGTGGCTAAGCTCCTGAAGCGTACGCCCGCTCTCAATGACGACGCCGACAATCAGCACCGGGCTTTCCGTGTCTTTCAGCTTGTCGAGGACGTTGCGGTCATCGTGAACCTCGACCTTCAGTTCTCCGCCTGAGGCGACCACGAGCGCTTCTGCAAATGCTCTGGAATCCGCATCCAGCAAGACAACGTGCTTGATGCCTGCGGGTAGGTGACGACGGGCCGCATAGCTAAGGCGAGCACGGAAGCGTTCGTTACTCAGCAGCTTGTCGGCGCCGATCTTGTAGAGTCTTCGCCCCGGCAAGGTCGTCCCGTAGCGCCCGACCTGAAGCACATCAGATCCGGCCAGTTCGGCGAACATCTCGCGGTAGGCGGCCGACAGGTCCTCGCGAACGATCAGAATGTCGTCCCTCTGAGGCCCTGGCAGATCGAACTGTTCTCCCTGAAGTGGGATAGCAACCGAACCCGTCGCGCACAGCTTGCATCCAGCGCGCATGGTCGAGTGGGAGGAGTGATGCGGCCCTTCCGGATTGTCCGCCGCGTCATGGCTGAGATCGGTTGCGATCGTCAGATTTTCTCGGTCCCTGCCGTGATAGAGCACGTGAACGATGCTCTCCGGAAGAATCCGTTCCTCGCGCTTGACGACCTGAGTCGCAAGTCCGCCGCTTGAGGATGCGGAAATGAGGACACATGCTTCCTCAAGCTTCGAGAACGTGAAGGACTTGAGGCCGACATAGGATCCGAAGCTGTCCGAAATGATCGCGGGACGAGTGGGCGCAAGATAACGCAGATGATCGTTGATGGCGGCAACAAGGGGTAGAAGCGACGAGGTGTCGATATACGCGTAGAGCGCATGCGCCGGCAGGCGACTGAGGACTGGAATTGCGAGGAAGGAAATCTCTGCGGTCCGAACGAGGATGTTGGCGAGGCGAACGAAGCGCTCCGTGTGCCGGCCCGATGGGTTTTCGAAATGGTAGTTCTTCGTCGACTCCACAAATCCGCGACGCACGTTGAATAGCCGCGTGCTCCCACGTCGCAGGATTGCAGCGAGCGGCATGGCGTAAGCCTGCGATGTCCCCCAAACCCTTTTCCGGCGGGTTTCGGATCCATCAGCGCCAAATGCCACAAGGGTAGCGCAGGCCTTGCGCAAGAACCGTGCTTGAAGTTCGGTTGCTTTCAGGAGTTGCTGTTCGACTTGATCAAAGGCGCTGTCGCGAACGAGCACGATCATCTCGTCCGGAACAAGATCGGCTTCAAGCTCATGTCTGACGGCTGTGGAGAAGGCGGCCTCGTCGAGCCGCTCTGTCGCAGCGTAGACGATCAGGACGTCATCCTGAACGGTACCCCTCTGCCACGGCAACCGGAATGCGAATGTCGTGTTCATGCGGTGTGCACCGGAATGAACAGTGAGAGCAGAGAACCTCTTGCTTCAGGCAGATCATCGGCCGTGGGTTTCCACTGTGCCAGGCTGGCTCCATCGACCGCCGCATTCGGCTGGCTCTGATCCGCGAAAAGCGAGAGGCGACCCGTACGAAGTCTTAGGAAGCCTCGTTTCTCAGCAAGAACCTTCATCACTTGCGTCAGGCCTTGGCCAAACCCTGGTTTGCTTTTGCTTGTCGCATTCTTGGCGAAGCAGTCCCGGACAAACGCCAGCTCTTCTTTGCTCGACATCTCGGTGATTGGCTTGCGTGAGATGGTCGGAGCAAAGCCGGGGCCTGAATCGAAGATCGAAATCTCGAGGAGAGGGGATTGCGCGAGTTCGTTGCCTGCTTGGGCGAACGGACCGCGGGGAAGTTTTGCGCAGTAATCCCTGAGTGGATCGAACCCGCCCGCAAACTCAGCCAGTTTGTTGGGAGCAAGAGCGTGGGCGTGGGCGAATATGCCCCGTATGGATCGAGGGACACGGTGCCCGGTGATGTCGATACGAGCGTGCTCTTCGGTATTACGGAAAAGCTCGTAGACCATGTCGGCTATGGCTGTGATGTCGTCGTGGCCAAGAAGTGCAGATTTGTTCGGAAAAGTCGCGCGACGGATTCCTGCCACGACCGCGAAAAACTCCTCCTTCGTCCGCAGATCCCCCGCGGCTGGCCCGGAATTCTCATGCAAGGTGTAGGAAGTGGAGCGGTTGATGTGGTCGACGCAGAGAGTTGCCCAGCCCGGTCCCCGGAATGCGTCGTGAGGCTTTGAACTTTGGAAGGCCGCAATACGTTTGAGGAGTGCAGGTCTCACAGCTGAGCGGTCTACGCCGACGCCAGACACGTCAGCGTATTGGTCAGCGCAGGCGCTTGCGACGACGCCGTAAAACCGCTCAATGAGCTTTTCGTGCTCGGCGAGCGCTCCGTCGGCCTTGGCCCAGAACTGCAATTTGGCTTCGCCCTGATGGCGAGCCCAGGTCAGCAGGACCTGGATAAGTGCTGCCTCTCCGCCTGCCGAGAGATGGGTGGCGTCTGGGGACACCTTGAGCGGTTCGTCGTGTTTGAGCGCCTGGATCTCGCGAAGCGCTTCCTCACTTTCTCCGATCGTGAAGCGCTTCTTCAGATACAAGTCGGCGGCTCTCTCAAATGCAGTTTCCGATCCGATTGATCCCCGGGTCGGTATTACGTGGCGGTGTCTAGCACAGTCGCTGGTGGAATTTCATCAGGGTCGACCAAGATCACGAAGCCTGGAACCTCAACTGACTGCGGAAAAGCACTCAAACACACAGGACCTGCAGCGGTCCGCGCATGTGGATCGCTTGATTTCGGTAGCGGACGTCGGGGAATACACGATATTAATCGAACAGCTCGAATCCGATGCGGGAGTGAGAAGTTGACGCAGACGGAAAGGACGATCCTCATCATTGAGGACGATAAGCAGCTGCGCCAGGCGCTGGCTCACCAGTTTGCCTTTATCGAGGAGTTCACAGTCGAGCTTGCCGAGACGGCCAGCGAAGGCATAGCGAAGGCGGAGTCGACCCGTCCCGACCTCATCATTCTTGATGTCGAATTGCCGGATATGGACGGGCGCGAAGCGTGCAAGCTCATGCGCAAGCACAAAGTCTCTGTTCCGATCTTGATGCTGACAGGCCGGACCTCAGACGCAGACGCCATCCTAGGTCTCGATTCGGGCGCGAACGACTACGTCTTGAAGCCGATCAAGTTTCCGCTCCTGCTGGCGCGGGTGAGGGCGCATATCCGGTCGCACGAGAAGAGTGACGAGGTGACCTATCGCGTTGGACCATACGAGTTCCGGCCCGCCAGCAAGATGCTGGTCGATGACGATCAGCGGAAGATCCGCTTGACCGAAAAGGAGACCGACATTCTTCGCCACCTTTATAAAGCGAAGGGGAAGTCTGTCTCGCGCAACGATCTCCGCGCTGAGGTCTGGGGACACGGTGTGGAGGTGACCACCCACACGCTTGAAACACACATGTACCGCCTGCGACAGAAGGTGGAGCCAAATCCCAACGTGTCGCGCTACCTCATCACGGAACAGTCGGGCTACCGCCTTCTATACTAGTGAGCAGAGCTGGCGCCGAACGCAGCAACTTCGCGGGGTTGCTGCGTCCGACGTTCAACTAGGCCCCAGCTCCTAGTCCTCAGTCGGTATGAGCGCCGCGAGCGGTTCAAGCTCTTTCGCATCGAGCGCGCCGTCCTTGTCGAGATCTAGTTGATCCCACTTGGCGAGAGCCTCAAGCATCGGACCTCTAAGCTCTGATTTCTCGACCTTGCCGCTGATATCGTCGTCCAGCATGCCGAGCAGGGTGTACTGAGCCAGGAGCGCGTCATTGTTGGTCGGCTTGGCAGCCGTTTCATCGACCCAGCGGTAGCGGAGCTTCGAGAAGAACATTTCCTCGAACGACTGGTCGCCCCAGACGACTTCCGCATTCGGATCCGGGTTGGCCGGGTTGCGCTTCGAATTGTCATAGGCGTAGCGGGCGATCACCTTGGAGCCGGCCGGAAGGGCGATCGGCTTTTGGTAGTCGTAGTAACGCTGCCAACCGAAGTCGTAGCGCGGCAGTCGGAGCAGCATCTCTTCCCTGCCGTCCGGGTACTGGACCTTCAAGTCGAAGAACGTGCCGCGATAGTGTGCGTGTACGAAGGTGGAGTAGAGGATGGCGTCCTTGGGGAACACGACATAGGCAGTTTCCATGTGTTCCGGATCATTGGGCGGCAGCTTGATGAACATGTCCGCGATCGTGGTCTCGCGGATCATCAGCTTGGGCTTCTCATTGTCCTTGTAGAAGTAGAGGCCGACCTTGGTCTGGTCGGTCTTCTCTTTGCCGAACGGCGTATAGTGCATCTGGAAGCCGATGGCCCCACCAGGCGGCATCCACACACCCAGATCAGGCGGTTGCAGCGTTGAATCGGCGCCGACGGCATAGTCCGCGACGGATGTTCCGGCGATGCTGGCGCGTTCGCCCGGCTTCGGCGGTGTTGCCATGTAACCGGAAAGAAGGTGGTGCACGCCCTGACGTGTGTTCGTAATGACGGTGGACGCTCTTAGCCACTTGCCTTCCTTGAGTGGGTTCAGGGCGTACGGATACTGGTAGTCGACAATGCCGTTCGCCGGGATCTTGTAGTCGGGCACGTCGATGATGAGGTCAGGTTTGCCGAGAGGCCATTCCTCAGCGACGTGATGCTCAACCGCCAGCGGATCGGCGCCTTCGCCACGCGGTGCGCCGGCTTCGATCCAGTGGACGAGCGTCTTGATTTCCTCGTTGCTAAGCGACTTGTCGTTCGAGAATGCCCCGACATGAGGATCGGCCGCCCAGGGCGGCATCCGGTCAGTGCGGATTGCCTCGGCGATCATGGGGCCGAAGCCCTTCACCTTCTCGTAGCTGTCCATCGCGAACGGACCGATGCCCCCTTCCGAGTGGCAGGCGACACATTTCTGCTGAAGGATCGGCGCGATCGTCTTGGAGTAGGAGATGTTGGCGAACTCGGCAGCGCGCGCCTTGGCCGGGAATGCGATCGGCGCGCCCTTGCCGGACGATTTTGCTGTCTTGATTACACGACCAGCGGCGAGATCCGTCAGCGCCGCCTCAAGATATCCAGCGGACTGTGCGGATGCGGCGGATGCGTCGACGGCGCCCTGATAAACAACCTTCCAGGATTTGGGATCGAGCACGAACGCTTCGCCGGCGTGTGTGACGCCAAGCATCTCGCCCACTAGTTGGTTTTCATCATCCAGCAGTGGAAGTGAGATCCCGTTCGCAGCGGCGTCCGCAGCGATCGAGGCAAACGAGTCGGTCAGAACCGAATTGACGAGGAGGAATTCGACGGAGGGATACTTGGCCTTGAGACGGGCAAGCTGCTGAGCGGCGGACTTACTGGTTGCATCGCCATTGGCGTACGAAACGATCACAACCGCTTGCGCGTCCCTGAGACGGTACAACTCCCGCGCGAAGCCCGTCTGGTCGACGAGCTGGAAGTTGCCGATCGTATGGGAGGAGGGGACCGCTTCAGCCTGGTCCGACATTCCAAAATGGCTAAACGCAAGCGCTGCGGCGATCGCGGCCGCGGCAACGGTGGTGGTGAAATAGGTTTTCGACATTGCGTTCCTCTAGTGCGCCTTGGCCCCGAAAATCGGCACTGCTCGGCGATTATTCCGCTGGGCCTTTGGCGACCTCAACGCGCGTACTAAGAGCGCACTCTTTTGTGTTTTCGAGGCGACGGCGCACCGAGGGCGGGCTTCAGATTGGTCGCGTACGCCAAGAGTTGGAACCCGGGTAACGCCGCCACGCCGCGAGTGCGTCTCGGTACCTGCTGATCCCAGTACCGCTCTCCTGAAAAAGGCATTGGCGATGGAGCCCGGGGGCCGCCTGAGCAGCCCGAAAACACGAAATAGTGCGCTTCCAGTTCGTTCATTGAAGGCGGGATCAAGCGGCCCGTACCGTCAGATGGTCCGGCTTCACTCGGGGGAGGTCGCCAACTATCTGCACTGTGAGGAATGATGATCCGCTCTACCGCAACCTCCGCCGCTTTGGCGGCGCTTGTCGTCGCATCAGCTGCACTGACCTCAACGTCGCCAGCGCTTGCGCAGGAGGCCTCGCCTGCGTCGAAGCGGCCTGATTTCACAGGAATGTGGACAAACGAATCCCTCACCGGGCTGACACGAACGAAAGGTCTTCCGCTCAAAGTCTCCGCCGAGGAGGCTATCGCGATCGCGAAAAAAGTCCCCATCGCAGGCCTGACTGATTTCGTCGATCACCCAGTATCCCCGACAGAGGCAGCAGCGCCGGAAAAGGGTGGCGAAGACTTCGGGACGAGAGGTTACAACGCCTTCTGGGTGACGCCCGGCGAAAACCTCGCGAAGGTGAAAGGCGAGTATCGCACGTCCTACATTGTCGAGCCGGCGGACGGACAACTGCCCTTCATCAATGAAGCCGAGGCGACCAAGACGATGAAGGCGTCTGAGGAGAGATATGTCACCGGCGCCTATCCCTACGCAGGTCCGGAGGAGACCGAACTCTCGGAACGATGCCTGATCGGCTTCGGCGGCACGGGTGGTCCCGGCATGATGAGCGTGCTCTACAACAATACCTACCAGTTCGTGCAGACCGACGACTACCTGATGATCCTTGTCGAGATGGCGCATGATGCGCGGATCATTCCGATTTTCGCGTCTGCCGAACTTGCTCGTCACAGCCACAAGCCGGACGTCATCAAACCCTGGCTGGGCGACAGCGTGGCCTGGTGGGAGGGCGGCACTCTTGTTGTCGAGTCCATCAATATTCGCCCGGAGCAGGGCGTTTCGGGCTCATTTCCGTTGTCGCCCTCGGGCAAGGTGACGGAGCGCCTGACGCAGGCATCGGAGAAGGAGATATTCTACGAGTTCTCTGTCGATGATCCGACGCTGTACTCAACGACCTGGAAGGCGGAGCTTAGCTTCAACGCCACGCCAAAGCGTCTCTTCGAGTATGCCTGTCACGAAGGGAACTACGGCCTGCCGGGTATGCTCGCCGGCGTCAGACTCGCCGAGCGGAAGGCGAAGGCGTCGAAATAGCAACATCGATTGACAGTTCGACGTCATCGAACGTCTAGGTCGAAGCAGCCAGGCGTAGGGTGAACAGAGCGCCGCGCGGGCTGGACGCCGACAGCTCAAGATCCCCGCCCATCCCGCGCGCGAGTTCACGGGCAATTGCAAGCCCGAGACCGGCGCCGCCGTCGGAACTCGCCTTGGCGAAAGGTTGGAACAGGTCAGCCATGACAGCGGGTGCAACGCCCGGTCCGTTGTCGGATATCTCGACGAGAACGTTCTGGCCTCTTTGAATGGCACGGGCCGCGACTATGCCGGGGACAGCGAGATCGGTCTTGCCCGTAATAGCCTTGGCAGCATTGCGGCACAGGTTGGTGATGATCCGGTGCAGGTGATCGCTGTCGGCGGACACGCGCAGATCATCCGCGATCTCGATCTTCGATTGAACGTTCGGCCAGGCAATCAATCCCTCAACCATCGCTTCCGAAACCACATCCCTGAGGACGACGGGCGAAAGCCTGGGCAGAGGCGTTTCGGCACGGCCATAGCGCAGTGTGGATTCTGCGAGCGTGATCGATCGCTCGATCGCGCGCTCAAGCATTGGAGCGGCCTCTCTCACGCGCGGGTCGTTGGAATGGGCCAGGCCTTCCGACAGGATTTCGGCCGCTGACAGCGAGTTTCTGAGATCATGGTTGATCTTGGCCACGGCTTCACCAAGGTCCGCCAGCCGCTTGCGCTGCCGGAACGCACTCGACACGGTCTTGTGCATCACCTGGAGCTCAGCCAGGGCGCGGCGCATCTCCGCGCTCTTTGCGGAGGGGAGGGCGATGGTCGGGGAATCCGGCGATTTCGAGAAGAGCGACACCGATTCCGTGAGGCCCTTCATCGGTCGGACAACAAGCCGATAGACGGTGAAGTAGATCAGCGCTCCGGCGATTGCGGAAATGAGCAGCGAGCTCAGCGCCGTTTCGCCTGACGACGCCCACAGCCATTGTTTGAGCGAGGCCTCCGGAACCCTAACCTCGATCTGATTGTACTTGGTCAGAATGGGCTGTGAGAAGATATGAAGCTGGCGTCCTGCAGGCTCAAAGAGATGGGTTAGCGCCATCGGGCCCGACTGAACCTGGCCCTTGCTGGTCAAGTAGATCGGAACGATCGGACCTTCGGGCCGTGCTCCCTGTTCGACCACGAGGTCACGCTTGTTCCCCGACTCGACGATGACCGTGTAGACGCCCATCGTATTGAAAAATGCGTCGGCCAGATCGTCCGAAACCCGCCCTGTCGCCATCGTCTCGGCGCCCATCGCCGCCATCTCGGAGGAGGTGACCATATTGCGAACCCATCGGTCGCGCTGGATGCCAATTGCAACCAGATAGATCAGAACCTGGGCGAGCAGAACAAAGCCGATCGTGTACAGGAACAGCTGACCCGCCACGCCGTCAAAGAAGTCACGCGTGCGCCGCACGAGCCGGCGGCCGAACCCATCCGGTCGTGTCGTCTTGGCAGGCGTGGAGACGGTCTGACCTGTGTCCGGCATGGTCTGAAGACAAGCGCTTTTTCGTTGCCGCCGCTAGTCCGCCAGTGAACGCCGCCGCGATTTCACGATGCCGCGAGTTGTTCTTGTTTTGCTTGCAGCGCCAAGCGTCTCGTCCCCCATCGTGGGAGACTGACGCACTGGTCAAGGCATCGTCGATGAGCTCCAAACGGACACTCCTGCTGATCGACGACGATGCGGATCTTCGCGCCGCGCTGGCGCAGCGGTTCTCGCTACTCGAGGAATACAAGGTTGAGCAGGCGGCGACAGCTGCGGAAGGGATCGTGAAAGCGCAGTCGCCGCGCATCGATCTTATTCTTCTCGATGTTGAGCTTCCCGACATGGACGGCCGCGACGCGTGCCGGCTGATGCGCCGGCGGAATGTAGCTGCGCCTATCGTGATGCTGAGCGGCAGAACATCGGAGGTGGATGCGACTCTGGGCCTCGACGCCGGCGCCAACGACTACATCGCAAAGCCAGTGAAGTTTGAGGTTTTGCTCGCGCGGGTGCGCACGCACATACGCGTCCACGAGCAAAGCGAGCACGCCATCTTCCGGATGGGCCCCTACCAGCTGTGGCCTGCGACGAAGCTCCTGATTGATCCGAGCGACAAAAAGATCCGTCTCACCGACAAGGAGACGGACATCCTGCTCTACCTCTATCGTGCTGGCGGCGAGATCGTGCGGCGCGAAGATCTCGTAGCCGAAGTCTGGGGGGAGGGGGTGGCTGTCAGGCCGCACACGCTTGAAACCCACATGTACCGCCTTCGCCAGAAGATCGAACCCGATCCAGCAGTCGCACGCTTCCTCATAACGGAATCAGGTGGCTACAGCCTTCAGCTCCGGCAGTGATCCCCAGCGGATGAGAATGCCCGTTTAAGCATCACTTTTGCGACCCAGGAACGCCAACATGTCCTCATCGGGTGGCGCGGGCTCCCACAAGTCCTTCGCATCTCGACGCGCCAAGCTGGCAGTCGTTTCCGGGCTGAAGTTTGAGTAGGCGATCAGGTCGCCAATTCGTACACAGATATCGGACACGCGCTCCGTAAGTTCGCGTATGTCGGCGGCCTTCATGTTCTGGACATTGGCATTCTTCTGCATCGACCGTGGCAGACGTTTGAGGTGTCGTGGTTCAGGTTGGCGATGCGCAACAAATCGAATGCGAAAGATCTCCATGCGCGCAAAGACACGGGACTTCTGCAGCGTCTTGATGTCTCGCACGATCGCGTTGCGGGCGCGCCTTAGGCCCGCCTCGGTTCGCTTCCCCGTGCGGTTGTATGAGGGCAGCATCTGCAACAAAAGCGCATCATCCTTGAGCATGGTCGACAGCGCCTGCAAGTGATGGTTACGCGCGTCGCGCTCGAGCAAGCGATAAAGCCGCGCGGCGATTTCGAACCCGATTGTTCGCCAGATCAGAAGAAACGTTTGGCCGCCGGGTTCGTACCGACGCGCTGCCATCAGCTTGGGCATGTAATAGTAGTTCTCGGCCTGCTGGATCAGCACGTTCACACGGGTCGTTATCTCGTGAAACATGGCCTTGAACTCGGCCAACGTTGCCATCCTAGCCCCCAACCGTGTCCCGCGTCGCAAAGCGCACCTCTGGAAATTCTAGCCTGAAGTCTCGCTTGTCGCTGACTGTCGCCTGCATGAACGCTACATCAGGGTTGTTGCGAAGAGCGATGGCCCCGACCTTCCTTTTGTCGTTGTCGGAAGTTCTCAGTCCGAAGATTACCTGTTTCAGAAAATGCGGTTCGAAGTGCATTGCCCATTTTGACCGGCTGGTGACGGTCCGAAATTCCTCTTCATGTCGCCAGCAGTCCGCCTTCGAAACAAGCGTGCGAGAGGCTGCGCGCTCTATCGGTTCGTCGTGCTCCACCTGCAGATCACCGTTGATGAGCCAGTCCGTATAGGCGTCATCGCCGTAGCTTACCGCTTCGCAGCCAACGAAGTATGGCGCCGTATCGCTTGGCGGGTAGCGGTCCGAAAAGTAGGTAGGGGGAAACTTGTAAGTCAGGCAGACACCGCGATGCATGTCCGCGTAATGAGCCCACATCAGAGGGTCTTCGGCGTTGTTGGTGAAGCAACAAACCCCCAGGTCAAATTCACTCGGGCGCTTTGCGCGGAACTTGCGTTGAATGTCCTCGAGCGCGGTGCGCCGCTCTTGCGATAGGTCCGCACTCAGAGCGCGGATCAACGCTTTCTCAGTGTCGACGCGACAATCGAACGGATCGTTGAAGTCCTCTGGCGCGCTGTGGAAAATGGACGACTGCAACAACTCGTACCAGAGTGAGTCGTTGATCTGTCGGAAGCGGAATAGCGTCCAAGGTTCTGTCAAGTACCACCCCCTAATGGCTGTGAAGCATCAACACGGGTGATGCGCAAAGCTGGAGCTTGAAAAGGTCCGCGCCGGGCGCGGTCGGTGGTTTACTCGGGCAAAGGGTCGCCAAATTCGTCCTTGCCTTCCTGCATCGCCTCCCAGACGCCCATGGTTGGATCTTCGATAAGTCCCCACCCAGAAAGCAGACGACGCCATGTTCGTATGACATCCTTGAAGAGCGTAACCGCATCGGTTTGCACGTCGCCTTCGGTGATGGCGATCGAGAAACCAACCCGATGATCCTCTCTGTCGTCAGAGGCGCGATGCCATCTGAGCGCCGCGGATAGGTGCGCGCATTGCGGGCGAGAAAGGCCGCGATGCTTGTCCCCATTGGCCAAGTCATGACACACGCGCAAACAGTTGTACTTCTGCATGAGCGCCTTGCCGATCCTTCGGCGCTTCTCCTCGCTATTGAGCTGCGAAAGATCGCTTGCAGCGGGCGCAACGAGTTGCTCGTGAATTAGGTCAAGGCGTTCTTCATACACTTCACCCAGCGACCAGTCGGTTAGATGCCAAGCAGTCACAGCGAAATTGAACGCTGCAAAGGCGACAAGTCGCGGTCCCATCAGATCTTCGTTCGGGCGCATACGCTCGCGAAGCTCTCCGAATTCCCAGTGCAGCTTGGCGTACATTTGCAGGGAATTGCCGAATAGAAACGTGTTCGGCACGCGTGGCTGAGGCTGAATGCGTATTGGCATGGGACGAGAGTACCACGCCCGTCGCGTTCATCCCACATCGCCATTCGGGAGGTGACTGAAACCAGGCCGCCGACCTGTGCGGTTCAGTGCGATCCGCTCGGGATTACATGCCTATTTGCCAGCTGGCGCGAGCGCCATGAAGACATTTCCAGGTGTCTGGCTGAAAGCGCTATAGCCGGAATTCACGAAGATCATCCCAGCGCCAGCCGAAAGGCCGTGACTGTCGATCGAGCCGCCTTTGCCGGCGATGTCCGGATTGATCGTCGCAATCGGGCCGACCGTGTCGATCGTGTTCAGGAGTTCGCCATTCTGTTTGTCGAATACGATCACCTGGCCGCCAAGTGTCGCGGCGACGACAGCGTCGCCGATCACGAGCGGCGCCGCGGAGAAGCCATAGAGCGCCGTGCAGTTGCTCACGAGCTTGCCGCGCTCGCCATCGCAATCCGGAAGCGCCGCATACGCCCATCCGCGCTTGCCGGTTTCGACATTGAATGCATAGACGCCGGCGCGAGAGACGAATTTGGGGTCCCCGCCGAAGAACGGATCGTTGATCGGCGCAAACACGTACTCGCCATCGGTTGCAAGACCCCAGTGAACGCCGCCCAGAGCCGTCCCTTCGCCAATCCGCTGGCTCCACAAGACCTTGCCTGTCTTGGCATTGAGCGCCCAGACATGACCGGACTTCTGGCCAGCGAGGATAATGTCCGTGCCGCTCTTGGTCTTCACAAGCACCGCGCCCGCACCGAAGTCGAAATCGCGCCCATCGCCGCCAAAGAGGACAGGGCAGTTCGGACCGATCTCGCCGGTGTAGACGTCGCAGGCCATGTTCCAGACGTCGGCGGCCATGGCCTGAAATTTCCATGCGACCTTGCCGCTTTTGAGATCGAGCGCGATCACGGCGTCAGATGTGTCAGTACCAGGATGCGAAGTGTTCTCGCCCGTCGTGACGATGATCCGATTGCGGGTCTTGTCGTAAAGCGGCACAGACCAGATCGGAGCGCCAGACGGCCCCTTCTGTTTGACGCCGAGCTTGTTGACCTGACCATTGTACTTGGGCTCCGCCATGGTGTGGTATTCCCACAGCCACGATCCGTCTGACGCCTTGAGAGCCACGACCGATCCATGGCCGGTGCAGCACTCGGTCTTCGGGTCCATGCCGGTCACGACGCCCGAGTTCGAAATCGGAACAATGATCGTGTCGCCGGCGAACACGACGCCGCCACGGATCTCACCACCGGTGCCGTTCCTGGGTTGTCCGGAAGCCTTCCAGACGCGTTCGCCCGTTTCAGCATCGACGACATGAATCACGCCCTGCTCGGAAAAGGCGAGGACCTTCCGTCCTGCAATTTCGCCGATCGCAGGGGTATTGTAGGAGGTTGCGGAGTAGGTCCACCTGACGCAGCCGGTTTGAGCGTCGAGCGCAAGCAGGCGTTCACCGCTACTGACGAAGACCGTGTCGCCAAGAACGGCTGCGCCTGTACCCGGCCCATCACCGGGAAGGGCGATGGCCCACTTGATCTTCAGCGACTTCATGTCGTCCTTGCTGATGCCGGACTGCGCCACGCTCAGGCTGCGGGTCTGATTGGCGTTGACGCCAAAACCCGCGCTGATCACCTTTTGATGCGTATCAACCACGGTCTTGCCGGCCGCGCACTTGATCGCGTCGGTCCAGTTCGCGGACGACGCTCGCTGGCCGTAGGTGAGATAGGCGACAACGTCGTTCAGCTCTTCCGCCGTAAGTCCTGCAGCCATCGGCCTCATGACACCCACGGTCAACGCTTCGCGTATGCGTGTGGGTGTCATCGCCTGGAGCGAGACTAGCTGAGCGGCGCGACTGCCGGCCGGGTTGTCATGGCAGGATGCGCAAGCCCTTGCGTAGACGGCGCGCCCCGAGTGATTCAATGGAGCTTCCTGCGCAGCGGCGCGGCCGCCGCAAAGTGCAACAAGCAGCGCGAGCGTCGCAAGGCGTAGCCACATTCGGGAATTCCGTTCGTATCTGGTGGCCGCCAATGGGACAGAAATCCCTTGTCGTAAGTGTCGGCCAGAAAGAGCCCGCACCTTTGAGGGTGCGGGCAGTCTGTGGAGAGACGGTATCGGCCCGGGAAGGCCGATACCCGCTGGAGACAGCGCTGGCGCGCCGGAGAACTACTGGAAGTGGTACTTCAGCTCGATGCCGAAGAGCCGCGGCGGCGTCGGAGTGATCGTTTGATAGATCGTGCTATCGGTCCGACGTAAGGCCGCAGAGATGGAATCATAGCCCAGCTCATCGAACACGTTCTTGACCCAAGCGGTCACGGTGAACCGGTCATCCGCATCGCGCCAGATGAGCCGCGCAT
>Ga0116178_10001395_pt1 | contig 20099 bp, 15 predicted proteins | sample AD_STIC12_MetaG_FD_89880 | JGI IMG/M metagenome (GOLD analysis project Ga0116178, IMG submission 89880) | Active sludge microbial communities of municipal wastewater-treating anaerobic digesters from USA - AD_STIC12_MetaG | ecosystem: Engineered > Bioreactor > Anaerobic > Digestate | place: USA... | reverse complement strand
CGAGATATCGAAGTTGCACGACAGGTTGGGTGCGACGATGATCTACGTCACCCACGACCAGGTGGAAGCGATGACGATGGGAGACAGGATCGTCGTGATGGATGCGGGCACCATTCAGCAGATTGATACGCCGATCAATCTCTACGACGCTCCGAGGAACAAGTTCGTTGCCGGATTCATAGGTTCACCCGCCATGAACTTCGTCGAGGGAACGATCGAAGCTGACACCGATACGGTGTTCAACGCGGGGAGCTTCCGACTGCCCGCGCCTCCGCACCTGGCATCCGCACTTCACGCGTATTCAGGGAGGAGAGTGGTGCTGGGAATTCGACCCGAATCCTTGCTTCTCGGAAACGACGAGGTGACATCAGGCTCATTTGGTGCCAGGGTTGAACTTGTGGAACCCATGGGGAGCGAAACGTTCGTCTACGTACGGGCTGGAAACCACGGCCTGATTGCACGCGTGGACGCCCATGTGGCCCCGCCGAACGATTCTGCAATCCGCCTGATACCGCGCCCTGAGAAAATGCACTTTTTCGACGCGGAATCAGGGGCTGCTATTCGCGCATGACCGTCAAGGTACGATCCAATCGGCAGTGCTGGCTTTGCCGCCGCTTACCACCTCGACGCGGTACCGATTCCCACTCTGAAGTGCAGGTGGGGTTCCGACGGAGAGGCTTATTCCCCCAGGGATTACGCTTCCGTAGGTGATTGGCGGAGTGGCGGCGATCCCGCGGTACCCCCAAAGTATCCTGTCCACACTTCCGTCAACGCGGAAATTCGCGACGCTGATGGCTTCGATGGCGGTTGTTGCGTTCCACGAGAAAACAGGAGTCGTCGAGCGAGAGATCTCGATCGTAATGCTTCCACTCGTCTGAAGCGGACTTACCAGTTTGGCGACGTTGTTGCCGCAGGCGGCGAACAATATTCCGAGAACCGCGCACCGCACAGATCCTATTAAAGCCCGGAAACCCACTCCGCCGACCTCCCTTTTCCACCATGCAGGTGCAGGCAAACCTCGTACGACCTTGCGTCGCTGACCGAAAGAAGAAATTAGCCAACCCGGACGGCTTCACCCAACACCTGTTCCTCAGATCACGAATTCAGTTTCCACTACGAAGATGTTGTTTTCCGTTTCTTGAAGCGTCAGTTCCACGTGGTATTTGAGGCCTTTGCCGGGGTACTGGTGCTCGATCACCTGCCTGACGCCATCCAGGCAGTAATATGCGATGTTTTCGACACTGGGATTGGAACCAGGAATCACCACAACGCCCTCCGGGTCTACGCCCTGAGCCGTGATGAATTCCTTGTCGGACTCGCCCACGAGCATCTTGTGGTCCATCCGGCGAAACACCTGTTTGAGGTCTCCGAAATCTATCGCCATGTCAAGATGGTTCCTCGGGAACATCTCCGTGCTCAAAGAGATCGACCCTCGCCACGTGTGACCGTGAACGTGCCGGCATTTACCGGCATATCCGATTTGCCTGTGCGCAGCGTGGAAATCGCTGTGGACGCGAATGGTTTCCATTGTTCCGTCACCTCCCTGTCAATGTTCTTCGTTAATAGTACGGATTACCCGTTCAGCGAGTTCCCCCGGCGCGCGGGGACGTGGGATCCTCGTCCACCCATGCGAGAGGCTTGCAACCAGAACCTCTGGCGGGCTCTGTAAGCTTCTTACAGGCGTTGGAGCGGGACCGTGGCGGGGTTAATTTGGAAAGAACAGCGAAAAAGGGCGCTTCTGTGTCTTGGTACCGGAAATGTGAGGGGTGTTCGACCAGTCATGGGCAATGAAGGCTGCTGGCGAAAACTTCCTTCCCCGATTCCGCGATGGATGTGACCCGAAAGATGAACGAAAGAGAGCCTCAGGAACCGTACATACGAGCGTTGCGTCGCGAGATTGCGGAGCTTACGAAGCAGCTCTCTGATATGGAAAGGAATCACCAGCGCACAATCGCGGAACTGAGGGCCAACCTCTTCGTCTCACAGGTGCAGACGATAGATGCGATTGTTGAGGCGATTGAAGCCAAGGATCCCTACACCAGCGGGCATTCCCGTCGCGTAATGGAACTGAGCCTCATGATAGGCGCGGCGATGCATCTTGAGCAGGAAACGATTTGGCGGGTCCACGTGGGCGCACTGCTCCATGATGTCGGGAAAATAGGCGTTCTCGACCAGTCGTTGCGCAAAACCACACGCCTCGATGACTTGGAGTACCTGCAGCTCAAAGCGCATCCGTTGATTGGAGAACGGATTGTGCGCAAAATAGACCAGTTCGCAGATGTAGCGCCGATAGTCCGCTCGCACCACGAACGTTATGACGGAAACGGATACCCCGATGGACTCAAAGGCGATCAGATACCAGTGGAATCGGCCATAATTTTCGTTGCCGACGCCTACGACGCAATCACGAGCAAAAGAACGTACAACAAACCACGAACCAGAGTGGAAGCGGTTGACGAGATTCAGAAACATGCGGGTACCCAGTTTCATCCGGACGTTGCAGCAGCTTTAAGGGCGGCCCTGGAACCCAATCAACTCGAGTCTATCCACATCGACGAAACGGATTTCCAGGACGGATTCGACATCCCCGAGGATATTGGTATCTGAGATGAGTCTGGACGGCTCTTCGTTGGAAATGGACGTGAACAGACCGGTTTTCGGACTCAGTACGGCTCACATTGCTCATGGATCCGTAGGGCAGGCGATCAGCACCTGTGTTGCGCTTGAACTCGACGGAGTGGAGTTTTTCACCCGCGAATACACGGTGGCCGAGTGCCGGGAAATCCGCCAAATGGCGCAGGATGCAGGTCTGTTTGTCGATTACCACGCTCCGTGGGACGGAGCATACAACTTTGGCCAGACCTCCGTTGACGTCGGATTTGATCGGCTGGAAAGCGCAGTGGCGCGTACGCATCTTATGGGCGGGCGCCACCTCGTCTGTCACCTCGGTCTGTTCGACCTCACGGAAAGGGACGGCAGAAAGCGTGCGCTCGATCGAGTGTTGAAGCTGACGGAAAGGATCCTTCCTGCGCTTGAGGACAGTAGAGTCATGCTTTGCTGGGAAGACAACACGCTGTGCCACGACCCCAATCCTCTTGGCGATCAGCCGTATGATTTTGCGTTCCTGTTCAGCGCAGTCCAGTCGCCGTACGTCGGCATGACGCTCGATACGGGGCACGCACACGTGACCGGCAACACGCGTGCTTACCTTGAACAATTCGGAAATCGCGTGTACTACCTTCACTTGAACGACAACAACGGCATTGATGACCAGCACGTTGCGCCATCATCGGGAACCATCGACTGGCCTGAGCTGATGCAGCAGATCTGTCATTACGGTGCCGCGCCTTGTTTCGGTATCGAGTTCAACGAACGAGAAGTTTCTCTCGAACTGCCTTTCCTCAGATCTCTTGCGGCGCCACTGCCGTGGCACTGGTGACCTGCGCAATTCCCCTTCATTTTCGGTTAAGCTTCTGTATCTTAGACGTGAGAACACATTCAGAACACGTGTGATCACGCCGGACACGTCGTCTTTCACCAGCTCGGGGAGGGCTTCGCGATGTCTTTTTCTACGAGAGGATGGCTCCTTGCAAGCCGCAGCATGGAGCTGCTGAGGAAGGAGATCGAGCTTGCGCATCGGTTCGGGATCAACCACGTTCAGCTCTCGCATTCCTTCTGCATGTACTCGGAGCAAGTGCTTGAGTCCGCGGAACTCCAGCGGGACGCCGCGGAGCTCATCGAACTGGCACATCGCCATGGTATCGAAGTTTTCGTTTGGACGCACGAAATGCAGAATGTCCCCGACCACCTCAAGCTGGGCGGAAAGGTTGACCTGAATTCGCGCCGGACGTGGGATTACGTTGCCAAGAAGTACGAGGACCTGTTCTCCGCAGTTCCTGGACTGGATGGTGTAGTCCTCACACTGACGGAGACCCGAATCCGCATAGATGACGACAACGAGGTGGTAAGCGATCGGCCGCAGCCGCACAGGATCGCGCGGATGGTAAGCATGCTCGATGCGGTGTGCCGAAAGCACAACGCACGGCTCATCGTCAGGACGTTCACCTGGGTGCCGAGGACGATGCTCTGGTATGCCGAAGCCATGCGCGACGTCCCGGATCACGTGACGATCATGACGAAGGAGTCGTGGGGAGACTGGTATCAGGCGCAGCCACCGAATCCCCTCCTGGGGCTTTTTGGTCGCCACCCACAGATGATAGAACTCGATTGCTGGGGGGAATATGCCGGGGGTACAGACTTGCCCTGGGTAAGTTACAGGCACACACGCAGTCGTCTGAGATACGCCGCTTCACTTGGCCTCACGGGAGCTATTGCCCGGGTGGACCGCGCAGAACGCAGCACGTTCGGGTCCCTGAATGAGTTCAATACGATCGCGTTCTCCGAATTGGCCAAGAACCTGGACGCGGACCCGGAACGTCTCTGGCACAATTGGCTCGCGTCGAAATACCCGTCCGATGCGGTGGATGCCATCGGGCGGGCGCTCCAAAGGACGAATCAGATTGTTCAGCTCACGTTCTACACGAAAGGCGTATTGAACGTGCACACGAGCACTCCGTCCCTCGTGGAGGCAGAAGCGGATTCCATGATTCGTTTCTACCGCGCTTTCCACGGGCAATGGAAGACGAAGCTCGCGGTTCTGGCAGACCAATTGGAGAATCCAACAGAGGAAACGTTGGTCCAGATTCTGTGGGAGAAGGACAGGGCGCTGAGCCTGTGCGAAAGGAGTATTGCCGATATCGAATCCATCAGAACCAGACTCGAAACTTCAAAGTATGAGGTACTGCACACCGGTTTCGAGAAAATGCGTGTTCAGGTTCGAGCGTGGCGGGCGATGACGGAGGTTGTCTATCTGCACAAAATCCTGGAACGTGACCCGACCCCCCGGCTGAGAGAATGGTTTGAAGGAGCGGGGAGGAATCTCGAACGGGTTGCCGAAGACATTGAGCATGTCCATGGGAAGGGTTTTTCGCGAGTGCGTCCCGAACCGCTTCGCAATGTGTGGAGGGTGGCGGAAAGCATCCACTGCAAGTCCACTGCCTGGTCGACACCGCTCGGGCTATACATTGCCGCTTCACCCGGAATCGGAGACTTGAAGGGCGACGGGTCTCTGGCGGTGGTGGTGGTGTCTTCCCATAAGGAAATCGTAGCGCTCGACGGCAACGGGAGGAGAATGTGGACGACCACGACCAGGGGCGAACGATACGAATATCCCCATTTTTCCTCACCTCTGATAATTGATGGCGGAGACGGCGTCGGCGCCAGGGTGGTTGTGGGCGCTGCAGATGGCAGGCTCTATTGCCTCGACGGTCAGGGGCGGCACCTATGGGAATTCGCGACAGGCAACCGCGTGGATTCCGCACCTGCTGCCGGCGACCTGAATGGCGATGGAATTGAGGAGATCGTCGCAGCGTCGCTGGATGGGACGGTCTCCTGCCTCAATCTGCGCGGCGAACGGCTCTGGACGATCGATCTCATGGAGCCGGTTTTCGCGGCGCCGGTGATTACTCCCGGGCGGGAAATCATTGTGGTGACGCTGCAGGGTACGATTGCCTGCGTGAAAGCCAATGGGGAGATCCGATGGCGGCAGGCTCTTGTCGGGGGAGAGATTCACCGGACTTCATTCCACGGCGTGCCTTCAGGGAAAAACTACGCGCTCGCGGAAGGAGGCCCGAACGCGATTTACTCGTCCCCCCTCCTTTGCGCACTCCTCGGAACGAAAAAGCAGGCTCTCGTAGTCGGGGTTGTTACCGGGAAGGTATTCGCGTTCGACCTTGAAGGAGCGCTTCTGTGGGAAGCCACTACCGCCGGACGCGTGTTGTCTTCACCAGCAGTGCTTCCAGATGACGGAAAGAAAGCCTGCGTGGTGATCGGCTCGGATGACGGACGAATACACGGGATCGATTGCGCGGGACGACTGTTATGGCAGTTCCAGACTGGAGGCGCCGTTCGGTCTTCCCCGGTAGTCGTCCCCGCCGAAATCGCAGGAGAGGCGCGGATTGTCGTGGGATCAGACGACAACCGTACGTACGTCATAGACAACGAAGGCCGGGAAGTGGATGATTATCTCACCGGTGCGGAAATCTTTGGGACACCCGCCGTTGCTGATGTCAACGGAGACGGAAGCCAGGAGATTGTCGTCGGGTCGTACGATCATCGAGTGTACGCGTTTCGCACGCCGTGGAAGGCGGAACGCTACAGTGTGGTCAGCGGAACATTCCGCTCGAACAATGCCCGTACGGGGTGTATCACATGAAGTTACTCCGGCCCGTTACTTGACGCCAGCCACATCTTGTGCGTAAAATTATAAGATTGCGTGAAAACAAGAGGTTCCCGTGAATGCGCCAGCCGACGATGGTTGCGTTGTTCGGGTGAATGTGTTCCTTTCGCGATGCGGTGTCGCTTCGCGAAGAGGTGCGGACAAACTCATCGCTTCTTCGCGCGTTACGGTAAACGGTCTGCCGGCCAAACTGGGAACGCGGATCGATACGACCCGGGATGTCGTTTGCCTGGATGGTCGCGAAATAAACCCCGTCGGATCAAAAACGACTCTCGTGATGAACAAACCTTCCGGTTACCTTGTTTCGCGGAGGGATCCTCACTACACCAGAACGGTGTACGACCTGTTGCCAAGTGAGTACGCGCATCTGGTCCCCGTTGGAAGGTTGGATCTCGACACCGAAGGGGTGTTGCTGATGACCAACGATGGGGAGCTGGTCGAACACCTTACGCACCCGCGTTATCGTGTACCACGCGTGTATCGCGCGCTGGTGAAGGGTCATCCTGATGCGGAAGCACTGTATCGCCTTCGCAACGGCGTGGAAATAGAAGGTGGTACGACAAGCCCGGCCGAGGTGACGGTGTGCGAGAAACGCAAGGATACCTCTGAGCTGGAGCTTGTTCTTCGAGAAGGAAGAAAACGGGAAGTGCGCCTCATGTGCCGCGCAGTGGGACACGAGGTTCTTCGGCTCAAAAGAACCGAATTCGCCGGAATCGGTCTCGCCGGCCTTGCCACTGCGGCATGGCGAGTACTCTCGGCAGTCGAATGCGAACGACTGTGGAAGCACGTGGAGTGTGTAGATGGTCGTGGCGATTGACGGTCCTGCAAGTTCAGGGAAGTCCACGACCGCGCGTGAGGTAGCCAAGGTTCTGGGTTTTACCCACATTGACACCGGCGCGATGTACCGTGCGCTGACACTGGCGGCTCTACGTCGGAACGTTTGCCTCGAGGACGACGACGAATTGACGAGACTGGCCCGGGAGGTTCGAATAGAACTCGGGCAGGAAAACGGTGTTCCGTGGGTGAAACTCGACGGAGAGGACGTAAGCCAGGCGATCCGCACGCCCGAAGTGGATCGGCATGTATCGCGCGTGAGCGAGGTCGCGGGGGTTCGCGAAGAAATCGTTCGCCAGCAACGCGTTCTGGCAGGCTCTCGTGACGTAGTGATGGAAGGTCGTGATATTGGTACGGTGGTTTTTCCGAACGCGGAAGTGAAAGTCTTCCTCGTCGCGGATCCGGTCACCAGGGCGCGGAGACGAAAGGCGGAGCTGGAACAGCGGGGAATTGCAAGGCCGCTGGAAGAGATTTTTTCCGAGATCGTCAAGCGGGATGAGTACGATTCCAGCCGCGCAGTTTCTCCGCTCAGACGCGCCGAGGGTGCCGAGGATCTGGACACTTCGGAGTTGTCCATCCAGCAGCAGGTTGACGAAGTAGTTGCACGAGTGCGCAGATATCTGGAAAAGGTGCACAAAACGTGACGAGCCAGCCGTCGCCGTACTCCTTCTGGTCGCGCGTACTCTATCGGATCATATGGTCAATCATCAGGTTTTTCCTGGTGGTGGCGTTTCGTACCGAAGTCTCAGGGCGAGAAAACGAACGGATGCACGGGCGCGTGATATATGCGTCCAACCACATTTCCGCGCTGGATCCTCCCGTTGTGGGAGCGTCATTGAAGCGCCAACTCATGTATCTCGCGAAACAGGAACTTTTCGCGATCCCGATTTTTGGCCGTATCATCCGTGCCCTCCATGCGCGACCGGTAAATCGCACCGGTTACACTAGAGGTGCACTTGAGGTGATGAAGGCCGCCCTTGAAAAGGATGAAGGAGTGCTTGTATTCCCCGAAGGGACCCGTCAGAAAGACGGCAAACTGGGGGAAGGAAAAGTGGGTGTCGGGATGCTCGCGGTTTGGACGGGGGCACCGGTTGTTCCGGTGTACGTCAGTGGCACCGCGAACGTCTGGAAGGCGCTTTCGGGCCGTTGCCGTTTCCGCGTTGCGCTGGGGCGCGTCGTGGAACCGCCTGACGTCTCGGATCCGCAGGAACGCAAACGGGCCTATCAGACGGTGACGGATGCCGTGATGGCGGAAATCGCTCGCCTGAAAGCCGAGGTCGACGAGAAGCAGTAACCACCATTCTTCCACGTCATTGGCAATGTTCCTCAGTTGCCATGGCGTGCCGCGCAGACAGGACGTCCGTGCTCGCGCCACCGGGATACGAGCGTCCGGGAAGGAAACCACAATGGCAGAAGAACCGATCATCCCGAGTGCAGCGGAACCTGCGCCCGTGGAACAGCCCGCGGCGGACAAGGCGCCCGTTCAGGCAACGAAAGAAGAGCGGACACCCGCCAGGATCAAATTCGTTTCCGACGTGAACGAACTTCCCCGGGACGACGAGTACGCTTCCGAAGAATACGAACAGCTCATCAGCAAGTACGAGTCGTCATTCGCAGTAAAAGAAGGCGAAATCGTAAAAGGGAAAGTCCTGCGGATCGAGAACGATGAAGTCATCGTGGACATCGGTTTCAAATCCGAGGGATCAATCAAACTCGCTGAATTCACCGACCCGTCGGAAGCACAGGTCGGGAACGAGATCGAGGTTTTTGTTGAGGAAATCGAGGACCAGGAAGGCCAGGTCGTGGTTTCCAAACAGAAGGCCGATTTCATGCGGGTTTGGGACCGCATAAAAGAAGCCTTTGACTCCGGCCAACCGGTTGCCGGAACGCTTACCAAACGGATCAAAGGTGGCATCGTCGTCGATTTGTTCGGTGTTGACGCTTTCCTGCCGGGCTCGCAGATTGATCTGCGTCAGGTAAAAAATTTCGAACAATATCTGGGCAAAACGTTCGATTTTCGTATCATCAAGCTTAACAAAAACCGGCGAAACATTGTTGTCAGCCGGCGCGTGCTTCTCGAGGAAGAGCGCGAGACGATGCGTGACGAGTTGCTGAAGACTCTCGAGAAGGATCAGATACGCGAAGGATTGGTCAAGAATATTACCGATTTCGGTGCCTTCATAGACCTCGGCGGCGTGGACGGCCTTCTGCACATTACCGACATGTCATGGGGACGGGTAAATCACCCGTCGGAAGTGGTGAAGATAGGCGATCACATCCGGGTGAAGGTGCTCAATTACGACAAGGAACGCGGTCGGATTTCTCTCGGGTTGAAGCAACTTGCGCAGTACCCGTGGAAGGGTGTGCAGGAACGATACCCGGTGAACAGCCGGGTGAAGGGGCGCGTCGTATCCATCACGGATTACGGAGCCTTTGTAGAGCTTGAAGAGGGCGTTGAGGGCCTGATCCACGTATCGGAGATGTCCTGGACGCAACACGTTCGCCATCCTTCGAAGGTTCTCAACATTGGCGATGAAGTGGAAGCTCTTGTATTGCGTGTTGACGAAGCGAATGAGAAGATCAGCCTCGGACTCAAACAGACACAGCCCGATCCCTGGGAAACGCTGGATGAGCGCTATCCAGTGGGAACCAAATTGATTGGCAAAGTCCGAAACATTACCAACTTCGGAGCGTTCGTCGAAATCGAAGAAGGCATAGACGGGTTGGTCCATATATCGGATCTCTCATGGACGAAACGAATCAAGCACCCTTCAGAGGTTGTCAAGAAGGGCGATGACCTGCCGGTGGTGGTTCTCAACATCGACAAGGAACAACGGAGGATTTCCCTTTCCCACAAGCACTGTGAAGAGAACCCGTGGGATAGCCTTGAGGCTCAATATCAGCCCGGCGTGCAGACTTCCGGAGTCATAAGCCGCGTTACGGACAAGGGCGTGGTGGTTGATCTCGAGGGCGACGTGGAAGGATTCGTTCCCGTCAGTCAACTCGGGATCGAGGACATGAGGACTCCTGAAGAGCACTTCAGCCCGGGAGAGACGCTCAACATGGTGGTCGTGGAGTTTGACCGCGAACAGAAACGAATCGTGTTGAGCGTGAAACGGTACCTCGAGCACCAGTCAGAAGAGGAGCTGAAGGAGTACCTCGCGGCTCACGTGCAACGCCCGATTACAATCGCGGATGCAGTGGAAGCGAAGGGCGAGGATTTCCCTGAAGCTGCCGAGGATGCGACCGAAGAGTCTTCGGATGCTGGTCACGAGGACGAACCTGCAGACAAGCAGGATGCAACGTCTGCCCCGTCGGACGAATAACCCGAAGGGTAGCAACAAGTGGTTTGTCACTAACGCGCGTGCCAAAGAGGTCAGGGGGTGCTTCGAACACCCCCTGACCATTTTAACCGTGTGGTTGGTATAGCTGCGGAATTGCGCATATATCTGGGAAACGTCGCAGGCGGGGAGCATTTCTCTCCGCGCGGTGATCTTGTCTGCCGAAATGGCGATTGTTCTTCCGATAAACTACGATGCAACCTGCAAGAGTCCGGCTCCACTTTCGGACACGGGATTTAAGGTCTGCGCAGGAACGCTTGCATCAGACTCACCTCAGTGTCGTTGGAGATTCCTGAATTGGCCCACCTGACGTTGCGTCGCTGGTGGCTCTGGATCGGCGTTCTCCTGGTTGCCGTGGTGTTCGTCGCGGTGATTTCGGTGGGCCTGGGGTCTACGTGGGTTCCCGCGAGCGAAGTCCTGGCGGCATTCGGGTCCCCGAGAAGCGTCAACGCCGTTATTGTGCGGGAAGTCCGGCTGCCTCGTGTGCTGCTGGCCGGCGTGGTCGGAGGAGGCCTCGCGGTTGCCGGCGTCGTGTTTCAGGCGCTTCTTCGGAACTCGCTTGCCGATCCGTTCGTGCTGGGTATATCTGGCGGCGCAGGGCTGGGCGCGGTGATCGCAGTATCCATCGGCGGCGGGGTGAGTATCGCCGGGTTGGCCGGTGTGCCGCTGTTTGCCTTCATTGGAGCACTGAGCGCGATTATCGTGGTCTACCTGTTCGCGCGCGGCGGTGGCCGGGTTAACCTCCATACAATGCTGCTGGCGGGGGTGGTCACGAATTCCGTCTGTTCTTCGGCTATCATGGCGCTGACGATTACCCTGTCGTACGACCAGTTGCAGACGGTGATGTTCTGGTTAATGGGGCACCTGAGCACGATGCCGCTTCCGCTGGTCGGAAAACTTGCGCTTTACGTGGGAATCGGGCTCGTTTTTCTCATGGCAATCGGGCGCGATCTGAATCAGATGAGTCTGGGTGAGTCACAGGCTGCCATACTGGGGACAAACGTGGAACTGGTGAAACGGATCGCGTTTGTGGGTGCCTCACTGGTGACGGGCGCTTCGGTGGCGGCAGCGGGGCTGATCGGGTTCGTCGGTCTGATCATTCCGCACGCGGTACGAATTTCAACCGGGCCGGATCATCGGCTGCTCATTCCGGCCAGTTTTCTCGCAGGCGCTGCATTCCTGATGCTGGCAGACGCGCTGGCACGGACGGTGATTGCGCCCACCGAGTTGCCAGTGGGCGTTATTACTGCGCTTGTCGGTGGTCCGGTATTTCTTGTGCTCCTCAAGCAACGGGTGAAACGGTAACCATCAGAAAGGAAGGGGAAATGGAACACTCGCCTCTGCGTGTCGCCATAGTGGGTCAAGGGCGTTCGGGTTACGACATTCACGTCGCGCGGTTGAGGAACGATCCAAGGTTCAAAATTGTCGCGGTCGCGGATTTCGACAAAACTCGTCGGGAACAAAGCGCACGAGAGCTCGGATGCAAGACATACCGCACTCACGCTGAGATGTTGCGACGAACCGATGCCGAGTTGGTGATTGTTTCATCGTACTCGTTTTCGCACGCTCCAATCGCGTGTCAGGCGCTCGAGGCTGGCAAGCACGTGCTCGTGGAAAAGCCGATTGCCATGAACGCCCGATGGGTGGACAGAATGATTCGCGCGCGAGATCAGTCCGGCAAACGTCTGTTTCCTTTCCACAACTACCGTTACACGAAGGAGTACCTTCACCTGAAGGGGATGATTGCTTCGGGCATACTGGGGGATGTGTTCGAGATTCGAATGCGTGCTCTGGGATTCTCGCGCCGCAACGACTGGCAGACGACCAGACTGTACGGCGGAGGGGTACTCAACAACACCTGTCCGCATTTCCTTGACCTTCTCCTGCAGATGCTGCAATCCCCGGTGGTAGAGGTGTTTACGGACCTCAAACTCGTCCAGAACGTCGGAGACGTCGAGAACCACGTCAGGGTCATCATGAAGGGCAGAAATGGGCGTATCGCGGACATGCTCGTTTCTTCCGTGGACGCGTTTCCTGAGCCCAAATGGACCATTCTCGGCAGCAATGGCACGCTGATCTGTGACGGAAAAACAAGCGAACTCCGTTACTTCGAACCCGGGGATCTGCAAAAAGGGTACGGTGTCAGGCGGGGGCCCTCCCCCAACCGCAGTTACGATTTCGCGGACTCAATTCCATGGAAGCAGAAAACTGTCGCGGCCGAATCAGACGTACCCCATGACCTCCACGATAATGTATTTGCTGTCCTGCGCGAGAACGCCGCACAGGATATCACGGTCGAGGATGTGCGCGACGTGGTGGCGATCACCGAGCGAGCACGGCGGAAGGATGGGTTCTATGGCGGAGTATCCCGGGCGTACAACCCCGAACGTTGACCACCTCTGTGGAGCTGGAATCGCCCGCCAATCCGAGAATTCGAGTGAGTGTCCGCTGCAAATCCGCACTCCAGGACTCGACCCGAACGATGTTGTTGGGTAACTTTCATTTGTCGTAATGGGAAAGCCGTTGATAATCCGTGCTTTCCCGGCGCCAGTTCCTGCAACAGCGCTGGCGCCTTCTTTCATTTTCCCTCGGTACGCTCTATGCTCATTACGCACGATGAACTGCACGATTACGGAGAAATCACGCCCCGGTCGGTGTTGTTTGGCGCCGTGGCGTGCGCGTTGATAAGCGTCCTTCTTCCCACGTCAGAGTATCTGATCGGCGCTTCCCGCATGAACCTGAGCCAACTGCCGGTAGGCGCGTTCGGTCTTTTTTTCACGATTGTTCTCGTGAATATCGGGATAGGTCGCATCTTTCCGACATGGGCTTTGTCGCCGGCGGAGGTCCTCGCGGTTTTCGCGATGGCGTTGATCGGGGCAGTGATGGCGACAGCCGATCTACTCGGGTGGGTGTTTGCGGTCGATGCAGTGCCGTACTACCTCGCCACTCCAGAAAACCGGTGGATGGATGATCTCTGGCCGCATCTCAGACAATGGGCAGTGGTTCAGGGGCCCAGCGAGGAACTGCGGTGGGCCTTTGTGGGAATGCCCAGCGGAGCAGCCATTCCCTGGCACATCTGGGTGGTCCCTGCGTTCTGGTGGGGCACTTTCGTCGGTGCCGTCGCATTCGGGTCAATTTGCCTTGCCGCCATAATGCGCAGGCAATGGGCCGAACACGAGCGCCTTGCGTTCCCACTCGCGCAAGTACCCCTCGACATCATGGGGAACCCCGGGGGGCGGTTCAACATACCGGCGATGATGAGGAAACGCGCGTTCTGGATAGGGGCGAGCATTCCGCTGTTCGTGATCATGTGGAACATCGTCTACTACTTCCAGCCGCAGTTTCCCCGCCTGCCAATCATGGATGAGCAAGGCATTCAACTTGGCCCGGGCTTCCCTGAAACCCTGGCGATCAAACTGAACATGTACGTCGTTGGTTTCGCGTACATGGTAAACACGAACGTTCTGTTCAGCGTCTGGGTGTGGTATCTCGTCGTGTTTCTCGAGAGCACGATTCTGCTGCGAGTCGGGTACACGTTGGGGGGCGCGGACGACCTCTATTCATCGAGAGACGCGCTGACGAGCTGGCAGGGTTTTGGCGGATTCATCGTCTTCGTGTTCTGGGGATTCTGGATGGCGCGCCACCATCTGCGCGATGTCTGGTACTCCGTCATCGGCAGGGTCAAGGCGAACGATGAGCACGAGCTGCTTCCGTACCGATGGGCCGTGCCAGGTTTGGTCGCAGCCGCGTTGTACATGGGAGGATACCTGATCGCCCTCGGTATGTCCTGGGGCATGGTGCTGGTCTACCTGTTCGGTGCGTTCGTCGCGTTTTACGGAACCACGCGCGTCATAGCCCAGACCGGACTGGTATACATGCAAAGTCCTCTTACGCCTACAATGTTCACGTTCTATGCATTTGGAACGCAGGGGGTAGCGTCGTCGGCGATCGTCGGGATGGTGGGCACATATTCGCTCGTTGTGAACGGGCGTGCGCCACTTATGCCCGGGATCTTCCACGTGAGTTATCTGGGCGCGAAGATCGGACGCAGTGGCCGGCGAATGTTTGTGGCGCTTGCGATGGCGCTTACCGTCGCCTATCTGATCGGTACGATCTACATGATCTACATCAGCTACACGCACGGCGTGACAACGTTCCTCTCCTGGGCGTATCACCAGCATGGAGAACAAGTTTACGACGCGGTAATCAAGAAGATGCAGGCGCGGATGCCCGTAGACGCGGGACGATGGTCCTTCCTTGGCATCGGTGCCCTTGTCATGGTGGTACTTACTTTCCTTCAGTATCGCGTGCCGGGTTGGCCGCTGCATCCGATTGGTTTCCCGATCGCCGCTGCCGGCAACATCAGGATGATGTTCTTTAGCATTTTTCTGACCTGGGTGATAAAAAGCATCCTGCTCCGGGTCGGTGGGGTCGAGGCATACGAGCGAGCGCGCCCTGCGTTCCTTGGCATTATCGCCGGCTATGCACTGGGGGTGTTCATCAGCTTCTTCGTGGACTGGATCTGGTTCCCCGGCGCGGGGCACCAGATACACAACTGGTGAGCGTCTGGGCAGGGGACGCATGGAAGGGAAAAACAGAACCGGCGTGTGGCTCTTTGACACCACACGCCGGTTCTGTTTTGGAAAATCGAATTGATTTGCTCAGTCCGTCGAGAACTTGAGCATGCGGTTCTCATCGCGGAATGACAGGTAGAGCTGCCAGTTAAGCCCCAGGTTCTCAACCTTTGCGAGCACCACGTTGCGTCCTGCGCGGAGGTTCACCGTTACTTTGTTCTGATGGGGTGCAGCAGCTCGGCCGCCGGGGGGATGAATCGAAAGCACTTCAGTCCCGTTGACCCACACTTTCGCCCCGTCGTTGCTGCCGAGGCTCATCTCCATCGTCGTATCACGTGGCGCGGTTACCGTGGTTCTTGCATAGCAGACTACGTTGTCCGTGGTGCTGAAATAGTTCAGGAAATCCGTCATTCCCGTGATGTCCGCCACGGCGGGTTTCCATGATGCGGGACCGTCCACCGTTGCAAACGGCCCACTGGAAGCGGTAGCGTCTTCAGGTGGATATGTCCTCCCGAACCCCGGGGGGATGACGTCTGGCTCGTCCTGATCATATTCGAGGGGGAACGGCCCTGTGACCTCCCATTGCGCCACGTGATGCCATGGATCGTCCACTGCAGGCGCACGCATGAGATTCTTGATCGCATACAACCCGTACGGGCTGTTGAGGTACCGCTGTTGCGCCGCCGGTACGAGCCCGCGTCGTGCTTCTGCGAACACCATCATGCTGTCGAGAACCGTTCTGCAGACTCGGTTTGCTTCCCTCCAAAGGCGCACTTCAGCGACTTCATCGCCTTCTCTGACTGCATCCATCGCCCGTTCGTTGATGCGGACTGCAGGCAAAACCAGATTCCCCGCGTCGTAGAGGTTCCCGAAACCGATTGACCACGCGGCCGCCGAGACCTTTCTGGTTTGAGCGATTGACCCGGCGACCGCGAGCCCCGAAAGCTGCTTTGTGATGCGCTGCACGCCGCGGCGGAGTTGCGCGATCTCGCGCGAATCGGTTGACAGGAGGATAAACCCGGCGAGTTCGAGGGATGGCACCCTGATCCTCACCCAGCCTGGTGTCTGTGCAGGTGAGACGGTGCAATTCACCGCGTCCGGTGTTGCAACCAGTACAGCCGTAGGGAGCGAAGCCCCTCTCGCGTTGAAAGGAACTTCGATCCAGACGTTTCTCACGACCGCTTCGTCCACCCAGCGATGATAGTGCCCGCGTGCGAGCATTGCGGAGATGACCGTCGAGTTGCCGTACTGGAACGCGGTGGCATTGAGATCAGGGTCTGAGGTGGGGAGGTCGAACGTTGTTTTTCCGGCAGCCAGGTGAGAGGACACAAGACCTATTTCACGGCACGTCAGGGCTACTTCCGCCGCGAGCTCCGGTTGCAGGTGGAGTTCGTGGTGCGGGAAGAAAAGAAGGCCGCGCACCGCGCGATTGATCGCAGCAAACGCAAGAAGTCGCACCTGCTCGGGGTCCGGAATGGGCCCCGGTCCGTCTTCAATTCCCAGCCCCAGCGAAACCCCGGTGCTTGCCCACATGAAGTTCTGCACCCATGTCCAGAGCGGGTCTCCAACGAACTCTCGCTGCTCATCAAAGAACCGCATGTATGAGCGCAGGGAATCATTCGGAATTGGATAGGAATACTGGCACCGAATGTCCACAAATTGCGTGAATGTGGTCTTGGCCTCCGGCGTCGCCTTGGCGATGTAGTCTGCTGCGGTTGGCACCGAAGGTGCCTCCTGTCGCAGGATTGATACTGTCTGCTGGATGCCCTCGAGGTGCCGCATCGTGATATCGTCACCCACGTACCAGAGCAGAAGATTCGGTTCACTCGCAAGTTTCGAAATCGCTCGGACAGCTTCTGGCGCCCATGGGACGACACCTGCGCCGCCGTACGAAAGATATGGTACCACCTGGATGCCCAACCTGTTGCACTGGCGCATGAAAGGCCGGAACTGGTCCACCGCCTCGGGGGTTGAGGGGCCGCCCCGGTAACTCACGTTCATTCCGAGACGCGCGATATCCTCGGGTGTTGTGATCGAAAAGTTCCAGCTTCCCAGGGGGAAGAACGGCTTTCCGTCCACCATCAGCACGCCATCTCGGATCACGCCCGCCGAGGCGACGCCGAACGCCGAACACATGGCAAAAAACAGCGCTGCGATTGCCTTTGATACCGAACTCGTCATTTGACTCTCCTTGATTGCCATAGGAAGAAATCTGAGGGGCAACTGAAATGTCGCGAGGGAGGTCCAAACGCCCCAAGGGAGGGGTTGAACCAGGGACGATCAAAGCACCATACTTGCGGACATTTCGTGCAGGCTTCCGAATCGGAAACCGGTCAACCCGCCAGGTGCAGGATCACGTGCGCCGTTGCGACGCCAATCCATGGAAAGTGGAAACAAATGGCGGACAGAATATGTGAGGTAAAACTGGCTGGTTACGCGGCGCGTGAAACCCAAGGCGCAATACCCCAAACGCGCGGCGTTCAGGTCCCACGTGGTCGCGCGCGAGGACAAATCGAACCCGGTTGCCCGGGGAATCGCGGAAAAATCGGCGTGCGCGGAAACGCGAACATACCCGATACTTCCTTCGAAACTCCACGGTTGGCTGCCGGGAGAATGCCGAACGGTGGCAAGTATTGAAATGCCCTCAAATGATCCCTGGACGGTCGCGAAGGCCCCCTGGCTGATAGGCAGTACCGTGTCGCCTACGGCGTCGATGGTAAGCACAGGCGTCTGGCCGAACGCTCCATTTTCCACGGAGCCTCCTTGCCAGCTGAACAGGCACTCGATCTCCGTTGACACCGCGGGATTAAACGACGTGCGCAACGAGAAATGCCTGTTCTTGAAAGACAACGTGTCAAGACCCCACACCCGTGGTTCGAGTTTGTACGTGTATCCATGTCCGTCGGGGAACTCGGACGGGTTTCGGATCCACATCACCGCGTCACCGGAGGTCTCGCTTCGGCCACACCTGAGACCGAACGATAGATCTGGCCGGACCCTGCCGTCCCAGGCAAGTGTGGCTCCTATTCCGCTCCATGTTCCATTCAGGTCGCCGTTTTTTACGCCGTTCAGCAGGTGTCGGGAATAGAGGGTGTCTACAATCGTGTTTCTGTGTTCCGTGACGGCATCCAAACTGGCGTCATGCGCGGACAGCATGACCCCGAAGGTACCGAAGGGCGTTTTCCAGCGCGCGTCGCCAACGAATATCACGTTGTTGCCAAGTGCGTCATACGAGATTGTTCGTCCAATCGCTGTTTCGAGGTGATTGTAAAGGAAATTGTTGATCTGGACGTTGGACGAGCGCGGGAAGCGCACAAATTGGAAGTCGTCCGTGAGACTGAAAGAGTGTCGCTTCGCGGTACCACCAATAGACCAGGAACCCCGTTCCCACGCATGTGAGAGCGCCATCGCTCCGATTTTCGGTGAGGGAGACACGCGGTAGAAACGGTCCGAACTGACCCACCGGAGGGATTGTCCAGCGCCGAGAGCCCAGACGCCGGTTACCCCGTAGTCCCAACCCATGGTGGCGCCCTCCCCGAGACCCGCGGCGTACGATTCCCCGGTGACCCCGTTGACGTAATCGGGAGATACAGAACGCCCGAGTACTGTCGAGAGCGACACGACGAACCGATGCCTCCCCAGGAGGCTGGTAGGTTCCTCGGGCACCCACAGCTCGCTTGGAGGACTCGTCCGGACGCCGCAAAACCCGTCCACGAGCAAGTCCAGGGGACCAAGGCCGGCAGGAGCTTTTGAGACACCAAACAACACTGGAACAAGTAATGAAAGTATTCGGCGCATGCGTTCGAACCCGATAACCAGCTGACTGTTCTCAGGATTCAAAATGTACCTCGTTGGGTTTCTGTGTGCATTCCGCCGCCATGCACCCGTTGACTCGAGCCGGGGGCGAACGTAAATCGTACACGCGGAAATCGCTCGAAGTGACCGGGTTGAAAGTGCGCAAAAGGCGAAAGGAGCTGCTGTGAACGTTCTTCTTGTAGCGATCGATACTCTTCGAGCCGACCATCTTGGTTGCTACGGCTGGAAGAGGCTTACTAGTCCCCACCTCGATGCGTTTGCTGCCGGGGGCACGGTTTTCCTTGACATGGTATCGCCCCACATTCCGACGCACCCGGGTTATACGACAATGTTTTCAGGCCACGACGCCATGTCACACCAGGTTATTTCTCATGGCGGAAACGTGGAGCCTGCGACGGATGTGAAGATGATTGCCGAGATACTTGGCGAGCAGGGGTATTTCACTGGTGCCGCAGACAATCTGGGGCGCTGGTTCGAACGGGGATTCCAGGATTACCGCAGGTACTCGTGGGTATCCAACGGAACGGAGCCACAACGCAAAGCGGAAGCGGTAAATGATGTAGCGCTTCCGCTCCTTCAGGATGCTGCGAACCAGGACAAACCCTTTTTCCTTTTCCTCCATTACTGGGACCCGCATACGCCCTATCTGCCTCCCCCTCCATTTTCGCGCATGTTTTTTGAGGGCGACGAGAAGGACCCGGCAGACCGGTCCATGGACGAGGTATTTGCGTTTGCCCCCTTTGAGAAATACTTCCGTGCGTGGTTGCCGGGCGTAACAAGCCGGGAGTTTGTCGCCGCGCAGTACGACGCAGAGATCGCGTACAACGATGCAGTGCTTGCTCATGTGTTTTGCCGGTTGCGTGAACTGAATCTCGAGGGGGAGACACTTGTCATCGTAACGTCCGACCATGGCGAGACGATGGACGAACATGGGTGTTTCTTCGACCATCACGGGCTGTATGATGCGAATGTCTGCGTTCCGCTCATTCTTCGATGTCCCGGCAAGGTTCCCGCGGGCCAACGCTTGCGGGGGCAGGTGGCCACGTTTGATATAGCTCCCACGATACTGGATTACCTTGGACTGGCCGATTTGATTGCTGAACACGCAATGATCGGGACCAGTGTGCGACCTCTGACAGAGAGGGGATCCCAGAAGGGGAACTACGATGCGCTTTACCTGGCCGAGTGCTCATGGATGCGGAAACACGGGATCAGGACAAACGACTGGAAATACAT